>Ga0209698_10000170_pt1 | contig 68778 bp, 58 predicted proteins | sample LitLauG_LLR_2012_FD_187203 | JGI IMG/M metagenome (GOLD analysis project Ga0209698, IMG submission 187203) | Freshwater sediment microbial communities from Pennsylvania, USA - Little Laurel Run_MetaG_LLR_2012 (SPAdes) (version 2) | ecosystem: Environmental > Aquatic > Freshwater > Creek >... | reverse complement strand
ACTCGAACGACTCGAACGACTCGAACGGCCCACGGCGCTCGTCCGTGAAACGTTCACAACCGAGACGCGCGACAGGCCGACGCCTTGACGGCTCACCGCGACCACTACTATAAATATCCATAACGGCCGTTTGACTGATGAGGTACGTTCCGTGGAAGGCTTGGCTCCGCGCGTCCCCTGTATCTGCACCGGGAACGGCCGGCCGGACGCCAAGGGCAACGCCGGGGTGAAGGCCACCCAGGGTCGCTCCCCTTCTTGCAAATCGCCGGCCGGACTGTTGCGCTACGTCGCAGGCTTGTGCTTTTTCATTCTGGCTGCGACAACCATGGTGCCGCTATGCGCCGAGGCAAGTCGCATCGGCGATCGATTAACGGCGTTTACGAGTTACTATCCAAGTAACCCGGATCCGTCAACACGGCAATTAGCGGCCGAATTTAGCGCCAAATATGCGGCTTGGTTCTCTCCCGACCAAACGGAATCCAACCTAAAGCGACTGAACGATAGCGACGTGACGGCGCTCTTTAGTGCCGCGAGTACCACGCTGTTCTACACGTGCGATCCGCGCTACGTTAGAGATATGCGCCTTGACTTCATTGAATTGCAGAAGCGACGAAAGCTCACCGACGATCAGTATTATGAGATGTACAAGGCGCTAGTTGCCGGTAGGATGTTTTCCGCCGCAAACAACCTCGCTCGCGTCCATCCCTCGCCTCTGATCCGACCGCTGCCGGCGATCGTCCAAGAAAACTCCCGAAAGCCCGGGCCCGCGGTGTTGGTCGTGACCTCGGATAGCCGTAAGGTCGTTCGGCGAAGCATCGATATGGCTTCAGGGGCTCGCGTAATCGTCGTATCGTCGCCCCTCTGCCATTTCTGCATGCGCGCGACGCGCGATATCGAGCAAGATCCCGCCTTACGCTCGGTGATGGGGAAATACGCCACTTGGCTCGTCCGCCCGGATGGAGACATCCGATTCGATCAGGTGAGAGACTGGAATCGCAAGCATCCCCGCGAGGCGATGGTACTGGCCTATGCGATCGCAGACTGGCCGCAGCTCGATCGATGGGAAACGCCGACCTTTTACGTTCTTCAGGGACGAAACGTGGTCGCCGAACTTGTCGGATGGCCGCGCGACGGTCGAAAGATCGAGCTAAAAGCCGCCTTGCAGAAAGTCGGTCTGCTGTAAATTTGCCTCGCAGGTTCCGGCTGACGAGTTCACGTTCTCACCAGTCGCTGAAGCGCGTTCGCGATCTCATCGTGCGAATACCCGCGATGCGTCATCGTCGCCACGAAGCGGTCGGCCGCGTCTCGCAACGCGCGAGCCCGCGTTCGCTTATCGCTTGCCGGCGTATTCGGGGCGACGCGAGTTCCGCGCCGGCCGTCGCCGCTCAGCCACCCTTCCTCCTGTAGCGTACCGTACGCGCGCGCGACGGTATTGGGAGCGACGCCCAAATCGCCGGCGAGTTGGCGGACGGTCGGCAAGGCGTCGCCCGCCCGTAAATCGCCGCGTTCGATGAAGCCGCGTAACTGATCGACGATCTGTTGAAAGGGCGGCGCGTCCAAGTCGGGATCGACCGCGAGGAAGAGATCCTTCACGCGGTCCGCCGCACGGGTAAAAAACCAAGCGCCACGTAGAGCGCGACCAACGCAGCCACGCCGATCCAAACGAAGAACGCAAACGAACCGGCCGTGCGTTCGAGCGGGGTGCCGCCGGACGCTTGATTCGCGAAGCTGGCGAAGACGAAGACGTTGCCGCACGCCAAAATCGACGCCACGCCGGATTTGCTCGCTCGCGTTGCGCGCACCGCTCTGCGTTCCATTTCGATATCGCATCGGCCCTCGAGCTGCACGGGCGCGCTCGCGATGCGCCACGATATCGCTGCCATCGCGACCGAGCACAAGGCGACGACCGACGCCGCGAAGCGGTTGCTTTCGTCGAGGACGTACGGCGCCACGAGCGCCGTAGAGAGAGCCGCCGCGACCGCCCATAGCGCCGGGACGATCGTCACGCGCGGCCGCGGCACGAGCGACGCAACGCGACGCCTGCGGGCGCGCTCTTCCAGTACCAGGTCCACGACGTACACGGCCACCATCGCGAGGCAGATGAGCGCATACGCGACCGCCGGAGCCACGATTCCGAGCATCACGAGGGCACCCATCGCGAGCACGCCCGCGCCCACGCCGTATCGCGCGACCACCGATTTTCCGCAGGTTGCCCGGGCGGCCCAGGTGTAAACGGCGGCGACGAGCACCGCAAATGCGGCCAGGACGACGCGCTGCTCGGTTATTCCGGTGATAGCCATTGTACCAATAACCTGACACAAAAAGGCGTTTGTGTCAAATCGTTAGTACAAAAGAGCCCTCCGCCGCGCCGCCCCGAGGCCGACCCGACGGCTTGCGGCCACCCGGCGTCGAAAACCGTCGACATGGAGACCATCGACCTCACGAACCTCCTCGGCACGGCGGCCCGGCCGCCGGCGCCGGCGAGCGCGGACGCAAAGAAGAAAAAGCGGCGCGGCCCCAAGGGGCGAGCAGTCGATCCCAAAGCGCTCGCCGAAATCCGTGCGCTGCTGGGCGGCGAACCGCGCCGCCGGGACCTGCTGGTCGAGCATCTCCACAAAATCCAGGACGCGTATCGCGGCATCTCGGCCGACCACGTCGTCGCACTTGCCGACGAGATGCGCTTGGCGCCAGCCGAAGTCTTCGAAGTCGCCACCTTCTACCATCACTTCGACGTCGTCAAAGACGTCGCCGATTTGCCGCCCGCGGTGACGGTGCGCGTATGCGACGGCCTGTCGTGCGAGCTGGCGGGCGCGCAGAACTTGCAAGCGATGCTGCAATCGGCCGGGTACGGCGACGGCGTGCGGGTGATTCCCGCGCCGTGCATCGGGCGCTGCGACGCGGCGCCCGCCGTCGTCGTCAACCAGTTTCCGATCGGCAACGCGACGGTCGCCGACGTCGACGCGGCGCTCGAACGGCGTACATTCGCGGCGCCGTTGCCGCCGTACGTCGAGCGCGACGCGTACGAACGCGACGGCGGTTACGCGCTGCTGCGCGCCTGCGTCGCAGGCGAACGCACGCCCGAAGCGACGATCGCAACGATGGAGCACTCGGGGTTGCGCGGCCTCGGCGGCGCGGGTTTTCCGACGGGCCGCAAGTGGCGCATCGTACGCGGCGAGCCGGCGCCGCGGCTGATGGCGGTCAACATCGACGAAGGCGAGCCCGGCACGTTCAAGGACCGCTGGTACCTCGAACGCGACCCGCACCGTTTTCTCGAAGGGATGCTGATCGCGGCCTGGGCCGTCGATATCCGTGAAATCTACGTATACTTGCGCGACGAGTACGCGCACGCCCGCGAGATCCTAACGCGCGAACTGGCTTCGCTGCGCGCGAACCCGCCGGTGCCGCTGCCCGAAATCCACCTGCGGCGCGGCGCGGGCGCGTACGTCTGCGGCGAAGAGTCGGCGATGATCGAATCGATCGAGGGCAAACGCGGCATGCCGCGGCTGCGGCCGCCGTACGTCGCGCAGGTCGGCCTGTTCGGCCGCCCGACGCTCGAACACAACATGGAGACGCTGTACTGGGTGCGTGAGATTCTCGAACGCGGCGCCGAATGGTTCGCGGGCCACGGGCGTAACGGCCGCAAAGGGCTGCGCTCGTTTTCGGTAAGCGGTCGCGTGGCCAAACCGGGCGTGCACCTCGCACCGGCGGGCATCACCGCGCGCGAACTCATCGACGAGTTCGCGGGCGGGATGCTACCCGGTCACGAGTTGTACGGCTATTTTCCCGGCGGCGCGTCGGGCGGCATTCTGCCCGCGTCGCTCGCGGACGTCCCGCTCGATTTCGATACGCTGACGCCCTACGGGTGCTTCATCGGCTCGGCGGCCATCATCGTCTTCTCCGATAAGGACACGGTCAAGAGCGCGGCGGCAAACATGCTGCGCTTCTTCCGCCACGAATCGTGCGGCCAGTGCACGCCGTGCCGCGTCGGAACGGCGAAGGCGGTGGCGCTCGCCGAAAGCGGCGACTGGAACGAGCCGCTGCTGCGCGATCTCGCGACCGTCATGACCGACGCGTCGATCTGCGGCCTCGGGCAGGCGGCCTCGAATCCGTTCTTGACCGCGTTCAAATATTTCCCGCAGGAGTTCGCGTAAATGATCGAGGCCGTCAAGACCACGACCTTCACCCTCGACGGCGCGCCGCTCGAAGCGCGCGGCGACGAAACGATCCTGCAGGCGGCGGACCGCCACGGCATCGCCATTCCGCGCCTCTGCTACAAAGAAGGCTACCGCCCCGACGGCAACTGCCGCGCCTGCGTCGTCGAGATCGAAGGTGAACGCGTGCTCGCGCCCTCGTGCTGCCGCGCGCCGGCGGACGGCATGCAGGTGCGCTCGACCAGCGGGCGCGCGCGAAAATCGCAAAAACTCGTGCTGGAACTGCTGCTCTCCGACATGCCGTCGCAAGGTGCGTCGCCCTACACGCGCGCCTCCGAGCTCGACCGCTGGGTGAGCGAACTCGGCGTCGGCGCTCCGCGCTTTCCACAGCGCCGGCAGCCGCAGGCCGACCTCTCGCATCCCGCGATGTCGGTCAACCTCGACGCGTGCATTCAGTGCGGCCGCTGCGTGCGCGCCTGTCGCGAAGAGCAGGTCAACGACGTGATCGGCTACGCTTGGCGCGGCGACCACGCGAAGATCGTCTTCGACCTCGACGATCCGATGGGTACGAGTTCGTGCGTGGCGTGCGGCGAGTGCGTGCAAGCCTGCCCGACGGGCGCGCTGATGCCCGCCAACAACGTCGGCCTCGTCGCGCCGGATCGCCAAGTCGATTCGGCTTGTCCCTACTGCGGCGTCGGCTGTCTGCTCACGTACAACGTCAAGAACGAAACCATCATCTCGGTCGAAGGCCGCAACGGGCCCTCCAACCACAGCCGCCTCTGCGTCAAAGGCCGTTTCGGTTTCGACTACGTGCACAGTCCGCGCCGGCTGCTCGCGCCGCTGATCCGGCGCGACGGCGTCGCCAAGACGACCGCGCTCGTACCGCCCGACGACATGTGGAAAGTGTTCCGCGAGGCGACGTGGGAGGAGGCGCTCGACGTCGCCGCGGCCGGGCTGCGGCGCATTCGCGACGAGCGCGGCCCGAGCGCGCTCGCCGGATTCGGTTCGGCGAAGGGCTCCAACGAAGAAGCCTACCTCTTTCAGAAACTCGTGCGCACGGGCTTCGGAACGAACAACGTCGACCATTGCACGCGGCTGTGCCACGCGTCGTCGGTCGCGGCGCTGCTCGAAGACATCGGTTCGGGCGCCGTCTCCAATCAGGTGGCGGACGTCGCGCTGGCCGAAGTCGCCATCGTGATCGGCGCGAACCCGACCGTCAACCACCCGGTCGCGGCGACCTTCATGAAAAACGCCGCCAAGCGCGGCACGAAGATCGTCTTGATGGATCCCAAGCGCAACGACCTGGCGCGACACGCGACGTACTTCCTGCAGTTCCGCTCCGATACCGACGTCGCGCTCTTGAACGCGCTGATGCACGTCATCGTCGCCGAAGGTCTCGTCGACGAGAACTTCGTCCGCGAGCGCACGGAGAACTACGAAGCGCTCAAGGTCGCCGTGGCGGACTACTCGCCCGAAGCGGTCGCGCCCGTCACGGGCATCGACGCGCAGACGATTCGCGAGGTGGCGCGCCTCTACGCGACGTCGAAGGGCTCGATGATCTTCTGGGGGATGGGCATCTCGCAGCACGTCCACGGCACCGATAACGCCCGCTGCCTGATTTCGCTGGCGCTGCTGACGGGCCAGATCGGCCGTCCCGGAACGGGCCTCCATCCGCTGCGCGGTCAGAACAACGTGCAGGGCGCTTCCGACGTCGGCCTGATCCCGATGGTCTTTCCGGATTACCAGCGCGTCGACGATCCGGACATTCTCAAGAAGTTCGAAGCGCTGTGGAACGCCAAACTCGATCCCAAGCCCGGCCTCACGGTCACCGAGATCATGAACGCCGCGCACGCGCGCACCCTGACCGGCATGTACGTCATGGGCGAGAATCCGGCGATGTCCGATCCGAATCTCGCCCACGCGCGCGAAGCGATGGCGATGCTCGAGCACCTCGTCGTGCAAGACATCTTCTTCACCGAGACGGCCGGCTACGCCGACGTCGTGCTGCCGGCGTCGGCGTTCCCCGAAAAGACGGGCACGTTTACGAATACGGACCGGCGCGTGCAGCTCGGGCGCAAAGCGATCGATCCGCCGGGGCAAGCGCGTCAAGATCTCTGGATCATCGAGCAGATGGCCGCGCGCCTCGGCCTGCAATGGAACTACCGCTCGCCGGCGGACGTGTTCGCGGAAATTCGCCTCGCGACGCCGTCGATGGCGGGCATCACGTGGGAGCGGCTCGAGCGCGAAGGCTCGTGCACGTATCCGCTCGAGCACGAAGGCGATCCGGGCGAACCCGTGATCTTCACGCACTCGTTTCCGCGGCCGAGCGGTCGCGCGCTCTTCGCGCCCGCCACGTTCACCAAAGCCGACGAAATGCCGGACGCCGAGTACCCGTTCATCTTCACCACCGGCCGCCAACTCGAACACTGGCACACGGGCTCGATGACGCGTCACGCAAGCGTACTCGATCGCATCGAACCGGACGCGACCGTGCTGATTCATCCCGACGACCTCGCCGCGATCGGCGCCGAAGCCGGCGGTCCGGTCACGCTCGAGTCGCGCCGCGGCCGCGTCACCGCCTTTGCGCGCGTCGATCCCGGCATCCAGCGCGGCACGCTCTTCATGCCCTTCGCCTTCAACGAAGCCGCCGCGAACCTGCTGACGAACGACGCGATCGACCCCTTCGGCAAGATTCCGGAATTTAAGTTCTGCGCGGTCAAGGTCCATAGCGGCGGGACGCTCTTAGAGCCCGCGCTGTAAGCTGCAACCCGCGACCGGCGGCTCGCGTCAAACGTTGTGCGAGCGCCGGTCAGGCGCGTCCGGCAACATCTCGCCGCGCGCATGTCGGCGGTCGTCGAAGACGTGCTAGACATTCTAGTTTCCCATCGCTGTCGAGAATCCAGTGGGTCCCGAAGCTTACTACGAGCTCGAGATCGACGCGATCCTCGACGCCCCTGGACTCGTGAAGAATCAGAAGGGCGGAGTCGGGGCCAAGACGTACGCGGTCGGCCACCAGGCGGACGCACGCGGAGCAGTAATGGAGGCGATTCAGAAGTTCGACTCCTCCACGACGCGCTCGAGCCGATGCGATTTGACAAACGCAAGCGTTTGCGCGTGTGAGCGTGCGCTCAACGCGCAGCGGTACACCCTCGAGGATCTCTCAAAAAAGTCAACTAAATTCGCTACGAGCCCGGCACATAATTTGAGCGTTGGAAAGACGAGCACGTCCTAGCAAACCGACGGATTCTACAACTTGACGCGAAGCGCGAGGCGCCGGCAAAGCTCCTAGCACGTCACTTCGTGCAGCGCCGCGGAGAGGTTCAGCAAAAGGGGCGCATCGTGCGGCGCGTGCGGGATCTCTTCGCTGAGACAGCTACCGAGATCGACCGCGTGAAGAACCCTCGGCGTTCGCGAGATTGCTCGAATGGACGCTGCGGAGCCAAAAAAGGGATCACATTATTATGGAATGGTCCTACGTCGAGTCGGTCGACAACTTGCCGCGCTGCAAATGGTTGGAATCTTGGCTTGAGTACCACATAGCCGTCTCGTTTGGACCGTAGCGATCGATCGACGCTAGTGGCTATATGCCCCTGCGCCGTGGAGCTAGCACTCGCGATACTTCAGCCCCGTATCCAAAGACGACATCATCGGAACAGCGGTCCCGCTTCTCACGCTCCTGACAGGCAAGGTCATCGCAGTTCCAGATCATTAACGGCGTCAAGACGGTAACCGGTTGGCAGCAAGTTGCTCGGCCGTCAGCGACAAGGGAACGCCGTCGTGCCGCGACCTATGGTCGTAGCCGGGATTCTGGCATCGAGTTCTAGGAGAGGCGAGCCGATCAGCTTCTTGGGGAATCTAATTTTCTGAACAGCGAGTTCTCCAGGGGCAGACGGCTACTGAACTCGCAGTTTCAAAGAGCGACGATTTGCATCCTTATATCACCTCCTCGCTCAACGGCGTGGAGGCGTCTTCTCTTGCCGGCGATCTCGTCGCGTACCTCATAACGATGAACGCTGCGGCCCCGCGGGGGCATCGGCTCCGAGCCGGGCTTGGTCGCGATTGACCGATGTCACCACGAGTCCTATTTCCTCACGTCAATGCCATATGAGCTTTAATCACTTCATATAACGGCCTGAGTATCTTACGTTCTGAGAACGCTAAGATTCTATATTCCTCCTTTGGAGTTACAATTTTTAATCCCAATATACTGTATCTTATTTTCTTAATGTTCTCGAATGGGATAACTTCTAGATTATCGTCGAAACCAAAAAATATTCTTTTATTCGTTATTCGGAGTAGCTCAGTTGTTTGGAACTTCAGTGGTCCCCGACGCTTTAGTTGGACGACGTGTTCCTCCAAGAGTGTTTCCCCGGCAGGCAAAACCGCTCCGAGGGCACTCGACGAGTAGCTATGTTGCTTCTTCTCAAATTTCGCGACAGATGAATATGCCGTCCAAGAAAACCCTAGGACAAGAATTGCCGGCACTAAATGCTGCGTTAGCGCAAAGGCAGCGGCCACGGGCAGAGCAAAAGCGAAGAACAAAACGATGGTTGTTCGTCGAACCCATGGAAGGAACGCTGATGAACGATCGACAGTTGAATGTAAGCGCGGGCTCTCAGCTGCATTGGTCTTAGGCGAATGTTCGCCCGCATCGATCGATGCCGATTCAAGGGCTACCGAGGAGTTGATATCAGCCGACTCTGCCTCACGCTTAATAATTCTTTGAAGATCGTAATCGGTAGATGGTGCCTCGGCTACAACATTTTGAAGTTTTGTGCCACACTTAGCGCAAAAATAACCAGTTCCGCGAATGCCGCATTGAACGCAAAAAGCCACAAGTGTCCCCTGCCTTTCTTTCATGTTTGTAGTAGAATTTGCTGTCGTCGAAAATTCCCGATGAGCGCGGCCAGACCTAGCTCGGGCTCGACCTTCTAGGTTCGAGCGCTGAGCTTTTTTGAGCGAGGGATGGCGCCCCTTTGACGGTGACATCCGCTTGGCCCGTTGGCCCGAGATAAATACAGTTTCGGAGATCTGGGGATTTTCAGTTCTCACCCCACAACCCCGCATAGACCCTGGCCACCCACGAGTCGACTGATTGAGCGATACGAGTTCAAGTCAGCAGTAAACCGATACGTTAATGGTCACACTACTCAGCTGTTTTTTTGAATTGCCCGTTATCCAGCAGCCAAGTACCATCAGAGCCTCGGACGAGATGCCAAACGCCGGTGTAGGTTGTGTGCACTGTTTCGCCATTCTTTGAATCGACTGCATGTAGTACAACATCCACGGTATGTGCCTCGTCACCGCGCGAATGTGCAGACGCATCGACGCTTATGGTTGTTGCGTATCCCGCCTCGAACTGTGAACGTGATGTGGTGCTACGATACGCATTCGAAAGCCCTGCGTAAGCTGCATCAAAATTCTTCTGCGAAATGTTGCTGTAAAAAGCTATAATGGCGTTTTCTTCCGGATTCCCCTGCGTATTATCGTTGGCAGACTGTGTGGTGGTTTGCTCCTGCTGCAGCGACGGATTAAGGAATAGCATGTGCACAGTCGGGAATGTCGTCGACGTTCCAAAGGTGTTGGTTCCTTCGGATGGCTCGGAAACTTGGCCAAGAATCGTGACGGTTTGACCGGCATCGAAGTTACCGACATTACCAGTAATAACAAGTGCGCTCTCGTTGCCTTGGCCGGGAACTCCCGTGCATGACGCATTGGCTTCTTTGTCATCCCCACTGCCAATGACATTCCTAATTTGGCACTCGATGAGAACGTAGCTCCCGACGTACTTCGACGCATTTCCCGCGATCAACTCAGGAGTGACATCGTTCCTTACTTCCCGCATTAACAGGGAGGCCGTGAGCGGCGTGGCGGTGGGCGTAGGCGTGGCAGGAGCGTCCGTCGGGCTTCGTTGCGAGTCGGAATGTCGAGTTGCGCTCCCATCGTTCGTCCTCCCGGCGAAACTTAGCGCGATGATGCCTAGAATGAAGCAACCAACAACGGCGCCAACAATCCAGGCGAACTTTTGAAGGCCGATCTCTTTCACCTGCGTCGGAGTTCCGCAATTCGTACAAAAAGATACACCTTCGATTGGCGCGCCGCAGCCAGTACAATACATCGTCCTCGTCTTCACGACTCGCTAGTATCTGTCATCGGATAGCCGAGCAAGCCGTCCTGGGGGCATGGAGGAATATGCCATGATTTAACTATAGTCAAGGGCTGGCACGGCTGGCGGCACATTTTCTTCACCTACTTAATCCGCCCCTGGCGTGAGCGGAACGATATCGGACCCCCACGAATAGGAGCCGCCTCCGAGAGCCTAATGAGGGGAAGCCGCGTGCCCTTTTCCGCTGAAATCAATCGTCAAAATCCGGGCTGCTTGATTTTTCTCGTCGACCGATCGGGTTCGATGTCTGATCCGCTTGGCGGAAGCAACAAGTCAAAGGCGGTTCAAGTCGCGGACGCGATGAATCGTTTGCTTTCGAACATCGTCGTTCAATGTTCTAAGAACGATGGTGTGCGCGACTACTTTTATGTCAGCGTCCTTGGATATGGCGGCCAGTTTGGACCGGCATTTTCGGGCCAACTCGCGGGCATGGCGCAAGTGCCGATTTCGATGGTCGAAGAGCATCCGTTACGTATCGAAGAGCGCACGAAGAAGGTTGACGATGGTGCGGGAGGTATCGTCGAGCAACGAGTGCGCTTTCAAGTCTGGATCGACCCTATTGCCGAGGGGGGTACGCCCATGTGCCAGGCGCTTGATGCAGCCCACGCTATCTGTGCGCAATGGATTTCGGAACGCCCGCACGGCTTTCCACCGATCGTTATAAACCTCACAGACGGCGAAGCAACCGATGGGGATCCGACGATCGGGTCTCAACGATTGACAGGCCTCGCCGGCACAGATGGCAGCGTCTTACTATTCAACCTACACCTCTCGCAGGTACCTGCTGCTCCAATCATTTTTCCGGCGAACGAGTCGAGCTTGCCTGACGCTTTCGCGCGCCAGCTTTTCCAAATGTCGAGCGTGCTTCCCGACTCGATGGTCGGAGCGGCGAGATCACTAGAACTTCCGTCACAGGGCGGTAGCCGAGGCTTCGTCTTTAACGCCGATATGCCATCGCTCGTTCAATTTCTCGATATCGGAACGCGACCTTCGAACACGCTCGCCCTTCGATGAGTTTGCGTGCGTCGCCACAACCACTTGTGCAGTCTGTATGCACGAGCAAACTTGGCGAGGAACTAGAGGCTTGCGAGGATGTCTTGCGGATCGGGGGTGGCGACGAGTTGCGGATCGCTCTCTCCGACGGTGCGAGCACAGCGTCGTTCTCAGCTGAGTGGGCGAACCGACTGGCAGGCTGGTTCGTGGCGCGCTCGCAGCACCCCGATCGTGAGGCATTGATTCGGATGGCACCCGCCCTCGGCAAAGGCTGGCGACAGTTGGTTACTTCGCGGCCTTTGCCCTGGCATGCCGAAGAAAAAATGCAGGATGGGTCGTTCGCGACGTTGCTCGGCGTATCCGTAATCGATTCGCGCTGGCGAGCTATCGCCGTCGGCGATACGTGCCTCTTTCAAATTCGTGATGGTTCGCTTTGCACGTCCTTCCCCTATACAACCGCGGAGCAATTTGGAGCGCGCCCGATCTTAGTCTGGACCGGCCCGAGCACGCCGACATTTGCAGGCGCGATTCGAGAAGCCGAAGGCGAGTTGCAGCCGGCGGACGTCATAGTTGCCGCCACCGACGGTTTTGCGCAGTGGCTCGTCGCGAACGTTGAGCGCGACCGACAGCCCTGGGATGTTTTTAAGCAAGGGCCGACGGCGATTCAAGAACTCGTTAACGAAGAGCGCGCTGCCCGACGTATGCGTAACGACGACGTCGCGTGCGCGTGGTTTACGCTATGAGAAGGTGGCCGGACGGAAGCGCTTACGTCGAAGCCGTTCAAAACTCCGCAAATATCGGCGATATCGACATTCAGCACGGTAGCTACGAGCGGCGTCAAAATGGTCTTCCGAAACCATATTCGGGCGGCTTTACCACGACGTTCCATTTCACGACACCGTCACGTGACTATGCCGTTCGCTGCTTCACGCGCGGCAATGACGACTTGGAGCGCCGTTACCAAGGAATCACTGAGTTTCTCCGCTTCGTTCAGCACCCGGCATTCTGTCAAGCCGAATACTTGACTCACGGCATCCGCGTCAACGCTGCGTGGTGGCCGATCATCAAGATGCAGTGGGTCGATGGTCGTCCACTAAACGTCGAAATTGAGATGAACCTTCATGATCCGGCCGCTCTACAGCGACAGGCAGATTCGTTCCGTAAGCTCGTTAGCGCGCTTGGGATTTTAGGCGTTGCACATGGGGACCTTCAGCACGGGAATCTCATCGTCGCGAACAACGAGTTCCGGCTCATCGATTATGACGGCATCTATCTTCCGGCTCTTGCCGGCATGTTGCCAAGTGAGTTCGGACACCAAAACTACCAACATCCCCAGCGAAAGGAGGCGCCGTTCGACGGACGCCTCGATCGCTTTTCGTCGATAGTTATCTATACGGCACTGAAGGCGCTCTCGCACGATCCCGGCCTCTGGCGACGGTTCAATAACGATGAGAACGTTCTTTTTCGAGCGAGCGACTTCACGTCTCACGGGGGTTCTGATCTTTTTCAAGTCCTTCTCGGCAATCCGAATACAGCGGGCTTAGCACGACAGCTGATCGCCATCTGCGATGCATCAATCGCCAACGTGCCCACTTTAGAACAGGTGGTTGCCGATGCGGGGCAGCCGGGCTCGCAACCAGTCTACTCGTCCTTTTCGGGCTCGCCACCGCGCATGACGGGACCGGATCTTCAGCAGCAAGCGCCACCTTCGGCGCCCGCGCCATCGCCCCGGCCCCACCCCGTGCCGCCGTCTACGCCAACGGTTGCTCCGCAACCGTTCTCGATGCCGACCGTTCGCGTTGCATCGAACCATAACGTCGGAGCAGGGATCGGTAACGTTCAAGCGCCCACCGGCACGATGTCCCGTGTCGCGCCGGCGTTCTGTGGAAACTGTGGAGCTGCAGTCGCGGCGCACTCCGCGTTTTGCGCCCGCTGCGGGTTCGCCTCGGCCGCCAATGGGCAAGCCGCGGTGCCGTCGCCCGGGACGCGCTTCATCGGCCAATGGAATTGGGGCGCGTTCGCACTATATCCGTTATGGCTCATGAACCATCGGCGGGTGGTGCTTGGCGTAGTTTGGTTGGTCCTCTGGTTCGTGCCAGTGATCAACTGGATCGGTGGCGTTTATTTCGGTCGTAACGGCACTAAAATCGCCGTCCTATGCGGTCGTTTTCGAGACGAGCGCGAGTTTGTAGCCGTACAAAACGCATGGAGAAACTGGGGGCTCGGATTCATCGTCATGGCGATTTTGATTGCTTTGGTCTCCAAAATGGGATCCTTGAGTACCGCGACCGCGAGCCGACACGGACCGAGCCCGACTTCGACTCGAGTCGTTGCCGCAGCACCGAGAATGCGACACTTTGCGGTGGCGACGGGTAGCTGCGAATCACCAAACCACGCAGACACGAGCCAAATGGAAGACGCGATTGCACAGTTCCACAGCAACGTTTCGCAACATCGATGGTCAGAGGCGGTACGCTATGAGCTGACCGCGACATACCAATCGATCGACTCGATGCAGGTCGGATACGCTAAGACTATCGAGTCGAGTCCGACGGTGACTGCAGCCGATAAGTGTCGCGTTAACGTAACGCTTAAGTACCGAAACAACGACAGTTCGCAATATTGCATCGATCAGGTGTATGACATGGCCTACGTGCGAACTCGCCAGCCTAGCTGGGTCATCCGCGACGCGAAGAGCGTTTCCGATAAGCGTTTATGCGCGTAAACGCGCGGTTCGCATTCGCACGTCGTCCGCAAATTGTTGCGCTTTTCGTTTGCGCCGTGATGGCTGCATCCGGTTGCGGCCCCCACCACGTTTCACGACTTGCCACAACCAAAGCCACTTCGTCACCTCGTGCAGCGACGAAACTATTGTGGCCGCCAGCTATCGTACCGCAACCCCGCGTCGTGCGGCGTCTTGGTGGCTCGATGGTTCTTCCGGCGACAGTGAGCCTCTTCGGGGGCGATCGTGCGCCAGAAGTCACGTCGCTTCTCAAGTCGGGACTTAGTGCGATCGGAACACGCATCGTCGCGGGTGACGGTCCTCCTGCATCGACGCCGATCCGTCTCGTAAACACTACCCGCGCTAATCATCTAGGACCCGAAGCTTACCATTTGGTTATCGATGCGAACGGAATCGTCATTAACGCGACCTCCGGCGCCGGTTTCTTCTACGGAGCGCAGTCCTTGCTGCAGATTGTGACGAGCGACGGCATCCGGCCCGCGACGATCCCGTTCGTGGATATCGTCGATTCGCCGGAGTATCGATGGCGCGGGCTCCATCTAGATGTGAGCCGACATTTCTTCTCAAAGGATGTGATCGAACAATTCATCGACGTAGCAGCACGCTTTAAACTTAATGTGTTTCATTGGCACCTCACCGACGATCAGGGTTGGCGTCTAGAAGTTCCACCGTACCCGAATCTCACGTTGATTGGCGGTTGTCGATCAGCGACTCAGGTCGGTGGCTTCGCTTCGCACAAGAACGACGGCATCCGGTTTTGCGCATGGTATACTGAAGACGACGTACGTGAGGTCGTTGCATTCGCCAAGGCGCGTCACGTCATGATTGTCCCCGAGATCGAGGGCCCGGGGCATTCGGTCGAAGCCATGGCGGCCTACCCCGAGCTGGCGTGCAGTCCTGCTGAGTACGAGCCGCTCGTATATTGGGGCTCCACGAGCTACAGTCTGTGTCCCTCAGATGCGACGTTCGCATTCTACGACGCTGTTTTTCGCGAGTTAAGCGAGCTCTTTCCGGGCCCCTACGTGCATATCGGCGGCGACGAGGTGCCATATACTTCGTGGAGACGCAATCGTACCGTTCTCGCGCTAATGCGTCGCGAAAGTCTAAACTCGTATGCTGATGTTCAGACCTACTTCACGCGTCGGATCGAAGGCATTGCGAGGAAGTATCACCGCCGGATCGTCGGCTGGAACGACATCGAGAAGGCAGGCGTCTCAAACGATGCCGTGATCATGGCGTGGACAGATCGCGAAGCCGGAGTTGCGGCGGCGCGCCATGGCAACGACGTGGTCATGACGCCGGGACCGCCGCTCTACTTCGACGCGTATCAAAGCCACGAGGACGGTGAACCGGAGGCGATCGGTGGATTGACGACCCTGCACGATGTCTACGATTTCGATCCGTCCGCAGGCTTTGATGATCCAGCAACGCACCAGCGTCTGCTCGGCGCGCAGGCTAACTTATGGACCGAATATATTCCGACGCGCGAACATCTTTGGTATATGGCCTATCCTCGAGCCCTCGCACTTTCGGAGCTTTGCTGGACGCCGCGGTCGCGCATGTCCTGGTCGGATTTCGAGCGTCGTCTCGGTCCCGCATTGACGCGACTTGAACCACTGGGCGTCACGTTTCGCGTTCCACCCGTAATCTTTGAAAGCACCGAGAATGGAACGGCTCTCCACCTTGCCGACGTCATTTCTAACGCGCAAATCTGGTATTCGCTCAACGGCGGCGCGCTCAACAGAACCTGGTTTCGATACCGCGGTCCCATCCCAATCGGATCACAAACCCAAGTCTTCGCCTTTGCGACGGTCACCGGATATCGCGCTTCGGTCAGCGCCCACAACTCACTTAAGAATCTGTCGAAGGTCAGCCATGACGATCCCGTAGGGAGATCAACATGATTACGTGCAAGACATGCGGAGTCAATAACGCGCCCGGCACACCCGATTGCCGCGTGTGTGGCGCCGTGATCGCGCAGCCTGCACAGACCAGTACGCAGGACCAAACCGTTCCTGGATCCGCACAAGTCGCAGCCGCGTCCGTGAATGGAGTTTCGAAGAAACTGCAAGGCGGTTTGCTACGCGCGATGACGCTCGCGTCCTGGGGCGCCGGCGGCGGCCTGGTCGGTCAGCTAATTTTTGAATTGGCTCCGTTCCACCTGATGCCGCTCTTGAACGATGCGTTCGCATTCGCCGCGGCCGGCGGCGCGATCGCCGCTGCCATTACAATTGGACAAGCCATATATATCAAGCGTCGTTGGATCGAATCCGGAACATTTTTGTCCGGCGGTTTTGGACTGGTCGCGGGCGCCATCTCGGGCGCAATCGCCAACGTCGCATATAATTTCGTCGGTCCGAACAATTTTACGCGCATCCTCGCGTGGGGGCTTGTGGGGCTCCTGCTCGGGCTCGGGCTGAGCGTTAGAATTTCAAATCTTGACCGCCTGAAGAGTGTCGGCGCTGGCCTAATCGGAGGACTCCTGGGAGGCTCGCTCGAGGTCATCGACTCCCAGATCGGCTCGGGACTTCTTTCGCTCCTCAGTTGCAGCGCGATCGGTTTTCTGATCGCGCTCATGATCGTCGTCGGCGACACGCTATTTCGCGAAGCGTGGTTGGAGATTCAGTACGGCCCGCGCGAGAGCAGGACCATTAGCTTGGGCAGAGATCCCGTCTGCATAGGGAGTTCGGCCAGTGCATGCGCTATCTACGTCCGAGGCGTCGCGCCGATCGCGCGCAAGTATGAACTCGTCGACCGGCGCGTGGTCATTACCGACGTCGATTCCGGGCGAAAGACGCGGCCGGCGCTCGACGAGGCGGAAACCATCGGCAATGTTACGGTCATTGTCCGAGGAAGCAAGTGATGATTTGTAACGCTTTTCTCATAGTGGCACAGACCGCTGCCGCAAGCGAAAGCGTCGTCGCCGTCGGGATCGTTATTATCGGAATAATTGTTATTCTCACTTATTTCTTGCCCACGTTCATTGCGGCAATGCGAAACCACACGTCGACGCTCGCGATCTTTATAGTGAACCTTGTGTTCGGCGCATCGGGTATCGGATGGATCGTCGCCTTGATCTGGGCCCTTGCTGACAATGGTCGAAATCGCGGCGGGGCCGTCGTTTATCAGGTGAACAATCAGGCGCCGCCGATGCCGACTTACATGATTAATACGCCGACTCCGCCGCAAGTGCAGGCTCCTTCTACTGCGCCGCTTCCGACGGTAGGTGGCAAGAATGGCGCATGTCCGTATTGCAGTTCCATTGTGTCAGCTCGAGCCGTCTATTGTCCGCACTGTACCAAATCTTTCGCTCCCGGATCGGTCCGGCCGGTTAATCCGTAAGTCGTCTTCCGATAGCGTCCGGTCTGCCGCTCCGCGAATTGCCAAGCGAGAGGAACAAAATTTATTGCCAAGGCGGTCACCACGGGAACGAAGCGATTGCGGCCCACTGAGCATCGAGCGTCCCAAACCAATCGAAGAATGTTTCGCCCATCGCGCCCTCCTGGCGGCTTTCTTCGAGAGAGCCTACAATCTCGCCCGACGGCGGTGCCCCGCAGGCTCCGATTCCCGACGTCTGGCCACCTAAGTTAATCGGGATTTGGCGACCCGCTTCGCGCCGCGTTGCTTTCATGGACTGCCGAACAGCGGATCTCACGGCCACAGTCCCGATACCTTTCTGAAAGAACCGCCAGTACATCATCGGTTGGAGCGCGTTTGAATTTTCCGCAATGACTGAAAAGGGGAAATCCTTGTTGGTCAGGCCGTTAAGGTATGGGTCTTCTACCGTTCCGACAATGAGATACGCTGGGCCTAGAGCTTGTCGCAGGTGCCGCGAGTACGCCGCGAGAGCCGTTCTCGATTGCAGTCCATTGCCCATATATTCGTCGCCGCGTTCAAAGTCAACCGCTAGCCCCGCGACTCTTGTGCCGTGCGCCGTGCGGTAATTAGCCGCGGCGACGGCAAGAGAGAGATCAGCGAAGCTCGATGAGCGAGGCACCGTCCACGCGATCGGCGCGAGGCCGGCCTTCCCTGCCGCGTCGATCAATGCTTCGACGTGAGCTCTTGCTGCAGCCGTGACCTCCCAAAATTCGCCATAGGCCATCCGAATCTCAATGTATCGAAGGCCGGCCTCCCTGGCACGTTCCACGATAGCGGTTGCATCGAGCCGCGAATACGCGTCGTCGTCTAATAGATCCGGTGAAAATCGAAGCCACATGCCCTTGCCGCGAAACGCATTCAGCGATTGAGGCGCTATTTCACTCGGCACACTCACCGACAGCGATACGGAACTCACTCCGGCTTTGGTTAAGGTGTATCGGTATGAAGTTCTCGGTGCTACGTTCGCATCGCGACACGTCGACGATGGCGGGCTGAGCGTACATACCACACGGTCTCCGTCCAGCCCAGAACGAGTGACTTCGACTCTCGTCTTCGCTGCCGGGAACCATCCGATCTGCACCATGTGCGGCCCGAGCGCACGGACAACGACCGGGGCAGCATGCCAAGCTCGGGTGTCGGTCTCGACGCGAACGTCATCGATTCCAACTGGATCCTTGGAAATCACTCGAACGGCGACGGGACCACTCTCTGTGGTGCTAACGATCGCGGCAGGACCTCCATACCGCATCCGCGTCTGCCACTGCACGTCGCCTCGCGACGAACGGAACTCGACGTCTCCGGACCGCAGAAGTTTTGTCAAGTGGTTGCCTGCATCCATGAAGCGGACACGAACTACCCAGCGGGCCTTCCCGTCGGGATCAGTGCCGAGAGACCATGTGTCCAACAACATCCGGTGAGCTGGACGGCCGCGCCAGACAATCGCGCTCGGCAGTATCGACGGAACTCCGCGTGGCGCCAAGCAGATCGGAACCAACGCGAACAAAGGCATTTGCTAAGCGGTTCTTCGCCCGTATCAATTTTCTTCTAAAGACGTCTGGGAAATGGCGACCTTTGAGAGATGCTTAGAAAGAGCATGACGCCCGCGATTCGCGCTGCAGAGGCTGCTCTTAATCCACGCGGTGCTCTCATAATGGGGTCATCGATTTCGCGATGTGCAAGCAATACACGATCGGAAGTCACGTCAGATCTATGAAACTCACCATAATGCGGACACCGGCCCCGGGTCGAGCGAGGATGCGGGCGCGGTCTCCTTTGGGTGATTGCACCGCAGTCTGACCTAACCGCGCGCAGTGCGGATGTAGCGGCGTGAGCGGCTCGTCGGGAAAGTTATGGCAGGGAAACCGACGGAGCGTCGCTAGGTAATATTAGGTGCCGAATCGTGAAATTGTCGCTGCCCAGAGCTAAACGACGCGAGGAGCCACCGTGAAGAGGCGTTCGCTGCTTGGAAGAACGAGAGACCTACGAAAGTGCCCAGACGGACGAGCATTAAGACAAGCGATAAGCCGGCTCTTACGATCTCGAGAGTTGCTACGCTGTCCAACAAGTTGGTCTATATTGCTGTCGCGAAAAAATAGCTGAAGTAGGGGTCAAAGAAATCACGGATCGCATACATCGGGACGACTGCGAAGGGCGCCGATCGGACTGCCGGCAGCGCCGCCGAGCGTGGGAAAACGATGCTTGCGATGCACGGAGTGACGCATCTTGAATTCTATGTACTCAACTTCAGGGCCAGAAGACGTGTCAAGATGTGGAAAAGCTGGAGCGTGGGCTTCTGCTGGCATTTAAGGAAGAGTTCCGGTGACGTCCCTAGGTGCAATGTCCAAGGACAAAAACAAATTGATTTGGACTGATGAAGGGCCTTCTTCGCTCAGTCAAGGCTGAAACATCTCATAACACACTATTTGGATCTGCACCCTCGATAAAAGCGGCAAATTCCCACGCAAGAAAGATGTATTCAGAACACTGCGGCTCGCTTCGTGGTAGCGAGGGAGAATTGGACATCGATAGCGAATCAACGGGCATTGAGGTCCAGAGCGGGTGGGCAACGCCAAAGATGTCGCTGAGCTTTGTCGGACCGAAATACTGCGAATCACAGCTATACCGAGCGCGCGAATACATACACACATCGTTGTTGCGAAGACGGTAATGCCTGTTAGGGTACTCAGCGAGCGTGCGGCCGCTCCGATCGACGTGCGTAGGCATTTGCCGATTCTTGTAAGGAGTTCTCGATACCATGACGACCTCGCAGCACATCGTCCGCAGCGCGAGCATTCACTGGGAAGGCGACGTCGCGCACGGCCGCGGCAGCATCGCAACCGAAAGCGGGAAAGTCGCCGCCGATTATTCGTTCGGCACGCGCTTCAGCGGCGATCCGGGCACGAATCCCGAGGAGTTGCTCGGCGCCTCGCACGCGGCGTGCTTCACGATGGCGCTGAGCGCCGTGCTGACGCGCGCGGGCAAGCCGCCCACGTCGCTCGATACGCAAGCGCACGTCGCGCTGCGGCAGGTCGACGGCGGCTTCGAGATCCCCTCGATCGACCTCGAGGTGACGGGCGTCGTGCCGGGCATTACCGCGGATGAATTCGCGCAGCACGCGGCCGCGGCCAAGGACTCGTGCCCGCTCAGCAAAGCGCTGAAGGCGGTCCCGATCGCGTTGAAGGCGACGCTCAAAGCGGCGTAGGCCGCGGGAACGCCCGTTTAAGAACGGACGGCCGCAACCAGCGCGTCGATCAGCCGCGCGTCGAGCGGACGCGCGGCGTCGGCGTAGGCGCCCGCCAACTGCGCGGACAGCGTCGTTCCGGAGTCGTCCGTGAGCACGTGCGTCATGCCGTCGAGGACGACGAACGTGGCGTGCGCGTTCGCGGCGGCGAGCGCCTTGCCGTCGTCCATCGAAACTTGGAAATCGTTCGTCCCCTGGATGACGGTGACCGGCGCGGCGACTTTCGCGATTTCGACGCGGGGATCGTACTTGAACCAGGAGATCAGATACGGCTGCACGGAGGGGCGAAAGAGCGCTGCGAGCAGGGGCGGCGTGTCGCTCACCTGGTTGCCTTTGACGAGTTCGTCGAGAATGTGATTGCTCTGCGCCAAGAGATCCGGTTGCGCGCTCAGTTGCGCGGCGAGTTGTTTGCGCAAGACGACGTCCGCCGGGAAACCGGCGCCTTCGATCGACGCGTACGCGTCGACGGGCGCGTGCTGCACCGCGACCATGCCGACGAGCGATCCCTCGCTGTGGCCGGCCAGCGAGACGCGGGAAAACCGGCCGTCCGCGCGCAGTTTGCGAACGAACGCCGCCGCGTCGTCGACGTACGCGTCGAAACGCAGCGCCGATTCGGTCGGGCCGGCGGCCTGGCTCGCCGCGATGCCGCGCTTGTCGTAGCGTACGGAGGCGATCCCGCGAGCGGCGAGCGCGGCCGCCAATTTCTTGTAGATGTCGAGCCGCAACACCGGACTATTGCCGTCACGGTCGGTCGGCCCGGAACCGGCCACGATAAGCACGACGGGCACTTTGCCCGACACCGCCTCCGGAAGCCGCAGCGTGCCGTAGATCGTGCCCGTCGGCGTCACGAGGTCGAAAGCGGATTCGGCGCCGACGTCCGCGCGCACGGGGAGCGCGTACGATGCCGCGATGGCGGCCAATGCCGCGGCGACGAAAAATCTGCGATTCACCCCGCGTTCTGCGCGGGCGACCGAGCGCACCCCTCCCATGAAAACTTCTCCGCTCCGATGGCGAAGCACGACGCGTGCGAGCGGTGAAGTTCGAGATTTTCAAGCAGACGTGGAAAGCCTTTAACGACGACAAAGCGCCGCGGCTGGCTGCGGCGATCGCGTATTCGACGATCTTCTCCATCGCGCCGCTGTTCGTCATTTCGATCGCCGTCGCGGGCAACGTGCTCGACGTCTACGGGCACCACGGCGGGCGCACGGCGGCCGAGGACGCGTTGCTCGCGCAAATCCGCCATGGCGCGGGCAACGACGCGGCGGTGGCCGTCGACGGACTCATTCGCGCGAGCTTCGGCAAGGCGCGTCAAGGCCTCATCGCGCAGATCCTCGGCTGGTCGGCCTTCTTCTTGGCGGCGAGCGGCCTGTTCGGCTCGTTGCAAGACGCGCTCGACACGATCTGGCATACCGACCACGTAGCGGGCGGCTGGAAGCGCGCGGTGCGCGACCGCATCGCCTCGTTCGTCATGATTCTCATCGTCGGCTTGCTGCTGCTCGTCACGCTCGTCGCCAACGCCGTCATCGCCTTCGTCGGCGCGGACGTGCTCGGGCGCATCCCGTTCGCGGGCGATTCGTTCCTGGTCTCGCTCGCCGGCCAGGCCGTCAACTTCGTCCTGGCCGGCGCGACGTTCGCCTTCATCTTCAAGGTCCTGCCGAACGCCGCGATCGCCTGGCGCGACGTCGCGGTGGGGGCGGCCCTGACCGCGGTGCTCTTCATCGTGGGCGAGGCGCTGATCGGCCTCTACCTCGCCCGGGCGGGCATCGCGTCCGCCTACGGCGCCGCGGGCTCCGTGCTGGTGGCCCTGCTGTGGATCTACTACTCGGCGCTCATCCTCTTGCTCGGAGCCGAGTTCACGAAGGTCTACGCGAACGACTATTGACTTTCTGAACAGTCGTCAGTAAAATAACGCCCATGGGAATCGCCCAGCGGAAAGAGCGTCAGAAAGCCGAGTTGCGGGACCAGATCCTGACGGCAGCCCGCGAGATCGTGCTCACCGAAGGCTTCGAAGCGCTCTCCATGCGGAAGATCGCCGAGGCCATCGAGTACTCGCCGGCTACGATCTACCTCCACTTCGCCACCCGCGACGAGATCGCGCTCCAGCTCGTCCGCGAGGGGTTCGCCCAACTGCTCCTGGCGATGGCTCCCGTCCAGTCGATCGTCGACCCCACCGAACGGCTCATGGAAATCGGCCGGCGGTACATCCATTTCGCGATGGAGCAGCCCGAGACGTATCGCCTGATCTTCATGGAAAATCCGAAGTTCTCGAGCGAAGTGATCGGGCAGATTCTGAACAACCCGAGCGAGCCGGGCGAACGCGCCTTTGCGATCCTCGCCGAGACCGTGGGCGAACTGATCGCGCAGAAGCGCTTTCGCCCCGTCGATCCGGAACAGGCGGCCGAGGTGCTGTGGGCCGGCGTTCACGGCGTCGCGTCGCTGCGCATCGCGTGCCACGCCGCGGGCACGAAGCTCTCCGAAGATATGGAAAAGCAGAGCGAGCTGATGCTCGAGGTCATGATGCGCGGGCTCACCGCGTAGTTTTTTTTTGGCGCTTCACTGAACACCTATCATTAAGAAAGCGACTCTCTAGTGACGGAACGTTCATCAGTCAACCAGCTCGCGCTCGGCGCCCTGCTCGCAGTCGCCGCCGGAACGACGGGCTGCGCATCGCGCGCGAACGCCGGCGCCGTCGTCTCGAAACCGGTCGTCGCCATCGCCGTCGAACCGGCGCGCTCGCCCGCCGACGCCGCGGCGTTTCGCGGCCCGGGCACCGCGGTCGCCGCGCACACCTACCGGCTCGGCTTCGAGATCACGGGCCGCGTGACGGCCGTCAACGCCGACGTCGGCGACCGCGTATCCGCGGGCGAGGTGCTCGCGGCCATCGACGATAGCGACTATCGCGAACAGCTCGGTGCGGCGACCGCGCGCGCCGGCGAAGCGGCCGCGCAAGCCGAGCGCGCCGACAACGGCGCCCGACCGCAGGAACGCGGCCAAGCCGACGAGTCCGTCGCCGCGGCCCGGGCGCAGTTGGCGCGCGCGCAGGCCGCGGAAGACCTCGCGCGCTCGAACGATGCGCGCGTCCGCCAATTGTACGCAAGCGGCGACGTGGCGGCGCAGCAAGCGGACGCGACGCGCACGGCGCTCGTCGACGCCGAGAGCCAAACGACGGCCGCGCGCGCGCAACTAGCCGCCGCCGAACAGAGCGCCGCGCTCGTGCACCTCGGACCGCGCGACGAAGATCGCTCGGCCGCTCGCGCCGAGGCCGCGGCCGCGCGCGCGTCGGCCGAACTCGCCGCCACCACGCTCGCCAAGACGGTCTTGCGCGCGCCGGCCGACGCGTTCGTTGAGTCGCGCGACGTCGAACCGGGCACGCTCGCGGCGCCCGGCGCGGTCGCGTTCGTCTTGACCGACGCCGCCCCGCCCGACGTGATCGTCAACGTTCCCGAAGCGCGGCTCGAGGGGATCGCCGCCGGCACGGCCGCCGTCGTCGCGTTCGACGGACGCCGCGTCGCAGGCCGCGTCTCGCGCGTCGAACCGAGCGCCGATCCGGCGACGCGCACCGCCGCCGTACGCATCCGCATGGACGACCGGCACTTGCGCCCGGGCGCGGTCGTCGACGTGACGCTCGCACCGCACCGCACCACGGGCGCCGACGTTCCCGCCGCCGCGGTCCTGTCGCGCGACGGGCGCGACGCGATCTTCGTGTACGACGCCGCGCACAAGACCGTGCGGCTGCGCGCGGTGCGCGTCGCCGACGCGGCGGGCGAATCCGTGCGCCTCGCCGACGTCGCGCCGGGAACGCCCGTCGTCGTGCTCGGCCAGCATGCCGTTACGCCGGGCGACCCCGTCGCCGTCGTGGAGAAATAACGTGAATCTGCCGAAGTTCGCCGTCGAGCGCAAATCGCTCGTCCTGGCCGCCGCCACGCTCGCGCTCTTCTGGTCGCTCGCATCCGCTTTCACGATGCAGCGCCGCGAAGATCCCGGCACCGAGCAACGCCAAACCGAAGTCGTGACGATCTATCCCGGCGCGACGACGAAGAACGTCGAGCAGCTCGTCACCAAGAAGATCGCGGACTCGCTGCGCTCGGTCTCGCACGTCGAACACGTCACCGGCGTCTCGCGCCCCGGCGTCTCCGACATCACCGTCGAGTTCGACGACGCGATGACGCACGCCGACGGCCCGTTGCGCGACGTCCGCGCGAAGCTCGACGACGTGCGCGGCCAACTGCCTGGCGGCGTCGTCGGCCCGTCGATGATCGACGATATCTGGAAGACGTATCCGATCGTCCTGGGTATCACCGACGACGAGCTGACCGGCCGCCAGTTGCGCGATCTCGCGAAAACGCTGGGCGACCGCATCTCCACGCTGCCCGACGTCAGCGCCGTCGTCATGTCGGGCGCTCAGGAGCAGCAGGTCGCCGTCGATCTCGACGCCCGCGCGCTCTCGGCGTACGGCATCGCGCCCGCCGACGTCACGAACGCCATCGCCGCCAAGAACGCGCTCGTGCCGGCCGGCACGCTGGCCCTGGGCGGTCGCGTCGCGCGCGTCGATCCGTCGGGCAGGTTCGCCGGACCGGACGACGTCGCGCGCGTACCGGTCACCGCAACCGGCGGTCGCGTCGTGCGCGTCGGCGACGTCGCGAACGTCCGCACGGCGTTCCCCGATCCGCCCGACGAGATCGTCCACGTCAACGGGCATCGCGGAATCACGCTTGCGATCCAAGCCAAGGAGACGTCGTCGGTGACGGAGCTGCGGCCCGAAGTCGAGCGCGCGCTCGCCCAGGCGCGCGCGGCGTGGCCCGCCGGCGTCGCCGTCTCCTACGTCGCGGACCAGCCGCGCACGGTCGACGAGCGCGTCGGCGACTTCTTCGTCAACCTCATTCTCGGCGTCGTCGTCGTCACCGTGCTCGTCGCGCTCCTGATGGGCCTGCGCAACGGCGTGCTCGTGGGCGCGACGGTGGTGCTCTCGATCGTGCTGACGTTCGGCGTCATGCCGCTGGTCCACGTGGACATTAACCAGATTTCGATTCTCGCGCTCATCATCGCGCTCGGCGTCATCGTCGACGCCGGCATCATCGCGATCGACAACATCGAGCGGCTCCTGCGCGCGGGCGTCGAGCGGCGCGAAGCCGCATGGCGCGGCGTCGCGGAACTGTGGTTCCCGCTCTTGACCTCGACGCTCGTCGCGATGTCGTCGTTCCTGCCGTTCCGGCTGATGGGCGGCGGCATCGGCGATTTCGTGCGCGACCTCGCCGTCGTGACGACGATCGCGCTCGGAACTTCGCTCGCGGTCGCGTACTTCATCACGCCGCTGCTCGGCGAATGGTTCGCGGTCGCCGCCGTCAACGCGGACGCGCGCGGTCCGGTCGCGCGCGTCCGCGCGCTCTTCGACGGGATGCTGGCGCGCATGCAGGCGGCCTACGTCCCGCTCGCGACCGTCGCGCTGCGCCGCCCGGCCGTCACCGTCGGCATCGCCGTGGCGCTGCTGGGCGCCGCCGTCGTCGCGATTCCGAACCTCGGCGTGCAGTTCTTCCCCTCGGCGGATCGCAACCAGTTCTTCATCGACGTGACCGCGCCGGACGGCACGGACATTCGCGAAACCGAGCGCATCGTGAGCGAAGTCGAACGGCAGATCGCCGCCGAACCCGGCGTCACCACGTACGCGTCGTTCGTCGGGCGCGGTGCGCCGCGCTTCTACTACAACGTGCTCTCCGAGCAACCCAAGTCGAACTACGCGCAGACGATCGTCGACACCACCGACGTCGCGGCCTCGAAGCGCGCCATCGCCGACCTGCGCGCGGCCCTCGCGAGCCGCGTCGCCGGCGCCCGCATCGAAGTGAAACCGCTCGAACAAGGGCCGCCCGTCGGCGCGCCGATCGCCGTGCGCATCGCCTCCGAGAACGCCGCCGGCCTCGTGCCGCTTGCCGCCGCCCTGCGCGCGCGCCTGCACGACGTCCCCGGCGCCGTCAGCGTGCGCGATTCGCTAGGCGAGCCCTCGACGAAGCTCGCGGTCGACGTCGATCCCGATCGCGCCGCGCAAGCGGGCGTCGACGACGCTTCGGTGCAGTCGCTCGTGGCGCTGCTCTACGGCGGCACGGTCGCCACGCAGATTCGCGAACCGGATCGCCAGACGCCGGTCGTCGTGCGCTTGCCGCAAGCGATGCGCACCGACGCCTCGGCGCTCGAAGGCGTGAGCGTGCGCGCCGCGTCGGGCGCGGCGATTCCCCTCGGCGAACTCGCGACCGTCCGCCTGCGCTCCGAGACGAGCACGACCACCTTGCGCGACGGCTTGCCGACCGTGACGATCTCGGCCGACGTCGTCGGCCGCTTGCCCTCGGCCGTCCTCGCCGATTTCCAGAAGGCGGCCGCGAACGTCGCCTTGCCGGCCGGCGTCACGCTCGCGTACGCGGGCGAAGACGAACAGACCACCAAGAGTTTTCGCAACCTCGCGATCGCCGCGATCGTCGGGCTGCTCGTCAATCAAACGCTGCTGCTGTGGGAGTTCCGCAAGCTGCGCGTGTCGCTCGTCATCTTGACGGCCGTGCCGCTCGGACTCGTCGGCGCCGTCACGGGCCTCGCCGTGACGGGCAACCACTTCGGGTTCGTGGCCTCGCTCGGCATCGCGAGTTTGGGCGGCATCGTCACCAACCACACGATCGTGCTCTTCGAATACGCGTTGCGCGAACGCGAACACGATCCGTCGGTGACGATGGAGCACGCGCTCATCGTAGCGGGAACGAAGCGCCTGCGCCCGATCTTGCTGACGGTCGTCACCTCGATTGCAGGTTTGCTGCCGCTCGCGTTCTCCACGCAGTCGCTCTGGAAACCGTTCTGCTGGGTCGTGATCTTCGGCCTCGGCGGTTCGATGCTGATGACGCTCGTCGCGATCCCCGCGATCTATCGACTGGTTTCGCGCGAACCGGCCGAAGCGGCCGAGGAACGGCGGCCGCAGGGCACGCTCGTGCCGGCACGGTAAACGGCGGGCGATGAAGCACCCGCTGCCGCTCGCCCTCGCGCCGCTCGCCGCGTTCGCATTCGCGACCGCCGGCGCGACCGCGGACCCGGCGGCCGCGCCGGCCGCAGCGTTTCCGAACGTTACCGGCAAGAATCTCAGCGGCAAAGAGTTCGCGCTGCCCGCCGCGTTCGAGGGGCCGCTCGACCTGGTCTTCGTCGCCTTTGAACGCAAACAGCAAGGCGACGTCGACTCCTGGAAATCGTTCGCCGACGGCCTGAAGACGCGTTATCCGCGCCTGCGCGTCTACGAGCTGCCCACGCTGCCGCGCTCGATCTCGTTCCTGCGCGGCTTCATCGACGGCGGCATGCGTTCGGGCATTCCCGACGCCGCCGCGCGCGACTCGACGATCACGCTCTACGTGGACAAACGCGCTTACGAGCGAGCGTTGCAGATCGCGTCGGAACGCGAGATCGCGGTCCTGCTCGTCAAGCCGAGCGGCGAGATCGTTTGGCGAACGACCGGCCGCTTCGACGCCGCGCACGAACCGCAACTCGACGCGTTGCTCGCCGAAGCAAAGTAGTTCACCACCCCACGCCCTGCCGCAGGACCGTCGCGAAGCGGTAGCCCTGGGCGCGGCAGACGTCGGGGAGCATGGCCGCGAGCGCGCGCGGCAGCGTTCCCTCGCCGGACGGCGGTTCGTTCGCGAAGTCGCGCGCGGCGAACCCGCGCGACCACAGCGGCTCGAGCACCGGCGGCCGGCACCAGAACATGCGCCCGATCGGAAACACCGGAAAGACCGCGAGTTCCGGAACCGGTACGAGCGACGCGGCGAGCCTTTCGGCGATCGCCCGATTCGCGCCCCAGCCGCGACAGCGGCGATCTTCCGGAAAGACCAAGCCGAGGCGCGCGTCGCGCTCGAAGAGACCCAGCAGCCGCAAGAAGTTTTCGCGCCCGCCGAGCAGATGGTCGAGCAGAAAACGGCGCTCGCCCTCGCGGCCGCCGTGGACGTGGCCGACGAGCTCGTAGGCCTCGGCGCGGACGAAATCGAGCGCTTCCGTCAGCAGGGGAGCGACGTCGCCGCCGCGATCGGGAACGCGGAGAATCGTCATCCGGCCCTGGTGCTCCTCGAACGCGTTTCGCGCTTCGTCGAGCACGCTCTCGCTCGTGACCGTGACGAAGAGATCGAGCGGCGCGTCGAGCGCTCGCACCCGCGCGGCGAAGTCGCGGCCGAGACCGTTTTCGCCGAGATGGACGTGGAGCGCGACCCGGACGGGCCTCGCGACCGTCGCCGGAAGCTCGTCGAGCGGCACGCAGGTGTGCGTCGTTCGCGGCAGCTCGCTCTCTAGTTCCGCCAACTCGTCCGCCGGCTCGAAACGGCCGCCGTCGCGAAACGCTCCCTGATTGAAACCGGGACGCGGATTGAAACCGTAGAGCGACTTCATCGTGCGCGCGACGTAGGCCAGGATCGCGTGACGCCGCGCGGGCGGCGCGACCGGGCGCGCGCGTCCGTCGTAGAACGCCGCGTCGAAGACGTCTGCGGCTTCGATGCGATCCGCCGCGGCCGTCAGCCGGCGGCGCAGGTCGACCGCCTCGAGGAGGGCCGCGTCGACGTGCCGGGCGTAATCGTCGAAGGAAAACTGCTTTTCGAAGAGCGCGGGGTCCTCGCGCTCGCGCCCGCGTTTGAACTGGCGCACGATGGCGTCGGCGGCCGCCGGGATATCCAGGTACGGCACGGCCTCGCCGTGTTCGGGATGCGCGCGCAGGTGATCGGCAACGCCCGTCGCTTGCTCGAAGCACACGATCCTCGCGCCCGCTTTCATGGCATCGAGGGCGACGTTCGGGAACGGGTCCAGCAGCGACGGCAAGAAGAACGCATCCGCCACTTCGAAGAACACTTCGTAATCGATTTGCGGTTCGAAAAAAAAGAGACACCCGTCGAGACCGCGGGCCGTGGCCGCGCGATGAACCCACTGCGAGTACGGCCTATTTTCGGGTTCCACGTCGTTGCCGATCCACATCAAACGAACGCCGTCGCCCAAGCGGCGCCGCAATTCCGCCGCGACGTCGACGAAATACTCGACGCCCTTGCGCAACTCGACGGTGCCCGCGCCGAGCACGATCTTCGCGCGCCCGCGTTCGCGGCGGCCGAGGCGCTCGAGCAGTCCTGCGGCGCCGCCCTTTGCGGGCTTGCGCTCGCCGAGGCCCAGCCGCTCGAGAATCTCCGCCGCGCCGAGGCCGCGCTTGCCGCCGCGCCGGCGGAGTCGCGGCACGACGCCTTGCGTGTGCACCGTGATGTTGTTCGACGGTCCTTCGCGCAGCGCGATCGTTTCGGCGTGCGACGATTCGCGCAGGGTTTCGTCGGCGACGACCACGCGATCGGCGAATTCGACCGAGGTCGCCACGCGGCCGCGCGGCACCAAGTACGAGGCGTATTCGTGAACGAGCGCGACGGACGGAATGCCCGCGTGCAACGCCCCAGTCACGAAAACCGAGCTCATCGCGGAGTTCGCGAGCACGGCGGCGGCCCCGAACGCCTTCTTGACGTCGCGCAGAAAAAACTCGGCTTCGAGTTCGTCGAAGCGCCCCTCGACAAGCAGCGCGACCGCGTGCTTGCGGAACGGCTCGACGAGCGGTCCGCCGTCGAGAAACAGCGCGACGAGATTGCAGCGCTCGGCGTACGCGGCGCAGAGCATGAGGCCGACCATCGGCGCGCCCGACAGCGACGCATCGGGCGACACGACGATACGCGTGGGGAGTTCGGGAGCGAACGGCCGCAGGCCGGCTTCGAGCAGCCGAAAAGCGTCGGGACGGCCCTTGCGCCCCTGCGCGCGCCCCTCGGCGACGAACTGCGCGAACGGCGAGAGGCCCGCCGCCGCAATCTCGGGATACCGGCGCGCGTAGTAGTCGGGCGAAAAGTCCGCGGCGGGTTCGAGCCCGCGCCGCTCGCCGTGCAGCAGGTAGTGCCGCAGCGAGTCGCTGCCGACGGGCTCGCCTTCGACCTGCAGAAGGTAATGCCGCGCGTCGAAGGCGTCGGCCACCACGCGGCGCCGCGCTTCGAGCTCCGCTTCCGAACCGACGCGGCCCTCGTAGAAGCCGCGGCGCAGGAAGTGGATGATGGAACGGTGCGGCGAGCCGACGTCGGCATAGTTCTGCGCGTAGAAATTCCCGTCGAAGCGCGAGCCCGCGTCGGCCTGGGGCAGCGTCCCGAGCAAGAACGCCTCGACGTCGCCGAGCGCGCTGCCGTCGCCGGCTTGGCGGTATCGTTCGAACAGCGCGGGATCGTACAGAAAGCTGCGGCGGACGAGTTCGGCGTCGCGCGTCAATTCGGGAACGCCGTTCACGTGCGGTACACCGTGCACCAGTGCAATCCGGCCGATTCCGCGACGGACGGCAGCATGCGCGCGATCGCACCCTGCAGCGAACCGTTCTCGGGGCGGGACTGCGAGGAAAAATCGCTCGCGACGAAGCGGCGATTCCAGAGCGGCAGTAACGCTTCGGGCCTGCTCCAAAAATTCGCGTCCTTTGGGAAAATCGGATCGTTCGGCAACGCCGGCACGGGCACGAGTTCGCTCGCGAGCCGCGCCGCGCGCTCGCGATGCGCTTCCCAGAAGCCGCAGCGGCGCTCCTCGGCAAAGAGGAGTCCGAGGTCGCGTTCGGAGTCGAACAGCGAAACGACGCGGCCGAAAACCGCGTCGTCGAAGAGCACGCCTTCCGCGCTGCCACGCGTGCGATGCAGATGGCCGATCACGTCGTAGCCGCCGCGCTGCAGGGCCGCGGCAAAATCGACGAAGAGCGGCGCGAGATCGCCTTCGCGTTCGGCGACCTCGACGACGGCGGCGCTGCCGTTCCCGTACTCCACGAACGCGCGGCGCGCGACGATGACGGCCTCGGGCGTGGTGACCGAAACGAAGACGTCGAGCGGAACGCTCGCGCGATCGATCCGCTCGCGCACGTCGCGCGCCCGCTCCGGATCGTCGAGGTGGAGGTGCAGCGCGACGCGCGCTCGCGAAGGCTTGAGCGGCAGCGCGTCGAGATCGATCGCACGGTGCGTGGCCGGCAACGCGGCGCCGTCGCGCGATGCGGCGAGCGCCGCGGGCGCCTCGCAGCCGGGCCGCGGATTGAAGGCGGCGAGCCCCTTCGTCGCGCGGGCGGCAAAAGTCGCGGCGGCTCGCCGGCGCGCCCCGTGCACCGTGCCGCGCAAGACGCCGTCGTGAAACTTCGCGTCGAAGTCGCCGCCGGCGAGCAACCGTTCCGCGAAAGCGTTCGTCTCCGCGCGCGCGGCCGTCGCGGCGGCGATCTCGACCTCCAGCGCGGTGGCGTAGCGCTCGATGCGGCGCTCGTCGCGGAAAGCCGCCGCATCCGCCGTGCCGGGCGTCGCGCGCAACGCTTCGGCCGTCGCTTCCGCGAGCGCGACGACGTCCGCGAACGGCACGAGGCGGACGCGCTCGGGCTGCGCGGCGGCGACCTCGTCGAGTGCGCTCACGCCGGCAAAGGCGACGACGCGGCAACCGGCGGCAACGGCTTCGAGCGCGCCGCGCGGATAACCGTCGAGCCGTGCGGCATGAACGTAGACGTTCGCCGCGCGAACGAGCGGCGCGAGCGCGTCGCGCTGACCGACGACGCGCAGGCAATCGCCGAGGCCCAGCTTCGCGATCGCGTCGCCCACCCAAAAGCCGTAGGCGACATCGGTCTTGGGCCGGTAATCCGCGCCGACCCAAACGAAGCGGACGTCCGTCGCGATCCGCCGCCGCAGCAATGCGGCGGCGCGCACGAACAGGTCGAGCCCACCGCGCATATCGTCGGCACGGCCCGCCCCGAGCACGATTGCGGGCCGCAAGCCGGAGCCCGGCGCGAGCGACTCGTCGAGGTCCGCGAGCGAAAGCGCGCTCTCGGCTTCGGACGTCGCCGCAAGCACCGCCGGCGGGATCGTTGCGAGGGCCTGCGTGCGGCGACCGCGCCGCTTCTCCGTCTCGCGTTCCACCGACGTTCGCACGGCCGCACACGAGGCGATCGCCCGATCGGCGTGCTCGACGGCGGTCAGGAGTCCGTCGTCGGGTTCGACGTATTCGGGAAACTCGTTGACGAGAGCGACGCACGGCAGTTCCGCATGGAGCGCACCCTTGGCGAACGGCCGGAGGCGCGCCGAATCCAGGACGACGGCGCGCGCGCCGTGCGAACGGCGCAGTTCGCGCATGACGTATTCCGCGTCCAATTCGTTCGGCGGCAGCGACACGATCGCCGCGCACGCGCGCTCGAACGCGCTCGACGGCGGCGCGGACACGATCCCGAGGACGTTCCAGCGTTCGGCGAGCACGCCCGCGAGCGACGCCGCGAACGGCGTCAGTTCGTCGTCTCCGCCGTGGACGAGGATGAGGGTCGGCTTCGCCCAATCGCGCGACGCGCCGCCGGCGACGAGCGCGTACGCGGGCTTCCCGCAGCGTCCCTCCGCGCCGCCGTGATTGAGGAAGTGCGCGAACGACGAGAACAGCGCCGCCGCCACGTCGTCGTAGCGCCGCAGGTAGTAGTCAGGCGAAAAGTTCGGCGCGGGCTCGTACCCGAGCCGTTCGCCGTGGAGGATGTAGTGCTCGAGCGGATCAGCCGGCCGCTCTTCCGTCTCGAACTGCGCGAGGTAATGCGCCGCATCGAAGGAGGATTCGATGGCGACGCGCCGCGCGTAGAAGTCGTCGTACGTCGTAACGCGCGCTTCGTCGAGCCCGATCTCGAGGTAGTGGAGTGCCGCGGCAATGCCGCGATCGCGCGAATCTTCGAAGCACGCGCGATAGTACGCGGCATCGAAGCGCTTACCGATCGGCGGGTCGTTGCGCGCTTGCAGCAAGTAGGCTTCGGTATCGGAGAGGCCGTCGATCGGCGCGAAACGTTGGAAGCGCACCAGCGCCTCGCGCTCGTAGAGCCGCGAAGCGCGCAGCTTGCGCGCGTCCCGTTCGAGCGCCGCGCGCGACGCGTAGCGGCCTTCGCGTGCGCCGAAATGCGTGTAGTGCGCGAATAAGTCGTCGATCCCGGCGAGGTCCGGATGGACCGCGGCGTAAAACGCCGGGTCGAAACCGTCGGCTCGCGCCGAACCTTCTTCGATCCCGGTCAACGCCGCGAAACGAAAACGCCCAAACGCAACGCCGGATGCGCCACGCGCGCGACCTCGAGCCCGGCGGCGGCGAAGGCTGCCGCGTAGTCGGCGTCGTCGAGCAGCGCGAGTTCGTGCCGCTCGACGAAGTGGCGCACGCCGTCGCGCTTGGCGATCAAGAAGTGGTGGTCGAGAATCGCCGTATTGCCGGAGCGCGCGCTGACGTGCATCCGCGCGAGTTTCAAATCGGGCAGGTCGACGTTGACGACCGACAGTTGCTCCGTCCGATAGTCCGCCGGCCCGACGAACGGTTCGATGACGATCACCCCGCCCGGCGCGAGGTGGTCGCGCATCGTCCGGACGGTCTTGGTCAGACCTTCCGTCCCGCCGGCGTAGGTGACGGAACCGAACATGCAAACGATCGCGTCGAACTGCTTTCCGAGCGAAAAGGCGCGCATGTCGCCCGTCTCGAGCGGGACGTCGGGCACGCGTTTCTTCGCGATGGCGAGCATTTTCGCGTCGCCGTCGATGCCGAACGTCTCGAGGCGGCGCGCGAAGTACGCGAGATGACGCCCCGTGCCGCAGGCGACGTCGAGCAAGGTCCGCGCCGACGGATTGCGCTCGCGCACGATGGATTCCACCGCGTCGGCCTCCGCTTCGTAATCTTTGCCGCGCGCCGCGAACACGAGGTCGTAATATTCGGCGGCTTCGCTGAAGTCGTTGAGCTCGGTCATTGCCTCGCGGCGAATTCTCGAATCGTCTCGACGACGCGAGTCTGCTGCTCGTCGCTGAGATCGAAGTAAAACGGCAGCCGCACCAGCCGATCGGCGGCGACGTCGGTGACGGGGCAGTGCGCGCCGCCGAAACCGGCCTTCTCGGCGTACGGCGAGCGGTGGAGGGGCTGATAGTGAAAGACCGCCTGTACCCCGGCTTCGGCGAGGTACGCGATGAAAGCGGTGCGGCGTTCGAGCGAGTCGAGCACTAAGAAATACAGGTGCGACGCGCCTTCGCAGTCCGGCGGGACGAACGGCCGCTGCCACCCGAGCCGTTCGCACGTATCGCGCAACTCGTCGTGGTAGCGTCGCCAAATCCGCGCGCGCTTCTGCTGGACCGCTTCACGGCGCTGCAATTGCGCCAAGAGGTACGCCGCCAGAATATCCGACATCACGTAACTCGAACCGAGGTCGACCCAGCGGTACTTATCGACGAGCTTGCGAAAAAAGAGCGCCCGATTCGTGCCTTTTTCGCGCAGGATCTCCGCGCGCTCGACGTCGTTCGGATCGTTGAGCACGATAGCGCCGCCCTCGCCGCAGTGAAAATTCTTCGTCTCGTGAAAACTAAGCGTCGAAAAACGTCCGAACGAACCGAGCGGTTTGGAGCGGAACGTGCCGTACAGGCCGTGGGCGTTGTCCTCGATCAGCGCCACGTCGCGCGTCCCGATCGCGTGGCGTAATCCGTCGAAGTCGCAGGCGATGCCGCCGTAATGAATCGCCACGACGGCGCGCGTGCGCGGCGTCAGCGCGTCGGCGACGGCTTGGGGATCGAGGTTGAACGTTCCGGGGCTCACGTCCGCGAAGACGGGCCGCGCGCCGCGCAGCGCGTAAGCGTTCGCGCAACTCACGAACGCGAACGACGGGACGATCACTTCGTCGCCCTCGCGCAGGTCGAGCAGCAAGGCCGTCATTTCTAGGGCGTGCGTGCACGACGTGGTCAACAAAGCTTGGCCGCCGATCGCCGCGCTCAACGCTTGCTCGACGCGGCGCGTGAAGGAGCCGCCGCCCGCGACGTACCCGGATTCCAAGGCCTCGCGGATGAACGTGAACTCTTCGCCGACGCACGACGGCCGGTTGAACGGAATTTTGTCGGCTACGGGCGCGACCGCCTGGACGGTGGCGCCGGCGAAAAGGTCGCGCTGGGACACGTTCGCGGGCTTCACGAACGCGGAAAATGCCTCCTCTAACCGTCGAAATCGCGTGCCGCGTGATTCCGGGCGGGCCTGCTGCGAATAACGGGGCGAGATGACGACTCCGGCCACCGAGGAACGCTTCCGGACTCTTGTCGACGAGCACCACGGCATCGTCCGCAAGATCTGTGCGGCGTACTGCCGGAATCCGGCCGACCGTGAAGATCTCGCCCAGGAAATCGCGCTCCAGCTTTGGCGATCGTTCGGCAAATACGACGGCCGCGCCTCATTCTCAACGTGGATGTATCGCGTGGCGCTCAACGTCGCCATCTCGTTTTATCGGCGCGAAACGCGGCGCAGACGCGACCTGCAAACCGGCGCGCTCGATCTCGAGCGCGTGCCCGAACGCGAGGCGGACCGGCCGGAAAACGTCCGGCGGCTCTACGAGTTCATCGAAAACCTCAGCGAACTCGACAAGGCGCTCGTCCTGCTTTACCTCGACGGGTACGCGTATCGCGAGATCGCGGACGTAATCGGCATCTCGGAAACCAACGTGGCGACGAAACTCGGCAGATTGAAGCAGCGCATGAAGACCTACGTCGCCGGCGCGGCGACGCGAGAGGACGGATGATATGGAACCTGACGATTTTCAGAGGATGTGGGCGGAAGAGAGCGCTCGGCAGGGTAGCGACGTTTCGCTCGCAGAGCGTCTGACGGCCGCGCTCGGCATGGCACGTGCGCGAGCGGCGACCCGCCGTTTCGGCCTCGGGGAGACGCTCGAAGCGGCATTCGCCGTCGTCGCGCTCCTGCTCGTCGGATCGTTCCTAGGCGATCACCGCGCGGAACCGCGCTTCGCGGTTCCGGCGGCGCTCCTGCTTCTCGGCACGATCGCGATCTTGAACGTGCATATCCGGAACCTCATCGACGCGAACCATGCCGCGTACGACGAGCCGATCGCCGTAGTTCAAAAGCGGCTCGAGACGCTCGCCATCAGGCGCTACCGCTTGACGCAGTGGATCTTGGCGCTCGCGACGCTCGCCTGGACGCCGCTCCTCATCGTTGCGGCGAAAGGCCTGTTCGGCGTCGACGTCTACCGCTTCGGTGCGGCGTACTTGGCGGGAAACGTCGCCCTCGGCCTCGCTCTCGTTCCGCTCGTGCTCTGGCTGCTCGGGAGGATCGGCAAACGCGTCCTCGATACGACGGCTCTGAGCGAAGCGCGCGCCATGCTGGCCACGCTCGCGGCGTTCGAACGAGGAGAATGAGGTCCGACCGTGTGCCGCAGCATCAAACCGTTGTTCAATTTCGAACCGCCGGTGACGGACGCGGAGATTCGGGCCGCGTCGCTGCAGTTCGTCCGCAAGATCAGCGGCTTCCATACGCCGTCGAAAGCGAACGAACGCGCGTTCAACGCGGCCGTGGAGCAGATCGCCGCGACGTCGAGCGCGCTGCTGCAGGAACTCGAAACGAACGCCGCGCCGAAAGACCGGGAACGGGAAGCCGCCAAGGCACGGCTCCGCCGGCGCGACCTCGCGCGGAGTCCTAATTCGGCAACGCGTTCGGAATCGTCGTAAACCCCGACGGACCGGATCCGGGCCCGAGGAACAAACCGCGCGGTATGCCGCCGGGGTAGGTATGCTGCAAGATGAACGACGGCGGCCCGGCGACGCCTTCGTCGCCGATGAGCACGATGCTGGAATCCGCGTTCAAGCGCACGCCGCCCGAACAGTTTCGGCCGAGCACCATCGAACGGCCGAAGCCTTTGTCGTACGGCTTGTGGTACACCGTCAGTTGGCCTTCGTTGCCGCCGGCACAGAGATCGGGATCGGAGAGCACGAGCAGATCGTCCGTCTTCGGGTCGATCGCGACGCCCGCGGCGTAGCCGCTTTCGGCGGGATGCAGGTCGACCACCGCGCATCTGCCGGACTTGGGAATTTCGACGACCTGCGTGAGGTAACCGTCGTTGACGAAGACGTTACCTTCGTTATCGACGGCGATCCAATCCGGAATTTTCAAGAGCGAGCATTCGAGCGAGAACGGTTTCCCGTCGCGCGGATAGACCAAGATGTCGCCCGACGTCTTCTGATTGTTGAAACTGGAGACGTAGAGCGTCCCGTCTTTGCCGTACGCCGCATCGATCGCGATGCCGGTCGAATCGGGCAAGGCGGTTTCGCGCTGCGAGAGCAGGTCGTACACGATCGTTTGGCTGCCGTCGGCGATGGCGAGACGTTGGCCGTCGGCCGCCACGCCGTAGGCGCCTTTCAGGTTCGCCGGACCGTGGATGAACGTCGGCTTCGTGCTGCCCTTGCGCTCGAGCGGCCAGGACTCGAGGCCGGTCGGCCCGCCCGTTCCGATGACGACGGGACCTTGCAGCGGCGGCGCCCCCGGGCGCCACAGTTGGTTTGCGCCGGCCACTGCGGACCCGGTAACGACGGACGCGGCGGCGAGCAAGCCGACGAGACGAAGCGCTGAGCCGATCATGCGACGGGACCTCCCGCTGGTCGATGGGCACTTCTATCGTACATCGTCTTTCATCCGGCCGCTAGCGGAACGGTCCGAAGGACCCGGCGAAGGCCGGCCGCCCCGCCGCGCGAACCGTAAAAAAAGATTATGAGTAACGTAGCGCGCAGTATCGCGGTCTTCGGCTACGGCGCCGTGGGTCGTGCGCTAACGGAGGCGCTGACCGCACGCGGCGACGGCGTTCGCGTCGTCCAACGAAGCGCGCCGTCGAACCTTCCCAAGGGCGCGACGTTCCAAGCGGCGGGCGCAAGCGACGGCGCGTCGATCGGCCGGGCTTGCAGCGGCGTCGAGACGGTAGTCTGTTGCACCGGCTTCCCGTATCGCTCGGACGTGTGGCGGCAACAATGGCCCGCATTGATGCGCGCGCTGCTCGACGGCTGCACCGCTTCGGGCGCCCGCTTCGTCTTTGCGGACAACTTGTACATGTACGGACCGCAAACGCGCCCATTGACCGAGGATATGCCGCTCACGTCGTACGGTCGCAAGCCCGCGATTCGCGCGGAAATCACGCGCCTGTGGCAGCGCGCGCACGAGGAAGGACGCGTTCGTGCGGTGGCCGTGCGCGCCGCGGATTTTTACGGACCCGACTGCGCGAACTCGGTCGTCTCGGCATACGGCGTCGCGAAATTCGTCGCCGGAGGGCCCGCACTCGTACCGTACCCGCCCGACCGGCTTCACGACTTTACGTACGTCCCGGATTTCGCGCGCGCCCTCGTCAGCCTCATCGACGCGGACGACGACGCGTACGGTCAAGCCTGGCACGTACCGAACGCGCCGACGCGAACGCTGCGCGACATCCTGACGCGGGCCGCGGAACTGGCGGGCGTCACGCCGAGAATCACCGTGCTGCCGCAGCCGCTGCTGCCGCTCGTCGGCTTCTTCAACCGGCAAGTCGGCGAGCTCGTCGAGATGCGCTTCCAATGGGATCGCCCGTACGTCGTCGACGCGAGCAAGTTCGGTGCGAGGTTCTGGGCGGACGCATCGCCGTTCGACGAGGGGCTTACCGCGACGATTCGATCCTATCGCGCGGCGCTGGCGGCGAGCTAGCGGTACCGAGCCCGGCAAGTCGCGGCGCCGAGCGCGATCGCCGCGCCGCCGGCGGGATGCAACGGGCCCGATGGAATCGTTGTTCCCGCGTCGAACGAACTCGGCCGCGGTCGAGGTCCGCTGCCATGCACCATTCTTGCAGTCCGCGCCGGCTCGCATCCATCGCCGCCGCCGCGATGCTCGTCGCTCCGATGCTACTGCTCGCACGGCACGGTCCGGCACGTGCCGACGTCTTCGCGCCGGCCGCCGGCCATATCGCGTTCGTTCCGGCGTCGCCGCTCACGATGACGGTCAACACCGTCGTGAACGTCGCGGTAAGCGAACCGAGATACCACGGGCCCTTCAAGGTGACCGCATGCGCGGGCCCCAACTGCCTTCGCGTCAAGTATGGCTGGGCTTGCTACACGCGCTCCACGCCCGACGACATCAATTCCATCACCGCCCAGTTCAAGCTCGCGCAGACGATGATCCTCACGGAGTATGCCGCGGGCCAGTACTATCCGTCCGTCGCGTGCACGTTCACGGTTAAGGATTCGCTCGGCCATTCGGCCACGTACACGGCGCAGGCCGCGGCGAAGTTTTGAGCGCGAGCGCCGCGACCCTCGGCGGAGCGTTCGCGTTCCCCGGCACCTCGCTGACCGTCAACCGCCTCGGTTACGGGGCGATGCAGTTGGCCGGGCCCGGCGTCTTCGGGCCGCCCAAGGATCCAGCCACCGCTCGCGCCGTCTTGCGCGAGGCCGTCGCGGCAGGCGTGAACCATATCGACACGTCCGACTACTACGGGCCGCACGTTACCAACCTCATTCTGCGCGAGGCCCTGCATCCGTATCCGCCGGGGCTCGTGATCGTCACGAAACTCGGAGCGCGCCGTCCGGCGGACGGATCTTGGGTACCGGCCATCTCGGCCGAAGAACTGACCGCGGGCGTCCACGACAACCTGCGCCACTTGGGTCTGGACGCGCTCGACGTCGTCAACTACCGCGTGATGGGCTCGGGACACGGTCCGGAAGAGGGCTCGATCGCGGAGCCGTTCGGCGTGCTCGTCGATTTGCAGCGGCGCGGCTTGATCCGTCACCTCGGCATCAGCAACGCGACGGCCGCGCAGGTGGCCGAGGCGCGAACGCTCGCCGGCATCGTGTGCGTGCAGAATAGTTACAACGTGGCAAACCGCGGCGACGACGCGCTGATCGACGAGCTGGCGCGAGCGGGCATCGCTTACGTTCCGTTTTTCCCGCTCGGTGGCTTTACGCCGTTGCAATCGGCGACGCTGTCGTCGGTAGCGAACCGGCTCGGCTCCACGCCGATGCAAGTCGCACTCGCGTGGCTGTTGCACCGCTCGCCGAACGTGCTGTTGATCCCCGGTACGTCGTCGCTCGCGCACCTGCGCGAGAACCTCGCGGCCGCGCAACTGGAGCTTTCGCCGGAAACGCTCGCCGAGTTAGACGGAATCGCCGCCGAAGCCGCGCCCGTCGAGCACTGAGTTCGGCGCCGTAGTCCAACGCGCTCAGCCTTACGGCAGCGACGGTGTCGGAGAGGGGCGCACGACCTCCGCAATGGCCGGGTCGAGCGCGAGCACGATCTTGCCGCGCGCCTTGCGCTTCTCGAGCTCGGCGTACGCATCGTGCAGCGCCGCGAACGGATAGACGGCGGTCAAGGGCATGAGCAACTCGCCCCACGCGATCGAACTTGCGATGGCCGCGAGCGTTTCGCGCGACGCCGCAGCCGCCGAGCCGTCCGCTTTGACCCCGTACTTCTGCGCGCCGGCGAAATCGATGATCGTGTTGATGCGCTCGCGCTTGACGCCGAAGGTGACGGCGAGCTCGAGATAGCCGCCGCCGAAGAGATCGACGAACGCGTCGATTCCGCCGGGCGCGAGCGCGCGTAAGCGCTCCGCGAGGCCGTCGCCGTAGGCCACCGGCTCGACGCCGAGCGAGCGCAGGAACGGCGCGCTCTCGTCGCTCGCGATGCCGATGACGCGCGCGCCCGCGCGCCTCGCCAGCTGAATCGCAAGCGATCCGACGCCGCCCGCCGCACCGCTGATCGCCACGGTGTCGCCCGGTTTGGGCGCGACCGCGCGCATCGCGCCCACGGCCGTCGTCGCGACGACGAACAGACTGCCGGCGCGATACCAGTCGAGCGGCGGCGGCTTCGGGATCACGTGCGACGCCGGGGTCGCGACGAATTCGGCCTGCGACGCGCGCTGGTCCGTCCAACCGAGCACTTCGTCGCCCGGCGCAAATTCGGTGACGGCGCTGCCGACCGAATCGACGCGGCCCGCGAAGTCGGTGCCTTGGCCGAAGGGAAAGTCTCGCGGAAACATCGCGTGGAGGCGGCCTTCACGAATCGATATTTCGCCGGGGTTGAGCCCCGCGGCGACGACGCGCACGACGACCTCGTCCGGCTTCGGTTGAGGTTTCGGCACGTCGACGATGTGCAGCTGGTCGATTCCGCCGTACGCGGAGAGTTGAACGGCTTTCATAGATGCCCGGTCTTTCCCGCATCCGTCGAGCGGCCCTCGCGGGTCGCGACGCCGAAGGGTGTTCTTCCGATCCGACGTATCCGACCGCATGCGCTCGTCGATCCGCCGTCTCGTCCTCACCGTCTTGTCGACCGTCACGCTCGCGCTTACCGCGCCCCCGGCGGCACGCGCCGCGGCGCCGCCGGATTCGCCCTACGCGGCGTTCGTCGCCTCCGCTCGCGGCGACCACGGCCTCTTCACCGTGTGGCATAAAGGCGGAAAGCTCTACCTCGAGCTGCTGAAAAACCAGCTCGATCGCGATTTCATGGAAACGATCACCACCGGCAACGGCACCGGCATGGGTCTGTGGTGGGGCGACAACGATTACTTACCGGCCGAAATCGTGCGCTTCGAACGCCACGGCGACGAGATCGCGATCGTCTGGCCGAATTGGTACGCGCACGTCGACGGCAATCCCAACGCGCAATTGGCCGTGGCGGGGAACCTGCCGAATTCGGTCGTCGGCACCGGAGCGATTGCCGCCGAAGACGCCGACCACGTCGTTTTCGACCTCTCTTCGCTCTTGAGCGACCAACTGGACCTGCGCAACATCCTCGACGAGCGCCTCGCGCCGGACAAACAGTACCGGCTCGATCCGGCGCTTTCGTTTTTCGACTCCGCGAAAGCGTTTCCCGAAAACGACGTCGTCACCGTCGCCCAGTCGTGGACGACCGACGCGAAGCACGTCATCGACACGGCGCCCGACGCGCGCCGGCTGCTCATCAAGGTCGTCTACAACTTCACGCAACTGCCGCAGGACGACTACCGGCCGCGGCTCTCCGACGACCGCGTCGGGATCTACAACGACATCTACCTCGACTACTCGAGCGAAGCGGTGCAGGAACGCCGGCTGCGCTACTTCGTACGCTGGAATTTCGACCCGGCCGATCCCTCGCACCCGTCGGAGGCGCGCCATCCGATGGTGATCTACCTGAGCAAGACGATTCCGCCCCAGTATCTGGGCGCCGTCCGCGACGCGTGCCTCGAGTGGAACAAAGCGTTCGCCAAGATCGGCATTTTGAACGCGATCGTCGTGAAGGATCAGCCCGACGATCCGAACTGGGATCCCGACGACGTGCGCTACAGCGTCATCCGCTGGCTGACCGAGGCCAGGCCGGCCTTCGGTGCCAGTTCGCAGACGCTCTTCGATCCGCGCACCGGCGAAGAGTTCCGCACCGGCGTGCTCGTCTCGGGCGAAGAGGGACTGCGTGCGCAACAAGCGTGGCGCTACATCGTCGATCCGGTCCGTTTCGGACGCAGCACGGAGCCCATGCCCGATTCGTTCGTGCGCGACGCCATCTTCTCGACGGTGCTGCACGAGATGGGCCACAATCTCGGCCTGCAGCACAACTTCATCGGCTCGGAGGCGTACACCGCCAAAGACCTGCAATCGCTTTCCTTCACGCAGAAATACGGCATCGCGACGAGCGCGATGGAATACGCGCCGCTCAACCTCTGGCCGCGACCGTACGCGCAAGGCACGTACTACCAAACGACGATCGGTCCGTACGACTACTACGCGATCAAATACGGGTACGCCGCCATACCGGGCGCGCAGACGCCCGAGGCCGAGTTGCCGACGCTGGCCGCCTGGGGCGAGGCGTGGTCGAATCCGCTGTATCGCTACGCCTCCGATGAAGACGTGCAATGGAACGACGGCCACGCCGCCGATCCGCGCGTCGAGCAAGGCGATCTCACCGACGATTCGCTCGGCTGGTGCAAGGTTCAGATCGGCATGTATCGCGGCGTGCTGCGCACGCTCGATGCGCTGGAACCGCATCCCGGCGGCGCGTACGAAGACGCCACGAACGGCTTCAGCCTCGCCCTCGGCAACGTCTTGCGCTGCGCGGCGCTGCCCGCGCATTGGATCGGCGGCCAGTACCTCTCGCGCGCGCATCGCGGCGATCCGCACGCCGCGCCGCCGATCGTTCCGGTGCCGTACGCCGAAGAAAAGCGCGCGTTTGCGATGCTCGCGGGCGACCTCTTCGCCGACGGAGCCTGGAACTTCCCCGCGTCGACGTTGAACAAGCTGACCTACTCGGAATGGGCGGGGTACAGCTACACGAGTTGGCCCGGGCCGGTCAACCTGCCGATGTGGGCCTACAACCCGCCGCCGCGGCACGACTTCCCGCTCGTGACCCGCGTCAATCAGACGCAGATGCAAACGATCGACTTCCTGTTCCAACCCTTGGTCTTGCAACGGATCGACGAGAACCCGTCGCTCGCGACGGCGCGAACGATGACGATCGAAGATCTCTTCACGTGGCTGCAGAGCGCCATTTACGGCGACTTACGATCCGACATGACGTCGATCGTGCGTCGCAACTTGCAGGTCGCGTATGAGGAAAAGCTCATCGCGCTCGTGAGCAAACCCGAACCCGGCACGCCGAGCGACGCCCAGGCGCTGGCGCGATCGGAACTCGAGAAACTTCACGCAGCCGCAACCGAAGCGCTGCGCCGACGGCCGCAGAGCGCCGTCACGATCGCCCACCTCGAGGATCTCGCCCGCCGGAGTGCCTCCGCTCTGAAGCCTTAGAGAGCGCGCCAATCGGGGTGGGCGGCAGCGGAGCGTCGAAAACGCGAATCTCGATGCAACTCCCGATCGCGGTCGCCGCTTTCGTGGTTTTCCTGGGAACCTCGGCCTGGGCGCAGAACCTTTCGCCTCGCCCGCCGTTGCAGCGTCACGCCGCGGCCGGACGCCTGATTTCCGGAACGATCCGGCGCATCGACGGCCTGCTGCTGACGATCGTCACCCGCACCGGCCGCGCGATCGCGGTCGACGACGCGGAGGCCTGGCGACTGCATCGCAGCGCAGTCCCCGTGCTCGGCCGCAGCGTCGTCGTGCGTGGCAGCTTCGATGGGAGCGGCGTGCTGCGGGCCGTGACCGTATCGCGCCTCAAGGACTCGCCGGCGCTGTGGCCCGCCGACCGCTGAATACGCCGACGCGGTTTTTGCAGGCCCTTCCGTTCGCCCTCGCCCTATGCGGTTTTGCCTGCGATGCAGCGAACGCCGCGAAAGTCAGCGTTGCAACCTATCATTACGACAACCTGCGAACCGGGTGGAACCGCAACGAAGCGCTCCTGACGCCGGCGGTCGTGCAAGGCGCGTCGTTCGGGCAGATCGGCGCCGTGACGCTCGACGATCAGGTCGACGCGCAGCCGCTGCTCGTAGCGAACGAGAACGTGTCGGGCGCCGGAACGCACGACGTCGTCTACGTGGCGACCGAAGGCGACACGGTCTACGGCATCGACGCCGGGAGCGGCGCCGTGCTGATGCATCGCAAACTCGGGACGCCGGTCCCGGATACGGCGCTGCCCAACGGCTGCACGAACAACGGCCCGAACGTCGGCATCACCTCGACGCCCGTCATCGATCGCGCGCACAACCTGATGTACTTGATCGCGTACACGTATGAAAGCCAGAGCGAGATCTACCGCATCCACGCGCTCGATCTGTCCACCCTGCGCGAATCCGTAAAGCCGGTCGTCGTATCCGCTTCGCGCCGGCTGAGCGACGGCACGTCATACGCGTTTCAAGCTGCGTATAGCCGGCAACGCGCCGCGCTCTTGGAAGCCAACGGCATCGTGTACGCCGGTTTTAGCAGCTTCTGCGATTTTGCGCCCGACCTCTCTCGCGGCTGGCTGCTCGGCTGGCACGCGGGGACGTTGAAGCCGCTCGCCACGGCGCAGCTCGACGATCGGCTGGCGACGTCGCCCAACACGTACTTCTTATCCTCGGTTTGGATGTCCGGATTCGGCATCGCCGCGGACTCGACCGGCATCTATTTCGCAACGGGCAACTCCGACCCGAGCGGAACCTACGACGGCCGTTACAACATTCCCGAAAGCGTGGTGCGCGAGTCGGCGGATCTCTCGAAAGTGCTCGACATCTTCACGCCTTCGGACGCCGGCTACCTCGACTTAACGGACCGCGACCTCGGTTCCGGCGGCGTGCTGCTGCTCGAAAACCAACCGGGCGCCGTGCCCGCGATGGCCGTGGCCGCCGGCAAAGACGGCACGATGTACGTGCTCGATCGAACGCATCTCGGCGGCTACAACCCGAACGGACCGGATAACGTGCTCGCGGAATTTTTCGTCGGAAACTGCTGGTGCGGCGAGAGCTACTTCAAAGGGTCCGACGGTCTCGGCCGGATCGTCACGAGCGCCGGGCAGCAGGCGATCGTCTGGAAGGTCGTGACGTCGCCGTCGCTCTCGTTCGTCAACGTCGCCCAAACGCAGGTGCTGGCGACGGGCCAAGATCCCGGATTCTTCACGACCGTATCGTCAAACGGGACACGCGCCGGAACGGCAATCGTGTGGGCGGTGCTGCGACCGCAGTCGGCTCCCGGATTCGTCACGCTGCTCGCCATCGATCCGGCGAGCGGAGCGACGCTCTTTTCAACCGCCGCGGGAACGTGGATCGCCGGCAACGGCAACGCCAATATCGTACCGGTCGTCGCCAACGGCCGCGCGTACGTGGCGAGTTATCAAGAACTCGCCATCTTCGGCGTCACGCAGCGGCGACGCTAACCGTTGCGCTCGGCGGCGGCGCGCTCGCGAGCGAACTGCGTGCTCGACCCGGGGTTGGGCCCCTCGCCTCGGCTGTAAAGGAACAACGCTTTCGTGTAGATTTGGTTGCGTTGCGCCTTCGTTAGCTCGGACCACGGCAGGTTCATGTCGGGCTTGGGCGGAGCGATCTTGCGTTTTGCGGCCATGCCGCTTCGTTTCAGCCGCGAACGACTCGTCTCCCGGCGCCCAAACGAAAAAGCGCGACCGCTCGTCGCGATCGTGCCTCTCGAATGTGGTGGAGCTGTCGGGGAACTGCCCCCCGAGTCCGAATCGCCGGACCAGCGCTTTCTCCAGGCTCAGCTTCGAATTTGTCTTAGGTTACCGAACGTCGCGAAGCCCGACTTCCGGTGACGGCAGCTCCTTAAATTTCGGACGGTACGCAGAGCGGACTTCCCATCCTAGCCGGATTTGTTGACGGAGGCGAGACGGATCCGGCTACCCTCTCGCGCTCCGTCGCTAACCTAGATTAGGCAGCGAGTGCGTAGTTGTTGTTCGCGTGTATACGCGTTGCGATCGTTTTAGGAGGGCTCGCAACTCCGCCTGCTTACACTGCCCACGGACTAACTCGTCGAAGCTACTCAGCCCCATGGCAGACGCGCGCCGGCCGGGGCCGGCGACGCTCATGGTACCATAACACGGCCGCGCCTCAAAGCGTGGCGGGCCGCGTCACTAAAATTGGACCCGGACGCCCACCCCGACCGCGCTCGTGTCGATGCCGGCGAACGCCGGAATCTGCTTGTAGGTCGCCTGCAGCGAGAACGCGCTGCCGCCGGGAAGCGACAGGACGCGCTGGCCGACGAAGTAATTCGTTCCGACGCTCGTCGCGTGGTACTGCAGCGCCGTGGGGCTATCGACGGCGGCGCTCGTCGTGTAGACCGAAACGCCGAAGCCCGCGTAGAGCGGCGTCGTCAGCCGCCCGGCGATGCCGAACGCGTTCTGGTGCAGGTTGCCGAACGCGCCGTTCGTGCCGTTGACGTTTTCGATTTGCAGCGACGCGCGGATCGGGATGACGGTGCGCGGCCCGAAGTCGTAGTTCACGCCGAGGTCGGTAGCGACGTTGCCCGCGGCGCTGCGGCCCGAGCTTTGCAGGCCGAATTGAGGGCCCGCCTCCAGCGAAAACGGCGAATCCGCCCGCGCCGGAAGCGCGCAAGCGAGCACCGCGCACGCGGCGAGCGCGGCCGTCCGGAGAGAGATCGTCGTATCGAACATCGCCGCGTCTTACGGACGGCCGTCGCTTTCGCCCTGCCGGCGAAACTTGTCGAACGCCCGGCCGTACACATGGGCGTTGACAGCCCAAACGCACCGTGCTAGGCTTCAACTAAGAAATTAGTTATACCCCGCCGGTCCGGCCGTCAGGCCCCCCGACGGCGACGATGGATGGTGCTTCCCATGCGACTCTTCGCGAGCCGCTTCCGCAAGCTGCGGAAGCCGGTACCCCCGGCGTGTGCCTTGCTCGCCGCACTGGCGGCTCCGGCGACTGCCGACGCGGCGCTTTCGGAAACCGCCTCCTTCGACGTTCCGAAAATCGCCGCGTTGTCGCACGACGGTTCGCTGTGGACCCAGGCGGCGAGCGTGACGCTCGCGCGCGACGTCGCTCACGGCCGGCCCGCAAGCGAATCGACGACCGCGAGCATCGCGACCGACGGCCGCTTCATCTACGTCCGCTTTCACGCGGTCGAGCGCGAACCGATTGCGGCGTCGCAGCGCACCAACAACGTCGGCAGCGGCACCGACGATCAGGTCTGGGTCGACTTCTGGCCGAACGGCGCGAACGGCTATTACTACCAATTCGTCGCGACGCCGCTCGGGACGCATTACCAGTACTCGTCGGAAAACACGAACTACGAACCGACGTGGCAATCCGCCGGGCAAGTGGGAAACCACGAATATACGGTCACGATGGATATTCCCATGGCCGCGATTCGGGGTGCGCAATCGGGCGGCACGTGGCACGCGCAGTTCGCGCGAGCGATCCGGGCCACGGGCGAACAGCAAGTTTGGAACGGCGGCCCGGCGCAGACCAATCCCGACGATCTCGCCTACGCGGGTACCATCGCGATGCCGCCCGCCGAGGCGAGCACGCGGCCGAAGCCCCGCGCCGCCGTGTACGCGCTCGGCACGATCGCCTCGTCGAGCATCGGCGGTTCGACGTCGCGCTCGGGTGCCGATCTCTCGTTGCCGATCACCTCGACGGCGTCGTTCTACGCCACCCTGCATCCCGATTTCTCGAACGTCGAACTCGATCAGCAGTCGATCTCGCCGACGGCCTTTCAGCGCTACTATAGCGAAGTGCGGCCCTTCTTCACGCAAGGGTCGAACTTCTACAACAACCTCAATTGCGACGTCTGCCCGAACGTCACCGAACTCTACACGCCGGCGATTCCGACGCCCCGCGACGGTTACGCGGTCGAAGGGCAGCAGGGCCGCCTGGGCTTCGGAACCTTCGACGCGGTCGGCGATTCGCGAAACGACCTCGCGAGTTCGCTCGACTACACGAGCGGCGATCTGAAGTGGTCCGGGACGCTGCAACGCGTTGCGGTCACGACGCCGACGTTGAACGACGACGTGACGACGACCGGGATCCAGTACTACGACCGCAAGCATTTCTCGGCGTACTTCGATTACGGCGACGACTCCGGAACGAACGTCTTGCGCGGGGACGACGCGCAGCGTTACGACTTCGGCAGCTACTGGAGCAACCAAACCTTCGGCATCGGCGGATCGACCCGCAAGATCGGCGATTATTACAACCCGGTCGACGGCTTCGTCCAGCACCCCGGCATCGCAGGCTACGGCGCCTTCACGAGCAAGATCTGGCTCGGCACCGGCGGCAGCAAGCTCTCCAGCGCCGGCGTCGCGCTCTTCGGAGACCGCTATCACGGCAACGACGGTAGCTACAACCAGACCGACAACGCGCTGATCTTCGACGTGCTCACCAAGAATCTCATCGACGTGAACGTCACGACCGGTTCGAGCTATCTGCGCCTATCCGACGGCGTGCTCGCACCGATCTCGCAGAACGGCATCGGCGTCACGTACCACAGCGGCTCGCAGAATAACCCGGGCAACTTTCCGAACCACGGCTCGTCGGCGACGCCGACGTCGATTTCGTTCAACACCGGCCGCTACGGCGACGGACGGCTGGACACGTGGCTGCGCAGTTCGACGATGCGCGCCGGCACGCGCGGTTCGCTCACGCTCGAAGTCGACGACACGTCGCAGCGCTTCGCCGCGCTCGCGCCGAACGTGCAGTGGTTCGAACGCGTGAGCTACGCGTACCAGCTCGGTGCCGACTCGTCGTTCGCGGTCGGGTTGCGCCGCGCGATCGGCACGCCCCCCACGCCCAACGGCGGCGGCGACTGCACCGGCACCTGCACGAACCTCTCGTTTTCGTACCACTTGCGCTCGCGCAAGAGCGAACTCTACGTCGGCTACGGCGACCCCAACACGCTGACGACCACGCCGCAGGCGATCCTCAAGCTCATCTACTACGTGGGAGCCGACAAGGGCACGTAAAACGCGGGGCGCGAACGCTAGGCGCGGTGCACGCCTCGGACCTCATCCTCGTCTTGCTTTCGGCCATCGTCGTGGTGGCCGTCGTCGCCAAGCGCGTCGGGCTGCCGTATCCGATCGCGTTCGTCATCGGCGGCTCGCTCTTGGCGTTCGTGCCGAACTTGCCGCCGTTCAAGCTCGATCCGCAGTTCGTCTTTCTGATCTTCTTACCGCCGCTGCTGTACTCGGGCGGCTGGATGACCGACTGGCAGACGTTCCGCGACAATCTGCGGCCGATCGGGCTGCTCGCGATCGGCCTGGTCGTCGCCACGACGGGCGCGGTGGCCGTCGTCGCGCACGCGCTCGTGCCGCAACTGGGCTGGGGCAGCGCGTTCGTCCTGGGAGCGATCGTCTCGCCGCCCGACGCGGTGGCCGCCGGCGCGGTCTTCGAACGTTTCTCCGTGCCGCGCCGCATCATCGCGATTCTCGACGGCGAGGGGCTCGTCAACGACGCGACGGCGCTGGTCATCTATCGCTTCGCCGTGGCGGCGGTCGTGACGGGAACGTTTTCGCTAGCAAGCGCCGGCATCGCGTTCGTCGTCGTCTCGATCGGCGGCGTGGCGATCGGACTCGCGTTCGGCTGGGCGATCGTGAAGATTTCGGTGTTGATGCGGAAGTTCGAACTTTCCGACTACCTCATCGACAACGCCCTGCAACTGATCGCGCCGTACGCCATCTACCTTTCGGGCGAACTCGCGCACGTCTCGGGCGTGCTCGCCACGGTGAGCGCGGCGATCTTCGTGAGCCGTCAATCGCAGCGCGTGTACAGCGCCGAAGGCCGGCTCGTCGCGTACGCCGTGTGGGATCTGATGATCTTCCTGCTCAACGGCCTCGTGTTCTTGCTCATCGGGCTCGAGCTGCGCACGATCGTGCGCGACCCGTCGTTCGCCTACCACGAACTGTGGATCGGCCTCACGATTTCGGCGCTCGTCATCGTGGTCCGGGTGGCGTGGGTCTATCCGGCCGCGATGCTGCCGCGCCTGCTCTTTCCCTCGATTCGCGCCCGCGAAGGCAAGGCCGACTGGCGTTATCTCTTCGTGATCGGCTGGAGCGGCATGCGCGGCATCGTCTCGCTCGCGGCCGCACTCGCACTCCCCGTGGCGACCGCCACGCAAGCGCCGTTCCCCGGCCGCAGCACGATCCTCTTCGTGACGTTTTGCGTCATCTTCGTGACGCTCGTCTTCCAAGGACTCTCGCTGATGCCGGTGCTGAAGTGGCTGCGCGTCGACGGCGATTCGCTCGAGCGGCGGGAGATCGAGGTGCGCATCGCGGCGTTGCGCGCCGGGATCGCGCGCTTACGCGAACTCGAGCCCGGTTTCGACTCGACCGAGGAGTGGGAAGTCGAAGGCCGCATCTTGGGCGAGTACGAGTATCGGATCGGGCATTTGCTCGGGCATCTCGACGGAACCGTCGAAGAGTCGGTCGCCTTCGATCACAAACTCCAACAAGAGGCGCTCGAAGGTGAATCACGCGAAATCGCGCGCATGCGTGAAGCGGGCGAAATTCCCGACGAGATTTTTCGCAAGGTCCAATACGACCTCGACCTCGCGAACGAACGGATCAGCTAGCGCCGCGCAGCCGGAAGCGGCGGCCGAGTTCGTCGTGGTTCGTGCGGTCGACGGTCAGCGGCGTGATGCTCACGAAATGGTCGCGTACCGCCGCAAGGTCCGTTCCGTCGACCACGTCGGCCGGATCGAAGGCGCCCCACAGCCAGTAGTACGTGCCGCCGCGCGGGTCGGTGCGCTTATCGACGCGGTCGCGGTACGCTTTGCGACCCTGCCGCACGAAGCGCGTCCCGCGCAGCTCGCGCGCCGCGACGTTGGGGACGTTGACGTTGAGCAAGGTCAGCCGCGGCAGTCCCTCGGTGAGGATCTCGCGCGCGACGCGGACGGCGACTTCGGCCGCCGTCGCCCAGTGGTGATCGTGCGCCCGTTCGGGCCAACTGGCGGCAAGCGAAATCGCCATCGCCGGCGCGCCGACGATCACGCCTTCGATCGCCGCCGCCACCGTCCCCGAATAGTTGACGTCGTCGCCGAGATTGGCGCCGCGGTTGATGCCGCTGACCACGAGAGCCGGCATCCCGCCGCACAGGTCGAACGCGCCGATGACGACGCAGTCCGCGGGCGTGCCCGAGCAACGGTAGGTCGGGACCGTCCGGTCGGCTACTTTCGCGACGTGGACCGGACTCTTGATCGAGATCGAATGGCCCACGCCGCTGTTGTCGCGGTCCGGCGCGACGACCGTCACGTCGCCGAGTTCGCGTAGCGCCTCGGCCAGCGCGACGAGGCCGTGGCTCGCGTACCCGTCGTCGTTCGTGACGAGAATCTTCGGCTGACTCAATGCTTGGCCGGCGCCTCCGCGCCCTTGACGACGAGCGACAACAAGAACGACACGATCGACAGCACGAGCGCGCCCCAAAACGCGGAGCCGAATCCGTCGACCGTCAAGCCGAGCCCGAGGTGCGCCACGAGATAGAACGTGAACGCGTTGATCACGAGCGTGAAGAGGCCGAGCGTCAGGATCACGGCCGGCAACGTCAAGAGCACGAGAATCGGACCGAGGATCGCGTTAACACCGCCCAAAATGAGCGCCGCCTCGAGGGCCGCGACCCAGCCCGTCACGTGAACGCCGGGCAAGAAATAGGCGACGATGACGAGCGCGAGCGCGTTGACGAGCAACCGGACGATGAAACGGATCACGGGCGCCCCTCCATGCGGTCGGCTACGGCGGTGCGGTGAGCGCCGCCTTCACGGACGACGCCAGCGCCGCCGTCATGCCTTTGACCGCGGCGATTTCGTCGACGCTCGCGCGCTTGAGCGCGCCGACCGAGCCGAACGCCGCGAGGAGGCGTTTGCGCCGCACGGGCCCCACGCCCGCCAGCGCGTCGAGCGCAGACTGCGTCATCGCCTTGCCGCGGCGCTTGCGATGGTATTCCACCGCGAAGCGGTGCGCCTCGTCGCGCACGCGCATCACGAGGTGCAGACCCGCCGAACCCGGCGGCAAGACGATCGGCTCGGACGCGCCGGGCACGAAGAGCCATTCGTGCTCTTTCGCGAGTCCCGCGACCGGGATGCCCCACAGTTCGAGTTCTTCGAGCACGTCGACCGCCGCGCCCAACTGGCCCTTGCCCCCGTCGATCAAGAGCAGGTCCGGAACGTGGTGGAACTTTTCTTTTTTGCGTAACTGCTCGCCGAGGCCCGCCGCCAAGTCGCGTTCGCCCGACTCGCGGATGCTCGCCGGATCTTCTTCGCCCGGGGCGTTGGTGTCGGCGCGCAGGTACCGCAGGCGGCGGCGCAGCGTCTCCGCCATCATCGCGAAGTCGTTCGAGCCTTTATCGTAGCGGATCTTGAAGCGGCGGTAATCGCTCTTCTTCGGCCGGCCGCCGACGAAGACGACCATCGAGGCGACCGGATTGGTACCCTGGATGTTCGAGATGTCGTAGCATTCGATGCGTTGCGGCGGTTCGGGCAGATCGAGCGCGGCGGCGAGTTCGACGAGCGAGCGCGCGGAAGCCGTCTCTTGGATCTCTTGGTGCGCGAGAAACGCTTTGAGGTTTTGCTCGGCGTTTTCGTGAACGAGCCGCATGTATTCGGCCCGTTGCCCGCGTTGCGCGTGCAGCACGCGCACGCGCTGCCCTTTGAGTTCGGAGAGCCAGGCCTCGATCACCGCGCGGTCGGCCGGCAGCGCTTCGACGAGCACTTCCTTGGGAATCGTCGCCTGCGAAGCGGGCCGGCGCGCGCGCGCTTTGAGGGCGACCGGCACTTCGTTCCCGCGCGCTTCGCGCAGCGCGAGCGGCGAGAAGCCGTCGCCGATGCCGCCGCCGGTTTGGCCCGCGCGCGCGGTGTAGAACTGCGTGAAAAATTCGGAAAAGAGTTCGGCGTCGCTCTGATCGGTCACGCCGTCGAGGATGAAGTGCTCCTGGCCGATCAGCTTGCCGCCGCGCACGAGGAACACTTGCATGCACGCTTGACCCTGCGCCCGCGCCGCGGCGATCAAATCCATGTCGATGCGCGAGCGCCACACGACTTTTTGGCCTTCGGTCACGCGCCGCACGGCGACCAAACGGTCGCGCAGCCGCGCCGCCGCCTCGTAGTTCATCCGGTCTGCCGCCTCGGCCATCTCGCCGCTCAGTCGCTCGAGCAGCCGGCCTTGCTGACCTTCGAGGAACAGCACGACCTCGTCGACGAGCTCGTCGTACTCGGCCTCGCTCTGGTACCCGACGCACGGCGCGAGACAACGCTTGATATGATACTGCAGGCACGGCCGCTTGCGCTTGCCGTCGATGGGCTCGCGACAAGTGCGCAGCGGAAAGACGACGCGCACGAGGTTGATCAGTTCGCGAATGCCGTGCGCGTTGGTGTAGGGTCCGAAGTAGCGCGCGCCGTCGTCGCGGACGACGCGCGTGAACTGCACCCGCGGAAAGTGCTCGTTCGTGACCTTCAAATAGGGATAGCGCTTATCGTCGCGCAGCCGCACGTTGAACGGCGGCTGGTGGCGCTTGATCAAATTCGCTTCGAGGATCAGCGCTTCGATCTCGTTGTTGACGACGATCCAGCGCACGTCCACCACGCGCTCGACCATCTTCGTCGTGCGGTACGCATGCGCCGCGGAATCTTGGAAGTACGACCGCACCCGCGAGCGCAGCGAGACCGCCTTGCCGATGTAGAGAATGCGGTCGCCTTCGCCCAGCATCGAATACACGCCGGGCGCGTCGGGAAGCTGCGCCAGCGTGTCGTCGAGGTTGCGGGGCGGGCGGGCGGCGGCCGGCGTCACTTCGCTTTTGCGATCGCCTCGGCCGCGAGGTCGAAGGCGGCGCGCGCCTGCGCGGCTTCTCGCTCCGCGTTGCCGCCGAGGTAGGCGTCCAGGGCGCTGCGGTAGCAGCGCTTGGCGCCCGCCAGGGACGCGCCCGGCTGCAGGCGTTCCGCCAGCAGCAGTTCGTTGCGCGCGACCAAGAGATCGGCCGGCAGCGAAGCCGCTTCGGCCGCGAGCGGCGCGGCGGCAGCCGGCGCCGGCTGGACGGCCGGCGCGTACGGCAGCGGCACGGCCGGCGCGAGCACGCGGGGAGCGGACGGTGCGAGCGCCTCCGCCCAAGCAGCGGCGGCCGACGCGAGCGCGCCGGAGACGTCGCCGCGCCGCGCGCGCTCGCGCGCGTCGGCATAGAGAAAGCTCGCCCGTGCGGCGGCGCCCGGGTCGTTGGGCGCCGCGTTCACGATCGCCCGATAGGCGCCGTTCAGGGACTGCGAGAGCGGTCCGCGGGCCGGCGGCGGCGCGGGGACGATAGGTGCCGCAGGCGTCACCTGCGCGCCGGCCGGAGCCGCGGCGAGCGCTGCGCCGAGCGCGCCCGCGAAGGCGGCGCGGAGCCTAGAGGAGCCGGCTTGCCTTGCGACGCCCGCGTCCGATGCGTTGCACGACGAAAGCGGCGACGACGAGCACGAGCGCCACCACGAAGGCGAGCGAAAAGCGGTGGATTTGCGGGGAGATTTCATCGAAGTGCCGTCCGAACAGACTGCCGAGATAGGCGAGTCCGAAACAAAAGACCGCCGAACCCGCCGCCGTGTATGCAAAGAAGTACCGTTTTTGCATCCGCGCGACGCCGGCGGGCAGGGCCGAAACGCCCCGCACGAGCGGCAGAAAGCGGCAGACGAAGACGACGACGTTGCCGTAGCGTTCGTAGACCTCGTGAAACGCGTCGAGCTTCTTCTCGTCGAGTTTGAGGTACTTGCCCCAGCGTGCGACGAACGGACGGCCGCCGGCAAAGCCGATCGCGTATAGGATGCCGCCGCCGACGAGTTCGCCCGCCGTCGCCACCGTCGCCGCCAGCCAGACGCTCGAAAGGTGCCCCGTGGCCGCCAGCGCGCCCGCCGCCGGCACGACGAGTTCCGTGCCGACGGGGATGCCCAAATTTCCGAGCACCATCACGAAAAATACGCCCGCGTATCCCGCGTGTTCGATGATGCTGAGAAAAAAATGCGTGAGGTGCTGCAACCTCTATCCGCCTACTCGCGCGGATGCCGCCGTGTTTCCCTGATAGCGCGCGAGGATTTCGGCGGCCAGGCCGCCACCCTCGGCAAGGATGGCGTCGAAGAGATGCACGGGCTCGAGTTCGGCTTCGGCGGGAACCGCCGCTTCGGCGAGCGCGATCACGCAGCGGACGCGCGGCGTGACGAGGATGCCGTCCCACAGCCGATCCTCGCCCGTACCGAGCGCCCGCCGCACGTCGACCAGCACGTCGTCCGGTTGCGTGCCGCGCGCGGCGAGGCGCGCTTCGATCGCCGGATCGCGTTCTTCGACGAGCGCGAGCAGCAGATGACCGACGCCGACGTAATAGTGGTTGTGATTCCGGCACGCTTGCTCGGCCGCGCGTAAAACGCGCCGCGCCGCCGGACTAAAACGAGTGAACACCGATATGGTGAGCCCTTTTCGGGGAAACGGCGCCGAGCATCGCTCGTGGGATGGTGGTCGGGGCGGCAGGATTTGAACCTGTGACCTCTGCGTCCCGAACGCAGCGCTCTACCAAGCTGAGCTACGCCCCGGCGTGGACTCGGCACGGTTCTCGGACGTGTGCGGCCCTCCTGCTTGCCAAGGGCCGCGCGGTGCCGCATCCGAACGTCTCTACTCGGCCATGAAATACCTCATCGTCGGATGCGGGCGCGTCGGCTCGACGCTCGCAAAACTCCTGACCGCCGAAAACCACGACGTTACGGTCGTCGACGAGAACCCCGCCGCGTTCAAACGGCTGGGCAACAACTTCGCCGGCCGCGTGGAAGTCGGCACCGGCATCGATTACGACGTCCTCAAGCGCTCCGGAGCCGCCGAGGCGGACGGCTTCATCGCCGTCACCGACGGCGACAACCGCAACGTCATGGCGGCGCTGATCGCGCAGCGGATGTTCGGCACCAAGAAGATCGTCGCGCGCATCTACGATCCGCCGCGCGGCCAGCTCTACCGCGACCTCGGGATCGAGACGGTTTGCCCGACGACCATCGGGGCGAAGATCATCCGCGACAAGCTGATGCACGTGCCGTACGAATCGGTGCCGTCGTTCGATTTCGGCAAGCTTTCGTCGCTCGCGGTTACCCTGCGCGACCACGACGCCGGCCTGCGCATCTTCGAGATCGAGAAGCCGGGCAAAGTGCGCATCGCGGCCATCCGCCGCGGCGCGCACGTGTTCGTGGCCTCACCCGAAGACGTGCTCTCGGCAGGCGACGAAGTCAACGCGGTGGTGGCCCCCGAAGAACTCTCTGATTTCGTCGCTCGCTTCGCGGCGACGACGCAAGACGTTCCGATCAAGCTGTCGGCCTAACCGCATGTTCGTCATCATCGTCGGCGGCGGCAAAGTCGGTACCTATCTCGCGCGGGCGCTGCTCGCGGGCGGCCACGAAGTCGTCGTCATCGAAAAACAGGCCAAGAAGGCGCAGATGATGGCCAACCTGCTCGAGACCGAAGTGGCGATGGTCGGCGACGGCTGCGATCCGCTCGTGCTCGAAGGGGCCGGCATCAAACGCGCGGACGTGGTCGTGGCCGACACGGGCGACGACGAAGACAATTTGGTCGTCTGCCTGATCGCCAAGAAGAATTCGAAAGCGCGCTGCATCGCCCGCGTCAACAACCCGCGCAATAAGACGGTCTTCGAGTCGATCGACCGCGAAACGCCGATCACGCTGATCTCCTCGACCGAAGTCATCCTCGACGCGATCAACGCCCACGTCAACGCGCACGACTACTCGCTGATCACCAAGCTCCGCGACGGCGACTTGGAATTGGTCAAGCTCGCCATTCCCGCGGGCTCGCCCGCCGACGGCAAACGCATCGTCGACGTCGGCCTGCCGCGCTCGTCCATCGTCGTGGCGGTCGACCGGCGCGGCGAAGACCTGCTGATTCCCACGGGCGACACGACGCTGCGCGCGGACGACACCGTGATCCTCATGGTGAAGAACGAATCGCGCGACGACGTCCGCGCCGTCCTCTGCGGCGTGCCGGCGCGTGCATAGCCGGCCCGCGCGCCGCGCCCCGGCCTGCCGCGCGCGACGCACCGTCGTCCGCAGCGGGCGGCGGTTCGTCCTCTGCGGGCTGCACTCGCACGGCGCGGCGCGCGCGGGCGACGCACTGCTGCGCGCCGCCTCCGCGGATGCGTCGCTCGGCGTTTGGCTGCCGGGCGTGTCGTTCGCGCTCGTGCTGCTCTTTTCGGCATACGTCTTGGGCCGGCCGGCGCCGTTCCCGCTGACTGCCGACACGATGCTCGCGCGCGACGGCACGCCGCACTTCAGCATCGCCGATTTCGCCAGCGCCGCCCGGTAGCGGCCGAACGCGGAAGGCTAGATCAGGCCGCGGCGCAACGCCGTCACGGCGGCCTGCGTCCGGTCCGCGGCGGCGAGTTTCTCGAGGATATCGCGGATGTGGCCTTTGACCGTTCCGAGCCCGATGTGCAACGCTTCGGCGATCTCCGCGTTGCCCGCGCCGCCCGCGATCGAGCGGAGGATCTCCGTTTCGCGCGGCGTGAGCGGCGACGGCGCCGCGCTCGTCGCCCGAGACGAGCCGATCCGGCGCATCACCACGTGGGCGATCTGCGGATCGAAATACGCGCCGCCGTCGGCCGCCGTGCGAATGGCGGTCACGATGCGTTCCAGCGGCGACGTTTTGAGCGCGTAGGCGTCGGCGCCGGCGGCGAGCGCCGCGACGATTTCCGTTTCGAGATCCTGCACCGTCAGGATCGCGATGCGGACGTGCGGATCGGCGAGCCGCGCGCGACGCGTGAGTTCGACGCCGTCCATTCCCGGCAACCCGAGATCGATGACCGCGACGTCGGGCCGATGCTCCGCGATCGCGGCGAGCCCGCTCGGACCGTCTTCGGCCTCGGCGACGACGCGCAGATCGGGTTCGGCGTCGAGCGCGGTACGCAGGCCCGCGCGCGTCAGCGCGTGGTCTTCGACGAGTACGACGGTGCGCGGCACTGCGTTCATGCGGGGACGGCCGAAGGCACGGCCGGCAACGACAGCGTGAAGCGGCTGCCGCCTTCGGCGCGGGGCGCGTACGTCACGGTGCCGCCGTGACTCTCGGCGATTCGGCGCACGAGATACAGTCCGAGTCCCGAACCGGCACCCTGCCGGCTCGGCGTGCGGCGCACCCGCTCGAAGAGCGCGGCGCGCTCCGCTTCGGGCACGCCGTAGCCGTCGTCCTCGACGCTCAGGAAGGCGTGCCCGCCGTCGTTGCCGATGCGGACCGCAACGGCCCCGCCGCCCGGCGTCCAGGTGACGGCGTTCGCGACGAGATTGACGATCGCGCGGCGCAGTTCGCGGTCGTCTCCGAGCACCGCCGGTTCGCCCCGCGCCTCGACCCGTACGGCGACGTCTTTGTCGCGCCAGAGCGGCTCGAGTTCCGCTGCGACGTCGCGCGCGAGCGCAGCGAGCGAGACGGGTTCGCGGTAGGCGCCGCGCTCGCCCGATTCGTAGCGCGAGACCATCAAGAGCGTTTCGGAGAGACGCTGCAACTCGTCGTTGGAAGCGATCGTCCGTTTGAGAATCTCGCGAAACGCGTCCGGTAGCCGGCCGTAGGCGCCGTCGAGTGCTTGCCGCATCGTCATGCCCGCGGCGCTCAGCGGCGTGCGCAGATCGTGCGAAAGCGCGTAGACGATGTCGCGGATCACGTCGCTGCGCTCGCGCAACGCGGCGTTTGCCGCGGCAAGTTCCTCGTTGCGGGCGGCGAGTTGCACGAAGAGTGCGGCCTGCGCGAGCGCGATGGCCGACTGGTCGACGAAATACGCCAAGCCTTCTTCGAAGTGCGGCTCGAACGGCAGGCTCTTCCGCGAGAGCAGCAGCACGCCGTAGACGGTTTGGTGCTCGACGAGCGGCGCCGCGATCGCGTGGCGCGTGTCCAGCGTGTCGAGCAGCAGGCGTCCGAGCGGATCGGTTTCGCGCACGTGCGTGATCCCTTCGCGCTGCGCCGCGATGCGGTGCAGCAGCGACAGGATCGGCGCCGCCGGCCGGTCGCTGCGAACGTCGACGTCGCCGCCCGAACTGGCGAACGTCGTCGGTTCGTCGAGCGCCGGCGTAAAGACGTAGAGCCGCGCCGCATCGACGCCGAGAGCCGGCAGCGCTTCGCGCACGATCGCTCGTTCGATCAGCTCCGCGTTGACCGACGCGCGGATCGTCTCGACGGCGCGGCGCACGCTGCGTTCGCGCGCCGCACGTTCCTGCCGCGCGGCGAGTTCGCCCGCGCGGGCGGCGGAGCGCTGCGTCGCGATGCTGAGGCCGCCGACCAAGAGAAACGACAGTCCGGAGATGACGCGGTCGCCGAGCGCGATCGCGTCCCAATGGCCGCGGTCGGCAAGGCCGTTCACGTACCCGGCGCTTGCGTTCGCCAGGAGAGCGAGCCCGACCAGCAGTTGCGTGAAACGCGAATCGAGCGCCAGGCTCGAGAGCGCGATCGGACCGTTGAGCAGGATGGCGGCGACGAAGAGTTGCGGCGTGACGAGATCGAGCGCCCATGCGGCCACGAGCAACGCCACGCACGTGGGACGAATCCAACGTTCGGGCACGTCTTCCAGCGTTCGCGGCGCCGGACCGCGCTCCCCGGCGGGTCGCCGCGCGGACCCGACAGAATACGCGACAGCCGTGAACGTACGTGACGGCAGACCGTCCGCCGAAGCGCTCCTCAAGGACCTCGGCACCACGCCGCGACTGACCGTCTACCTCGCAAGCGCCCCCGGCGCGGGCAAGACGCGGCGCCTGCTCGACGACGCGCTTCGCGCGCACGAGTCCGGCGTGCGCGTGGTGCTCGGCTGGATCGAGACGAAGGGCCGTCCCGACCTCGACCGGCTGGCCGAGCGCCTGCCGCGCGTGCCGCCGCGCCGCGTGCGAATCGGCGAAGCGACGTTCGACGAATTCGATCTCGAAGCGGCGCTCGCCATGAAACCGCAGTTCGTGATTCTCGACGAGCTCGCGCACACCAACCTCGAGGGCGGCGCGCACGCGAAACGCTGGCAGGATGCGCTGGCCCTGCGCGAGGCGGGCATCTCGGTGAGCGGCGCGCTCAACATCCAGCACCTCGAAACCGTTGCGGCGACGGCCGAAGGGCTGATCGGATTTCCGATCCGCGAGATCGTGCCGCTCTCGTTCCTGCGCGCCGCCGACCAGGTCGTCGCCCTCGACGTGTCGCCCGAGCAGCTCGAAGCGCGGCTCGAGGCGGGGAAAGTCGTCCGTCCGGAAGACGTGGAGCGCGCCCGCGCGTCGATTTTCCGGCCGCAGACGCTGCGGTTCTTGCGCGAGATGATGCTGCGTACCGTCGACGACCTGACGGCTCCCGACCTGACGCCGCAACGCGCCTCGACCGCGCTCGCGCTCGCCACGGGCAACGGCGATCTCGCGCTCTTCGCGCGCAAAGCGGCAAGCGTCGCGGACGCCCTCGATCTCGCGCTCGACATCGCGCTCGTCGGCGAACGCGACGTCGATACCGTCGCCGAACTGGCGCGCGAGTTGGACGCGAACGTCGTTCCGCTCGTGGATTTCGACGCGGCGAAGCCGCAGTTCCAATCGCGCCGGGCCAGCCTCATCTGCGTCCCGGCCGGGCCCTTGGCCCAGCGCATCGCGACGCGTCCGATCGAGCGCGACGTCTTCATCGTCGATGCGACGACGGGCGTCGCCGCGGGCGAGCGCGAGATCACGTTCTCGCGCTACGCGCAAACCGCCGCCGACCGGCTGCGTATCGGTTACGGACGGCTCACGATTTACTTGGGCGCGGCCGCGGGGAGCGGCAAGACGTACGCGATGCTCGATCGCGCCCATCAAATGCTCGACGCCGGCGTCGACGTCGTCGGCGCGTTCGTGGAAACGCACCACCGCAAGGATACCGACGAGAAGGCCGCGGGCATTCCCGAGATTCCGCGCCGCAAGCTCGTGACCGACGGCGTGACCTACACCGAACTCGACGTCCCCGCTCTGCTCGCGCGCAAGCCGGCCGTGGCCTTGATCGACGAATTGGCGCACACCAACGCCCCGGGCGACGAGCACGCCAAGCGCTACGACGACGTGCTGCAAGTCCTGCGCGCCGGCATCTCGGTGATGACGACGCTCAACATCCAGCATCTCGAGGGGCTGGGCGACGCCGTGCAGCGCTTGACCGGGCAAAAGGTTCGCGAGACCGTGCCCGACGAGATCCTCGAACTCGCCGACGACGTCATCCTGATCGACACGACGCCCGAGACGCTGCGCGAGCGGATGCGGGCGGGCAAGATCTACGCGCCCGAAAAGATCGACGACGCGCTCTCCCACTTCTTCCGCACCGAAAACCTGGCCGCGTTGCGCGAACTCGCGCTGCGCGAAGTCGTCCACGCGCGAGGATCGTCGAAGCGGCCGCCGCCCTTCGCGCGGCTCGCGCTCGGCGTCAAGGCGCGCGAACGCGACGCCGAACTGATAGAACGCTGCGCGCGCATCGCGCTGCGTCTCGAAATCGAACTCTCGGTGATCCACATCGCGCGCTCGGCCGACGCCGCCGAATCGCGCCTGGTGCTGGGCCTGGCCGAAACGGCGCGGCGCGTGCGCGCGCGCTGGCATCTCACCGTCGCCCCGGAACCGGCGCTCGCGCTGCTGGACGCTGCCCGGCGCGAAGGCGGCACGACCGTCGCCGTCGAGGGCGCGCGCCACAAGCCGCGCTGGCCGCGCGGCACGCCCTTCGCGCGACGCTTGCTCGACGCCGGCGCGAAACAGCTCTTGGTGCTCGCGCCGCCGCCGTAGGCGCCTAGTGGAAGAGCCCCGAGAGGATGTTGATGACGAGCGCGACGATCGCGGTGTTGTAGGCAAACGAAATGATGCCGTGCGCGAGCACGACGCGCCGGACGCGCGAATCGGTGATCTGCACGTCGGAGACTTGAAACGTCATGCCGACGACGAACGAAAAGTAGGCGAAATCGAGGTCGTTCGGATTGGCGGTTCCCGGAAAGATGAGGCCCCGATCGGATTCGTTGTCCTCGTCGTCGTCGTAATAGAAGAGGTGCGCGTACCGGAACGTCAGCACGGAGTGGATGACGAACCAGCCGGCGATCACCGCGAGCAGCCCGAGCACGTAGACGACGATCTTTTCGTTCATCGTATTGACGTGCGGACCGCGGCCCAGGATGATCACCGCCGACGCGAGCCCGATCGTGACGCTGAGCAGCACGATCAGGAGCACGAAATTGCGCCCCGGGTCGTCGATCGCCGCGCGGCGGGCCGTGAGCGCAGGATTGGCATGCATGCCGACGGTCCAGAACGCGGCGAGCAGCACGAGCGCGCCCGCGTCGTAGGCCGCGACGATCCGCGAGACGCCGCCGAGCCAGTGCGGAGCCGCCAGCACGACCGCGAGCGTAGCGATGCCCGCCCCGCCGAAGGCGACGGCGCGGCCGCGCCAAGGCGCGAGAACGAACGATAAGCGATCCGCGATCATGCGGCGCCTATTCGGTCGCCGCCGCCCGCGTGCCCGCTACGAACCGATCAGGTAGGACGCGCCGAACCCGAGCGAATGCAGCCGGCTCCCGTTCTGCGCGCCGAAATAATCGAAGTAATTGGCGTCGAGCTGCAAGCGCGAACCGATGTCTTTTTGGAATCCGGTATCGAAACCGGAACGGCCGCCCAGGCCGACGCCGCTCGACGATTGGTTGAAGCCTTCGAGGAAGACGGTGTAACTCTGCGGCAGCGAAAGCGACGCGCCGAGCGACGGCTGGAAATCGTGGTAGCGCGCCGGAATGCCCGGCGCTCCCGCGCTCTGCACGTTGTACCCGAACGATGCGAAGAGCCCGAGCGCGGGCGAGAGTGCGTAGCTCGCGTTGACGTTCGCGAGCAATCCGTCGCCGAAGCCCGAGAACGGCGCGCTGCCGGTCGCGAGCGTGTAGACCGCGTTGACGCCGGCGACCGCTTTGCTCGAGTAGCCGAATTCGTACTTGAAGCCGATCGTGCTGTCCGTCGCTCCGGAGGCGGACGGCGTACCCGAGTAGCGCGCGAACGATTCGGGAGCCAGATCGAACTCGAGATTCTTCCCGAGCCCGACGCCGAGATTCGCCTGCGGGTACGTCACGACGCTGTTGGCCCCGTTGCCCCCGGTCGTCGCGTTCGTGTATCCCGTTTGAATCAACAGATCGGCGAATTTCACGACGCAGGCCGACGTGCTGAAGGTCGGGCGCGAGACCAGGTTCGTGAGCGACGTGCACGGATCGGTCGCGGTCGTTGCCGCCGGCGAGGACGCAGGCGCGGGCGAGGGAACGGCTTGCGCGCGCGCCGCGAGCGGCCCGGCGAACGACGAGCACAGCGCCGCCGCCGTGAGGCCTGCGGACCACAACGATTTATTCACGATAGCTCATTTCTTTCCGTCGAGCGCCAAATTCAGCTCGAGCACGTTGACGTGCGGTTCGCCGAGAAAACCCAGTTCGCGCCCGTGGACGGACCTGGCGATCAACGCGTCGACCGCCTCGACGCTCAGCCCGCGCGCCCGCGCGACGCGCGGCGCTTGGTAGTACGCACCTTCCGGCGAAATGTCCGGATCGATGCCGCTCGCGCTCGACGTGACGAGATCCATCGGCACCGGCAGGGTTGCGTCGGGATTTGCTTTCTTGAGTGCCGCGATTGCCGCTCGTGTGGCGTCGATCAGCTTCTTCGACGTCGGCCCGAGGTTCGTGCCGCCGGTGGCCGTCGGGTCGTAACCGTTCTTGCCGGCCGCGGAGGGGCGGCCCCAGAAGTAGCGCGGCTTCGTCCACAGCTGGCCGACGATGTCCGAACCGACCGCCTTGCCGTCGACCGTGACGATCGAGCCGTTGGCCTGATTCGGAAACGCGATTTGCGCGATGCCGGTGATGACGAGCGGATAGACGATCCCGAGCAGCACGACCGTGACCAGCGTGAACAGCGCGGCCGTGCCCAGATGGCGCAGCGTGCCGTCGGCGGTTCGCGCCGCCGCTTCGCTGCCGTTCTCGGGAAGATAGGTCGTGGTCTTCATCGTTTGCTTTCGTCCGTGCTACGTGAGGTGGGCGGCCGTGAGGATGAGGTCGACGATCTTGATGCCGACGAAGGGCACGACGATGCCGCCGAGGCCGTACACCAGCACGTTGTCGCGCAAGACCGCGTTCGCGCCGCGCGGGCGGTAGGCCACGCCGCGCAAGGCGAGCGGAATGAGCGCCACGATGATGAGCGCGTTGAAAACGATCGCCGAGAGGATCGCGCTCTGCGGCGTGGAGAGACGCATGATGTTGAGCGCCTGCATCGCCGGGTAAGTGGTGACGAACATCGCCGGCAGGATCGCGAAGTACTTGGCCACGTCGTTGGCGATCGAGAACGTCGTGAGCGCGCCGCGCGTCATCAGCAGCTGCTTGCCGACTTCAACCACCTCGATGAGTTTGGTCGGATCCGAATCGAGGTCGACCATGTTGCCGGCTTCTTTGGCCGCTTGCGTGCCGGAGTTCATCGCCACGCCGACGTCGGCTTGGGCGAGCGCCGGCGCGTCGTTCGTGCCGTCGCCCGTCATCGCCACGAGGCGGCCCGAACTCTGCTCGCGCTTGATCAGCGCCATCTTCGTTTCCGGCGTCGCCTCGGCCAGGAAATCGTCGACGCCGGCTTCCTGCGCGATCGCGCTCGCCGTCAACGGGTTATCGCCCGTGATCATGATCGTGCGAATGCCCATCGCGCGCAGGCGGTCGAAGCGCTCCTTCATATTCGGCTTGAGGATGTCTTTGAGGTGGATGACCGCCAGGATCTTGGCGTTCTCCGCGAGCAGCAACGGCGTGCCGCCGGCGCGCGCGATGCGTTCCACGTCGCTCGCCAGCACGGTGGCGCCGTCGCCGCCCTGCTCGCGCACCCAGGCGCGCACCGCGTCGGGCGCGCCCTTGCGAATCGCGCGTCCGCCCGGCAGATCGAGTCCGCTCATGCGCGTGTACGCCGAGAAGGGCACGAACGTGGAGCCCTCCGGCGGCCGGACGTCGGAGCCGCTCGTCGCCGCGTCGGCTTGCGCGAGCGTCACGATGGAGCGGCCCTCCGGCGTTTCGTCCGCCAGCGACGACAGGTACGCCGCAACGGCCGCTGCCGCGCGATCGACGCCGTCGGCGACGACGAACTCGCTCGCTTGCCGATTGCCGAGCGTGATCGTCCCGGTCTTATCGAGCAAGAGCGTATCGACGTCGCCCGCCGCTTCCACGGCGCGTCCGCTCATCGCGAGCACGTTGCGCTGCAGGACGCGATCCATGCCGGCGATGCCGATCGCGGAGAGCAGGCCGCCGATCGTGGTGGGAATCAGGCAGACGAGCAGCGCGATGAGCACCGTGACGCTCTGGACGGTGCCCGAGTAGATCGAGAACGGCCCGAGCGTCGCGACCGCGATCACGAACACGATCGTCAGCCCCGAGAGCAGGATCGAGAGCGCGATTTCGTTGGGCGTCTTCTGACGCGACGCCCCTTCGACGAGCGAAATCATGCGATCGAGAAACGACTCGCCGGGGTTGGAGCTGATGCGCACGACGATGTAATCGGAGAGCACGCGCGTGCCGCCGGTGACGGCGCTGCGGTCGCCGCCCGACTCGCGGATGACCGGCGCCGACTCGCCCGTGATCGCGGATTCGTCGACGGAGGCGGCGCCTTCGACCACGTCGCCGTCGCCCGCGATCACTTCGTTCGGCTCGACGCGGATCAAGTCGCCCTTACGCAATTCGTTGGCGTTGACCATGACCGTTCGGCCCTCGACCACCTTGCGCGCCTGCGTATCGGACTTGGTCCGGCGCAGGAAATCCGCTTGCGCCTTACCCCGGCCCTCGGCAACGGCTTCGGCGAAATTGGCGAACACGACCGTGAACCACAGCCACAGCGCGATCGCGAGATCGAAGCCCGCGCCGTGTCCCGCCCGCGCGAAGAGGTCGCGGAAAAAGAACAGCGTGACGACGGCCGCCCCCACCTCGACGACGAACATCACCGGGTTGCGCAACTGCCACCGGGGGTCGAGTTTCACGAACGATTCGGCGACGGCGCGCACGACGATCGTCCGATCGAAGAGCGACCGGGCTTGGGGGCGGCGCTCGATGCGACGGGCCGAAATCATGGTCAGTACGTCTTCCCTTGCAGCATGAGCAGGTGCTCGACGATCGGCCCGAGCGCGTCGGCCGGGACGAACGTGAGCAGACCGACGATCACGATGACGCCGAGCAGCAGCGCCACGAAAATCGGCGAGTAGGTCGTGAACGTGCCGGCGCTTTCGGCGACGCTGCGTTTGCCGGCGAGCGAACCGGCGAGCGCCACGGCCGGCACGATGAAGAGGAACCGTCCGCACAGCATGACGATGCCGGTGACGACGTTGAGGTACGCGTTGCCGCTGACGCCGCCGAAGGCGCTGCCGTTGTTCTCGGTCGTCGAGGTGAACATGTAGATCATCTCGGAAAATCCGTGCGGGCCGGCGTTGCCGAGTTGGCCGGTCGCCGCCGGCAGCAAGATCGAAATCGCGGCGGGAACGAGCGCGAATACCGGCAACACGAGGATGCCGAGGATCGCGAGCTGGACTTCGCGCCGTTCGATCTTCTTCCCGAGGAATTCCGGCGTGCGCCCGACCATGAGGCCGGCGATGAACACCGTCAGCACGACGAAGATCAGCATGCCGTAGAGGCCGGTGCCGACGCCGCCGAAGACGATCTCGCCGAGTTGCATGTCGAGCAGCGGAACGAGGCCCCCGAGCGGCGTCCACGAGTCGTGCGCGGAGTTGACGGCACCGGTCGACGTATCGGTCGAGATCGTGCCGAACAGCGTCGAGGCGGCCGGGCCAAACCGCGCCTCCTTGCCTTCCATGTTCGGCCCGCTTACGCCGAGCGCGTGGACGATCGGATTTCCCGCCGTCTCGGCCGCGTACGCGGCCCCGAATCCGGCGACGAAGAGCACGCTCATCGCCGCAAACAGCGCCCAGCCTTGGCGCTGATCGCGCACGAAACGGCCGTACGTGTACGTGAGCGCCGCCGAGATCAGGAACATGCAGAGCATCTCGAGCAAATTGCTGAAGCCCGTCGGGTTCTCGTTCGGCGCGGCGGAATTGGCGTTGACGAACCCGCCGCCGTTCGTGCCGAGTTCCTTGATGATCTCCTGCGAGGCCATCGGCCCTTGCGTCACCGTTTGCGACGTGCCTTCGAGCGAAGTGACGGCGCCGTACGCGTGAAAATTCTGCGGGATGCCCTGCGCCACGAGCAGCAGGGCGCCCACGAAGCTGAGCGGCAGCAGCACGTACAGCAGCGCGCGCGTCGTATCGACCCAAAAGTTGCCGACCGCTTTGCCGTCCGAACGGGACACGCCGCGGATCACCGCGACCGCCACGGCGATGCCCGACGCAGCGGAGACGAAGTTGTGCCATGCCAAGCCCGCCATCTGCGAGAAGTAGCTCATCGTGCTTTCGCCCGAGTAGAACTGCCAATTCGTGTTGGTCAAGAAGCTGACGGCGGCGTTCCACGCGGCGTCGGGCGCGAGGTTATCGAATCCCTGCGGGTTGAGCGGCAGATACTTTTGCGTGCGCAGCAGCGCGTAGAGCCATACCAGCCCGACGACGCTGAAAGCGAACAGCGCGAAGAGGTAACCCGGCGCGTTCATCTCGCGCTTGGGGTCGATGCGACACAGGCGATAGAGGCCGTTTTCGACCGGGGCGAGCGCCGGCGAGAGCCACGTCCGCTCGCCGGAAAAGATACGAGCCATATAGGCGCCGAGCGGCTTCGTGAACGCCGCGATCAGCGCGAAGAACACGCCCGCCTGAAGCCAGCCGTAGATCGTCATCGCGAACCTAGAACTTCTCGGGCCGCAGCATCGCGTACGTCAGGTAGACGAGCGCGAGCGCGGCGAGGACCAGACCGAGCACGTTATCGAACACGCGCGCCTCAAATCCGCTCGCAGGCGCGGGCGTACCAGTCGAAGAGCGCGAACAGCAGCGCGGAAAGCGCGATCAGGGCAAGTTCGAGAACGATCATCGCAACACGGACCCTCCCTCGATCGGTCCG
>Ga0209698_10000169_pt1 | contig 68983 bp, 70 predicted proteins | sample LitLauG_LLR_2012_FD_187203 | JGI IMG/M metagenome (GOLD analysis project Ga0209698, IMG submission 187203) | Freshwater sediment microbial communities from Pennsylvania, USA - Little Laurel Run_MetaG_LLR_2012 (SPAdes) (version 2) | ecosystem: Environmental > Aquatic > Freshwater > Creek >... | reverse complement strand
CGGAGCCGAGGAGGGGTGAAAAAAGGGCGCATGGGGCGAGGGGCAAATTCCCGGCCAGGGAGGCTTGGTGTTTTGGGGCATCCTCGCGTTCGTGGTGGTCGTCCTGCTGGTGATCATTTCGCGGCTGCTGCCCAAGTCGGAATCGCCGACCAACGCGAAGTGATTGTAGGTTAAAGAAACGGTGAAAAGAGGCGGGCGACCGCATCGCGCAGCCGCGCTGGAAACGGCCGACCGTCAGCCTCGGCCAGGGTGATTTCCCGCGCGCCGCGCCGCTTGTCCTCCACCACGGCCTGCATCGCCTGGGCGAACTCGCGCCCGTATGCCTCGACGTTCAACTCGAAGTTCAGCCGCAGGCTCCGCGCGTCCCAGTTGGCCGAACCGAGCAGCACCCAGTGGCCGTCCACAATCAACAGTTTGGAATGGTCGAACGGCGGCGGCGTGAGCCAAAGCCGGCAGCCGCGCTCAAGCACCTGCCACCACATCGCCCGCGACGCCCAATGCACGAAGGGCAGATTGTTCTTTGCCGGCAGCAGAATTTCCACGCGCACGCCGCGCAGCGCCGCGAGGTTGAGCGCCGACACCAGCGCCGGGTCGGGCAGAAAATACGGCGTGACGATCTGCACGGAGGTTTGCGCCTCGGCCAGCGCCGCGAGGAGCGTCCAGCGCAGTTTTTCAAAATCCGCGTCCGGCCCGTCGGCGATGGCCCGCGCGACGGTCCCGCCGGCCTCGGTGAGTTTCGGAAACCAGGTTTCGCCATCGAGGATTTCGCCGGTGCAAAACTCCCAGTCGAGCGCGAACGCCTCCTGCAACTGCGCCACCAGCGGGCCTTCGGCGCGAAAATGCAGGTCGCGGACCGGGCGGCGCGGCTGCTCCGCAAGCACGTTGCCATGCCGGAGGTTGATGCCGCCGGTGAAGGCCACGCGGCCGTCGGCGACCAGCAGTTTGCGGTGGTTGCGCAGATTCAGCGGATGCGGCCGCCAGCGGGTAATCAATGGCAAAAACCGCGCCACGGGCACGCGCGCCCGCTTGAGTTGGCGGGTGATGGACGGAAAGGAATAATGCGTGCCCGCCGCGTCAATCAAAACGCGCACCGCCACGCCGCGCGCCACCGCGCGGGCCAGCGCCGCCGCGAACTGCCGGCCGCTGCGGTCGTTGTCGAAAATATAGGTGCAGAGCGTCAGCGAGGTTTGCGCGGACTCGATGGCGGCGAGCATGGCGGGAAAAGCCTCGTCGCCGTTGACCAGCACCTGGAAGCGGTTGCCGGCGGTCAGCGGGCGCGAGACGACCCGCTCCACGGCGCGGGCGAGCATCCGCAGGTGTTCGGCCTCGCCGCGCTGCGGTTCGCCCATGTCCTCCGGAATGGCCGGGCGCGCGCCGGCGCTTTGCACACCGAGCTTGAGCGCGCGCCGGCGGATGCGGTTGACGCCGAGCGCGAGGTAAAGAATCGGGCCGAGCAGCGGCAGCAGCCAGATGAATCCCAGCCAGAGCACGGCGGCGCGCGAGTCGCGCTTGTGGAGCACGGCGTGCGTGGCGGCGAGCAGCGCCGCGAGCAGCGTGAGTCCCGCGACCAGGTGTGGCCAGAATTTTGTGAGAGCGTCGAGCCAGTTCATGGAGCGCAAAGTCGAATCACGCTCAACTCCACAGTTGCCGGTCCAGTGACCGGTATTGGATCGCTTCGGAAACGTGGTCGCCCAGGATTTTTTCCGTGCCCGCCAGATCGGCAATCGTACGCGCCACTTTCAAAATGCGGTCGTAAGCGCGGGCGCTCAACTTGAGGTCCGCCATCGCAAACTTCAACAGTTCCCTGGTCGCGTCGTCGAGTTCGCAGAATTGTTTCAGTTCGCGCGTGCCCATCCGCGCGTTGCAGGTGATTTTCGGTTTGTCGCGGAAGCGCAGCTGCTGGCGCCGGCGCGCGGCCACGACGCGTTCGCGGACCTGCGCGGAGGTTTCGCCGGCGCGGTCGCCGGCGATTTCGCGGAAGGGCACGGCTGGCACTTCGATGTGCAGGTCAATGCGGTCCAGCAACGGCCCGGAAATGCGGCCGAGATAATTTTGAATTTCGCGTGGTGAACTTTTGGATTCGCCCGGCATTTTGCCGTCCGGCGTGGGATTCATCGCCGCGACGAGCATGAACTGCGAAGGAAAGGTCATCGTGCCGGCCGCGCGCGAGATCGTCACGCGCCCGTCTTCGAGCGGCTGGCGCAACGTTTCCAGGACGCTCCGTTTGAACTCCGGCAGTTCGTCGAGGAACAGCACGCCGTGGTGCGCGATGGAAATTTCGCCGGGCGTGGGATTGATGTTGCCGCCGAGCAGGCCGGCGTCGCTCGCGGTGTGATGCGGCGCGCGGAACGGCCGCCGGGTCACCAACGCCTGGCCCGGCGCGAGCAGGCCGACGATGCTGTGAATCTTGGTCGTCTCCAGCGCCTCGTCGAGCGTGAGCGGTGGCAGAATGGTGGCGAGCCGCTTGGCGAGCATGGATTTGCCGGTGCCCGGCGGGCCGATCAGCAGGGCGCAGTGCGAGCCGCTGGCGGCGATCTCCAGCGCACGCTTCACGTTTTCCTGCCCTTTCACATCGGCCAAATCCACGTCCTCGTCCGCGGGTGTTTCGAACAATTTCTCCAAATCCACCTTCACCGGCGCAATTTTCACTTCGCCTTCCAGGAACTGCGCCGCTGCGCGCAAGTTGGGCACCGGAATGACCTGCAAGCCCTCCACCACCGCCGCCTCGCGGGCATTTTCGGCGGGCACCAAGACGCCGGTCTTGCCCTCGGCGCGGGCGCGCAGCGCGATGGACAAAACGCCTTTCACCGGCCGCACCGCACCGGTCAAGGCCAGTTCACCGACGGCGGTGAAATTGTCGAGCTGATCCGTTTCCATTTGTTCGCTGGCAGCGAGCATTCCAAGCGCGATGGGGAGATCGAAGCTCGGGCCTTCCTTTTTCACGTCCGCCGGCGCGAGGTTGATGGTGGTGCGGCCCATCGGAAATTTGTAGCCGGAATTGGTCAGCGCGGTGGACACGCGGTCGCGCGCTTCCTTGACGGCGGTGTCGGGCAGGCCGACGATGACGATGAGCGTCTCACCCCAACCGGCGTTGACCTCGACTTCGACCGGGTAAGCCTCGATGCCATTCAAGGCAGCGGAACAAACCTTGGCTAACATGTCAAAGTTATGGGCGAGCCGGGGCCGGAGCGCAATCCAGTTTTTGCGGGCGCGTGGCTAGGGCTGTTGTCTGATCCAGACGCGGGATTCGCCCGCGCCGCGATTTTCGCGCGCGAAGTTGGGCACCGCCAGCAGCGGCCCGCCGTCGGCCCAGCGGCCTTTGATCACGGTCACGCCGTCCAGCAGCTCGCCTCGCCATTCGGGCGTCAGTGGTGCGTCGCCCAGCGGCCGGTTGAGGTCCGGCTGGTCGGCCTGCTCGACGTTGTAAATCAGCGGGCCGTAGCGGATCGCCACCGCGCCGCGATCCGCCGCGATGTGCGCGTCGGGTTTCACGCGCTGCACCGCCAGCGGCAGCTCCAGTTCAATTTTGTCGCCGGCCCGCCACTCCCGCGTGATTGCCGCGTAACCGTTTTGGATTTTCGGTTTCACCGGTTTTCCGTTGACGGCGAGCGCGGCGAGTCCGGAAACGCGCGGCGTGGGTGCGTAAAGTTCGCTCGTCGTGCGGTCGGGCACGCGCAAGAACACCGTGAACTTTTTTGGCTGCTGCGGACGCACCGTGAGAGCAACCTGGCCCTTCCACGGATAATCGGTCTGCTGCATCATTTCCAATTCCGTACCGGCGACGGCGCCGACATTGACCGTGCTGCCGATGAAGAGGTTGACGTAAATGCCGTCGGGGCTCTTCGCGTAGGTCCAGGTCGGCAGCATGAGCAGGGTGCGCGGAATGTTGCCGACGCAACAAGGGCAGACGTGCCAGGGGTAGCGCGGCTTCGTCTCCACGAGCGGATTGTCGTAGTAGAAATTCTTGCCGTCCAGATCCGTGGAACCGAGCAGGGCGTTGTAGATCGTTTCCTCGTAAAGATCGGCGTATTTCGCGTCGTGATAGGCGAGGTTCATTTTGTATTGGAAGAAAACCAGGCCACAGCTCGAGCACGCCTCGCAATACGCCTCGTTGCGCAGCGAATAGTTCGGGCCAAAACCCTCCGAAGTCTCGCCGCTGCCGATGCCGCCCGTGAGGTAATACTTTTTGTTGACCAGATTGTCCCAGAGCGACATCACCGCGCTCTGGTAGTCCGCGTCGTGGGTTTCCGCGGCCACGTCGGCCATGCCCGAATAATTGTAGGAGGCGCGTACGGCGTGGCCGACGGCCTCGTACTGCTGCTGCACGGGCACGCGGCTCTGGTCGTAATCGCTGCCGTTGCGACGGCAGTCGAGCAGGAATTTTCCGAGCCGGATGTAACGGTCGCCATGGCCCGCGCCTTCCATGTCGTTCACAAACCGGCCGAAACGCACCAGCGCCTGCTCCATCTCCTGATGGCCGTCGTACCAGTCTTTCCTGCCGGGGCCGAGATTGGCGACCCAGCAGTCGGCCAGTTTTTTTGCGGCGTCGTACAGGCGTTTGTCCTTCCCTTCCGTGAGCGTGTAATGATTGATCGCTGACTCGATGAAATAACCGGCGGTATAACCCTCGTGGTTGCCGCGGCCCTCCGGGGACCAGCGCGCGTGCCAGCGGTTGGTGTTGCGCAACGTCCACGCCGTCTGCAAATATCCGTCTGGTTCTTGCGCGGCGAGGATTTTCGGAATCCAGTCCTCCAACGTCGCCTTCATCTTCTGCTGCGCGTTCAAAATTTCCTGGTCGCCCTGCGCATCCACCATTAGTGCCAGGCACATGGACTCTATGGTTTGATGGACCCAGGCGTTGGCAAACACGTAGCCTTTCTGGCGCGCGTGCGGCTCGCCGCGCAGCGCCTTCGCCGCCTCGAGAAAATTATCCATTCCGCCCTGGCCCTGTGACAGATTCGTGCGGTTGATGTAGTCAACGCAGTGCGGAATCCAGTTCACGATCAGCGCCTTGACCCGCGCGCTCCACAGCGGGCTGGTGACCGAGTAGTGTCTGGTATAAACCACTTCCAGCCGGTCGGTCGGCGGTGGCCGGACGACTTTGACCCGGAGCTGGGATGTGCCGCGCAGCCGGTCTGCGCCCGCGTCGAGCTGGAGAACGTAGTTACCGGGCGCGCTGAAGGTGGCCGTCGTGACCGGCGCGTGCGCGTTTTCGAAGCCGACCTTGCCCGGCCCGGCGGCCCGGCTCCACGTCACGTTGGTTGTCGCGCGCTCCGGCCTCAGGGATTTGATCTGGCCGGACAAAAAGGTTTTTCCGCCCAGCACCACGTCACGGTCCACGCCGGCGATGACGATTGGTGGAAAATCCGGCGATTTGCCGGAATCGAAAACTCTCCAGTCGAGAATGCCGGTGGAAAATTCGCCGTCGCCGTCCATCTCCAGCCGCAACCGGGAGGTCTGGATTTCCGCAAACGTCGTCCGGTTGAAACGGTCGCCCGCCACGCCGAGGCCCTCCGCGTTTGTGACGAGCACGAAACCGTGGCCGTCCCAGAACTTTAACCGGCAGGCCTTGGGCAAGCGGACGCCCTGGCGGTCGTCCCACCAATACACCGCGACCTCGCGTGTGCTGACCGGCTGCGACCAGTCATATTCCACCCATTGGGTTCCGGTGCGCGGCCAGTTACCCAAGGAGCCACGACGATTGTCGCGCGAGTTGCGTGGCGCATGGCCGGAGTTCAAAGCGGAAAGCGAAGTGTCCCCGGATACGAATGAACTCGAAGGGCTGGCGACTACGGCCAGGTTAACCTCGGCGGCTTCGGGACTCTGGCCGGACACAGGCGCGGGCAGCCCAACGGCGGCGAAAAACACCAAACCAATTCGGCAATGGTTGAAAAACTGTTTGGGCGGCATGACTTCGGTTTAACTGCAACGGCGGAAAAAGCCAAGCGAGGAAAACTTGAAAAACAGCCCCGGCGGCAGGGAAGGCCGCCGCCCAAATGGGAACGGCGAATTTCCAGCTTCTTGGGGCTCATCGTCTTCGGTTGGTAGTTTTTTAAGCCGGGTAATTGAGAAACCAGGAGGAACTGGTTGGCGATAGATTCGTCCTTGACCCCTCAACCGCTGGTATGCTAAAAAAGCGCCAACCACCATAAGCAGTGGTCTTATGCGTTGCCCCAAATGCGGCTGTCAGGACGACAAAGTAGTGGATTCCCGCGCTTCGCGCGAAGGGGCCACCATCCGCCGCCGTCGCGAATGCGTTTCCTGCGGGCATCGTTTCACCACCTACGAGGAAATCGAGCACGAAGGCTTGATGATTCTCAAACGCGATGGTCGGCATGAGGAATTCTCCAAAGACAAACTGCTTTCCGGCATCAAGAAAGCCTGCCAAAAACGCCCGATCAGCCCCAAGGTGATGGAAGATCTGGCGGAAAAAATTGTGGACCAGGTCACTGACAAATACGAGCGGGAAGTTCCGGCCGAAGCGGTCGGGCGGTTGGTGATGGAGGGGTTGCGCGGCATCGATGAGGTCGCCTACGTGCGCTTTGCCAGCGTGTATCGGCGCTTTCAAGAAGCCACGGATTTTGTTCAAGAAGTCAAAAAACTGGAGGCCAGCCAATGATCTCGCTTTCCGCGGAATGTCTCTTGTTCCAACTGGTCAGCGGCGAATCGGTGCCGCTCTCCGCCGAGATGATCTCCATCGAACTGGGCGGCGAGGACGCGGGTTTGTACGATCCGGAATTTGTCCAGCACGCCGCCCGGGCGGTGTTCCATTATTTCAAACACGAACTCTCCCGGGAATCAGTGACGGTCGCCGAATTTGCCGGCGCGCTCGAAAAGGTCCTGCTGGGCCTTGGCTTCGGCACCGCGCCGCGACCCGAACCGGCATGGCTGCCACCACGCGCCGCTGACCTGCGCAAACTCGCCGCTGCCGCCGGCAAGGGCTTTGAGCTGTTTTTCTTCCCGCAACTGCGCGATGAACTGCGCGCCCAGCTGATTCAGACGCCTCGTCATCTGCGGTTTTGCGGCTTGCGCGGCTGTGTCAAGCAACTCGCCGGCGCCCGCCGCTGGTCGCCCCGCTGCCAGCGGTTGCGCGACCAAATTGTCGAATACCTTCGCCACTGCCTGAGCACCGAGGCGGCCCAAGCCGACTGTTCGCTCCTGCTGGACTGAGCCTGCGCCGGCCATGTGCAGAACGCTGTTTGAAAAAATCATCGCGCGCGAGATTCCGGCGCAAATCGTGTTCGAGGACGACCTCGTCATCGCGTTCCGCGACATCCATCCGCAGGCGCCGACGCACGTCCTGATCATTCCCAAAAAGCCAATTCCGCGCGTGGCGGAAGCCGCCCCGGAAGATGCGCGCGTGCTGGGGCATTTGTTGATCAAGGCCGCGATCGTGGCGGAGCAGTTGGGCTTGAAACCCGGCGGCTATCGTCTCGTCTTCAACAACGGCCTGGATGCCGGCGAAGCCGTGCCCCACCTGCACTGCCACATTTTGGGCGGTCGAAAAATGAACTGGCCGCCGGGCTAGACGCGATCGGCTGCAGCAAGCTGGTGCAAGCGCTCGCCCCCACTGGCATTTTCAAGTCCAATGCTTGCCGCGAGTTCGGGTTGCCATCGTCCCGCGCAGTTCATAACTTCCGCCGATGATTCGCCTGGTTTTGTTCGACATTGACGGCACGCTGGTCCACACCGGCGGCGCGGGCGTGAAGGCGTTTGCCCGGGTGTTCGCCACCGAATTCCGGGCGACGGATCATTTTGAAAAACTGAAATTCGCCGGCCGCACCGACGTGAGCCTGGTGCGCGAGTATTTCAGCTACCACCAGATCGCGCCAACGCCGGAGAATTTCGCCCGCTTTTTCGAGCAGTATGTTTTGTGGCTCGATCATATCCTGGCCGCGAGTCAGACCGAAGCCTGTCCGGGCATTTGGGAAATCCTCCGCGAGCTGCGGTCGCTGCCGCAACCGCCCCTGCTCGGCTTGTTGACGGGCAACATCCGGCTGGGCGCGGAAATCAAACTGCGCCACTTCGATCTGTGGAAGGAGTTTGAAACCGGCGCCTTCGCCGACGATCACGAGGACCGCGACGAAATCGCCGCCGCCGCCCGCGCCCGCGGCGGCCGGGTGCTGGGACGCAATTTGCGCGGCGAGGAAGTCCTGGTGATCGGCGACACGCCGCTGGACATCCGCTGCGGCCGGGCGATTGGCGCGAAAGTCCTGGCCGTGGCGACCGGCGGCGCGACGCTGGAGGAATTAAAACGACACGCGCCCGACTGGGCGGTCCGCGATCTGCGTGAAGTGTCGGCGGCAAAGGTCTGCGGCCGGACGTGAACGCGGCTCAGTGGTGATGCGGCCCGCCGCCGCAACACCGGCCACAACCGCCACCACCACCGCCGGTTTCACAGGCGGGTGCGGCCTCGCCGCCGCTGGCGGCGAACGTGGAAAATTTCTTGGCCAGTTTCGTCGAACCGCAGTGCGGACAGGGCGTGCCCTGCCAGTCTGTGGAGCGCACCAGGATTTCGCTGTCCCGCTCGCATTTCTCGCAATGAAACTCGTAAATCGGCATGAGGTGAGTTTACACGGAAGTGCGGGTTTTTCAACCGCTCAAACTTGCCGATTGCGTCCGGTGGCGCCGCGGAGGCATGCACTTTTTCAATGCCAATTTGCAAATAATTCATGGGTCAATGGCAGACGCGGAGCATATGATCGTTTGCGCAAGCCTATGAAAGAAAATCAGCCGCTGGCCGTGGGGGGGCGTCCGCCGGGCAACCGGATGCGCCACCGCCGGGCGTTCACCCTCATCGAACTCCTGGTGGTCATTGCGATCATCGCCATTCTGGCGGCAATGTTGCTGCCGGCGCTGGCGAAGGCCAAACAGAAGGCGCAACAAACCATGTGCCTCAACAACGCCAAGCAACTGGCGACCGGCATGGTCATGTACGTGGGCGACAACCGGGATATTTACGCCGGAGCGGCGTCCGCGAACACTTATGGATTTCATCAAGAAGATTGGATTTACTGGCGGGTCGGGGCGTTCACTCCCAACCTGCCTGATGGAAGCCCGGCCACTCTCGATAAAAGCCCGCTCATCAGAATCCTTGGCACGGGGACTTCCACCAATATTTTTCGATGTCCGATGGATCGCGATGACTCGGATCGGATCGCCCACGCGCAAGCGGGTGATGGCCCATACCTTTACAGCTATGAATTCACGAGCTGGAACATCAACAATGGCGTCGGCCCCGGTATTACCACGATCATTGATACGGCCAACAAAGCCTATAATTTCAAGTCCACCCAAGTACATAATCCCGCCAATAAAATCATGGTGGCGGAACCCACCGCGTCACTGAATGCAAACGACGAACCGCCCATTCAGATCCAAGACGGTTCGCAGTGGGTGGTGCAGTGCGGCCGCTGGCAGCCCTTCAATACCGCCGGCACCGCCCGCAACAACTATTTCACCATACGCCACAGCAAGCGAGGCAATGCGGCCTTCGCCGACGGCCACGCGGAGGCCATCACGCAATTGATCGCCACCAATGTGGCAAATTTGAATCCAAGCCTGTAAGCGCGGGATTACACGTTGAATTTGAACAGCAGCACGTCGCCGTCCTTCACCACGTATTCCTTGCCTTCCATCCGGTACAGCCCTTTTTCCCGCGCGGCGGCGACGGAACCGCATTTGATCAAATCGTCGTAAGCGACCGTCTCCGCCTTGATGAAACCGCGCTCGAAATCCGAGTGAATTACCCCCGCCGCTTTCGGCGCGGTGTCGCCGGTGTGAATCGTCCAGGCGCGCACCTCCTTCTCGCCCGCGGTGAAATAAGTCCGCAGGCCGAGCAGATGGTAGGTCGCGCGGATCAGCGCGCCGACGCCTGACTCCGCCACCCCGAGCTCCTTGAGAAATTCCTTCGCCTCCGCGTCCGACAAATCCATCAGATCACTCTCGATTTGTGCGCTGATCACCACCGCTTCGCAGGCGAAATGGTGCGCGGCATAGTCCCGGACTTTCAGGACGAATGGATTTTGCTCCGCACCGGCCAGGTCGCTTTCCTTGACGTTGCAGGCGAAAATCGTCGGCTTGTCGGTCATCAGCCAGAACAGGCGGGACACGGCTTTTTCCTCCGGAGTGAGTTCGAGCGTGAGCGCGGGTTTGCCGGCGTTGAGGTGCGGCTCGATTTTCTTCAGCACGGCTTCCTGCGCGAGCGCTTCCTTGTCGCCGCGCTTGGCGTCCTTGGCCACGCTCGCCAGGCGCTTCTGCACCGCCTCGAGATCCGCCAGCACCAGCTCGGTGGTGATCGTCTCGATGTCGCGCACCGGGTCCACGTTGCCCGCGACGTGGTGGATGTCCGAGTCCTCGAAACAGCGCACGACCTGCATGATGGCGTCCACTTCGCGGATGTGGGTGAGAAACTTGTTGCCGAGCCCTTCGCCCTGGCTCGCGCCCTTGACCAGGCCGGCGATGTCCACGAATTCGATCGCCGCCGGGATGACCACGTTGGTCTTGGCGATCTTTTGCAGCTCGTAAAGCCGCGCGTCCGGCACGGTGACGATGCCGACGTTCGGGTCAATGGTGCAGAACGGGTAGTTGGCCGCTTCCGCCTTGCGGGTGCGGGTGACGGCGTTAAACAGGGTGGATTTGCCCACGTTGGGCAGTCCGACGATTCCGGCTTTCAGCATAAATGGCGATGATAAAGATTCCCGGGCGCGTGAACAGACTTTTTAAGCGGCCACCCGGCGCGGCGCGGCTTCATTCCCAGACTCCCAGCGCGCGCAGTTGCGCGGTGGCCTGGCCCGGCCAGTCGCGGTTCGCCGCCGGACTCGCCGGACTGGGATGCAAAATGCGGGCCAACTGGAACGCCCCGGCGGGGATTTGTTCCGCACGTTTGAAAGCGAAATCACCCACGCCGATCACCCACTGCGGCGCGAGGATACGGACGACCTCGCGCAAATGTTCATCGCACGCGGCAAACAGCGCGGCCTTCTCGCCGGCGGGCAGTTTGTCCGGCGTGAGGTTGCGGCCGCCGGCTTCCATGAAGACCAGCGGACAGTAATTCACCACGAAATGATGCGCGAAAAACTTTTCCGGCCGGCCAAAGCGCGCCGCGAACAGCCCCCACAGTCTTTGGCCGCTGACCTCGGCCCGCGCGCAGGCCAGGCCCGTCACCGGCCGCTTGGGATGTTCCCGCACGGGTTTGCCGACGGGTTTCGCCAGCCCCATCCAGTCGCGGACGGCGGCGATTTCGCCGAACGGAACGCCGGTTTGCGCCATGCCGAACGGGCCGGGGTTCATGCCGAGAAAAATGATTTTCTTGCGGCCGTCGCCGTAGCGCCGCAGGTAGTCCTCGTGCATCGGCCAGGCATAAGCCAGCGGGTTATACACGAACGCGACGGGCGGCGCAAAATGCAACTGGTCCACGCTTTCGCGCAGGCGTTGCGCCGCGGCGATTAATTGAGAACGGGGCGCCAAAGGTTCAGGCTCAGTGGCGGTGGCCGCTCTCGCGGGGATTTTGCAAACGCCGCAAGGCCCGCTGGAGAGAATCCAACTCGCGCTCATCGTCGATCTTCTGACGCTCCGCGAGCTCAAGTGTTTCGAGCAGCTCCTCCATCTCGCCGAGCACCTGTTTTAATTCCTCGATGACATGGTTGACCTGGTCAATGGCTGTGGTGACGGCGAAAATTTCCGGCTCGCGCGGTGGCCGGGCTTCCCGCTGCGGTGCGGGATGCGACGCAGGTCGCGGCTCACGGACGGGCGGCGGTTCAACGGGCGCTGGCTCGACCGGGGTGGCGGCTTCCGGTGCCGACGTGACTTCGGCAGCCTCGACGGCTTCGTCCACTGGTGATTCCGGGGCGACATCCGCTTCCGCTTGAGGCGCTGTAGGTTGCCCCGCCTCCGGCCCGGGACGGCGCGGACCGCGCGGGTGACGGCGGCCACCACGGCGGGAGCGGCGGCGAGGACGCGCGGGGGCGCCGACGGGAGCCTTTTCAGATTCAACTTTCGGCTGTTCTTCGGGAACCATGCACACAAGTTGCCGGGTGGGAACCGGTTTGAAAAGTCTTATTCAGCCGGAATCTCGCGCGAGAAATCTCGGCGGGCAGTTTGGAATGGACGGAAACTTGGGCCTGCCGCAGATTGGGCCGCGAACATGAAACAAACTTGGCCGTATTGGTGGCTCGTGTCGATGGCGCTCGCGGTGGCATCCGCCACGCGGCTGCCCGCGCAAACGAACAACGCAGTTCCAAGGCTCCCGCCCGCGCCGCGCCGGCCTAGCATCATCCTCATCCTGTCGGACAATCTCGGCTACGGCGATCTGGGTTGCTACGGCCAGACGAAAATCAAAACGCCCCAGCTCGACCAACTCGCCCGCGATGGCATCCGCTTTACGAGTTTTTACACCGGCAGCCCGGACGACACGGCGGCACGCGCGGCCTGGCTGACGGGGCTGCAGCCGGGCCACGCGCCCACCGGCTTCAACCAGCCGTTGCCCTCGGACGCGCCGACCGTCGCGTCATTCCTGAAGGCGCGCGGCTATCACACCGGCTGGATCGGCGAGTGGGGGCTGGGCGACACCGGCGCGGGCCTGCCGGATAAAAAGGGATTCGACGAGTTTGCGGGCTTTCTCAGCCAGGGCCACGCGCAGGATTACTTCACCGCGAGTTTGTGGCGGCATGATCCGGTGACCGGGTTTGACGGGCAGATGCAGTTTCCGGAAAACGAGGGCGGGCGGCACGGCCGCTTCATGCCGGACTTGCTGACCAGCGCGGCGGTGAATTTCATCCACAACAATGTGCCGGACCAGTTCAACCAGCATCGTCCGTTTTTTCTGTGCGTGGCTTACCCGCTGCCGGTGACGACGGGCAATCTCGCGTCACCAACCGATCCGCAGTATGCCAGCGAGCCGTGGCCGCCGCTGCAACGCATCCGCGCCTCGCTGGTCTCGCGGCTGGACGCAGGCGTGGGCCAGATTCTCGACGCGTTGGACGGCGCGCGGCTGGCGACAAACACAGTGGTGCTATTTGCGAGCGTCAGCGGGCCACTGCGGGAGCGCGGGATTGAGCCGGAATTTTTTCGAAGCGCCGGCCCGCTGCGCGGCGGGCAGGGAAGCGTTTACGAGGGCGGCTTGCGCGTGCCACTGCTGGTGCGCTGGCCCGCTCGCGTTGCGCCGGGCCGAGTCAGCGACTTGCCCTGCGCGGCCTGGGATTTTCTGCCAACCGCGGCCGAAGTGGCGATGATTCCAGCGCCGGAAAAAGTGGACGGAATTTCCCTGTTGCCGACGCTGACGGGAAAGGAACAAAAGCAGAAGCACGAAGTGCTGGCCTGGCCGTCCGCGGCGAAGGAGATTCCGCAAGCCGTGCGCTTGGGCGATTGGAAAGCGGTGCGCACCAACGCGACGGCGGCGATGGAACTTTACAATCTGCGGAACGATGCTGGCGAGCAGCAGAACGTCGCCGCCCAGCATCCCGCCGAGGTGCAAAAGTTGGAGCGGGTGCTGGACGGCCGGCCGTAGCTCGCGCTTAATTCGCTTTCAACCGGAAGAGTTTTTGCGGTTCCAAGATCGAATTGGTGTACGGGCTGGAGGCTTCGGGCACATTGGTGAAGCCTCCGCTGCAATCCGAAGCCGCTTGAAGCGCAAAATTTGGGTTGCTCCACGTCAGCACCACCTGCGGACCCGCCAACTGGATTTGAAGCGGAATGGCCGTCACAGAACCAATCTCTCCAGCCTCCCAGCTCAGGGAGAAATTATCAATTCCGAACGTGTTCCGAACCCCGTTTGTCGGCGTGCTCACGGACAAGGCCGCGATTCGGATCCACACCGGACCGCTTTGGTTATCGAGCGCCGTGCCAAACGAAAAAGTCCGGGTGACTTTGCCAAACACGCGCGGATCGGTGAAAGTCCCCACCGGCGTGAAGGTCGTCGGACTGCCGCCCACGGCATAATCCACCGTCCAGACCGTCGCACGATCCTTCACGTAAAGGGTGAGGAAATCCAGGGCCAATTGGAAATTCCAGCGGTTAGTTGTGTTCCCCAGTTGCAGGACAAAGGCGGCGCCGGGATCGAAGCCGCCGCTGGCCACTTGCCGCACTGCCAAGGCGCGATTCGTACAGCCGCTCTGAACCGTGGAGGCTTCCGACCCCAGGAAGTTGGTGCCGTTGTTACTGGTGGTTGAGGCGTAGTTGGCAAACTGGCCAGTCGCCGTTCCCCAACTTGTCACATTCGTGGTGAAGCCCGCGTCGCTGCCGGGACTGCCGGCAGTCGCGTTGGTGCGGACCGACCAGCCGGTTGGCAGACCGGACGCCAGGGTGTCGAAGTTTTGGGTGTAATTTGTGCCGGACAACATCACCTGGGCCGAAACCCGGATACCGGTGGTCGCAAGCAGCACAATGAAGGAGGTGCGATTTGCTTTTGTTTTCATGGTAGTTTCGAGGTTGATGGTTTGCAGATACGACGGAAGAAATCCTTTGCCGAGGGCATGATCGGGGTGTTGCGGCCGCCGCCGCCAAGCCTTCCCGCCTTCGTCCCTGCCCGTGTCATAACCGATTGGATTGGAACTCCTAGTTTTCTGGAAGCTCAAAAGGACACCTCCACTGAATCAAGCGGTGCAAATAAAAACGCAAGTCGGCCCAAAGTCAAGAAGAAAAACTAACAATTTTCCATCTTACTGTGAGGCCGGCACATCACGCGGCGCGATTTTAGCGAGGCGGATGATGCCGGCAATGGCCGGCCCGGGCCGTTTTTAGCGCCGCGCTGCACCGAGTTGGCGCAGAAGCGTTTTGGCGCGGCGGACCCACACCCGGTCCCGGCGCCGCTGGAACGCCGGCGCGTGCGGATCGTCCGCCACCACGTCCTGGATTTCGGCGCGGGCGAGCTCGGGCTGGTTTTGCGCCGCGTAGATTTCGGCCAACTGAACTTTCGCCCGCGGATAGGAATGATTCTCCGTTACGCGTTTCCAGGTGCGCAGTGCCGCGTCGGTTTCCCCCAGAGCAGAATAAGTTTCGGCCAGGGCCATGAGCGTGTAACCGTAGTCGTGTTTGGGGTTTTCGGTGACGACCCCTTCGAGCAGCGGCCGCGCCTCGGCAGGTTTTTTCTGGCGGAGCAGGCATTGCCCAAAGTGTGCCCGGGTGTCCAGGTCCTGAGCGTCACGTTCCAGCGCCGCGCGATAGCTCGTCTCGGCTTTATCCAGTTTGCCCTGCTGGAAATAGACATCCCCGAGTTGCGAGTGGTGATGGGCTTTGTCCAGATGGTGAATCTGCGCCTGGAGTTCCTTGATGCGCCGACGGTGGTGCGCGCCGGGCAGTTCAAAGCCGCGAGTGGCCGACTGCGCGGCGCGGTACACGAGGAAGAAATAGAGCAACGCGGAGAAACCAAACCCCAGAAAAATGAACACCGACCAGATCCATTCCTGCCGGCGCACGGCGTCCACGAACATCCAGATTTGGAACGCGGTCATCACCAGCAGGAGCGGGCTGCCGATCAAAAAACTCGGGTTCAGCAAATTTGTCAGGATGGAGGCGACCATCGGCGGCTGAATTTAACGTCGGGGCGGCCGGTTGCAAAGCCCGTTTCGCGGAAATGTCGGCTTGTTATTGGCCGCCACGTCGTTTATTTATCAGCAGGCCTCATTCACATGAACACTGCGCTCATCGTCGTGCCGACCTACAACGAGCGGGAAAACCTTCCCCCGCTCGCGCAAAGACTCTTGGCGCTGCCCACGCCGGTGGATTTGCTGGTGGTGGATGACAATTCGCCCGACGAGACCGGCAAAATCGCGGATGATCTGGCGGCGAAACATCCGCAGATTCACGTCCTCCATCGCTCGGAAAAAAACGGCCTCGGCCGCGCCTACATCGCAGGCTTCAAGTGGGCGCTGGAGCGCGGCTACGAATTCGTCTTCGAGATGGACGGCGATTTTTCACACAACCCGGACGACGTTCCGGCGTTTCTCGCGGTCGCCAAAGACGCCGATCTCGTGCTTGGCTCGCGCTACGTCAACGGCATCCGGGTGATCAACTGGCCGCTGCGCCGGCTGATGTTGAGCATGGGTGCCGGAAAATACGTCCGCGCCATCACCGGCATGCCCTTCTCCGATCCGACCGGCGGCTACAAATGTTTCCGCCGGCGCGCGCTCCAGGCGATCAACCTCGACGACGTGCGATCCAACGGCTACAGCTTCCAGATTGAAATGACCCACCGGCTCTGGCGGCAGGGTTTGAAAGTGGCGGAGGTGCCGATCATTTTTACCGAGCGCGTCAACGGCCAGTCCAAAATCACCGGCGAGATCATCCGCGAGGCGTTTCCCATGGTGTGGCGGCTATGGCTGCAAAATGGCCTGCGCAGGCGACCAAGGGTGAGAGGCAAAAATGGTGCGGTCGCCACCCCTTCACGCGCCCTTTAACCTCGAACCTGCGGGGCGCCAAATCCGTGCGTCGCACAATGACCGCCCTCCCCCTCCCGATTACCGTTCAACCGCAAGCGACCCACCGGTCAATCGCCGCGGTTACAGAATGTTCGCCGCCAGTTCGGCCAGCTCGGAGCGCTCGCCTTTCTGCAATTCGATGTGCGCGGCCATGGCTTCGGCGCGGAACCGGCTGACGATGTAGTTGAATCCGTTCGACGACGAGTCCACGTACGGATTGTCAATCTGGTAAGGGTCGCCGGTGAAAATCACTTTGGTGCCGTGGCCGGCGCGGGTGATGATGGTCTTGGCCTCCAGCGGTGTGAGGTTTTGGGCCTCGTCAATGATCATAAACTGGTTGGCGATGCTGCGGCCGCGGATGTAACTCAACGCCTCGACCACAATCATGCCGGAGCGCATCAGGTCGCCGCTGCGGCGGTGTTCGTGGCCCATGTTCAGGTCGCTCAACATTTCCAGCGCGTCGTGAATCGGCTGCATCCACGGCGCGAGTTTTTCCTCCAGCGAACCGGGCAGGAACCCGAGTTCCTTGCCCATCGAAATGGTCGGACGGGCAACGACGAGCCGGCGGAATTCGCGGTCGTGAACGACCCGCTTGAGGCCGGCGGCCATCGCCAGCAGCGTTTTACCGGTGCCGGCCTTGCCCATGAGCGTGACGAGTTTCACTCGGTCGTCGAGCAGCGCGTCGAAGGCGAAGTGCTGCTCGCGGTTGCGCGGTTTGATGCCCCACACGCCGTCGCGGCAGTCCACGATCGGAATGAGCTTTGTGCCGGTGGCGTCCACCTTCGTCAGCGCCGTGCGCTTGGGATTGGTTTCGTCGGTGAGGGTGACGTATTCGTTGGGGAAAAGTTTTTTGCCCGCGGGCAGTTCCAGTTCGCCCTTGGCGCGAAACGCGGCGAGCTGTGCCGAGTTGGCGGACAAGTCGATCATGCCGGTGTAAAGATCCTTGATGAGCACGCGGTCGGTTTCGTAATCCTCAGCCTGCAACCCGAGCGCGTCGGCCTTGATGCGCAGGTTGATGTCTTTGCTGACGAGGATGGTCTGGTTCCGCGGCTGCGCCTTTTGGATGCCGGCCGCGAGCGACAGGATGCGGTTGTCCACGGTATCCGTGCCGAAAACGCTGTGGCCGTTGCGGGCGGCGTCGTGTTTCTGGAAAACGATTTTCAACTTGCCGCTGTTGGGCAGCTTGACGCCCTCGCTGAGGCTGCCCGCGCCGCGGAAGCCGTCGAGCATCCGCGAAACCGCGCGGGCGTTCTGACCCAGTTCGGTGGATTCACGCTTGAAACGGTCAATTTCCTCGATGACTTCGATGGGTACGAGGACGGAGTTTTCCTTAAAGTTCAGCAGCGAATCCGGGTCGTGCAGGAGGACGTTGGTGTCGAGGATGTAATTCTTCATTGAATGCGAAATTTAAAAAGGCAAAACCAAAAATGGCGCGAACCGCCGCCGATCAGCGTCCGGCTTCGGAACCTTCATTTTGAATTTTCCATTTTCAATTGGTTCATGCGCCGGTGCCAGGTTTTGAGATGATTGTGGCGCGCGGGCAGTTTGTAATGGCCGGAGTAGAGGAAGTTTTCCAGCATCCCGAACAAATCGAAATCCACGAACCGCGGCCGTTCGCCGAGCAGAAAATCATGGTGCATCGCCATTTCCTCGAAGGGAATCAGACTCTGCTCCAGTTTGTTAAGCCAGGCTTTTTGATCCGCTCGCCATTGGTCTATGCAGCCGCGGCCGAACTTGCGCTCCTTGAACCGCAAATATTGCAATTGGTCGGACGCCGGGGCGTTTTCCTTGTAATACATATCATTCAGGCGAAACGTCGCCCCTTCCACTTCGTTTTCAATGAAGCGCCACAGAATGGACTGCACCCCTTCGAGTTCGGCGGGAAACAGGCCCAGTCCTAGTTTTTGGTCGAGATATTTCGCAATCACCTGCGATTCGTCACTGACCTCGAAGATGACGTTTTTGCCGTCCTTGAGGATCGGCACGCCGTAGTAACGCTGCTTGGTCCATTTCCAGACCAAGGAACGGTCCTGCGGCGGGATGTTGATGATTCTGAAAGTCGCGCCGGAAAACTCCAGGATCCGCCGCAGGGGAAGGCAAAAGGGACTCCAGGGAAACTGAACCAGTTCAATCATGTCAAAAAATGAATTGCGGCCACGCCAAAACTTTAGAGGTGCCTTCCGGCACTGACAAGCGCAAATGCCGGATTTGTGTGACGATTGTGTGGCGGCAGACGCGCCGGGCCGGCAGGATTCGCAGCCTGATTTTTACATTGACAGGTTTGGGAATTGGCAGCGAAATGCCGGTATGAAAACCCCCTTGTCGTTCCTTTCGTTTTCAACCTGCCTGATCGGCCTTCTTGCCGGCACGGTGCATCACGCTTACGCCGCGCACACACCGGTGTTACGTTACCGGTTCGCCCCGGGCCAAACCAATGTTTACAAAATTGAAGTCGAAATTCGCGGCGAGAACGGCACGGAGGGTCTGGCCGGAAACATTCTCGTCACGCCGAAAGCCGGCCCGTCCAACGTGATCTGCCTTGCTCTGCGCGGCTCGCTCATGCCCAAACGCGACGGCCCAATGAGGCCGCCGTATTTTGGCGGCGGAAATTATCCGCGCTGGATGTCGCCCGTGTCGCTCGGCGACGGCTGCGAGATTCAGTTGGACGATCGCGGCCATCTGCTGCGGCTCGCGGGCGACTATGCCCTGCCCATCCCGCTCGGCTCGGTCGCGCAATTGCTCATTGAACCGCTTCCCGCCGCGTCGGATTCACGCTGGGACATCACCGACGAACTTGCCGTGCTTGACGAACCGCTCGGCCTCGGTCCCGCCGCCGCTTTTGCCCCGGCGCAACCTTACGGCATGCCCTATTACAACGGCTCCTTCAATCAACGCGGCGGCAGCGCCGTTGTCGCCGCGACCCGCAAGATTCATTGCGAAATAAAATCGTCCGCCACCGACCAGATAACCGTCAGCAAACATCTGGCGCTGGAGAGCCGGTTGCAGTTTGGCGCGGAACCGCGCATCAGCTCAACCGGTGACGGCGAATTTGTCCTGGATCATAAAAACGGAATGTTGACGCGTGCCGAGACGCAGTTCAAAACCGTCGTCAACACCGAGACCCTCACGCGCCGCACCACCGGCAACGTGCGGATCACCCTGCTCGAAGGCGAACCGCGTGAAACCGCCTTGCAACAACTCGCCCCGCCGTCCAACCGCCCGCCGCGCAAGCTGACCGCGGAGGAAATTCAGAAAGTCATCCAAGACCTCAAATCCACGGACGACGCGACCCGCACGAAGGCGGCTTCGCTGCTGCAATCCTCCGAACTCACCGAAGCGCCGCCGGCTTTGCTCGAACTCCTGTCCGCGCTGCTGAACGATTCCGACACGTTCACCAAGATGGCCGCCGCCAAGATCATCGCCGATTACGGCACCGCCGAGCAGGTGCCCGCCCTGCTCAAATTGCTGAAGAGCGACGACACCTCCACTCGCTGGTCCGCCATTCGCGGACTCGGCCGGCTGAAGGACAAACGCGCCGCCGAACCGCTGGCCGCGCTGCTCGCCACCGGCGGCTCGGACGGTTATCAAGCCGTCGAAGCGCTGACGAAGATCGGCCCTGACGCGGAGGACGCCGTGCTTTTCTTGCTCAAGGAAAAAAACACCGAAACGCGGCGGCAGACCTGCAACGTCCTCAAACAGATTGGCACGAAAAAGAGCGTGGAACCGCTGCGGGAATTGATGTTGGACACCGACCAGTCCGTGAATTCCAGCGCCGCCGAAGCCGTGCGGGCGATCATGGCCAGGCAATAATCTACCCTCGCAGTCTTCACTCGCTGCCTCACGTTTCGCGAATCCTCCGCATCACGGCTTTACACGCTTCGGCGCCGTGACTAAAATCGGCGCATGGCTGCTGAATTTGACCCAACCGATTTTGTGGACGCGGACTTTCAATCGCACCACGCCACGCCCGCCACAACAACCGCCACCGCCGGCGGCGGGCTGTCACCGCGTGCGCCCACTCGTGATGAGGTGGACTCCCGCGTCGTCGAAGCCCAGCAAAAACTGGCCGAACTCAAGCGCGCCCAGGAGGAGCTGGAACGCGAACGCGCCGCGCTGGAGGACGTTCGCCGCCGCCAGATGGAGTTCCAGACGGGACGCCAGGAAATGATCCACCACCTCACCCGCGGCTTGGGGCTGCTCGAGGAGGCCGAGTTCACCGCCCGGCGCGACGCCGAGCAGATGGCCAAGACGCTTGTGGATTTCCGCGATGCCCTCTCCAAAGTCGAAGCCGTTCACGAGGAATCCTGGACCAAAGAAAATTTCAACGTCGAACTGACCCGCGCCCTCACCGCGGTGGAAAACGCCCGCATGGAATGGAACGCCGCCCGTCTGAAATTCCCCGTCCTGACCGGCCAGACCCAGGCCGGAAGTGACGTTGCTTCGCCCACCGGCGCCAAGCCGGCCTCCTTTGCCAATCTCGGTTTTGCCGAACTGTGCAAACTCGGTCTGGCGCTCACCTGGCCGATTGCCCTGGTTCTGCTGGCGCTCGGAGCTTTGCTGTTCCTGCGGCGCTAAACCGCATTGAATGCGAAATGTGAAAGGTGAAGTTAAAAAAGACCGCGGTCTGCGCCGCTTTTGCATTTCTGATTTTTCATTCTTAACTGCTGGACATGGCAATGTTCAAAAAAAAGCCCGACCCGATTTCCGATCACGCCCGCGACCTGAACGACAAGATTGCCGCGCTCGAGGCGCAGATTCAGCAGCTGGACACGCGGATGAAGGAAAACCCGCCGCCGCGGCTGCGCCCCGCTGCGCACCCGCACGGTGCCGCTCCCAGCCACCCGCCGGAACCGACCGCGCCCGCCACTCACGACCCGGTATTCGTGGAAGTGGACCACCAGCGGCTCGATCCGAAACCGGAAACCACCACCACGCCGGCGCATTACAACGAACTCGGCATGCGCAAATACGATCTCCCCGCCTTGCTGCGCCGGTTGAAAAACCATTTTAGCGGGCCGTCCGCCAGCAACCCCAAGCTGATCAACTACCTGGCCGCCGGCGGCATTTCGGGTCTGCCCCCGATGCGCTACGAAAAAAGGGTCGCGCGCCGCCGTTTTCTGTTCCTCGCCGGCCTCATCCTGGTGATCCTCTTCGGTTCCATCTTCGTTTTGCTCAAGCACCACTGAACGCCGCGCCGCCGCGTCGCCGAACAGCCTTGGCGCGCCCTGGCGAGCTTGGGAAAGGGCGCGCGAAGCCAACCAGCAAAAAGCTCTTTGCGGCTTGGCGTCTTTGCGCCTTTGCGCTAAAACGAACCAGCTTATGAGCAAAAAATCTCCCGTTTCCCGCAGCGGCCGCTTCACCGGCGGTCCCGCCGCCGACGTCGCCCAATTCACCGAGTCGATCTCCTTCGACTGGCGGCTGTGGCGGCACGACCTCGCCGGTTCGATGGCCCACGCCACCATGCTCAAAGAAATCGGCGTGCTGACGAACAAGGAGTCACGGGCAATTATTCAGGGCCTTGACCAGATCGGCAAAGAAATCCGGACTGGCAAATTCAAATGGAAGCCCGAACTCGAAGACGTTCACATGAACATCGAGGCCGAGCTGACGAAGCGCGTGCCCGCCGGCGCGAAACTGCACACCGCCCGTTCGCGCAACGACCAGATCGCGCTCGACGTGCGGCTCTGGCTGCGCGATGAAATCACCGCGCTGCTCGGCGACATCGCCGGACTCCAGCGCGCCCTCGTTTCGCTCGGCGAGAAAAACGCCGACGTCATCATCCCCGGCTACACGCACCTCCAACGCGCCCAGCCCGTTTATCTCGCGCACCATCAGCTCGCCTACGTCGAGATGCTGGAACGCGATTGCGAGCGCCTCTGGGACTGCCACTCGCGCGTGAACATCTGCCCGCTCGGCAGCGGCGCGATTGCCGGCTCCACGTTGCCGCTGGATCGTGCGCTCGTCGCCAAGCTGCTCGGCTTTGTGAATGCCAGCGGCGAAGTCCAGCTCACGCAAAATTCCATGGACGCCGTGAGTGACCGCGATTTCGCCGTGGAATTTTGCGCCGCCGGCGCGCTGCTCGCCGTGCATCTTTCGCGGCTCGCGGAGGATGTGATTTTGTGGGCCGGCGCGGAATTTAATTTCATCAAGATCGCCGACGCCTACACCACCGGCTCGTCGCTCATGCCGCAGAAAAAAAATCCCGACATCGCCGAGCTTGCGCGCGGCAAGACCGGCCGCGTTTTCGGCAACCTGATGTCGCTGCTCACGCTGCTGAAAGGATTGCCGATGACCTACAACCGCGATTTGCAGGAGGACAAGGAACGGCTTTTCGACACCGCCGACACCGTGCGCGCCACCACGCGCCTCATGGCCGCGATGTTGAACAACACGAAGGTGAACAAAGCTACCTGCGCCGCCGCCGCGAGCGATCCCGCGTTGCTGGCCACCGACCTGGCGGATTATTTGGTGAAAAAAGGAATGCCGTTTCGCCAGGCGCATCACGTCGTCGGCGCGGTGGTGGCGCTGGCGGAAAAGACTGGCAAGCCGCTGAACCAACTGACGCTCGCGGAACTGCAATCCGTGGACAAAACCTTTGGCCGCGACGCACTGAACGTGTTCAATCTGAAAACAGCAATGGCGAAACGGAACCTGACCGGCGCACCGGGCACGAAGGAAGTCGCGAAGCAACTGGCCCGTTGGCGGGAACAGCTTTCGTGACAGTTTAATTTCCAGCAGAAAACAAAGCCAAAAAAAATTCCAACATTGGCCTTGCGTTTAGCTCCAGCCGAGTGTTATATTCGTCTTGCAATGCTAAACCGACGTGGCATAAAAAAGACTGACGTGCCTTTGCTTTACGAGGTAAATTACCCCGAGCAAAGTCAGGTTGGCTATTTGGTCAAAGGCAAAAGACGCGACCAGCATCCATTTCATATCATTTTCAATATCAGCAAGTATTCATCCGAGGAGGCTTGTTTCAAGGCGGCGAAAGCGCGGGCAAAGACTTTGCACAAGCTTTACCCGCCGTTAACAAGACGTGAATATGCCCAAATAAAGCGTAAAAACTTTAAGAATGAGATCGTCGGGGTCAGAAAATTAGTTAAGAAGGTTAAGGGATTTGAATACGAATTTTGGGAAGCTTCATGGAGTCCAAGAGTTGGCTTTGTCAAAAAGCGCCTTTTTTCGGTCAACAAATACGGCGACAAAGATGCGGAGCGCATGGCGCTGGAAACGCGGCAAGAAGGATTGGCAAACATGGAGGATTAGAAAATGCAACCAAAGAAACGCAAAAACAACCACCGCGCCAAACCTACTCACAGTTTGGAATTAAAGGTTGGCTCTGGCGAACTGTTTAACATCGGCAAGTTGTTTTGCACTGCGCCGAAAGGCAATAAGAAAACGATGAAAGAAATCATAATAATTATGGCGCTGGCGATTGCGTTCCTCTCGGTTGCATTCGTTCTTGTCTCGGCCTTGCGCGGGGACAAATAGCAAAATTGAAACTCAAACTGGCGGCGCCAATTGAATTTTGAAAATGGGTCGGCCTAAAAATGCCAACGGCGTTAAATGATCTGCTCCAGGTGCGCGTTTCCAACGTCCCTTCAGGACGCATCTCATTTTTCGTTGTTTCCAGACACTGGCGTGTCTGGCTAGTCTCCAACGTCGCTCCGCGACATGGACACACAATTTCAACGTCGTGCCGTGACAAAAACAATTGCCGTGATTGTGACGGAGTTGGCATTGCGACTGACGCGTTGTCCCGACTCGTGCCGAAGGCACAACCGGAAATTAGCCAGACACGAAGTGTCTGGTAGCGCGACCAAAAAACCGTCCTGAAAGGACGGCGGAAACATTCGCACGCAATTCCGTTCGCGAATTTCCATCGTCCCTCCGGGACGGACTCATTTTGGCATCTTGACCAGACACTGCGTGTCTGGCTAATTTCCAATGTCGCTCCGCGACTGGAACCAACGGAATACAAACAGTCAAACGATTTAACCGCGCATGCCATCCACACATCTAAGCCTGCATTTCCACATCGTGTTCAGCACGAAAGACCGGCATCCGTTCATCGCGGATGACTGGCGCGGACGTTTGCATGAATATCTCGGCGGCGTGGTGCACGCGGCGGACGGAATTCCAGAGGCCATTGGTGGGACGGCTGACCACATTCATTTACTGGTTGGTTTGCGCGCGACGCACGCGCTGGCGGCCTTCGTGAAAGACATCAAACAAACTTCATCACGTTGGATTCATGAAACCATCGGCGTGAAAAATTTCGCGTGGCAACCGGGTTATGGCGCATTCACCGAGAGCGTTTCAAATTGCGACTCGGTTAGAGAATACATTGCAAATCAAGCTGAACATCACCGGACAAAAACATTCCAAGAAGAATACATGGCATTCCTCCAAAAACACGGTGTTGAATATGATGAACAATATTTGTGGTGACGTTTTTCATCGTCCCTTGCGGGACGAAAATTGTCTTAACGATGCGAACCAGCCACTTCGTAGCTGCTAATTTCCAGTTGTCCCTTTGGGACGCAGCATGAAAAAACCGCCAGTGGAATTTACAAAATTAACAGAATTTGAAACTCGAACTGGCGGCGCCAATTGAATTCTGAAAATGGGTCGGTCTAAGAATGCCAGCGGCGTTCAATGCTGTGCCCCCGTCGCCGGCGTGCCCGTTTTCTCCACCGGCGCGCGTCCCCGGAATTTCCGGCGTTCCTTCCGCACGCATTCGCTTTGCCGCCATTCCCGGCGATTGAGTTTCCGGCCAGACTCCGGCAGCGCCCTACGACCACCGGTTTTTTTAACGTGGAGGAACCCGCAAAATGCCGGCGCAGGAGCGCTACTTTGCGTCCACCTTGGGCACCCCGACGGTGAAGAGCCGTTTGACTTCGTCCCAGCGGCTGGGGCGGAGGCGGAAGAAGCGCAGCATCCAAAAATCCCCGCGCTGGCGGAAGCCGGCGATCCGCCGCCGCCACATCCGCACATGCGGCCACATGCGGAAGGCCTCCACCACGGCGGACAAATAGGCCTTGCGGACGTAACTCCAGCGCCGCACCAAAATCAGGCTCGCGACCGCTTCCGCGGACAGGAGCAGCAGGTGCGGCACCAGCAGCAGCAGCAGAAAGCTCCGGCAGTTCTTGAGCAGCAGCAGCAGGCCGTTCCGATTGGCAAGGAAGCGTTTGGTTTCAGTGGTCCGCGACTCGACGGCCTTGGTGCCGCCCGCCGGATTCGCCACCGCCGCGCCGCGGTGATGCACCCGTGAAGTTGGCACGGAAACGAGTTTGCCCCCCGCGATCCAGACGCGCCAACTGAGGTCGGTCTCGTCCGCGTAGATCAGCAATTCGGGAGGGAAGCCGCCGATCTTTTTGAAGAGTTCCGTTCGCACCAGCAAACTGCAGCCCGGCGAGGCGAAGGTCGGAGTCACGTGCTTGAAGGGCGGTCCGCCGACGGCGATGCCAAACCAATCCAGCCCCGAATCGCCTCCGCCCTGATAGGTATCATCGTCATAATTCAGCACCAAGGGTGCGGCACCATCCGCCCCGGCTTGCGTGGTTTCTTGAAAAAGCTTTTCCAGGCAATCCGGCTCCAGCCAGGTGTCGTTGTTGAGAAACAGGACGAACTGGCCGGTCGCCACGGCAGCGCCGTTGTTGTTGGCGCCGCAGTACCAAAGATTCGCGCCGTTCTGCACGACCTGGCCCCGGGCGCCAGACCGCGCCAGCCAGGCTTGTGTCAACGCCACCGAGTCGTCGGCGGAGTTGTTGTCGGTCAGGATGAGTTCGATTTCGCGGAAAATGGTCTGCCGCTCGAGCGATTGGAAACAGCGATCCAGCCATTGCCGGCCGTTGTAGTTCAAAAGGACAATGCTGATTCTCGGCGGGGGCAAGGGCGCGTTGGTCATCGTCAAGTTCGTCACCGGGAAAACTCATTCCCAAATTCATGCTGCAATGACGGGCAGTCTGTTGTCGCCGCCGGGAACGGTCAAGCCATGAATCTGCGGATGGACGGCCCCGGAAACTTCCACTCGCTTTTTGTCCCGTTTTCCGGCTATTCTCCGGGGCTTGTGGCGGGAGAATTCTCTGAGTTCTCTGCGTTTTCCCGCGGCAAAACAGTTTTTGAATTTGGCATTGTTAATTTTTAATTCGCCGTGATGACCAGCACCCAAATCCGCCAGTCGTTCCTCGACTTCTTCAAGTCGAAGCAGCACACCATCGTCCCGTCGTCCTCGCTGATGCCGGACTCACCGAACCTGCTGTTCACCAACGCCGGCATGAACCAGTTCGTGCCCATTTTCCTCGGCCAGACCAAATGCCCCTACACGCCCGGTCGCGCCGCCGACACGCAGAAGTGCATCCGCGCCGGCGGCAAGCATAACGACCTTGACGATGTCGGCCTCGACACCTATCACCACACGTTTTTTGAGATGCTCGGTAACTGGTCCTTCGGCGATTACTTCAAGAAGGAGGCGATTGATTGGGCGTGGGAACTCGTCATCAACATCTGGAAGTTTCCGCCGCAGCGCCTCTACGCTACGGTTTACAATCCGGACAAAACGAAAAACGATCCGAGCGAATTCGATCAGGAAGCGTGGAATTTTTGGGCGGAGAAATTTCGCAGCGTCGGACTTGATCCCGCGGTTCACATCGTCAACGGCAACAAGAAAGACAATTTCTGGATGATGGGAGAAACCGGCCCGTGCGGTCCGTGCTCCGAATTGCACGTGGACCTCACGCCCGCCGGCGACACGCGCGGCGCGCTCGTCAACAAAGGCAGCGCCGAGTGCATTGAGATTTGGAATCTTGTCTTCATCCAGTTCAACGCCAATCCCGACGGCACGTTTTCGCCGCTGCCCGCGCAGCACGTGGACACCGGCATGGGCTTCGAGCGAGTGACGAGCATCATCCAAGGCACCAAAAATCTGACTGATTTTGCCAACGCCAAAATCTCCAACTACGAGACCGACATTTTCCGGCCGATCTTCGATGCCATCGAAAAACTGAGCGGCAAGAAATACGGCTCGACGCTCCCGAAATCCGGCAGCACCGGCGACACCGAGCAGGAGAAAATTGACGTGGCGTTCCGCGTCATTGGCGATCACATCCGCACGTTGAGCTTTGCGATTGCCGACGGCATCCAGCCCGGCAACAACGACCGCAACTACGTCCTCCGCCGCATCCTGCGCCGCGCCGTGCGTTACGGCCGCACGCTCGGTTTCCACGAACCGTTCTTCTACAAACTCGTGGACGTGCTGGCCGACACGATGGGCGACGTTTTCCCCGAAATCCGCGCCCGTAAGAAACAGGTGCAGGAAACCATCCAGCGCGAGGAAGAGGCGTTTAACAAGACGCTGGATCGCGGAATTGAAATTTTTAACGAAGTCATCATAGGTCAAATTGAGGTGATGCGACGTAATGCGCAGATTGGCTGGGAAGCGGGTGTTCCCGTCATTACACGTTTCTCTGGTCGTAAGGCTTTCGAATTGTATGACACCTATGGTTTTCCGCTCGACTTAACTGAGCTGATGGCGCGCGAACATGGCTTCCAAGTCCATATTGAGGAATTCAACCAGTTGATGGATGAGCAGAAGAAACGTTCGCAAGCCGCGCAGAAGAAGGAAGTCATTTCGCTCTCGCAAATCGAAACCACCACGCCCACCAAGTTCGTCGGCTACGAGGACCTTGCGGTCCAGGCCAAGGTGCTGGAAGTCGTCTCTCTGAAAGATAAGACCGCCGTCATCCTCGACGCGTCGGCGTGCTACGCGGAGATGGGTGGTCAGGTCGGCGACACGGGAGAATTGACCGGCAGCGGCCAGCTCTGGCGCGTCACCAACACGCAGAAATCCGGCAACACCTGGCTGCATTTTATCGAAGAAGGGAGTGCACGCGTCCCGCGTGCTGATTCCGGCGTCGCGCCGGAATCTTCTTCGCTAGTCAAAGGAGTTGTCGGCGTGACGCCGACAACGGCAGGCGAGGCGCCTGCGCTCCCCATTCCGGGGAATGTTATTACACTGTCCGTTGACCGCGCCCGCCGTGACGCCATCCAGCGCCATCACACCGTCACGCATCTTTTGCATTGGGCCTTGCACGAAGTCGCCAGCAAGGAAGCGTCGCAGAAAGGTTCGTTCGTCGGGCCGGACAAGTTGACCTTCGACTTTAACAGCGCGCCGCTCACGCCGCAGCAGGTCGCCGACATCGAGAAACTCGTCAACGAGCGCATCCTCGAAAATGCCGGCGTCTCGTGGACGGAAGTCGCGCACGCCGAGGTGAAGCATCGCAAGGACGTGATGCAATTTTTCGGCGACAAGTATGGCGACACCGTCCGCGTCGTCCAGATCGGCGGCGGGGCTGGGAAGCTGGATGGTTATTCCATGGAACTTTGCGGTGGCACGCACACGCGAGCGACCGGCGAGATTGGTTTGTTCCGCATCGTCGGCGAAAGCGCCATCGCGGCGGGGGTCCGCCGAATTGAAGCGGTCGCGGGACTGGAGGCTTATCGCAAAGCCAACGACGAGCTCGCCTTGATCAAAACCATTGCCGGCAAAGTGAATTCACCGGTTCACGAACTGGACAAGAAGATCGAAGCGGTGCTGGTGCACCAAAAGGAATTGGAAAAGCAGCTCAAGGCCGCGCAGCAACGCGAGGCGTCAAACGCCGCCAGCGAACTGCTGGAGCGGGTCCACACCGTGAACGGAATTCCGGCGATCATCCACAACGTCGGCGGCGTGGATGGTGATTTTCTACAGGCCGTGGCCGATTCGCTGAAGGGCCGTTTCCAAGGCGTGATTGTGCTCGGCGGCGCAACGAATGGCGCGGTGGCGTTGATCGCATCCGTTTCGTCCGAGTTCACCGCGAAAGTCCAGGCCGGAAAGATTATCCAGCAGATCGCGCCGATTGTCGGCGGCAAAGGCGGCGGCAAGCCGGACAACGCGCGCGGCGGCGGGAAGGACGCGGGGAAACTGGACGAGGCGCTGGCCAAGGCGAAAAACTTGCTTGGCTGAAGGTTTCGGCGCTTGTTGAACCATGCTTGCGGATGAGCAGACCAGCCGTGATCAAATTGAAATCTACCGGCGCATGACCCCCGGTCGGCGGCTGGAGGTGGCTGAACAGCTTTACTGGTCGGCGCGGCGAATGAAGGTTGCCTAGCTCAAAAATCTTCATGCGGACTGGACGGAGGAGCGGGTGGAAGCCGAGGTCACCCGCAATTTCAGCCATGCCCGAGGCTGAACTTTCACTGTTGTTCCTGCGCCCGCTGAACCGGCTGAAAATTCGTTACATCGTCAGCGGCAGCGTGGCTTCCATCCTCTACGGCGAACCGCGCTTCACCAACGATCTGGACTTGGTTGTGGTTCTGCAGCCCGACGACATCCGGCGGCTGATCGAGGCGTTTCCAGCGCCTGATTTTCATGTTCCGCCGGAAGAAACCATCGCGACCGAGATGGAGCGAACGCAAAAGGGACAGTTCAATCTGATTCACTCCGGGACTGGATTCAAAGCCGACTTCTACACCGCCGGACGGGACGAATTCAATGCCTGGGCGTTTCGCAACGCGCGAAAAATGGACTTCATGGACGAGGTCGTCATGGTTGCGCCGCGGAATGTGTCATTGTCCGCAAGCTGGAATCTTTCCGGGAAGGCAGTTCGGAAAAACATTTGCGCGACATCCGCGCCATGCTTGCGGTGTCCGGCGAGCAAATCAACCGGACGGATTTGAACCAGTGGGTGCAGCGCTGCGGCGTGAACGCCGAATGGCGCAAGGTCTGCTTGTGATTGACAGGCGAGCGGGCGACGCTTGTTACAGAACCGCAGGGTGACGGGAAGTTGCTCCGGCGAGGGTCGGACCGGGAGTTTTTCGGAAGGACCGGCGGGACTGTTCAGGCGTAAGCGTCGAGCAGGCGGCCGCCGGTTTGCGGCGCGGCTTCTTCGAGCATTTTCATTTCAGCCGCGCCTTGTTGCTTCATCAAGTCCTGGGCCTTTTTCAAGACCTCCACGCCAATGTTGACGCGGGTGGTGTCCGCGTTGAGCGTGCTGTCCAAAAGCGAGGTCGGCGGCTGACCGGTAATTGTCATACGTTTTGGCTATCGGTTGATTTGGCTGGGACTTGACTTCTTTTTGAAACCGAGGAATGGGCCGCCAGTTCTTGCCGAAGACCCGAACCGTTTTGTCACCGCAACGTCACTTCGCCGACATTGCGTTGCCACGCATCTCAGCGAAAGTGGAGGCGCACTGGTCGTCGGAAAGGAGGATTCGACGCAAACTGACCGCCTCGCTGGCATCGCAGCAGCGCCCCCACCGGGCGCTGCTTTTTTCTGCTCCGTGGCAGCCGGATCGCCTCAATGTTGGGGCCAGCCAAAGAGTTTCTTGTCCTTGATGACCTGCACGATTGGCGCGGGCACGAGCTGATCGAGCGTAGAATCGCCGGCCTTAATCTTGTCGAGCACGCCACTGGAATAGATGGACAGGTATTCTGGCCGGTAATTGCGGATGTTCTCCACGCAGCGGTTTTCGACCAGATAGGCGTAGAGGTGCCGGAGATGCGGCGCGACGTCGAGATTCTCCACCGTGGTCAGCTTGCCGGTTTTGCGGTCGAGCGAGGGATAGACGTAAAGTCTGGCTCCGTTTTTGAAAAGCTGGCCGAGCGACTCCAACAGGCCGCCGGCGAGATCGGTGTAGAATTTTTCGTCCAGAATGTCGCGCAGCCGCACCAGGCCGAGCGGCAGGCCGATGAGCTTTTGCGTGTGGCGGGACAGATACGTGACCAGCCGGTGGTAGCGGAGGAAATTGGAAATGAGCACGGGCTTGCCGAGCGCGCCGAGCGTGTCCACGCGATCCAAGAAATCCCGATGGTCAATGGCCGCGCCGACCTGGAGCTGGCGCAGGGTCATTTCCATGATGACGACGGGCGGCTCGCCTTGGAGCGCGGGTTCGGCGAGGAACTGGTCCTGCGCGCGTTCGAGCATGTCGAGCATGGGATTGGTCAGCGGCCGGAAACTGCCGCGCTCGATGAGCACCGGTTTTTTGTAGAGCAGTTCGCTGGGGATGACCGTCTCGCCCTGGGCGGTGAACAGCGCGGCCTCGGTGAGCCATTGCTCGACGAGTTGGAGGGCCATGAGGCGGTTGTCCACCGCCGCGAAGGCCGGTCCGGAGAATTTGATCATGTCCACTTCGACGCGCTGACTGGAAAGGTTGTCCAGCAGCGAGCCGATGAGTTTCGACGGGTCGGCGTGCTGGTAAAAGGCGCCGTGAATCAGGTTCACGCCGAGCACGCCGAGCACCTCTTGTTCGCGGACATTGTCCTCGTCCAGCAGGCGGGCGTGGATGATGATCTCAGAGGGGGCCTCGCGCGGCCGGGCTTGGAATTTCACGCCCAGCCAGCCGTGGCCCTCTTCGTGCCGGGTGTAGCTGCGGGTGGCGACGGTGTTGGCGAAGGCGAAGAAGGTGGTTTTGTCCCCGCGCTTCGGATCAAGGCGCTGCAAGATCAACTGAAATTCGTAATCGAGCATTGCCTGGAGCCGCTGGCGGCTGACGTAACGTTCGGCGGGGCCGTATATCGCGTCGCTCACGGACATGTCGTAGGCGGAGATCGTCTTGGCGACGGTGCCGGCCGCGCCGCCGACGTGGAAGAACCAGCGCGCGACTTCCTGGCCCGCGCCGATTTCCGCGAAAGTGCCGTATTTCTTGGCGTCCAAGTTGATTTGGAGCGCCTTTTGGTTCGTATCCATTTTTGGGCTGTCCATAGGTGCGCGCGAATTATCTGGTGGCGTGCGGCCAAACGCGAGTCCATTTTCTGCGAACGGCCGGTGCGCCAGGGCGCGGAAAAACTTCTTTGACAACCCGGCGCGGCTCCCGGTAAGGTAATCAGCCCTGCGGATGGGGTCGTAGCTCAGTTGGTAGAGCACCACAATGGCATTGTGGGGGTCAGGGGTTCGAATCCCCTCGGCTCCACCATCCGCAACCGGGCTTTCGCCTGCCGTGAAGACGGTTTTCTATCCGCTTGGAATTGGGCGTTGCCTGCCTTCCGCCCGCCCGCTAATTTAGCTCTTGATGAAACATCAACTCGACTTCGAAAAGCCGATTACGGAATTGCAGAACAAGCTGGCGGAGTTGAAAAAACACCCCGAAGCCCACGCGATGGACATCAGTTTCGAGGAAGAGGTCGCCTTGATTGAGCGCAAGATCGAGGAGACGAAACGGCAGATTTTCTCCCATCTCAGCGCCTGGGACCGCGTGAAAATCGCCCGCCATCCGCACCGGCCGTTCACGCTGGATTATCTGGGCGCGGCCTTCACCGGCTTCACCGAACTGCACGGGGACCGGCTGTTCGCGGAGGACCGCGCGGTCGTGGGCGGCTTTGCCAGCCTGGGCGTCCACAAGGTCATGGTCATCGGCACGCAAAAGGGCCGTGACACCAAGGAAAACATTCTTCGTAATTTTGGTTCCGCGCATCCCGAAGGCTACCGCAAGGCGCTGCGCCTCATGAAACTCGCGGACAAATTCGGTCTGCCCATCATCACTTTGATCGACACCGCCGGCGCGTACCCCGGCATCGGCGCCGAGGAGCGGCATATTGCCGAGGCCATCGCGGTGAACCTGCGCGAGATGATGCTCTTCCAGGTGCCGATCATCGCGGCGGTCATCGGCGAAGGTGGCTCCGGCGGGGCGCTGGGCATCGGCGTGGCCGACCGCGTGCTGATTTTGGAAAACGCCTATTATTCGGTCATCAGCCCGGAAGGCTGCGCGGCGATTTTGTGGAAGGACCGGGCGGCGGCGGCGAAAGCGGCGGCGGCGCTGAAAATTTCCGCCAAGGACCTGATGGGGCTGGGACTGGTGGACGAAATCGTTCCCGAACCCTTGGGCGGAGCGCACACCGACGCCAGGACCACGGCGGCCACGTTGCAAACCCATTTGCTCGCGCACTTGGAACAACTGCTTCAGATTCCCGCGCCGGACCGGCTGCGGCAGCGCTACCAGAAATTCCGCGCCCACGGACATTTTCTCGAAAAGGAACCCACACCGGCCGAGTTGGCGGAAGCCAAGAAGGCGTCAAAGAAACCGGCCGTCGCGCCGTAGTCGTCCCGCCGCCGACGCTGCGCCATGCCGCCGCCGCTGAAAAAATTTCTGAAGAGCTGGATCATCAACACGCTGGCGGTATTGCTGGCCGTGGCCATCGTTCCCGGCATCAACTACGACCAGCTGACGGATTTGCTGAAGGCGTCTCTGTTGCTGGGTGTTTTGAACGCGTTTCTGCGACCGGTGTTGCTGGTGGTGGCGCTGCCGCTGCTGATCTACACGCTGGGGCTGTTCATGCTCGTCATCAACGGGCTGCTGCTGTACTTCGTCGGCGTGTTGCTGCAACCGCATTTTTCCGTGCGTAATTTCTGGGCCGCCTTCTGGGGCGCGCTGGTCATCAGCGTCTCCTCCCTGCTGCTCAACCTGCTCACCGGCGCCGGCAACGCCCGGGTCCGCTTTGGCCGCCACCGCGGCCCGCCGCCGTCGGATTCCGGCGGTGACGGACCGGTGATTGACGTGTGAAGCCCGCGAGGCACGCGCATTGCTTGGATCCTTCCGGGCGCGGGCGACGCCAAAATCGGCGGCGTTTGTCGCGGTACGGGACAACGCGTGGCTGGATTTAAGACGGTGGCCGAATTGATGAAAAAGATTTTAGTCATTGATGACGAAGAGTGGCTGCGCGAGATGATCAATCTGGCCCTGAGCCAGAAAGGTTTTTCCGTGTTTGAAGCGGAGAATGGCGCCCGCGGCATCGAGGTGGCGCGCAAGGAACTGCCCGACCTGGTGCTCTGCGACGTGAACATGCAGCAGGTCAACGGCTATCACACGCTTTCCTCCCTGCGCGCCGAACCCGCCACCGCTTCCATTCCTTTCATTCTCATGACCGGACTGGCCGACCAGGCCGGCATGCGCCAAGGCATGGAACTCGGCGCGGACGATTACCTGCCCAAACCCTTCACCATTGACGCGCTCTACGCGGCGGTGGACGCGCGGCTCAAAAAACTCAACGCCGTGCGGGAGGAGGCCGAGCGCAAACTGGCCGACCTGCGCGATCACATCAGCCTCATGCTGCCGCACGAGTTGCGCACCCCGCTCAACGGCATCCTCGCCTATGGCGAAATTCTCGCCGCCGAGGCGGAAACCCTCCAGCCGGCGGAGATCACCGAAATGGGCCAGGACATCTGCCAGTCCGGCCGGCGGCTCCAGCGGCTCATCGAGAATTTCCTGATCTACGCGCAACTGGAAATGTACCGCACCGATCCGCAAAAGTTGAAGGCGCTGCTGGGGAAGCAAACCGTCCATGCCGCCGCGCTCATCGAGCAGCGCGCGCAGGAACAGGCGCAACTGGCCGGCCGCCCGGCGGACCTGACCTCCAACCTCGCGGAGACGCCGGCGCCGATGCAGGAGGATTATTTTGCCAAAATCGTGGACGAACTCGTGCAGAACGCCTTCAAATTCTCCCCGGCCAACTCGCCCGTGCGCGTCGAGTGGACCGAATCTCCGAGCGGCCTGACCCTCACGGTCGCGGACCGCGGCCGCGGCCTTTCCGCCGAGCAGATCGCCCAGATCGGCGCCTACATGCAGTTCGACCGCAAGCGCCAGGAACAGCAGGGCCTGGGGCTGGGCCTGACCATCTGCAAACGCCTCGCCGAACTGCACAGCGGCAAGCTCAACTTCCTGAGCGAGCCGGGCGCGGGCACCACCGTCACCCTCCAACTGCCCCGAACGCTGTTGAACTGATTGTAACAATTACGGTTACATCCGGGACCCGGCGTCCCCGTTTGGAAAAAAGGCGGTCCCGCGCGGACGGCGCGGTTGCGCCGATCATTTTCGGGCCGGCTTTGCAACTTTTCTGGGACGCCAGCCGGCCGGGATTGCGTCCAACCCGAAAAGTTAAGCGGGGCGATAATTTTCGTGTTAAATTGCTGCCGAAAGGTGTGGCGCATGAAAAACGTTAAGGCCAAAACAAATTCGGGACTGACGCTGGTCGAAGTTTTGCTGGTCGTCGGCGTCTTGGTGATTCTTGCAGTTCTGATTTTGCCATATTCGGAACGGAGCCGAGCAAGGGCAAATTTTATTTATTGCAACAACTGCCTCAAACAAGTTGGCTTGGCTTTCCGAATCTGGGCGGGAGACAATAACGAAAACTATCCAATGTCAGTTTCCACGCTCGCGACGAATGGCGGTGCCCAGGAAATAATCGGCCAGAGGTTTTTTGGGGGAAACGGTGCGTCAAACAAAGGCATCTTTTTTCCTCTGCTGGTAATGTCGAACGAATTGAGCACGCCTAAAATCTTGCTTTGCCCGTCGGAATACGAGTTCAACCGCTCCGAGGCGACGACTTTTTCCGGAATGAACACCAAGCTTCAAACCGTTTTCAAAAGCGATTTGAACCTGAGCTATTTCGTCGGCGTGGATGCGGCGGACATTTATCCGCAAATGCTTCTGGCCGGCGATCACAATCTTGGCAATGCCGAGGCCGAGGGCGGTGTTCCTACAAAAGCGTTTCAAACCGCCCAGGAAAAGAACGAAGCGCCGTTCCAGGCGCTCGGCACCAACAACAACCGCGTCGGCTTCCTGCCCAACCAGCACGACAAACAGGGAAATGTGCTGATGGCGGACGGCAGCGTGATGGGATTCAACAATTCCACCTTTCGCGCGGCGCTCGCAAACACCGGCGACACGTTCCACACGAACGCCTGGAACCAAATGCCGCCCGGTCAGAACCGGCTGCAATTTCCGTAAATCGCCCCGTTTGTCCTCGACTCGCGCCGCCCCCCGCCGAAAAAATGGGGCGTGCGCACCTGCGTCATTTTTAATCCCGCCGCCAAAGGCGACAAGGCCCGGCGTTTGCTCCGGCATCTGGGCGACCTTGACGCCACCGCCGTGCTCCGGCAAACCCTCGAACCCGGCGACGCCCGCCGGCTCGCCGCCGACGCCGTGCGCGAGGGGTTTCGCACCGTCGTGGCCGCCGGCGGGGACGGCACGATGAACGAAGTTCTCAACGGCCTGGGCGACGCGCCGGACGGTTTCCAGCGGGCGCGGCTCGGCGTACTGCCGCTCGGCACGGTCAACGTCTTCGCCCGCGAGCTGCGGATTCCGCTGCGCCTGGAGGCGGCCTGGGAGGTGATCCGCGCCGGCCGCGAATCAGTGATGGATCTGCCGTGCGTGGAATTCTCGGAAGCGGGCCGGACCGGGCGGCGCTATTTCGCGCAACTCGCCGGCGCGGGACTGGACGCGCGGGCCATCGAGCTGGTGGACTGGCAGCACAAGAAAAAAATCGGGCCGCTCGCCTACGTGCTGGCCGGACTGAAGGCGCTGGCGCAACCGCAGTCGCAAATCACTTTTTCCGACGGCCGGAATTCGGCAACCGGTGAATTGATTCTGATCGGCAACGGCCGGCTTTACGGCGGGGATTTCCGGATTTTTCCCGGCGCCAAAACGCAGGATGGCCGGCTGGACATCACGGTGTTTCCGCGGGTGAACTGGCCGACGTTGTTGCGGCTCGCTCCACGGCTGGTGCTGGGTCATTCGCTGCCGGTGGGCGCCACCCGCCAGTTTCAAGCGGCGGCGTTCACGCTCACCAGCGCTGCGCCGGCCGCACTGGAGGTGGACGGTGAACTTTGCGGGCATCTGCCGGCCAGGTTCTCGGTGCAGCCGGCCGGCCTGCGCGTCTTGACCCCGTAACGGCCCGTCAATTCCACGACAAATCGTCCGGCATCTGGGAGAGCAGTTTGTATTTGCCGCCTTTTTGCCGGAGGATGCTTTGCCAGAGCTGGCGCGGGTCGGCCTCGAACACCAGTTCGAGCGACGCCGGATGGGTGAGCCAGGCGTCACGTTTCATTTCGTCCTCGAGCTGGCCCGGACTCCAGCCCGCGTAACCGGCGAAGAGCTTCAGCTTGCGCGTCGCGGCGAAGGATTCGCCGAGCTCCACCAGCGTGTCGAGCGAATGGCCGAGGTTCAGATTGGGCATCACGTTGGCATCGGGCAGAAACGCGTCGCTGTGGAGAAAATTCAGGGCGGTCGGCTGCACCGGGCCGCCGAGGTAAAGTGGAATTTCCTTCAGGGAATCGGGCAGGTCGGCCACGACCATTTCGCCGGCCTGTTTGTCGGTGGCGCGATTGAGCACCAGGCCGAACGCTCCCTGGGCGTCGTGCTGGCAGATGAGCACCACCGTGTGCTGAAAGTACGAGCCGGCCAACTGCCCGCTGTCCAGGAGCAACTGGCCTTTGAGATATGTTGGTTTTTCCGGCATGGCGGTTGCCGTAAGTTGGCCCAAATTCTGGCTGGCGGCAACCGATTTGCGCGTCCGCGCCACTACTTTTCTTCCGGAAGAAACAACTCCAGTTCCCGGCCGGAATCCGCGAGTCGGATCCGCGCCGAGCGCGCTCCGACGGTGAGGCACTGCACCACGACGTTGGACGTGCCCACGCGGACTTTGCCCGATTCGCCGGCGGCGAGACTCTGATTGTTGATGAGCGCCAGCGGCCGGCTGCCTGACGACGAAATGCCTTTGAGCAAAAGCCGGTCCGGCGCCGGCGCGGGCCGCTCCGCGAGCACGAACCGGTTGCTGGCCACGCCCGAGATCGCGCGGGGCATCTCCACGTTGCGCACGTCCACCAGGTTGCCGGCCTTCAACCGCGAGTTCACGCCCCAGCGGATCCAGTCGAGGATGTCGTTGAAGCCGTAGGTTTTTTCCGCCTCGATGAACAGGTTAATCTGCCCGCGGGTGTAGGTGTTGCGCAGCATGAGTTTTTTCTGCTCCTCCTCGTGCAGGGAGTCCATGAGCAGATAGGCGACCAGTTCGCAAAAGCCTTCATGGGCGTCGCGGCTGAGGGATTTGCGCCGGGCGGCGGAGACGTTTTCAAACACCCAGGCGTGGGTGAATTCGTGCGCGCAGGTCGCCTGAAATTCCGCCCGCGGCAGCGCGCTCATCAGATTGACGGAATGGTCCAGGCCGGTCGAGTTGGTGCGGCTGTGGATGTAGCCCAGCACATCCGGACACTCGAAATCATTGCCGCGCACGGAAAATTCGTCGTAGAGGTTCACGCGGTCCACCAGTTCGACCGTGACGTTGGTGGTGGGCAGCGTCCAGAAGCGGGATAACATCCGGTCCAGTTGGTCGCAGACATCCGTGCAAATGCTCCGGGCTTTCGTTTCATCCAGCACGGCGGTCTTGGCGTCGCGGGCGCAGAGAAAACGACCATCCGCCAGCGTGAGAAAATTCGCCCGCACCGGCAGGCCGCAGATGTAACACTCCTCCGGACACCGGACGCAATCCGGGCAGAGAAAAGCAGTCTCGTGGGTGACTTTGTCGGTGGCCTTGTAGATCGTGTAACCGAGGGCATTGCCGCAAACCGCGCAGTGACTGGCATCGGCGCCGCGCGCGGGCCAGGCGATGCTGGCGAGAACCAGCAGCCAAACCGCAACCAAGATGAGGCCACGCCGCATAAAAAATTCAAAATTCTTCGACCGACGGCCCCGGAAAAAGTCCGGATCGAAAAGGGAATTTCCCCTTTCGATCCGGATCAAGTTTCAACCGACGGCCAATGCGGCCGCAGAAATGCCAAGGACGGTCAGCCCAATGCCTTGACCTTTTTCACGATCGCCGCCGCGTCAATGCCGAAGTGCGCCAGCAGTTCCGCCGCCTTGCCGGAGCGCGGCAGCGCGTTGACGCCGAGCTTGTGGACCCGGACGCCCTCCACGCTGAGTTCGCCCGCGACCGCGTCACCCAGGCCGCCTTCGAGATAATGATCCTCGACGGTGATGACCTTGAGGTTGGTTTTCTTCGCCGCGGCGAGAATCACGTCCTTGCCGAGGGGCTTGATGCTGTAGGCGTCAATCACCGTGATGCCGATGCCTTCGGCCTTGAGCGTGTCGGCGGCCTTGATCGCCTCGAACAGCGTCACGCCGGCCGCCACGACGGTGGCCTTGTCGCCCGCGGCCTGCCGCACGATTTTCGCGCCGCCAATCGGAAACTGCTCGTCGTTGCCGTAAATCACCGGCGTTTTGGGCCGCGAGGTGCGGAGGAAGCAGACGCCTTTTTTCAGCGCCATCTGCTCGAGCAATTTCTCGGTGCTGACGGCGTCGCTGGGATACAGCACCGTGCTGCCGGCAATCGCGCGCATCAGCGCCAGATCTTCCAGCGCCATCTGCGACGGGCCATCCTCGCCGATGCTCACACCGACGTGCGAGCCGACGAGCTTGAGGTTCGCCTGCGAAATGCCCGCCACGCGGATCTGATCCGCCGCGCGGGTGAAGAAGGTGGCGAACGTCGAAGCGAACGGCACCAAGCCGCGCGTGGCGAAACCGGTGGCCACGCCGACGAGATTTTGCTCGGCGATGAAACATTCGGTGAAGCGCTCCGGGAACTGCTTGAAAAATTTCTCGGCGTAGGTCGAGTTCTTCGTGTCGCCGTCCATCGCCACGATGCGCGGATCGGCCGCGCCAAGGCGCGTCAACGCGGTCCCGTAGGCTTCGCGAGTCGCGATTTGATCGCCGAGCTTGTAACTGATTGGCGGGTAGCTCGCGGGGGCGGTCAGATTCGGCGCGGGCAGGGCGCTGGGGGCGGGAATGGCCACATCGGTGCCGGTTTTGGCGCTGGGCTGAAGTTCGGCAAGGGCCCGGGTGGCTTCTTCCTTGGTCATGGGCCGGCCGTGCCAGCCGTCCAGATCCTGGGTGAAGGACACGCCGGCGCCCTTCAAGGTTTTCGCGAGAATAACGAGCGGCTTTTCGTCCGCGCCGATGAACGCCAGCACTTCGAGGATTTCGTCCATGTCGTGCCCGTCAATCTCCTCGACGCGCCAGCCGAACGCCGCGAAGCGTTTGGCGTAAACTTCCAGGTGGTGTCCGAACGCGGTAGCCTGGCTCTGGCCCAGCCGGTTCACGTCCACGATGGCGACAAGATTGTTCAGCTTGTAGTAGCCGGCCAGCGACGCGGCTTCCCAGACGGCGCCCTCGGCGATTTCGCCGTCGCCCATCAGAACGAAAGTTTTGAAATCCAGTTTGTCGTGGCGTGCGGACAAGGCCATGCCGACGCCGACGCTGAGGCCTTGGCCGAGCGATCCGGTCGCCACGTCCACGAACGGCAGACGGGGCGTGGGATGACCTTCGAGGTCGCTACCGAAAGTGCGCAGCTTGAGCAGTTCGCTGGCGGGGAACAGGCCGGTCTCGGCCCAGGCCGCGTAGAGCAGCGGCGCGGCATGGCCCTTGGAAAGAATGAAGCGGTCGTTGTTGTGAAAGTGCGGGTTCTTGGCGTCGTACTTCATGTGGCCGAAGAACAGCGCCGCCACCACGTCCGCCGCCGAACAGCACGAGGTGGGATGACCGCTGCCCGCCGCCGTGGTCGCTTCAATGGAATGAATGCGCAGGGTGTTCGCGATGCCCCGCAACTTCTCAGTGTCAATATCGTTCATGAAGCGCACACTCTATTCGCCGCGGGGGAAAAGGAAAGTAGAAACGCTCGGTTTTTTGGGCCGGGGTGGAAGCGATTTTCGGCATAGCCTTGGTGCCACCGGCACACCTTCCTTGACCACTACGGGTCGGATCCTTACGTTCGTCCAATGGCGAAGAAGAAAGAGAAAAAGTCCCGGCGCCGGGCTGTGCTGCTGGGCGTGGGCCTGGATTCGGACGGCCACAAACGGCTCACCGAGGGGCCGAACTTCGCGCTGGTGGGTGGCACCGAGGAAACCCACGAAGTGATGACGGAGAAAGTCATCAAGATCAACGAGAAACTCGCCGCCAAAGGCAAGCAGCTTGAAGAGGTCAGCCACGAGGAATTCGACGACATCGCCCAATCCGTCGGCTTGCGCCGCCACAAGCCGGAATGACTGCCGGGCTCCGTCAAGGCCGCAGCACGGCAGATCTCCCCTATTTGGTGAATCCGGGTTTCTCCTTGTGCCAGCCGGTGCTTTGCTCGTAGGCGTGCGCGAGTTTCAAAATCGTTTCCTCGCCGAACGGCTGGCCGAGCAGTTGCAGGCCGATGGGAAGCCGCGGCTGGGATTTGCAGGTGAACCCGCACGGCAGGCTGAGTCCGCAAATGCCCGCCAGATTGCAGGAGATGGTGAAAATGTCCGAGAGGTACATCTGGAGCGGGTCACCGGATTTTTCGCCGATCTTGAACGCCGCAGTCGGCGTGGTCGGCGTCAGGATGGCGTCCACTTTTTCAAACGCTTTGAGAAAATCATTGCGAATGAGGGTGCGGACTTTCTGAGCGCGCAAATAATACGCGTCGTGATACCCGCTGCTCAACACGTAGGTGCCCAAAATAATCCGGCGCTTCACCTCCGCGCCGAACCCGGCGCCGCGCGTTTGCGCGTACATTTCAATGGGATCAGCGCCGGGCACCCGCGCGCCGTAGCGCACGCCGTCGAACCGAGCCAGATTCGCCGACGCCTCGGCGGTGGCAATAATGTAATAGGTGGCCACGGCGTAATCCGTGTGTGGCAGGGAGACTTCAACTATCTCCGCGCCTAATTTTTCAAACTGTTTCACGGCGGCGTCCACGGCCGCTTTGACTTCGGGATCAAGCCCACCCACCAGGTATTCCTTCGCCAGTCCGAGTTTCAAACCTTTGATTTGTCCGGTGAGACTCGCGGCGTAATCCGGCACCGGTCGCGCCACGCTGGTCGAGTCGCGCTCATCGTGCCCGCCCAACACGCCCAGCATCGTGGCCGCATCGCGCACGTCCTTGGTGAACGGCCCGATTTGGTCGAGCGACGATGCGAAGGCGACCAGACCGTAGCGCGAAACGAGGCCGTAGGTTGGCTTCACGCCCACGCAACCGCACAGCGCCGCCGGCTGGCGGATCGAACCGCCGGTGTCCGAGCCGAGGCTGGCCAGACACTCATCCGCGGCGACCGCCGCCGCCGAACCGCCAGAGGAGCCGCCGGGAATGCGCGTGATGTCCCACGGATTGCGCGTGATGCCGAACGCGGAGTTTTCCGTGGAACTGCCCATGGCAAATTCATCCATGTTCAACCGACCAAAAACGATCGCGCCCGCCGCCCTCAGTTTTTCGATGATGGTGGCGTCGTAAGGTGAGACAAACTTGCCGAGAATTTTTGATCCGCAGTTGAGCGGCTGGTTTTTCACGGCGATGACATCTTTGATGGCGACCGGAATGCCGAGAAGTTTTTTTTGGCCGTTGCCGCCGGCAATTTCCTTGTCCGCCGCGTCTGCTTGCGCCAGCGCGTCCGCCGCATCATGGCTGATGAAGGCGTGGATCTGACCGTCCACGCGGGCGATCTGGTCGAGGCAGGCTTGCATCGCTTCGCGCGCGGAAACTTGGCGGCTGGCAAATCTGGCGCTGAGTTCAGAAATGGTGAGTGAATTTAGCATTGGTGCTTAACGCAGAAGCGCCAAGAGGCAACAGCGCAAGTAATGACTTTGCGTCTGCGCGCTTCTGGCTTTTTGCGTGGAATTCTTGGACATCGAAAGCGAGTTACTCCACAATTTTCGGCACCATGAACAGCCCGTTGGCCTGGGCGGGCGCGTTGCGGAGCGCGTCTTCGTTTGAAATCGAGGGGCGGACTTCGTCGGCGCGGGTGACGTTGACGAGCGGGAACGCGTGCGCGGTCGGCTCGACGCCGGTCACGTCGGCCGCCTTCAATTTCTCGATGTAGCCCAGGATGTTGCCGAGCTGGGTGGAAAGGGTCCGCTCCTCCTCGGGCGAGAGCGCGAGACGGGCGAGATGCGCGACGTATTGGACATCAATTTCGGCGGCGGCCATGACGCCAGACTAAAGTTCCGAGGCGAAAGTTCAAGGTGCAAGTGGCGGGTCGGCCGGGTGCGGGTGCTTTCGTCGCTGGGCCGCTGCTGGGCGCGCCGAAGCACTTCTTGACCGGAAGTCGCATTCGTGCTCTATTATGGGCGTTGTACCGTGAATAGCCCCGCCAGACTCTCCAATCTGCCGCTGACAATGTTGTTGGTGCTTCTCCTTTTTATGGCTGCCGCTTTCCACGTCCAAGCAACGGTGACCGTCACCATCGGGCAGAATTTCACCGGCAGCACTTACGGCGTCAACTCGCAAGCCTTACCGCCCGACGGCAACGGCGTGATCGGCCCGACGCGCTTCATGGAATTTGTCAACGGAGCCGTGGCGGTCTATAACCGGACCAACGGCAACAGCGTGCAGCGCAAGAGCGATACAAAGTTCTGGTCGGACGCCGGGTTGATCATTTCGCCGGATTCCGCCGTAACCGATCCTCGCGTGATTTATGATCCGCTCTCGCAGCGCTGGTTTGCAACGCAGGTGGATTTTGACGCCACGCTCGCCTCCAGCGGGGGGGACCCCACCACCGAGGCGAATGATTTCCTGCTGGCCGTCTCCACCACTTCCAGTCCGACCGGGCCGTGGAAGGGTTTTCTGTTCCAAGCCGACCCGGACAACGGCTATTTCGCGGATTTTCCGACGCTCGGCGTGGACAGCAACTCGGTGTACATCTCCGGCGATTTTTACAGTGCCAGTGTGCCGATGGGACCGGGGCTGGTTTCGATTCCCAAAGCGGATTTAGTCGGCGCGACGCCGACGATTGCCAACCTGACATGGTTTGGCGTGATGGATTACGCCGTGCGCGGCGACGTGCTGCAACCGGCGACGTGCTTCGACGGCAGTGCCAGCGGCAGCGTTCTGGCGATGGGCGATATTGGCACCGACAGCGCTCCCCATTCCAACGTGGTTTGGTTCGCCGTGCAAAACGGTGGCACCACCAATCCCACTCTGACCGCGTCGTCACAACTTTTCGTCTTGCCGTATCAAGTGCCGGACAACGCGAATCTGGGGGTGCCGCAATTCACCGCGTTGCAACCCGACGGCACCACCGTGTTGCAGGCAAACGATCCGCGGTTGAGCGCCAAAGTTTATGCCGTCAAGGGTGTGCTCTATGTGGTCCACAGCACGGAATACAATGGTCACATCGCCATCCGCTGGTATCGCATTCGCGCCGCCGATCACACGCTGCTGGAACAGGACACGATCAGCAATCCCAACCTCGATTTGTTTTTCCCGTCCATCGCGGCGAATCAATACGGCGTCGTGGTCATCGGCTGCAACGGCTCCGGGGCGAACACGTTCATCAGCAGTTATGCTTACGTTGGCCAAACCGTCAACGGCAGCACCACCTTCGGCAACAGTATTCTCCTCAAGGCCGGGCAGGACAACTATCACGACTTGAACGAAGTGCTGGCCCAATTGCTCGGCGATCCGCCGACGACCAGCCGTTGGGGTGACTACAGCGCCACGTCCGTGGATCCGAACGACCCGACGCAATTCTGGACCATTCAAACTTGCGCAGGTCCTACAGATCCGAGCCTCGGCGCGGGCGTCTGGTTCGAGCAAATCACCCAGTTGACCGTCACCACGCCGCCGCAACTCACCATCGCCAGTTCGGGCGCCAACGTCCTCGTTTCCTGGCCCAGCTACGCTGCAATTTATCAATTGCAAACCACCACCAACCTGCTTTCCGCGAGCAGTTGGTTGCCGGTTACCTCGGGCCTCAGCACCAACGGGCTGACCATTTCCGCGCTCGTTTCAAAATCCGCGACGGCCAAATTCTTCCGGCTGAAATTGTGAGTTGCAGAAACGCGGTTGAGCTTCGGCGTCGCGCGTGGGAAGCTGGGCCTGCACGATGAGCGTTCAAGTCAAAATCTGCGGCATCACCAACGTCGCCGACGGTCTCGCCGCCGCCGAGGCCGGCGCGGACCTGATCGGCCTGATGTTCGCCGAAAAAAGTCCGCGGCGGATTTCCCTGGCGACCGCGAAGGAGATTGCCCGCTCCCTCCCGCCGTCGGTGGTCAAAGTCGGCGTGTTCGTCAATCCTCCGGAAGAACTGGTCCTGCGGGCCATCGGCGAGTGCGGGGTGACGCTGCTCCAATTCCACGGCGACGAGCCGCCGGAGTTTTGCACCGGCTTCGGCCTGATGAGTATCAAAGCCTTCCGCATCCGCGATGCCGAATCCCTGAAACCGATCCCGCACTTCCCCACGGACGCCTATTTGCTCGACGCGTATTCGGCGAGCGGACTGGGCGGCACGGGCGAGACCTTTAATTGGGGCCTGGCCATGGAAGCAAAAAAATTTGGCAAACCGATTTTTCTCGCGGGCGGCCTCACGCCGGAAAACGTCGCCTCCGCCGTCCGCCAAGTGCAGCCGTTCGCGGTGGACGTCTCGAGCGGCGTGGAATCCGCGCCGGGTAAAAAAGATGCGGAGAAGGTGAGGTTATTTATCGAAAAAGTTCGCCAATTTGACCCGCCGGGATGAATCCGGTGCCTGGGCATTTCGAGAGGCAAATGCTTCCGGCCCCGGAACCGCTCCGTTTGAACCGGCCCGCGTCCAACCAGGAGGAATCTTCAAAAAAATTGACTTGCGAGGAAGCGTGATGTAGGAAAATCAAACCGTGTCTTGCCACTTGGGCAAAAGAAACGGCACAAACACAAAAACAAATAGAAACCACAGCAGTTAATAAAATCCATCATTAACCATGAAATCCTTCTTTAAACTCGTTGCGCTCGTCGCACTCAGTTCCACCGTTGCCGGCCGCGCGTCCGCGATCCTCATTCCTCAAACGAACGGCGTGCAGAACATTAGTTTTCAACTCACCTTCATCACGCAGGGACCATTCAAAACCAACAGCCCCGCCACCAACGACATCAGCACGTCCAAGATCCGCAGCACCGCCACCACCAAGGATGTGATCGCCTGGCTTGGCGCGGCGATGAACACGAATACGTTCACCAACACCTTTTCCTCCAAGGCGCACTTGGTTCGAGTGCATCACTTCAATGCCACCACGAACGTCAACACCTTTGAGATCCGCGATGGCACCAACGCGCCGGTGGATGTGAGCGCATTTTTTGCGGGAACCGGCGCCTCGAACCCCATCAAAAGCTCCACCTACCATGCCAAAACCGGTCTTTACACCGGCCAGGATGCCGAGCTGTACCATTTGGACTTGACCAATGTGCCGCCGTACAACCTCACGGCGCATTTCCATGCGGTGGGCTTCGGCTCGCTTAACTTCGTCTCGGTCACCGCCGGCAAATCCGTGCTGGGCACGGATGAACTGGATGCCGACAACCTGGCCGGCAGCGGCGCGGGAACCAACGGCGTGGTCGGCCTGGTGAGTGCTTCGGTTGGCGTTCACGGCACCGTTTCCGAAGTGAAATAATTTCGGCTCTCCGGACGGCGGCCTGGTTCGGCCAGGCGCCGTTTGAGCCGGGTTTCAACCAAGCCAGGCGCGGGCCTGGCTTGGTTCTTTGCTTCAACCGCAATCGCTCGGTGCCCACCGGCCCCGTGCATGAGGCCTAAAGTATTCATTTCCGTGCTCCTGCTCAGTCTCGGGCTGGGACTCGGCCTGTTGCTGCTTCGCCCCAAAGCCAAGCTGGCCGGGCCGAACCCGGAGGATGCGCTTCCAGCGGCCGGAATTAGTTCGCAGCCGGAGAAACCGAGTTGGTCCCCAACAAAAGTCCCAGCGGACTCGCTTCCGATCCGAAACGCGACGGCGACCAACAGTGACCCGGATGCTCCCACCGGCGCCGCAAGCTGGCAGGAAGCGTATATCAACCAACGCGTGACCGAACTTTCGGATTTGGGGATGATGGACGACGCGGAGTCGTTAAGCTCCATTCTCGACGAATTGTTCAATCGCGAACCGCGCATCCGCAAAGCGGCGGTGGAGGCGGCGGTGCAGTTCAAAAGCCCCAGAGCCATTCCCGCCTTGAAGGAGGCCTACGCCCAGGCGGAAGATCCCCGGGAAAAAATCAACCTCGAGCGGGCGATCGAATTTTTGACGCCCGATGCCAGCGTTGAAACCAACGCCAATCCGGGCCCGTGAATTTGCGCCAACCCGTTGCCGCTAAAACTCCCGCAGCCGATACATCGCGGCGCTGGCAGCATTGGTTTTGAGGTAAATCGAGGTCGCGTTGGTTTGGTATTGCGCCACCGGCACGGGAACCCAGGGCACTGGATTGCCCGTGAGCGTGGGCGTCGTATCCAGCACCCAACCGGTGAAATAGTTCGGCCACGAAACGGTGAGGCTGTGGTTGGTCTGGCCGATCGCGAGCTGGGGCGGAAATTGGATCTGCGAAAAAACCAGCGCGCTGTACGGTCCGATCGTGACGCTGCCGGTCGGGGTCGCCGTCACGACGGAACTGCCGACGTTGCCGAAGTCCGCCGAGTAGTTCGTGGCATCGCTGTTGAAATGCGCGTACCATTTGCCGGCCTGCGGAAAGGAAATGGAATAATTATTGCGCGCGACACCGGCGAAATTCGCGACCACCACCACGTCCTGGCCGGTGATTCCCGTATTCCAACGGCGGTACGCCACCAGCTTATTTGCGTTGTCCACTGCCAGCATGGAGCACTGGTCGCCTTTCAGACCGGGCACGTCGCCGTCCAGATTTCGCCGCAGCCGAATCAAGTCGCGGTAAAGTCGCACGATGCCGCCGTAAGTATTGGTCTTGGTCCAGTCCACCGGCCGGCTGGTGCTGAACTGTTGGTTCTCCAGCATTTCCTGTCCCTGAAAAAACATCGGCACGCCCGGCTGCGTGAACGTCACCGCAGCGCCCAGGGTGGAAAGTTTTCGCGCGCGGTAACTGCTCGGGGTGTTGGAGTCAATCGCCGTCACCAGGCGCGTGCCATTGTTCAAATCGCCGACGACATCGTGCGATTCGAGAAACGCGACGCGCGCCGTGCCGGCCGTGCCGCCGTAGCGGACGTTGTATTGAATCGCATTGGCAATCACCGTCATGTCGCGGTTTGCGTCCACGGTGTGGGCGAGCACCGGGGTGACATAGCCGGGGTAACTTGTGTCCCACGCGCTGTCGAAGCCGTAGGTATTGTAGACGTCCTCGGCGATGGAAATTTTTCCGGCATAGTTGGTGTGGATGAACGAGTTGATGTTGCTGATGAGCGTGGCAGCTTCGGGAATGAACGTGCTCCCGGCATTCATCATCAAATCCGGCGTGTCCCAGCGGAACCCATCCACGTGGCATTCCTCGAGCCACATCTGGAAATTTTGCTGGATGAAATCGTCCACCGGCTGGCGGCCGAAATTCGGACGCGAACCGTAGGTGGTGCAGCATTGCGGTGAAGTCTGGTAAAAATAAACCCCGCCGCCGCTGCCGCCACCGTCCCAGCCGTCGAAATCCCACAGGTCCAGATCCGTCGGACCATAATGGTTGTGAATCACATCCAGAAAAACCGCGAGGCCGCGCGCGTGGCAGGCTTTGACAAAAGTCTTCAGCCCGTCCGGCCCGCCGTAGCTGTTGTTGTCCGCCGCGAAAATATCGGCCGGATTGTAGCCCCAGCTCGCCGTGCCCGGAAACTCGGCGACAGGCAGCAGCTCCACCGCGCTCACGCCGAGACTTTTCACATAATCCAGCCGGTTCGTCGCGTTGAGAAATGTTCCCTGCAAACCGCTGCCGGAATTCGGATTGTAAAATGTCCCGATGTGCAGCTCGTAAATCGCAAGGTCGTTCAACGCCGGCGACACCGGGCCGTCGTTCGTCCAGTTGAACACCGTCGGATCGTAAATGATGTCATTGGCGCCGGTGCCGGTGCCGGAGCTGACCACTTTCCGTGCCCGCGGATCGTGGCGCCAGACGCTCGTGCCGCTGATGTAACCGCTGCCACCGGCGAAGTTGAGGTAGTATTTGTATTGCTGCCCGTTCGCGGCGCTGGTCACGTCCGCCGACCAGTTGCCGCTCCAGACGCCGTTCGTCAATTCCTTCGCCAGCGGCGTGGCGGTCGTGGACCAACTGTTGAACTGGCCCGGCACATAAACACTCTTCGCGTCCGGCGCCCAGACGCGGAACGTCACCCCTGTGCCGGACGAATCGTGATACGGAACCGAACCCCATCCCGGCCGGCTCGATTGCGCCGAAGCCATCTCCGTCGCGGCAGTAAAAAAACAGCCCAAGCCGACAATTAACCGGTGGCAAAGACGAGAGGCGAGACACTCCCTGTGGTAAACATCACTGATGAACATCGTTAGAGAGTGGCACAGTTTGACCGGAATTGCCACCGCATGGTCATGTGGGCAAAGCACGGAATTCTCCGTGCGACCTCGCTCAATTTCTCTTTGCGCGCCTTGCGCCTTTGCGTGAGAATTGGCGCATGAGTTCAGTTGTCGCAGAAAATTTACCCGACGCCACCGGCCATTTCGGTCCGTTCGGCGGACGCTATGTGCCGGAAACGTTGATGCACCCGTTGCAGGAATTGGAGGAAGAATATTTCCGCGCGCAACACGACCCCGAGTTCGCGCGCGAACTTTCCTACTACCTCACGGAATTTGTCGGCCGTCCGTCGCCGCTTTATTTTGCCGAACGCCTGACCAAGGAACTCGGCGGCGCGAAGATTTATCTCAAGCGCGAGGATTTGAACCACACCGGCGCGCACAAAATCAACAACGCCCTCGGCCAAATCCTGCTCTCCAAGCGCATGGGCAAGACGCGCATCATCGCCGAAACCGGAGCGGGGCAACATGGTGTTGCATCCGCTACTGTCGCCGCGATGTTCGGGATGAAATGCGTCATCTACATGGGCGCGGTGGATTGCCAGCGGCAGGAGCTCAACGTGTATCGCATGAAAATGCTCGGCGCGGAAGTCGTGCCGGTTCACGCGGGTCAGAAGACTTTGAAGGAAGCCGTCAACGAAGCCATGCGCGACTGGGTGACGAACCTTCGCAATACTCATTACATTCTCGGCACGGCTTACGGCGCGCATCCGTATCCGGTGATGGTGCGGAATTTCCAGCGCATCATCGGCGACGAAGCGCGCGCGCAAATTTTGGAGAAGGAAAAGCGTTTGCCCGACATGCTCATCGCCTGCGTCGGCGGCGGCTCGAACGCCATCGGACTTTTTTATCCGTTCCTCGACGACAAATCCGTGAAGCTCGTCGGCGTGGAAGCCGGCGGACTCGGCATCAAGCCTGAGCAGCACGCGGCGCGGTTTCAAGGCGGCTCGCTCGGCGTGTTGCAGGGCACGCGCAGCTATATTTTGCAGGACGAATTCGGCCAGATCCAATCCACGCACAGCGTCAGCGCCGGGTTGGATTACGCCGCCGTCGGGCCGGAACACGCGTGGTTGCGCGACGCCAGCCGCGCCGAATACACCTACGCCACCGACGACCAGGCGCTGGAAGCCTTCATGAAACTCGCGCGGCTGGAGGGCATCATCCCCGCGCTGGAAAGCGCGCACGCCGTGGCCGAGTGCATGGTGCGCGCGCCGAAGCTGGGCAAGGACGCGCTCATCATCGTGAACCTCTCCGGTCGCGGCGACAAAGACGTGGCGCAAGTGGCGGCGAAGGTGAAGTTGGAAATGCCGAAGTGAACTTGCATTGCCGAAAGCGCAGGATTATTGTCGATCCATGAAATATTCGGTGATTCTCATCAAGTCGGATGAGGGGTTTGCCGTTTCCTGTCCGGCATTGCCCGGCTGCTGGAGTCAGGGCAGCACAGAAGCGGAGGCGCTCACCAACATCCGCGAAGCCATCCAGCTCTGGCTCGAAGTTGCCGAAGAAGATGCCCGTGCCGAAGCCGGCCGCGAAGCTGGAACCCTTGCCGAAGTGACGGTATGATATGCCGAAGCTGCCCGGCATCAGCCAGCGCGACGCCGTGCGCGTGTTTCAAAAACTCGGCTATCACATCGCCCGCGAAAGCGGTCACCTCATCATGAGCAACGGTAAAATCCGTCTGGTGATACCGCGACACAATCCCATCAATGCCATCACCATGGGCGGCATTGCCAAAACCGCCGGGCTGACACCCGACGAATTTCGGAGGTTATTGTGAACCTATCCGGCCGCGGCGACAAAGACGTGGCGCAGGTGGCGGCGAAGGTGAAGTTGCAAATGCCGAAATAATTCAGTAAGGTGCAACCATGAAACGCACGTTTAACGTGGTCATCAAGCAGGACGACGGCTGGTGGATCGGTTGGGTGGAGGAAATTCCTGGCGTTAATTCCCAAGGGAAGACGCGCGCCGAGCTTTTGAGGAATTTGCGTTCCGCACTGAAAGAGGCGCTGGAGTTCAACCGGGAAGATGCGCGTTCCGCCGCGCAAAGCGATTTTGAGGAGGCCGCCATCATGGTGTGAAACGACGGGAGCTGATCCGGCATCTGACGACTCAGGATTGCGTTCTCATCCGCGAGGGAGACAATCATTCATGGTGGGGAAACCCGACGAGAAACCTTCGCTCTGCCGTTCCACGCCACACGGAGATCAACAAATTTCCCGCCCGGAAAATCTGCCGGGACTTGGGCGTTGCTGAACCATGAAAAACAATTCCACCATCATGAACCTCTCCAGTCGCGGCGACAAAGACGTGGTGCAAGTGGCGGCGAAGGTGAAGTTGCAAATGCCGAAGTGAGCGGAAAAATGGGTATGCCGACCACCAAATCAAACCTTCTGATTGCATCCGAATGGCTGTGGTCAAACCGAGGGAAAAACATTTGGTGGACTCCTGGGACACTATCGCAGAGCAATCCTGACCCAACTTCACCAAAGCTCACAGAAGTAGAGGCAATCAGCATCTTCAAAGTATTGCTGGAGCGAGGGCTGATTTTCTCTGCTGAACGAGATGGCAGAAGAATTTTTCTTTTGCACGAAGCCAAAGAGCAGGAATGGAATAGCTTTATTGGCGAACTTAACAACGGGCCTAGCCGGAAAACAAAGCCTCGAATCGCGACCACGCGCAGAGTGACAAAACCTTCAAAAGACACTGAAACCAAATCTCGATGGTGGTGGAAAACAATAATCGGGAGCGGTGGTATTGGAGTAATAGTTGTGGCTCTTATTGCCAAGTATGGCGGTTCAAATCCACCCGCACAAAATTTCACAGGGGTTGAAAATAATAGTGGTGCAATTAATGGTTCTGTTATTACCACAATAGGCGGAACAAATACTTTCAACAGCACCACGATTATTAACAGCCAACCGATTTCAACCACGCCTCCACACCTGCCAATAATTCGGATAGAAACTTTGGACGGATTGCCGATGGGGTTTACAAACAATCCCCACCTGCGAGTTCACAGCTTGGTTGTGCGAAACAACAATGAGGTTGAGTTAGTTAATTTTTGCAGTCGGCTACAGCTACCTGAACCGATCATAGAAATAATAGAAACCACTAACTCAATCGGCGCAACGGTTGCGTGGAAGCCGCTCAAGGTTGACGTTTTGGTTAAAGGCTCAGGTGGTCGGTCATCTGGTGGATTATGGATTGGCCCTTCATCCGCAGCCTCATTTCATTATCCCGAAGCGTGCTTTGTTCCTCCTGAAAAACGTGGACAGCAGACGCAATTTTCCGGTGCTGGCGATGTAACTGGAATATGGGAATTAACAGCCGACAAATTGCCGCCCGGTGGCTACGTGTCATTCCTTTTCATCACAGACGACTCACCTAATTCAACTAACTATATTAAATTTGCATCAACGCCGTTATGGCAATCCCCACCAAATCCCCAAACAGGGACTGATACAAATGAACTTCGATTTTCTTTGGAGGGTGAATACCAGTTCAAGCTGCCCAGCAAGTCGGAAACGCAACGCTTCCTTGTGCCAATAAGATATGATGTGGATCAGCGGAAATTTTCCTCGCTCGGCATTCAAGCGGATTTGGGAAACTGGCATCTAGTGTTGTTGGAATTCTATTAGCGTGAAGATTTGGCGGAAGCAGTCCGCAACTATCACCTCCCCGATTTCTCGAACTGGAAGTCCTTGCGGACGGCCACCAACGCCGCCTTTGCCCGGCTGGAAAAAGATTGGCGCACCAGCCCCGGCAAATCATCCCCATCCCACCGGGATGAAACCCTTCCGTCCAGGGTTGGCGGTCCGAGCCGGACCGGCAAGGAGCGGTGCCCCGGGTCAACCGTCCAAAAAATTTCCAGCCCCAACGGGGCTTGGCCGTTTTTTGATTGGTTCATTTTGGGTTTCGCAGTGGCGGAAAAGGTCTTCCGAAATTTTCCGGGTTTTGCAAAAAGGTGAACTCCAACTGCCAGCGCCACTGAATTCCCAAAATTCGATTCCGCCCGTCCAATAAGCCGATGGCAATGAATGATTTGCCCGGTTGACGGCCTGCGGGTGGCGCTCGGGTCCGGCTTTTTCCTGCTGAACGACCGGGCCGCGCCGGCGGGCGTGACATTTGGCGGCGGGTCCGGTCTAATGGGCATTGAAAGCGCTCATGAACGAACCGGTGGCAGAGCGGGAGTTCGCGGGTGAAGCCCCGTCCGGCTTCGCCGCGCCGGAATTTGCCGGTGTTTACACCGAGCACAGCCGCGCGATTTATTACCTCGCGCTGCGTTTTCTCGGCGACCCGGAGAAGGCCGCCGACGCCACCCACGACGTTTTTCTCAAGGCCTTTCGCAAGTTCGATTCCTTTCGCGGCGAGGCCTCCGTGCGCACGTGGCTCTACCGCATCGCGATCAACCACTGCCGCAACCTCCAGCAATCCTGGCATGAACGCCATGTGTTTCCCCAGGCGGATGAGGCGGTTTGGGAAAACGCCGCCGCCAAAACCGATTCGCCGCTGCGCGTGCTGGAAACCAAGGAACTCAGCCAGCGCATCCAGCGCACGCTGGACGCGCTGCCCGAGGAATACCGCCTGCTGCTGCTGCTCGTCGCCGACGAGGAGCTGAGCTACGAGCAGATGGCCGGGCTCACCGAGCAAAGCGCCGGCGCGGTGCGCGGCAAATTGCATCGCGCCCGCAAGGCGTTTGTCGCCCATTTCGAAAAAACCGCCTGAGGCCACCCATGAAACGCCGAACCACTTTTCGCACCGACCAGCAGCAGGAACAAACCGCCGCGCACCAGGCCCAGCCGGCGAGCGGGCACGAATTTGCCACGCCCGAGGAATTGTTGCGGTTCGACGCCGCGCAAACCGTAGTGCCGACCGAGATCGCGCAGCGGCTGCAAAAATCGTCCGCGGATTTGCCGCCGCCGGCGCGGTCGTGGCTGCGAAGGTTGTTTGGAAGCTAGGAAATTATGCGTCTTTTAGATTCAATGTTCACTAAGCGTTCCCTGCTTGTTTGGACGACGTCGTTTTTTGCTCCAACGGTGTATCTGGGACTTCTAGCGATTGGCGAGTTTTGCCATTTGAACCTCGGCGCGCAACAAACCCGAAACAAGATTGTAGGTATTCTATTCTATTTAGTGCCTTTCGCTGCGCTCGTTGTTTCGTTGAGCCTAGTGCTGTTTACCAAAACAGATATTTCTCGGAAAACCGCGTGGGTATTCTTCACATGTATTGCCATGGTTTTGCAACTTGTTGCACTCATAGCAGCCGTTTTTTTCTTCAACGGTTTTGAAGGCATACAATGAACTTCCAAGCCGAACTTGAAACATTGATCCGGGCGCGCTACCCGATCCTTTACGGCGTCACGAGCGAGGAGTCGCGTGTGAAAAATCTCATCGTCGAGATCTCCCGCCGCCTGCAAGCCTCGTCCGCGAACCTGCCCACTCCGAAACCGGTCTGGTGGCAACTTTTTTTTGGAGGCGCGCAGTCATGAAAAACTTATTCAAAAACCTCTTCACCTCGTTGCCGCTCGGACCCCGACTGATCGTTTTAATTTACGCCGTCGCCTTTCCCGTGGCTTACGCCGGCAACGCCGCGCATGCCTTCAATCTCTACGCCTGGCTCGGCCTCTGCCCGGCGCTGGTGTGGAAGGGCCAGGTCTGGCGCATGCTGACCTACGGACTGCTGCCCGCCGGACCGGTGGACTGGCTGCTGGGCACCTTCTGGCTGGCCACGCTCGCCTCGATTCTCGGGCGCAACTGGACTTCGCTCGGATTTTGGGGTTACTGCCTGCTCGGGGTGTTCGGCGGCGCATTGCCAATCGTCATTTTCCTGCCGGGCATGACGGGCTACTTTGCCGGCAGCGCCGCGATGGTTTTTGCGCTGCTGGTCGCGTGGGACTGGTTTTACAAAAATGAACGCCTGATTCTGCTTGGCCTCGGTGAAATCTCCGCGCGCCAGGCGGTCATCTTGATCGCGATCATCAACTCGGTGGTCCTGTTTTTTTCGTGCGCGGGCTGGTTCCTGATGGTGGCGATGTGGTGCGGCGGCGTGGCCGGCTGGCTGTGGCTCGCGGCTCGCCTGAAACTGCTCCACGGCAAACCTCCGCAGCAAATGCGCTCCGAGCGCGTGGCGCGGCTGGAGTTATGATTTGCGCCGAACCCATTCCGGTACGAACCGCGAGACCGGCCCAGAGCCGTTCCGCGTTGGCCCGGGAACGCGCGGCGCTGGCGCGGGCCGCGCTGGCGGACTGCCGGTTGTGCGCGCATGATTGTGGGGTGAATCGGTTGGAGGGGAAGGCGGGCCTCTGTCACGCAAGTGCGGAGGCCCGTGTTTTCATCGCACAAGCCGAGGTGTCGGACGAACTGGAGTTGGTGCCCACGTTTGCCATCGCGTTGAGCGGCTGCGATCTGCGCTGCGACTTTTGCATCACCGGCCGGGAAAGCTGGAATGCGCGGGCCGGTGAGATTTTGAAGGTTGGAAAAATCGCTGAGCGCGCCGTCGCCGCGCTGGCCGACGGCGGGCGGACGATCATGCTTCTCGGCGGCGAACCGACGATTCATTTGCCGACGGCGCTGCAAATTGTCGCTGCGCTGCCGGACGACGCCAAGCTGGTCTGGAAAACGAACGCCCACGGCTCGGCCCGGGCGCGCGCGCTGCTCGACGGCATGTTCGATGTCTGGCTGGCGGATTACAAATTCGGCAGCGACGCCTGCGCGCAACGGCTCGCGAAAGTTCCGGACTACAACCGCGTGATCCGCGAAAACCTGGTTTGGGCCCATGAACACAGCGAATTGGTCGTTCGCCACTTGCTGATGCCGGGGCATGTGGAATGTTGCTGGCGGCCGGTGGCGGAATGGCTGGCGGAAAACCTGCCGGGCGTGAAAGTGAATTTGCGCTCCGGTTTCTGGCCGGCCTGGCACGCGGCGCGGCACGGTGAATTGCTCGGCACGGCGACAGCGGGCGAGACGGAAACCGCCGGGCAGATTGCCCGGGCGTGCGGGCTGAATTTGATCAAATGATGCAACCTCAAAAATTCCGTGGCAGCGAAGGTGACGAGGCTCGTCTTCCTAAAAAACTGGATACTCCTCGCGTCGGCAGCTGCAAAACCGAACCGCTCACGACGGAACTTTTGATTCTTCCCGATGGAAGAATCCTGGTTCACAACCTGACCCAGCCGTTCGCCGAGTTGTTGAAAGAATTGAACCCCGATTGCGAGCAAATTTCCTCCCGCGCCACCCGTCACTCGTCACTTCGCAATGAATTTCCAAACTGAAATCGAAACGCTCATCCGCGCCCGCTACCCGATCCTCTACCTGATCACCAACGAGGAAATGCGGGTGCAGAACATGATCGTCGAGATCGCCGCCAAGCGGCAGAAGAAAGTGTTTGAGTGGACGTTCAGCAACGGCATCGTGCCCGCCGGCGCCTCGATCCAGTCGCAGAAAAGCCGCAGCGCCTCGACGAAGGATCCGCTGGCGGCGCTGGACCAGGTGATTGAACAGGTCGAGCCGGCGATTTTCTTGTTCAAGGATTTCCATCCGTTCCTGACCAAAAACAATTTCGCCATCATCCGCAAATTGAAGGACATCGCGCTGCATTTGAAGAACAGTTTCAAGACCATCATCCTGATTTCGCCGGTGATGGAAATCCCCGCCGAACTGGACAAGGAAGTCACCGTGCTCAATTTCCCGCAGCCGACCAAGGAGGACCTCGGCGCGATGCTCGACAAGATCATCGCCGATGTCCGCGAGCACAAACAGATCGTGATTGATTTGGACGATGCCGGCCGCGAGCAACTGCTGCAGGCGGCGCTCGGCCTGACGCTGGGCGAGGCGGAAAACGTGTTCGCCAAAATCATCGTCCAGGAGCAGCGTCTCAGCGCCGATTACGTCAACGAAGTCTTCGCCGAGAAACAGCAGATCATCCGCAAGAGCGGGTTGCTGGAGTATTACGCGGCGGACGAGGATTTTTCCAATGTCGGCGGCCTGAGCGTGCTGAAGGACTGGCTGAACAAGCGTTCCATCGCGTTCACCGAGGAGGCGCGGGCGTTCGGCCTGCCCGCGCCGAAAGGGATTTTGCTGCTCGGCGTGCAGGGCTGCGGCAAAAGCCTGTGCGCGAAGGCCGTGTCGCGCCTGTGGCAACTGCCGCTGCTCCGGTTCGACATGGGCCGGATGTTCGGCAGCCTGGTCGGGTCCTCGGAAGAAAACGTGCGGCGCGCAATCGCGGTGGCGGAAAGCGTCGCGCCGGCGGTGCTGTGGGTGGACGAAATTGACAAGGCGTTCGTCGGCTCGCAAAGCTCGGGCGCGACCGATGGCGGGACGACGGCGCGCGTGTTCGGCACGTTTCTCACCTGGCTGTCGGAAAAGGACGCGCCGGTGTTTGTCGTCTGCACGGCGAACGACGTTTCGCAACTGCCGCCGGAACTGCTGCGCAAGGGACGGCTCGACGAAATTTTTTACGTGGATTTGCCGAGCGAGACGGAGCGTGAGGAGATTTTCCGCATCCACCTGTCCAAGCGGCAACGCGATCCCCACGGGTTCGATCTCGAAGCGTTGGTGGCGGCGAGCAAGGACCTGAGCGGCGCGGAAATCGAGGAAGCCATCATCAGCGCACTGTACGACGCGTTCTACCAGAAACGGCAACTGGAAACCGAGCACCTGCTGGCGACGCTGTCGCAAACCGTGCCGCTCGCCCGCACGATGGCGGAGAAGATCAGTTCGCAGCGCCAGTGGGCTTCGGGCCGGGCGCGCAACGCCAGCGTGCCCTACACGCTGCTGCCGCGCGAACCAGAGCGGCGGATGGAATTGTGAATTTTGGAACTATGAATTCACCCTGGGACAGAATGTATGATCGCGCCAAGGACCGCCGTTACGGGACGCTGTTCTTCGTTTTGGTGCTGGGGTTCTTGGGTTTGGCCCCGTTGTTGTGGATCGCTTGCATATCGCTGGCCAACCTACCCGACGAGGCTGCGAGGGTGGTAGTGGCGACGATCGCTATGATCTTAGCTGTGCTTGGGATTTTGGCGGTGGTGCGCGCCCGATTGAATTTTATTCGCGGCCGGCGGCGGCCGAATTGGCCAAATGCTTCGCCATTGTCGAGTGACGAAATCGCCAAAGCGCGGTCTAAACTCAGGAACGATACGACTTGGGGCGCGCGGGCGGCGCCCGGCGCGCCGCAAACTTATCTAAAATATTGAATTATGAGCTGTGTCTGCATCCTGACTCCGGTGGTGATCGCGGCCTGGCCGGCGTTCAGCGCGGCGGTGGCGGCGGCGGCGACCTCGCTCGGCTACACCATTGTCGAGGAAGGCATCCGGCAGGCGCAGGACAGCCAGGTCACCCAGGCCGGAGAGCGCAAGGTCAGCCTGGAAATCGAGCAGAGCGAAATTGTCACGAGCCAGCTGGGTCGCGACCAGGCCATCAAAGTGACACGCGGCGGCGTGACGGTGATTTTTTCGCGGGACGCCCGCGGCAAGGCGGCGATTTGTGTGACCGGGCCAGGGCATTCGGACGAGGAACTGCGCACGCTGGGCGAGGAGTTGAGCAAGCGCGTGGTGCAGAAATACGTCTATAACCGGTTGTTGGAAGAATGTCGCGCGCGGCAATTCAACATCGTCGAGGAAGAAGTGGACGAGAACAACGCCATCCGGCTGAAGGTCCGCCATTGGGATGGGTGAACGTAAAGCGCATAACGTGAATTCACGTTTCACGCATCAAACTCCTAACCCTCAACTTTTAACTCTCCCCAAAATGCCCCAACGAGAATTTGAAATCACCATCGCGGCCGACGGCAGCGTCGAGTTGCACGTCAGAGGTTACAAAGGCAAAAGCTGCCTTGAGGCGATGAAAATCTTCGAGCAGGTCGTCGGCGAATTGAAATCGCAGCGCGAGACCAGCGAGTTTTACGAGCCGGACGAACAGGTGCGGTTCAACCTTGAACAGCGGCATTAGAACTCCTCACCTGACACCACCGCTCGATAGGGGGGAGAGGAACGCAGAATCGTGGCCCGACTTAACCCAGAAACCGTTGCTCCCGAATACTACCCGCCGCGGGCGCGGTGGTACCGCACGCTATTTGTTCCGTGGTTTGCGCTGCGGCGCGCGTTGCATTTGGAAAGAATCCGGCTGCCCGTCGGGTTCACGACGGGGCAGCTGCTTTTGAGCCTGGTGCTGCCGGGCTTCGCGCTGTTCGTCAACGGACGAACAAAAGTCGGCGCGGCCTTCGTGGGGATTTACGCGGCCTCGCTTTTCTGCCTGATCGTCTGGCTGGGCCATCCCATTGGGGCGGTGGGTTACGGGCTGCTGATTTCCGTTCACGCTTCCAGCCTGGTGTTTCTGGAAAGCTGCTCGCTGCGGGACAAGTTCGAGTTCGGCACGCGGCTCGCGATGGCCGTGGCGACCCTGCTGGTGGTCTGGCTGGCGGTGTATCGCCCCGCGCTGAACTACGTCGAGACACATTGGGCAACGCCGATGTTGGTGCAGGGAAAAGTGATGGTGATGAATCCCGCGCTCACCGGCCAGGTCGTGCAACGCGGCGAGCGGGTCCTGTATTCCATTGGTGAGGGCTACAGCGGCGATGCCCATGCCGGAGGGGCGCTGTGGGTTCAAGCTGGCTTTGGCTGGGGAGCGGTGCTGGCGGTGGCGGGCGATCGCGTTGAGTTTTCGACGAATTCCTTCTCGGTCAACGGGGTGGCGCGCGCGGCGTTGCCGCACATGCCCATCCGCGGTGAGCTGGTCGTACCGGAAAAGCACTGGTTTATCTGGCCAGAGCTTGGTATAAGCGGACGCGGCAACGAAGCGGCCATCGTGTCCGCGATGTTGCAGCAGGCCACGGTCTCCGAAACACAGTTTGTCGGCACGCCGTTCCGCCGCTGGTGCGGACGGCGGCAACTTTTACCATGAGCCGGTTTGTCAATCTCGAGCTGGGCGGCGAGTCCGAAGATCCCTCGCCGGCGTCACCCAAGACGCTGGTCAAGGACGAGGCGTATTACCTCAACGAGGCGCGCGTCGCGTTCGAAAGCGCGAACTTCGAGCAGGCGCTGCGCGGCTACTCCAAAGTCCTCGAATTCAATCCGAACAACGCCGCCGCCTGGACCGCGCAGGTGCGGATGCTCATCGAACTCGGCGAGGTCCGCGAAGCCAAACTCTGGGCGGACAAGGCGCTCGAACGCTTTCCCAACGAGCCGGAACTGCTCGCCGCCAAAGCCGTCGCGCTCGGCCGCAGCGGCGATCTGGCGGGTGCGCTGGCGTTTTCCGACGCCTCGATCGAGGAGCGCGGCGATACGCCGTACGTGTGGCTGGCCCGCGGCGACGTGCTGCTGGCCCGCGCGGAGCACCGCGCCGATTATTGCTTTGAGAAGGCGCAGTTGCTCGCGCCGCACGACTGGTTTGTGGCCTGGCTGGCGGCGCGCATCCGGTTTTACTACCAGCATTTTGCGCTCGCCTTGAAACTGTTGCAGCGCGCCGTCGAACTGCGGGCTGACCACTTCCTGCTGTGGCTGGAACTGGGGCATTGCCAGCACGAACTGGGGCTGGTCGGCGCGGCGGAACGCTCCTTCGCCCAGGCGCGGCAGCTAAACCCGCATTGCCAGGCGGCCGAACTGGCCCTGGCGCGCGCATCCGGCGCGGGCATCTTCCATCGCGCCCGCGGCTGGTGGCGGCAAATGGTCAAACGATGAACGAACCACCAAATTTCCAAGTTTCAAATTCCAGGTTTCAAGTTCCAGAACTCACTGCAAAAACGGGCGCGGCTGGAGTTTGGATTTCGCAACTTCCCTGGACGTGGAACTTGGCTTTCGGAACTTCCTGAAATGAGCACTGAAAACCTGGATCGCCTCCTGTCTGCCTCAAAAAGTTTTGACGCCTCCGACCTGCACCTCGTCGCCGGCGTGCCGCCCGCCTTCCGCGTCAACGGCGAAATCATCCTTGCCGACGAGGACGCGCTGACCGAGGAGGACATCACCGCGATGGCCGACAGCCTGCTCAACGAACAGCAGATGGACAAGTTCAACTCGGAATGGGAGCTGTGCATTTCGCTGCTGCACAGCGCCGCCGGCCGCGTGCGCGCCACGTTTTACAAACGCAACGGCCATCCGGAAATGAGCTTTCGTTTTTGTGGCGACAACATCTCCACGCGCGAGCAGCTCGGCCTGCCGGACAAGCTGGACGACCTCGCGCGCCGGCCGAACGGCCTGGTGCTCATCACCGGCCCGACTGGCGCGGGCAAGACGACCACACTCAATTATCTCGTGGACCTCATCAACAGCGAACGCCGCTGCAAAATCGTCACGATCGAAGACCCGATCGAGTTCGTCCACGAAAACAAACGCGCCATTGTCGTGCAGCAGGAAGTGCTGACCGATGTGCGCTCTTTCAACCGCGCGCTCATCCACGTCCTGCGCCAGGACCCGGACGTGATCGTCGTCGGCGAAATGCGCGATCACGAGGCGATTTCCACCGCGTTGACGGCGGCTGAAACGGGCCATCTGGTGCTGGCGACGATGCATTCGCCCAACGTGTCGCACGCCATGGAGCGCATCATCGGCGTGTTCGACGGTAACGCGCAGCGCCAAATTATTTTGCAACTCTCCAACGCGCTCCAAGGCATTCTCGCGCAGGATTTGCTGCCGGCGGCCGACCGCACGCGACGCGTGCTCGCCTACGAACTGCTGGTCGCCACCGGCGGCGTGCGCAACCTGATCCGCGAGGGCCAGATGCACCAGTTGGAAAACATGATCCAGACCGGACGCAAGGACGGCATGGTGCTCATGGACAACTGCCTGCACGATCTGTATTGCAAATGCCTGATCAGTTACGACACGGCGGTGAGCCGTGCGCGGCATCCCGACCGGATCATTCCCACCAAAACTTGAATGCATCGCGCCAAAGAAATTGCCGGCTTGGTCCTGGCCATTTTGATGGCGGCGGGCATCGGTCTGGGGCTGCTGACGCGGGCGCTCAAACGCGCGGAAGATCCGGCGCAACTGGTTTTCAAATGGTTGTTGAGCGCCGGCGTGCTGTTTGTTCTCGTGCGGAAGGTGGTGCCGATGGTCTCGGCCGGAGGCTATGGTGGCGCGTTCGGCGGCATCCCCGCCACCGCGTTGTGCGGGCTGGCGCTGGCGATTATCTGGCGCAAAAGCCTGGCCCTGATGATCGCCAAGCCGTTCAGCGACCTTTACGACGGCGGTGACGCGGAGATCGAGCCGCGTCCGGCGTATTCGGCAGCGCTGGCGCAGCGGTTCAAGGGCAACTACACCATCGCAGTGGCCAAGCTCCGCGAACAGCTCGCCAAATTTCCCACTGATTTCGAGGGCCAGATGCTGCTTGCGGAAATTCAGGCCGAAAACATGGCCGACCTGGCCGGGGCGGAAATCACCATCCACCGCCTCTGCGACCAGCCCGGCCACTCGCCGCGCAACGTGGCCTCCGCCCTGAATTCCCTCGCCGACTGGCACCTCAAACTCGCCCAGGACCGCGACGCCGCGAAACTCGCACTGGAAAAAATCATCGCGCTGCTACCGGGTTCAGAAATGGCGGCGCTCGCCGCCCAGCGCATCGGCCATCCGGCCAGCCATTCGGAATTGCTGTCACCGCATGACCGGAAAAAAATCGCGGTGCCGCAAGGCGTGGAAAACATCGGGCTGTTGGCCGCCGAGGACCAGCCGAAAGCACCGGAGGCCGATCCTGCGCAACTCGCCGCCAACTACGTCCGGCATCTGGAGGCGCATCCGCTCGACACCGAGGCGCGGGAAAAGCTGGCGGTGCTTTACGCCGAACATTACGCACGGCTGGATTTGGCGACCGACCAGTTGGAGCAGTTGATTGAACATCCGAACCAGCCGGCCAAACGCGTCGTACATTGGCTGAATTTGCTGGCGGATTTGCAGGTGCGGCACCTGGTGGATTACGAAACCGTCCGCCAAACCCTGCAGCGCATCGTCCAACTCTTCCCTGAATCCGCCGACGCCGCGCGGGCCGAAAACCGGCTGGCGCATCTCAAGATCGAATTGAAGGGCCAGACGAAAACCCCGACCGTGAAGCTGGGCGTTTACGAACAGGACATCGGCCTGAAAGGCGGGTCAGCGCGAGAGTCGTAGCACGATCTCCTTGTCCACCTGCGCCGCCAGGTCCACGTCGCCGCTGCCGCTGCGCGTGCGGCCCTGCACCGTCACCTCGGAAATCCGCGGGCTGATCTGCGTCACGCGCACCCAGACGGTGGATTGGTTGATCTTGCCCTGGACCGCCTGCACGATTTGGTTCATCGCGTTGGTCTGGCCGTGGATGGTGACTTCGTTGACCAGCACGCCGTCGGCGGCGATGACTTCCCTGGCCGCCTGCAAAATCTCCGTGGCCGACCGGTCGTAACGCGTCGTGATCTGGTCCTTCACAAACGGCACGCCGGCGGTCTTGTTCCCGCTGACCGTGTCCACACAGCCAGCCGCCAAAAGCGCCGCGCTGCAAACCGCTGAAAGAAATTTCAGTTTCATGGGCGTCATCCAAGCACATCCGCCGGGCGCGTCAAGTCTGGATTCGCCGGGAAACAACCTGCGGAGCCTCGCCAACGGTCAGCTCCTCGCAATCCTTTTGGGACAACTCCTTTTTCAGTCAGGCGGGAACGCTCAGGCTGGCAGTTTGCAATTGGAGAATTTTCCCGACCGCGCCAGCCAGATTGGGCAGAAGAAAATCGTGGTGCCCGGAACCGATCCAGGGCGAATCCAGCAATATCGAGGTGCAGCCCGCCGCGCGCGCAGCTTCGGCCGCCTGCCATTTGTCGCTGATCACGAAGGAGCGATCCAGGTTCAGGTGCCACTTGAAACCCGCCTCGGTCAGCAGTCCGGGCTTCGGTTTGCGGCAGTGGCAGCGATCCGCCTCGTCGTGGGGGCAAACGAAAATATCATCCAGCGGCAGCGCACGGCGCAGCGCGTCGTGCATGCGGTCCATTTCGCGGCGGGGCAGGTAGCCGCGTGAAATGCCGGGTTGGTTGGTGGTGGCAATGAGGACGAAGCCCGCAGCCTTCAACTGCCGGAGCAGCGGCGCGGCGGACTCGTGAATTTTAAATTCGTCCAAGGACGCCGGGCTGACTTGGTGCTGCCGTTCCAGCCGCACTTTGTTTAAGACTCCGTCGCGTTCGATAAAGACTCCGAGCTTCATGCTTCGGCAATAGCAAGGACCTTGCCGAGTAAAGCATAGCGAGAGCAGATTTAAACCCGGCGCCACGTCTGTCCCGATTTCAGGCGGCGCGTCTCAAATCCCACACGGTTTCATTGCAGCAAATCTTCCAGCGAAGTCACCTGCGCCTGCATGCGTTCGATCAGTGGTTTGGTGCGGATGACCGCGTTGTCCTCGGTTTGGCCGCGAAAAGTGCCCATTTCCACCCGCACGGCGGCCATCGGATCGCCGTTCCGGTCCCGCAGGGGGACGGTGACGGTGACTGACTTTTTTGATTTGCCGAAATAGCGTTTGGCACTGGCGATGACCGATTGCTCCACCTCGGTGCCGGGCGAGCCGATTTCCTTCTCGTTTTTTGCGGCGATGACGACCGGCATTTTTTCACCGGGGCGCAGGGCAAAAACCGCCAAATCCAGCAGGCGCGGGTACTCACTCAACAGGCTGCGCACCAGGGTTTGCGCCACCGCCTGCGGCGCGGTGAAACTGACCTTGGCGTCGGTGAAATAACTGACCGCGTCCGATTTGGTCCAGAAGCCCAGCTTGCCCGGTTGGGTGCCGGAGGCGTTGTCAATGAGCTTGATCGCCTCCTCGCCGTCCAGCGCGGCGGTGATGCGCGTGCCTTCGCACTGGACAACCAAATCGTGCCAGACACCGCGCTCGATCTTCATCTCCGGCGGTCCCAGCGGCTTGGTGGCCACGCCGTTCACCACTTTGTAGCAGCGGAACTGGTTGCGCTGCGCGTCGGCAAACACGGCGAAGAAATTGGTTTCGTTCTGGAAGTGGAAGACCACGCCCGCCACCTGTTCCAGCGCGCCGCCGACGATTTTAAAACGCGTGGAAAATTTGAAATCGCCGTAACTCTCGCCGTCAGAGAGCAGAATGGGGAAATGCTGGTTCAGTGCCACGCGGGCCGTCTGGCCCAGCACCGCGCGCTTGGAAACGGCGGGCGCCCTCGGGGAGAGCGGCGCCAGCGCCGGCGGCACGTCGTCCAACAGCACCACCCAATCGCCGGGCTTGCCCCGGCCCGCCACCAGGCTGCGGAAGCCGGGCGGCGTTTGCTCCAGCGGCGCCTGGCTGAAATCAAAGGCGCGTTCCGTCGCGCCCGCGGAAAGCGCCGCCCCCGCCACGATCCCAAAAAACCAGTTTCGCATGGCTGAACAGCGTAGCAGAGCCGCGCCGCCCGACAAGCAATCACGCAAGATGCATTTAACTAAATCGCGTCATTGCATTTTCTGCTGCGCGCCGCCGCGAAGTGGCACAAGGCTAGCTTGAGCAGTCCGCGATGCTCGCGGCGCTCCTGGCGGCACAATCAAAACGCGGTCCCGACTGATTATATGAAAAGGATCCACCAAAGTAATTGGGGCAGGTTTTCGCTGCGGAACCCTGGGTTCCCCCTGCCGGCTGTTTCCCGGATGTCGGATCGCCGTGCATCCCGGCATCTTGTTCTGGGGCCGGAAGAAATTGATTGATTTCGCGCTCAAACTTCCCCAATGAATCCGTGTTGGCAATGACAACATGAGTTCACCAAGCGAAAGTCCGCGTACCTTCTGGAAGTTCTGCTGGCTGGGTTGCGTCTTGGTTTTGCTCGCGGCGGGTTATCTGGTGTTCCGGTTCAGGCGCGACGCGCCGGTCACCTATGCTGGCGAGGAGGATCATTTCAAATACGGCTCCACCGGCGGCGAACGCGCCTCCGGCATCCCGCTTTCGATTTGGAGGGTGCTGCCGAAAATTTTTCCGCAATACCTGCCCGGCCCGGCCGATCCACGGCAGCCCTACGCGGCATTCGGTTTTATTTACGAGCCGGGCCGGGAGCTGCCCATCGGCGTGTCGCAGCGCAACGTCCAGGGCCTGGACCGCGTGTTTCTCAACTGCGCCGTCTGCCATGTCGGCACCGTGCGCGCGTCACCGGAGGGCAAGCGGCGCGTCATCGCCGGAATGCCCGCCAACGGCCTGGATTTGCAGGCGTTCGAACGTTTCCTGTTCAACTGCGCGCTGGACGAAAATTTCACCGGACTGCGGATTGTCGCGCAAATCCGGCGCGACGTGCCCGAGGAGGACTGGCTCAACCGGCTGGCGCTGCGCTACGTCGGCGTCGGCCTCATGCGCGAGCGGATGCTCACGCTGCGCGACCGCTTCAAATTTCAGGACCGCGAGCCGGACTGCGGTCCCGGCCGCGTGGACACGTTCAACCCGCCGAAGGTGCTGCTGAATTTTCGGATGGACCGGTTGCCGCCGCGCGAATGGGTGGGCAACTGCGATCTGCCGTCGGTCTGGAACGAGGGCAAGCGCAAGGGCCTGTGGCTGGACTGGGACGGCAATAATAATTCCCTCGAAGAAAGCGACCGCAGCGCCGCCTACGGAACCGGCGCCACGCCGCCCACGCTGGACCGCGCCGCGCTGAAACGCACCGAGGCCTGGCTGCTTAACAAGGCCGCCCCGCCGGCATTTCCGTTCGGCGTCAGACCGGCTCTGGCGGCGCAGGGCGAGACGCTTTACGCGGAGCATTGCGCCCGATGCCACGGCAAGAGCGGCAAGGATTTTGCCGGCGCCGCCGTCGGTCAGGTCACGCCCATCGAACTCCTCAAGACCGACCGCCACCGGCTCGACTCGTATTCGCCCGAACTTTGCGCGAACCAGAATCTGCTCTATGCGGCCTATCCGAGCGAACGCTTCCAGCATTTCCGCAAAACCTTCGGTTACGCCAACCAGCCGCTCGACGGGCTCTGGTTGCGCGCGCCGTACCTGCACAACGGCTCCGTGCCGACCCTGCGCGACTTGCTCGAACCCGCCGCGGCGCGCCCGAAATTTTTTTACCGCGGTTGCGATGTTTACGATTCGGAGCGCGTCGGCTTTGTCTCCAATGTCGCCGAGGAAAAGGGCCGGAAATTTTTCCGGTTCGACACCAGCCTGCCGGGCAATGGCAATTTCGGCCACGAAGGCCGGGAATTCGGCACCGAGCTCAGCGCCGCGGAAAAAGACGCGCTGGTGGAATTTCTGAAAACTTTTTAAATCTGGAAATTTAAATGACGAACTCCCAACCCAGTCGGATTTGCGAACACCCCGGCCCGCATGAAAAAACTTGGTAAATTTCTCGCCGGCCTGTTTTTGCTGCTCGTGGTCCTCGCGCTGGTGGCGTGGTTTGGCTGGGTGAAATTTTTCCGCGAAGAACCGGAGCCGGCGTGGGCCGACCAGGCCGAGCGGTTTAAATACGGTTCCATTGGCGCGGAGTTCACCCGCGGGATGCCCTACTGGATCTGGGTTGCGCTGCCGCGCGTGTTTCCGGAGTACCTGCCCGGTCCGGGCGGTTACAAAGCGTTCGGCCTCGTTTGGGAGGAGGGTCACGAAATGCCGGTCGGTTTTACCAAACGCGTGATCGGATTTCCGCGCGTCGCCAACAACTGCGCCGTCTGCCACGTCGGCACCTGGCGTGGCCAGCCTGATGAAACGCCGCATGTGGTCGTCGCTGCGCCGGCGCACACGGTGAACGTCCAGGGCCTGCTCCGCTTTCTCGGGAACTGCGCCCAGGACCCGCGTTTCAACGCCGACACGCTGCTCGCCGAGATTGGCCTGGAGACCAAACTTTCCTTCGTGGACCGCCAGATTTACCGCTTCGTGCTGATTCCACTCACGCGCCGGGCGCTGCGCCAGCAGCAGGAGCAGTTTGCCTGGATGAACCGTCCCGGCTGGCCCGACTGGGGGCCGGGTCGCGACGATCCGATGAACCTCACGAAATATTTCATGACCGCCATGCCCGTGGACAAGTCCACCGGCCAGGCGGATTTTCCGTCCGTGTGGAATCTGGCGGCGCGCACCGGCACGAACCATTTTCTGAACTGGAGTTGCGACACGCCGGCCGTGCGCAGCGTGCTGATTGATTCCGGGCTGGGCCTCGGCGCCGCGCCGGACAAGCACAATCCGCTCGACCAATACTTTTGGCGCCAGCAGCGCCGGGCCTGGTTTCTGCGACGCATGGACGAACTGGACACTTTTCTGAGCGCGCTGCCGGCGCCGAAATATCCTTTTGCCCTCAATGCCAGCCTCGCCGCCGCCGGCAAGCCCATCTACCAACGCCAGTGCGCCGAGTGCCACGAACCGGGCCGGGCCCGCACCGGCAAACTCATGCCCATCGCCGACATCGGCACCGACCGCGAGTTGATGAACACTTGGAGCCAGGCTGCCGCCGACCAAGCCAACGCCGCCGTCAAAGATCTCGGCATCACCCGGCCCAACATGGTGAAACAAGTCGGCTACCAGAACGTTCCGTTGGACAGCGTCTGGCTGCGTGCGCCCTATCTGCACAACGGCTCGGTGCCGACGTTGCGCGATCTGCTTGCCGCGCCAGAGCTGCGCACCAAAGTTTTTTACCGCGGTTACGACG
>Ga0209698_10000168_pt1 | contig 69043 bp, 69 predicted proteins | sample LitLauG_LLR_2012_FD_187203 | JGI IMG/M metagenome (GOLD analysis project Ga0209698, IMG submission 187203) | Freshwater sediment microbial communities from Pennsylvania, USA - Little Laurel Run_MetaG_LLR_2012 (SPAdes) (version 2) | ecosystem: Environmental > Aquatic > Freshwater > Creek >... | reverse complement strand
TCACGATCCCGCCCGCCCGACCTTCGGGGGGTGGCCACCCCCCGAAGGTCGACCCGCATATCAATCCGATTCGGGCCATTCCTTCATGCAAGGGGTCGGGGGCAAAGCTCCCGCCGTCATGGCCGGGCTCGGCCCGGCCATGACGCGGTCTGAGCCTATCGGTCGTTCAGACGCTTCGCGGCAGCGCGCTTGCGTGGATGGTCGTGACAAGCACGGCGATGACGCGCGGAAGAGCCACTCAGGGTCGCATCGGATGTTCGATTTTAATTGCGTAATTTCAGAATTTCTGGTAGTGTATAAATTCGGATAGGCAATCGAGTTCGGCGGAGTGCAGATTTGTCCAATGTTTGCATGGCGGAGCGGGGCGCGAGAGGACGTCGAAGTCAAGGACGACCTTTCAGGTCGCCGCCGCAGGCGGGGCTTCGCCTCCTTGAGTTCGACGTCTCCTCGCGCATAATCGCCTTCATGCAATCAATGGCGTTCGGTCGCTTAAGCCCGCGAGTCCCAACGGCAGCTGAACTCGGCGACCACCGCCCGTCGCATCGAAACGGCGGGAAAATGTCGCGCAACCCCTTGGAATCGGCTCGACGCGCCGGAAAAGGGCGCCCCCTCCCGAGGGGCCTATTTCCCTCCCGCCGCCCAGTCCGCTGCGGCGACGCCAATGAGCTGCCCGACGCCCGCCAGCCGCCGCTCGGTCAGCGCCAGCGCGAGGCCGTCGAGGATTTCATCGACCAGCGGAAGTCCGCGATAGACGAGCCCGGTGTAGAGCTGCACGAGGCTCGCGCCCGCCTCCAGCTTGGCGAGGGCCGTCGCCGCGCTGTCGACGCCGCCGCAGCCGATCAGGGTCAGCTTCCCCTCGGCGCGGAGGAAGGCGCGGGCCAGGGTGCGGGTTGAGAGCGCGAACAGCGGGCGTCCCGACAGGCCGCCCGTCTCGGCGGCGTGGGCGCTGGCAAGTCCTTGAGGCCGGCTGATCGTGGTGTTCGATATGATGAGGCCGTCCACGCCACGCGTGCGTGCGACAGCGATCATCTCGTCGAGCGTCGCCAGGTCGATGTCCGGGGCCAGTTTGATGACGACGGGCCGGCGCGTGGCGCTCGCGTTCCGGGCATCGATGACCCTGGCAACGAGACTGTCAAACGACTCGCGCTGCTGCAGGTCGCGCAGCCCGGGGGTGTTGGGCGAGGATACGTTGATCGCGAAGTAGCTCGCGACATCGTGGAATGTCTTGATGCCCAAGACATAATCCGCGATGCGGTCCGCGGCATCCTTGTTGGGGCCGAGGTTGACGCCGATGATTCCGTCGGGGTGGTTCATCGCCAGGCGCCGATGGGCGCAAGCGTAACCGTCGTTGTTGAAACCCAGGCGGTTGACGAGGGCGTGGTCCTCGCGAAGCCGAAACAGCCGCGGATGCGGATTTCCCGATTGGGGGAGCGGGGTCACAGTGCCGACTTCACAAAAGCCGAAGCCAGCGCGGAGAAGCCCCAGGGGGACTTCCGCATTCTTGTCGAACCCCGCCGCCATACCCAGCGGATTGGGAAATCGCAGGCCCAGAGCTTCGACTGCAAGGCGGGGATCGGTCGTGCGAGCGGAGTTCTGGGGGCTCATCCGGAGAGCGGCGATTGCCGCGCGATGAGCCGTTTCCGGCGGGAGCATCGACAGGAATGGCAGCGCCAGCGCGCTAAGCGCGCGCATTGTGGGTCAAGCCGGAGACGTCGTGCCGCCCGTCGCTCGCGAGCTCCATCGCGCGCCGCCAGCGGACCGCCGACATCGGCAGTTCAGAGTACAAGTGCGGGAAGAGCGCGCCGCCCCGCGACGCCTCCCAGCGCAAGGGCTCCCCAAGCGTTGCGGCGTCCACCGCGACCAGTACGAGATCATCGCGCCCTGCGAACCACTTGGCGGCGGTTTCCGCGACCTGCTCCGCAGTCGAGAAATGGATGAATCCGTCGGCGACATCAACCGCGGAGCCATGAAAGACACCGGCTGCTTCGGCCGCGCGCCACTCCTGCGCGCTGACGATCTTGAAGATGAGGCTCGACGCCGCAGGCTCAGGGATCATTCCTGCAGCATGCGCTTGAGCAATTCGAGTTCGTCGTTCAGCGCGCGATCCGCCGCCGACAGGCCCTCGATCTTCCGCACCGCATGCAAAACGGTGGTGTGGTCGCGCCCGCCAAACCGGCGGCCTATCTCTGGCAGCGATCGGAGCGTCATTGTCTTGGCAAGGTACATTGCGATTTGTCGCGGCTTGACGACGGTCGCGGTGCGCCTCGACGAGAGAATATCGGCGCGGGTCACGCTGTAGTGGCTGGCGACAAGCTTCTGGATATCTTCGATCTTGACGCGTTTGGGTTCGTGAGTCCGGATCAGATCGCGAATGGCGACCTCGGCCGCCTCGACGGTCAGAGGGATGCCGGTCAAAGTCGTGTGGGCGAGCAAACGATTGACCGCTCCCTCGAGATCGCGCCCGTTGGAATGGATCGCCCGCGCAACATATGACAGGACGCTTGGCGAAACATCGAAGTTCTGGTGGGTCGCGCGAGCGTCGAGGATCCGCGCTTCCAGCATTTTTGTGCGCAAAGGTTCGTCAAGGGCGCCCATCTCGACGCAGAGCCCGCCAGCCAGGCGCGAGCGAACCCGTTCTTCAAGCGCCTCCAGATCGCCGGGGGGGCGATCGGCGGCAACCACAACCTGGCGACCAGCATCCACCAGCGCATTCAGGGTATGACAGAATTCGTTCTGGATCGACTTGCCTTGCAAGAATTGCGCATCATCGAAAATCAGCAAGTCGATTGCGCGCAGACTCTCCTTGAATGCGATGGCGGTTTGGGCCCTCAGCGCGGCGACAAAGCCGTACATGAATTTTTCCGCCGTGAGATAAATCACCCTTCGACCCTGGCTCGACGCCGCGTGGGCCAACGCTTGCAGCAAATGGGTCTTGCCGAGCCCGACCGCCGCATGGATGTAAAGGGGACTAAAAGCGGGCGTCTGGCCGGGTAGCGCCTCTATAACCCGCTGGGTCGCGTTATGGGCGAGCTGGTTGGGCCTCCCGACCAGAAACGATGAAAACGTCAAACGCCGATCCAACGGCGAACCCCCAAGGCCGTCGCTCGAACTGTACCCGGACCGCTCGGCTGCCGGCCTTGTCGAGGGATCAGCGCCAATGGCGGGCTTGTTGCCGCCGTGGTGCGGATCTTTGTGCCGCGGCGCATTCGGATGTGTTTCAGCTGCGCCGCTTGTTCGGCTCGCCGAGCGCACACTGATGCTAAGTCCATAAATCGGGCCAAACTCAACGCGCAAAGCGAGCAGTATGCGATCACGATAGTGCGCCTCGATCCAGCTCTTCAGGAAGCGCGTCGCCACTGTGAATTTGGCGAAATTGTTCGCAACCGATTCGATTTCAAGCCGACCGAACCAACTGTTGAAGATGTCCTCTCCAAGCTCCGCCTTCAGCCGGACGCAACAGCGACGCCAGGCAATGTCGGGAGCGGCTGCTTCACCACGGACAATCACAGACTCGAGTGCCGGAACCGGCGCGATTTTCATATTCATGGCAATGTACTTCTTGAATGCAGGGCCCGCCGCAACGCCGGCCGCAAAAAGCAGGTAAGGCGAGATCAGGAATTATGGTTGGGTCCAGGGAAGCCCATTTGCTTTCCAGCCATCAACCGACCCTCGTCTGTGGCGATCATCATGACCGCCTTCAAAGCCGCCAGCAATATTGTAGCAATGCAACTGACCAGCGGCAGCCATCGCGATGGCTGCAGATCGTGAACGGGCGCCCGAGCGACAGAGGAACAGTATTGGAGACCTGGCGCTGCCGCCGTTCTTCGTGATCAAATCCTTCAGGCCCCCCGCAAAGTGGGGATTGACGCGCATCGCCGGATATTCCTGCCACTCGATGAGTATCGGTTCCTTCCCGAGGTCTGAAAGATCAGCAACGCCCACGAAGGCCCATTCCGCCGTCGTGCGGACGTCAACCAGCAGCGCGGACTTCTCCTTTGTGAGCATTGCGTATGCTTCAACTGCGGAAATATCCCCGGCATACTCCCCACCCCCTGATTTAGTCATACCTTCTCCTCCCACAGCCCCGCCCTGTGGCAAAAATCAAGTTGATCGTCTTTAATGAAGCCTCTAATCATTTATTTTTGTGTAACGAGGCTGACTATTAAAAAAGATGTAACGCTCTAGGAGACAAAACTCTGGTTTATACAAACGCATTTCTTCACAATCGATCGCTATTACTGCGATTTACATACTTCTGCAAAAAATATCCTTATCGTTGCTCCCGAGGACCAATATCGCATGGGCCATGCTCCGGAGCAACAGCCCGGAAGCACATTCTCAGATCGCTGCGCCAGCGGACTGGCTCCTCGATTAACCAAACGGACGGGTGCCTGGGCAAAGCATTGAAATACGGGCCATCCTCAAGCGGGACCCGTGACCGACACACCGCGGACGAACGTTTGTGCCTGCTTGAGCAATGCCAGAGCGCGTCGGCGGATATGGCGTCGGCGCCTAACAGCGGACAGGCTTTTGCCTACAACCTGTTGAAAAGTATTACTTTAATCTGGTCGGGCAGGCAGACCCAAAGCATCAAATATTTCTGTTGCGAAATTGTCGCATGAACGAAATATTGCGCCCCCCGGGTCGGAGGGTGGTCGATGCAAGACTGGAGCGCTCAGCAGTATCTTCTCTTCGAGGCGGAGCGCAGTCGGCCAGCGATCGATTTGGTCAATCGAGTTCCGCCTCGCCCTCGAGGGTTGATCGTCGACCTTGGCTGTGGTCCAGGCAATTCCACCCGATTGCTCGTCGAGAGATTTCCTTCCAGTGAGGTCATAGGCGTCGATACGTCCATTGATATGCTCACAACCGCCCGAACCGAATTGCCCGGGGTGCAGTTCGCATTGGCGTCCGCAGCGACGTGGCGCCCAACCGCTCCGGCCAATCTGATTTTTGCCAACGCGGTCATGCAATGGGTTCCTCGTCATATCGAGGTGCTGAAGGAATTGGCGGCCGCCTTAGCCCCGGACGGGGCACTGGCCGTGCAAATGCCCGATAACTACGACGAACCTTCGCACATTCTCATGCGCGAGGTCGCCAGTCGGCCCCGGTATCGCTATAAGCTTGCAAGAGTTGGCGCTTCGCGCGAGCCGATCGGTCAGCTCCAGGACTATTTCGAGGCGCTGTCTCTACTCTGCCCGTCGGTGGACATCTGGCGCACAACATATCTTCACCGCCTCTCGAGCCCTGGTGCAATCGTCGAATGGGTTAAAGGGACCGGGCTGCGTCCCTACCTCGCGGCCTTGACCGCTTCCGAGCGCGACGATTTCCTGTTCCAGTACAGCGCCGAAATCGCGCATGCGTATCCCCCGCGCGCAAATGGCGAGGCGCTGTTGCCATTTCCTCGGCTGTTCATCGTGGCGGAGCGTTGATGGTGGTTAATGGACCGTTTACGCCGCTCTGCGGGATTGTTCGGGACCGGAGCGCGCAATGAAAACGTGGAGCAGCATGGTTTGCCGGTACGTCTGTGCGATCGGCGTGACGGCGGTGCTCTGTGGGGTGGCTGCTGCTCAAGACAAAGGCTCGTTGGACCCAGCGCCACTCGCTCCCGTAGCCAACCCCGCGGACCCGAAACTTGCCGCTAAGCAGCTGTTCGGTCGCGCAATGACGCCGACGGAGGCGCAAACACGCTCAATCGGGTTCTATTCGCGCGGATGCCTCGCGGGGGCGACGGCGCTGCCGGTCGATGGAGAGAGCTGGCAGGTGATGCGCCTGTCGCGAAATCGCAATTGGGGGAACCCTGCGATGATCGCATTTCTGGAGCGATTCTCCCGTAAGGCGGCCAAGCAGGGGATATGGCCGGGGATTCTGGTCGGCGATATTTCGCAGCCACGCGGCGGTCCCATGCTGACCGGGCATCTATCGCATCAGATCGGGCTTGACGCCGATGTCTGGCTCACTCCGATGCCCGATCATACTTTGTCGCAGGACGAGCGCGAAGAAATGTCCGCCGTCAACATGGTCACGGACAATGGCCTTGCAGTCGACCGTGCGCACTGGTCGGAGCGTCAGGCCGGCATTATCAAGGCGGCGGCGGAGGAGCCGGAGATCGACCGCATATTCGTCAACGCGGCGATCAAGAAGGCGCTATGCGAGTCGGACGCCGGGGCGCCGTGGATGACCAAGGTGCGGGCGTATTGGGGGCATAACTACCATTTCCACATCCGCATCAAATGTCCGGAAGGCCAAGGCGATTGTCAGGCGCAGGAGCCCGTGCCGCCCGGCGATGGCTGCGATAAATCACTGAATTGGTGGTTCACCGACGAAGTTCTGCACCCGCGCGTCGATCCAAACGCCAAGCCGAAGCCGCCGTTGACCCTGGCGCAGATGCCGCCGGCCTGTCGTCAGGTTGTGTTGCAGAAATGACGGGCCGAAATCAGGCGCCGCGCTGTGGGGTTGAAGCGGTTTTGTGACCGAGCCGGTCGGCGATGCCCAAGAAAAGCGCGGAAGCGACGAAGACCAACAGGATGCCGGTGAGCCAATAAAGGTCACGGTCCGGTTCATGGCCGATGTCCATATAAGCTTCGAGCAATTTGATCGCCGCGATCGCCACGATCGACGCCATCAGCTTGAGCTTGAGTTCGCTGAAATCGATCTCGGCCATCCATTGCGGCCAGTCCCGATGCTGGTCGGGATCAAGCCTGGCGACAAAATTACCGTATCCTGAAAAGATCACGATCACGACGAGAGAAGCGGTGAGGGTCAGATCGACGATGCCGAGGACGCCGAGCATAACAGCAGACTCGCTCGATCCGGTGAACTCCACGGCTATCGCGTAAGCTCGCATGACAGCTTTGGCGAGAAGGGCAAGGACGCCAAAGGCCAGGGCGACGTAGAACGGAAGAAGCAACCATCGGGTCGCAAACAACACTCGCTCGACATGGGTCTGCATGGGAGTTTCTCGCTTTCTCAGCCCCCAAAATAGAGGCGCCGACTTTGGGAGCGCCAGCCCCAGCAACTCGGCGCACTTTCGTCGGCGCCGGAGACTTATCAAAGCCTTGGATGCCAAATAGCGCCAGATTTTTCCAACGCCCCGGGAGGATATAATACTAGTAAATTATGTTAATAAAGAGATCGTCGACCCACCCTGACCGTCAAGCGGCGCGAACCCTCAACGCTATCATGCGCCCAGGACGCGCCCGGCGACGGCCGAGAGCTTTGCCCGCAAGTTCGGGTCCATCGCATCCGCGTGGGTCATGATGGCGTTGTCGAGCGCCCGATCCGACCCGACGGGGCATGGCTCGTGCTCGGCGGGGAAATCGCGCAACGTGCGCGCGATAAGCGAGGCGGCATGCGCCGCGTTCGCCCGCATGACCTTCATCACGCCCGCGACATCGACCGGTCCGTGGTCCTCGTGCCAGCAATCGTAGTCGGTGACCATGGCGATTGTCGCATAAGAGATTTCGGCCTCCCGGGCCAATTTGGCCTCGGTCGCGCCAGTCATACCGATAACACCCGCGCCACGCGCCTTGAACGCGAGCGATTCCGCGAGTGAGGAAAACTGCGGGCCCTCGATGCAGACGTAGGTTCCCCCGATGTGCACGGCTATGCCTTCCGCGGTCGCCGCTTCGGCGATGCGTTTGCGCAACAAAGGCGCGATCGGATGCGCCATCGACACATGCGCGACGCAGCCTGTCCCAAAGAAACTCGCCTCCCGCCTGGTTGTGCGGTCCTCAAACTGGTCGATCAGCACAAATAGCCCGGGGGCGAGCTCCGATTTGAATGAACCACAGGCGGAAAGTGCGATGATGTCCGTGACACCGACGCGCTTCATCGCGTCGATATTGGCGCGATAATTGATGGTCGACGGCGAAAACCTATGGCCTTTTCCGTGGCGCGCCAGGAAGACGGCTTCAGTTGACCCGATTCGACCGAATCCTAGCGCGTCTGAGGGTTCGCCCCATGGCGATGCGACGCGCTCCTGGCGCAGGTCCGTTAGGCCTTCGAGCGCGTAGATGCCCGAACCGCCTATAATGCCGACTATCGCTTTGGCCATGCCCGACCTCCCAAGCTCAATTCACTACCATAAAGAGGCGGGCGACCCGCAACGAGGGTTGGCGCTGCGGGAAGGATGCATGAAACGAGGCGCCTGGACTTAACGACGCCGTAACGAATGTCCAGTCATGGTGACGGGTCCGCGCCGCCTTCGTTGGGCCGGTGGATGGTGTCTCGCGCCTGGCGCGACGACACCCTTTTGAGGATCGTGGGTTGAATATCGTCCGACTGTTCCAGCGTAACCCGGGCGCCGACGAGTCGCGGGCTCCAGGCGACGGAGATGAGTTTGTCGAACTGGGGTCCGCGGATCCAGTCACACCGACCGCTGCGCAAATCGAGCCGATCATCGCTCAGCTGGAAGACGATGTGCGCTTTACGATGCGCATTATTGGCTACGAGGCGGACAAGGCGCGTTCGAAGATTGAGGAAAGCGTTGGCCATGTCTCGCTCATCCGCGACGCCAGCGAAGAATTGTCGAGCCTTTCAGGCGCCGCGAATTCGGTCTCCGCGGCGCTCGCGCTGACCAACGAGCGGCTCGACGCAGCGACGCAAGCCATCAAGCGTGACATTGCCGGCGCCGACCTGTTTATCAGCGAAGCCAAGGCCGCGACCGCCGAGGTCTCCGCAAGCATGGCGCGGCTGACTGAGGCGGTCAGCAAAATCGACAGCGTGTTGCACATCATTTCCACCATCGCCCGCCATACAAATGTCCTGGCGCTCAATGCCGGAATCGAGGCGGCTCGGGCAGGACCGGAGGGTCGCAACTTTGGGGTGCTCGCGACGGAAGTGAAGTCGCTAGCGGTCAAGGCGCAGAAGGCGACAAGCGACATCACCAGCCAGGTCAGTTCACTGCAAAATGTGGCGCGCCAGAACAACGCGGCGGTAGGCCGTATCTCGCAACTGATGGGGCGCATCGAGCCGGTGGTCAGCTCGATCCGCACTTCGGTGTTGTTGCAAACGCGCGAGACCGGCGAAGCATCCGCGCGCGCCGCCGAAGGCGCCAGTTTCGCGCAGACAGTCGCGGCGAAAGCCCGCGACGTGAAGCAGATGGCGGAGACCGCCAATGTCGCGTCGCAGCAGGCGAAAAAGGCTGGCGATCTCGTCGTGTTTGCGATGAACCGGTACGCTCAGCGGTCGACAGTTTATCTGCGCAACAGCCTGAGCGGCGATCGCCGAACCGAATCGCGGCATCCGGTGAAAATTCCGGGAGCCTTGTTCATCAACGGCGGGAGGACGCGCCTCAATGTGCTCGATCTATCGACTGGCGGCGCCTTGTTCATGATTGAAGGCGTCACCCCGCAAAAGGGCGACCGCGGGCGTCTGTCATTGCCAAGTCTTGGCGATTGTCCTGGCATCGTCGTCGCGACCAGCGATCTGGGCACGCATTTCCGCTTCGATCGGCCGGCGCCAGAGGTCGTCGACAGAATCAGGCGATTGGTGTCTAGCGTCGAGCAATCCGACGCGCCATTCGTCGAGAAGGCCAAGAAAGGCGCGGCGGAAATTGCCGCGGCGCTGGAAGATGGACTCAGTTACGGCGAAGTCGAGATCGCCGACTTGATCACGACCGACTACCGGCCGATCGACGGCACCGATCCAGTCCAGCATGAGACGCCAAGTCTCGCCTTCTACGAGCGCGTTTTGCCGTCGATCATCACGAAGTATTGGGACTCGACGCCGGTTCCAGTCTTCGTCGTCGCCACAGACCGAAACGCCTACATCCCTGTACATCATCCAAAATATTCGCTGCCGCAGCGGCCGAACGAGTGGGCATGGAACGACCTGCATGCCCGCAACAAGCGCATCATGGAACGTTGGCAGATGCTGGTAATTTCGCGCAATACCGAGCCGTGCCTGGTCAAGGTGTTTCTCCGCCATATGAACGGCGGTGAGATCGTCCCGGTTAAGGTGTTCGCGGCGCCAATCCGTGTGCAGGGGCGGCTCTGGGGCAACTTCCAGATGAGCTACTATTACTGATACAAAAGCGCGCTGCGATCTGGCGATCACAGCGCGCTGTCAGTCACTACGCACGCCTCAGTTCAACTCACTCGAACGCGGTTGAATCGGCGCTTGGTCGGTTCAGGCGCAGCCGACGAGGCTGAAGGTCTTATAGCCAGCGCGCATTTCGACGCGATCCCACTTCTCTTCGCCCTCGGCGCCGAGAACGCCGTGACGCTCCGCCGGGTAGAAATTGTTGTCGGCGTCAGCAATATGAATGTGGAAGCCCGCCGGGACTTCAAATCCATTGATCTTACGTGCGGCTTCGGCCGGATCGCGCTCGAAGTCGGCAAGGAGGGACGGGTTCTCGTAAACCGCCTTGGCAATTTCTCGCATTTTTTCGTAGTCAGCGGTCGCAATAACGCCCGCGCGGTAGGCGGTGGTCTCGTGTGTCGCAGCCATTGTAATCCCCGATGTGTTGCGTTAACGCAAAAAGGTTAACTTCGGGAGTATGGTGAAGAAAGCATGAAGTGGCCAATGGGCGCCGCGAGGTAATTTCGCTTAAAGTTTGCCATCGCAGCGGAGGCGATGCAAAATTGCAAAAACTTAACGTAATTTATACGAATTCCTTGCAAAATCGCCGACAAATGGCGCTATTCTACGCATAGCAGGGCCGCTCACTATTAATGATTCGAATCGCCGCCTGTGGATAACGGCTGGTCGCCACTCAGTGAAGGTCCGCCCAAACCTTCTTCTTGGTGAAATAGAGCAGCGCCGCGAACACGATCAGAAACACCAGCGCGCGCAGGCCAACCTTCTTTCGCTCCACCAGTGTTGGCTCCGCCGCCCAGCTCAGAAACGCGGTGACGTCGTGCGCGTAATTCTCAAGCTTCGCGGGCGTTCCGTCAGTATAGTCGACGGCCCCGTCGGAGATCGGCTGGGGCATCGCGATCTTGTGGCCGGGATAGTAGAGGTTCCAGTTTGGATCGTCTTTGTTCGTGTAGCCGACAACGATCGCGTTGACGTAGTCGGAGCCGCCCTCCTGATATTGGACGCCGGGCAGCGCGTCGAAAATGAACTGCGGGAAGCCGCGCTCATACTTTCGGGCCTTGGCGAGCAAGGCCATGTCGGGTGGGGCCTTGCCGAACGTGGCCGCCGCCGCCTCGGGGTTGGGATAGGCCTCGGGCGGGGGAAAGTTGTCGGAGGGCAAGCCGGGTCGCTGAAATATCTCGCCCTTGTCGTTGGGGGTCGCGTTTGTGACCTTGTAAGTCGCCGCGAGGGCCTTGACCTGATCTTCGGTGAAGGCGGGGCCATCGGGCTGCGCCAATGTGCGGAAAGGAATGCTCAGCGAGTGGCAATTGCTGCAGACCTCTTTGTAGACTTTGAAACCGCGCTGCAACTGCGCGGAATCGAAAGTCCCGAACATTCCCGAAAAGCTCCACTTCTGCGGCTTGGGATTGGGCTGGTCCGCCTCCTGGGCATGAACGATGGGCCCAGCTGACATCAGGGCCGCGAGCGCCGCCGCGGCGAGAGCGAATTTCCTAGTGTGCGTCATGAGCGATTTCCCTGGGACCGTGCTCGAAATCAGCCAGCGGCCGGCGCTATGGCGCTGCTATTTGCGAGTACGGAATCGGCGATGGAAGCGGGCAGCGGTCTGGTCTTCTCGAACAGGCCGAGAAGCGGCAGCACGATAAGGAAGAACGCGAAATAGCAAAGCGTCAGAATTCGCGCGACCAAGGTCGCGCCTTCGGTGACTTCCTGCGATCCCAGATAGCCCAGCCCGACGCCAACCGCGACAAACACCCAGAAGAAGATGCGGAACACCGGGCGATAGCGCGCCGATTTGACCGGCGAGGTGTCGAGCCACGGCAGAAACGCCAGCAGCGCGATGGCCGCGAACAGCGCGATGACGCCCATGAGCTTGTTCGGGATCGCGCGCAGAATCGCGTAGAAGGGCAGCAGGTACCATTCAGGGACAATATGCGCGGGCGTCACCAGCGGATTGGCGACGATCGAATTGTCCGCATCGAGCAGATAGTTGGGGATGTAGAAAACGAACCAGGCATAGACGATCAGGAATACCGACAGTCCGAAGGCGTCCTTGATTGTCGCATAGGGCGTGAAGGCGACCGTGTCGCGTTCGACACTCTGCACCTCGACGCCATCAGGATTGTTCTGCCCGACGACGTGCAACGCCCAGACATGCAGGCCGACGACCCCGACGATCATGAACGGCAGCAGATAATGCAGGGAGAAGAAACGATTCAATGTCGGCCCGCCGACGGCATAGCCGCCCCAAAGCCAGTGCGAAACGCTGACGCCGACGAGCGGGATCGCCGAGAACAGATTGGTGATCACGGTGGCGCCGGCGAAACTCATTGAGCCCCATGGCAGCACGTAGCCCATGAAGGCGGTCGCCATCATCAGGAGGTAAATGATGACGCCGAGAATCCACAGCACTTCGCGCGGGGCTTTGTAAGACCCGTAGTAGAGGCCGCGAAACATATGCACATAAACGGCCAAGAAGAACATCGACGCGCCGTTGGAGTGGAGATAACGCATCAGCCAGCCATAATCGACGTCGCGCATGATGTGTTCGACGGAGCCGAACGCCAGCGTCGCCTCCGGAACATAGTGCATGGCCAGGATGACGCCGGTGACGATCTGCGCGACGAGCATGAACGACAGGATCGCGCCGAAGGTGTAGAGGTAGTTCAGGTTGCGCGGGACGGGATACGCGACGAACGACGAATGAATAAGGCCGCCGAGCGGCAGTCGGCTCTCGAACCACCGACCGAGCGCACTTTTGGGGACATATGTGGAGGATCCGCTCATGTCATTCGTTCTCTTGAAGTCTCGTGGGTTGGAAAGTTGCTCCCGCGACGAAGCTTGGCGTCGTCAGCCGATCTTGACTTTGGCATCGCTGAGGAAGACGTAGTCGGGAACCGCCAGGTTGAGCGGCGCCGGTCCGGAGCGAATGCGGCCCGACGTGTCGTAGATCGATCCGTGACAGGGGCATTTCCAGCCGTCGAAGGGTCCCTCATGGCCGAGCGGCACGCAGCCGAGATGGGTGCAAACGCCGCTGACGATCAGCCACTCCGGCTTTTTGACGCGATCGGAATCCTTCTGCGGATCCTTCAGCTCGGACAGCGGCGTGTTCACCGCCTCATCGATCTCCTTCTTGGTGCGATGGCGGATGAATACGGGAGCGCCGCGAAACAGCACCTTGACGATCTGCCCTTCGGCAATCTGGCCGATGTCGACCTCTACAGACGACAACGCCAAGGTCGAAGCATCGGGATTCATCTGGTCGATGAAAGGCCATACGACTGCGCCGACCCCGACGGCCCCGACCGCGCCGGTCATGATATAGAGAAAATCCCGGCGGTTTGGTTCGACAATGGCCGCGCCTGACAAATGAACCCCCACTGATTGCGCCCGACCTCGCGGCCTGACATGCCGCGCACGCCAGGGGAGACCTGTTGCGCGCAGCGAAGTTTATCCGCGGCGCCCCAGATGCCGCGCCATTTGGACCAGCGCCCCAGGACGCCATCTTTTGCGGCTATTTCGCACCGATCGTAATCGTTGTCCATAGCCCGGACGTTGGCGTCGGCGCGGCTCGTCGTCACAGGCGCAATAGCGTCACCGCGTGAGTGGGAGCGTCCCAATGGGCGCCCCTTTCCATTTTCGCTGGCGCCGCCTAAGCCTGCGGGATGGCTGATATTTCCGCGCCGCTGACGCTCGCGCTGTTCGAGCCGGACATCGCCCAGAACGCGGGCGCGATGCTGCGCACCTGCGCCTGCTTCGGCGCGCGCGCCGCCATCATCGAACCGGCTGGCTTCCCGGTTTCCGACCGCCACTTTCGCCGCGCCGGCATGGATTATCTCGACCATGTCGCGATCGACCGGCATGGGTCCTGGGCGGCGTTCGCGGAATGGCGCCGTAGCCACGATCAACGCCTTGTTCTGCTGACCACGCGCGGGGAGACGGACTTGTGGGATTTCAAGTTCCGCACCGGAGACATTATCATGGTCGGGCGAGAGTCGGCGGGCGTCCCCGAGGCGGTCCACAAAGCCGCCGACGCGAGAATTCGCATTCCGATCGCTCCTCAGTTGCGCTCGCTCAATGTCAGTGTCGCGGCGGCCCTGACTATCGGCGAGGCGACTCGCCAGTTCATGCGTGAGACCGGGCGGGCGGGCGTGAGGCGGGAATGAAGGACGAGCGCAAGATGAAGACAGCGGCCTGGTTTGGATCATTGCAGGCCCAGCTGATCAAGGCTTTCGAGCAGTTGGAGGACGACTGCGAGGGTCCCTATTTTCCCGGGGCGGAGGCCGCCGGGCGGTTCTCGATCAAGCCGTGGGAGCGTGTCGACCATTCCGGCGCGCCGGGCGGAGGCGGAAGCATGGCGATGATGCGCGGCCGCGTATTCGAAAAGGTCGGCGTCCATGTCTCGACTGTGTTCGGCTCATTTGCGCCCGAATTCGCCAGCCAAATTCCCGGCGCGCAGGACGATCCGCGTTTCTGGGCAGCGGGTGTCTCGCTCATCGCCCATCCCTGGAATCCGAATGCGCCGACTGCGCATATGAACACCCGCCACGTCGTCACGGCGAAGCAATGGTTTGGCGGCGGCGCCGATCTGACGCCAGTGCTCGACAACAGGCGCGTGCAGAGCGATGCGGACGCCGTCGCGTTTCACGCGGCGATGCGGGGCGCCTGCTCGCGCCATGCAAGCGTCGCCCCCTACGAGCGCTACAGGGCATGGTGCGACGAGTATTTCCATCTCAAGCATCGCAACGAGCCGCGCGGCGTCGGCGGCATTTTTTTTGACAATCTCGAGTTCCAGCACGACGAAGAGCTCTTCGAGCCGATTTTCGAATTTGTCCGCGACGTCGGCGAGAGCTTTCTCAATATCTATCCCGCCATCATGCGCGCCAATATCGCAAAGCCTTGGAGCGAGGCGGAGCGCGAGGAGCAATTGATCCGCCGGGGCCGCTACGTCGAATTCAACCTGCTCTATGATCGCGGCACGATCTTTGGCCTGCGAACCGGCGGCAACGTCGATTCGATTCTGTCCTCGATGCCGCCTCTGGTGAAATGGCCTTGAGCGCCGTGACTTGCCGGCGAAAATGAGCCAAGCTGGGTGAGCAGGGGGGACTTTTTGACGCAAGCAACCCGCATCCTGATTGCCGACGATCATCCGCTTGTGCTGGGAGCGCTGCGCCAGGCAGTGGCCGGCGCCGTGACGGGCGCGCAGATTTTCGAGGCGAACGATTTCGAAAGTCTGGCCGCAGAGCTTGAGCGCACGCCCGACATGGACCTTGTTCTGCTCGATCTTGCCATGCCGGGGGTGCGCGGATTTTCCGGGCTGATGTATCTGCGCGCCCAGCATCCCGGCGTGCCGGTCGCGATCGTCTCGGCCAACGAGGATCGCGCCATCATGCGCCATTGCATCGAGTTTGGCGCGTCGGCGTATATCGCAAAATCGCTTTCGGTCGAAGCGATGCGCGGCGCGATCCGCGAGGTGCTCGCGGGCGGACGCTGGATTCCCGTAGATCTCGATATGTCCAGGCCTGCCGATAGCCACACAAGTGCGTTGGTCGCGCGACTCTCGTCGCTGACCCCGCAGCAGGTGCGCGTGTTGATGATGCTGTCGCAGGGGCTGCTGAACAAGCAGATCGCCTGGGAGCTGTCGCTGTCGGAGGCCACGATCAAGGCGCATGTCTCGGCAATATTGCTGAAACTCGGGGTCGAAAGCCGCACTCAGGCGGTAATATTCGCGGCCAATATCGAAAAAGGCCAGTGGTCCGAGGCGAACTAGGGCCGCGCTCGCTGTTGCTTTCAATCTGACGCCGTTTCGATATTGTCCGGGGTTCAAATCACAGGGGGAACGCCCGGCATGATCAAATCGATCGCAACGAAGCCCTATGCCGATCAGAAGCCGGGAACATCCGGCCTGCGCAAGAAGGTGCCGGTCTTCCAGCAGGCGAACTATGTCGAGAATTTTGTCCAGTCGATCTTCGATTCGCTTGACGGTTACGCTGGCAAAACCCTGGTCGTCGGCGGTGACGGGCGATACTATAATCGCGAGGCGATCCAGAAAGTCATCAAGATCGCGGCCGCTAACGGCTTTGGCAAGCTGGTCATCGGCAAGGGCGGCATCCTGTCGACGCCGGCGGTCTCCGGCCTCATCCGCGCGCTCGGAGCGTTCGGCGGCATCATCCTGTCGGCCAGCCACAATCCGGGTGGACCCGACGGCGACTTTGGCATCAAATACAATGCCGGCAACGGCGGCCCGGCGCCCGAAAAAATAACTGACGCGATATTCGAGCGCAGCAAGGCGATCGACAATTACAAGACCTCCGACTCCGCCGATATCGATCTCGACACGCTCGGTTCGACCGGCGTTGAGGGCGCGAGCGTCGACGTCGTCGACCCGGTCATGCAATATTCCGCGTTGATGAAAACGTTGTTCGATTTTGGCGCGATCCGCGATCTGTTCGCCTCGGGGTTCCGCATGCGCTTCGATGCGATGCATGCCGTGACAGGCCCCTACGCGCATGCGATCCTCGAGGGGGAACTCGGCTCGGGCGCCGGTACAGTCGTGAACGGCACGCCGCTGCCGGATTTCGGCGGCCATCATCCCGATCCCAATCTCACCTATGCCAAAGAGCTCTACGATCTGATGATGTCGCCCGAGGCGCCCAATTTTGGCGCGGCGTCCGATGGCGATGGCGATCGCAATCTCATTCTCGGGCGAGGCATCTTTATTACTCCGTCCGACTCGCTGGCGATGCTCGCCGCCAACGCGCATCACGCGCCCGGCTATGCCAAAGGTCTTGCCGGCATTGCCCGCTCGATGCCGACAAGCGCAGCCGCCGATCGTGTCGCCGCCAAACTCGGCATCGCCTCCTACGAGACGCCTACGGGGTGGAAGTTCTTCGGCAATCTGCTCGATGCCGGCATGGCGACGATTTGCGGCGAGGAAAGTTCGGGCACCGGCTCCAACCACGTGCGCGAGAAGGACGGCCTCTGGGCGGTGTTGCTGTGGCTCAACATCCTCGCCAGACGGCGCATCTCTGCTCTCGACCTGGCGCGCGAGCACTGGTCGATCTACGGCCGCAACTACTATACCCGCCACGACTTCGAAGAAGTCGATCTGGGTGCGGCCAACGGCCTGATGGATGCCTTGCGCGCGAAGCTGGCGAGTTTGCCCGGTGCGACTTTCGGAACGCTGCGGGTCCATGCCGCCGACGATTTCGAATATCACGATCCGGTCGATGGCTCCGACACCAAGGCGCAGGGCGTGCGCATCATGTTCGAGGGCGGCTCGCGCATCGTCTATCGCTTGTCCGGCACCGGGACCGCCGGCGCGACGCTGCGTGTCTATATCGAACGCTATGAGCCCGCGAGCGGCAATTTGGGAGAGGAAACCCAGAGCGCGCTCGCCGAGCTCATTGGCGTTTCACGCTCGCTCGCAGGGATCGAGGAGCGGACGGGCCGCAAGCAGCCGAGCGTGGTGACGTGAGGCCGGCATGACCGCTTGGCGTATTCCGCGACCACGGATCTGGCTCGAGCGCAATTGAACCCGAGCGGAGGCTGCCCCCGACAACTTGGCCGAATCGACAAATCGCTTTATGCCGGGCCAGCCTCTGTCAGAGGGGCGGCGGAGACGACGTTTCAATGAAATTGCCGAGCGAACTGGGCCCCATTCATTTTGTCGGCATCGGCGGCATTGGCATGTCGGGCATCGCCGAAGTGCTGCTGAACCTCGGCTATCGCGTCCAGGGATCGGACGCGTCGGATAGTTCCAACGCCCAACGCCTGCGCGACAAGGGGGCGACGGTTTTCGTCGGTCACGACGCTGGCAATTTGGGGGATGCGGCGGTCGTTGTCGTATCGACCGCCATCAAGCGCAACAATCCCGAGCTTGTCGCCGCCCGCCTCAAGCGATTGCCGGTCGTGCGCCGCGCCGAGATGCTGGCCGAGTTGATGCGGCTGAAGCAATGTGTCGCTGTCGCCGGCACGCATGGCAAGACGACGACGACCTCGCTCGTCGCCACCTTGCTCGACGCCGCCGGGTTCGATCCGACCGTCATCAACGGCGGCATCATCAACGCTTACGGCACCAACGCCCGCAAAGGCGAGGGCGAATGGATGGTGGTCGAGGCGGACGAAAGCGATGGCACCTTCCTCAAGCTGCCCGCCGACGTCGCCATCGTCACCAACATCGATCCCGAGCATCTCGATCATTTCAAGACGTTCGACGCCATCAAGGAGGCCTTTCTCGCGCTGGTGGAAAACCTGCCCTTCTACGGTTTTGCCGTCATGTGCCTCGATCATCCCACAGTGCAGGAACTGGTCGGGCGCATCGAAGACCGGCGCGTCATCACTTATGGCGAGAACCCGCAAGCGGATGTGCGCCTGCTCGACGTCGATCTCACCGGCGGCGTGACGCGCTTTAACGTTTTGATCCGCGACCGCAACAGCGGCGCGGCGACCTACATCGACAATCTCGTGCTGCCAATGCCGGGTCATCACAATGCGCTGAACGCCACCGCCGCGATCGCCGTTGCGTTTGAACTTAAGGCGCCGGTGGCGACGATCCGCAAGGCGATCGCCGGATTCGGCGGCGTGAAGCGGCGCTTTACCCGCACCGGCGAATGGAATGGCGCGACTATCTATGACGACTACGGCCATCACCCGGTCGAGATCGCCGCCGTGCTGCGCGCGGCGCGCGCCTCGACGAGCAAGAAGGTGATCGCGGTCGTGCAACCGCATCGCTACACCCGCCTGCAATCCCTGTTCGAGCAATTCTCGAGCTGCTTCAACGATGCGGATACCGTGATTGTCGCCGACGTCTATGCGGCGGGCGAGACGCCGATCGAGGGCATGGACAAGAATGCGCTTGTGGCGGCGATCAACGCCCACGGCCATCGCAGCGCTCAGGCGTTGCCTTCGCCCGACAAGCTGGCGGATATGGTGCGTGAGATCGCCAAGCCCGGCGACTACGTCGTGCTGCTGGGCGCCGGCAACATCACGCAATGGGCCTATGCGCTGCCCAGCGAACTGGCGGCGGGCGGTCCTCCTCGGTCATGATTTTCCCCGACATTTCCGGTCGGTTGCCGCGCCTGCGTGGCGCGCTGACCGCCAACGCGCCATCGGCGCCGTTCACCTGGTTTCGCGTCGGCGGACCGGCGCAACTGCTGTTCCAGCCCGCCGACGAAGAGGATCTCGTCGCCTGCCTCTCGCAGACGCCCGGCGACATCCCGATCACGATAATCGGCCTCGGATCGAACCTCATCGTTCGCGATGGCGGCATCCCGGGTCTGGTGATCCGCCTCGGCGGGCGAGCGTTCGGCAGAATCGAGGCGACCGGCGATAGCGTGATCATCGCCGGAACCGCCGCGCCCGACATGCGCGTCGCCCAGGCCGCGGCGGAGGCGGGCGTCGACGGGCTTGCGTTCTATCGCGGCATTCCCGGCTCGATCGGCGGCGCGCTCCGGATGAACGCCGGCGCGCATGGTGGGGAGACGCGCGATGTTCTGATCGCGGCGCGCGGCGTCGACCGCTCCGGCGCGATCCGCGTCTTCAATAATGCGGCGATGGGCTTTTCGTACCGGCATTGCTCGGCGCCGGCGGACATTATTTTTACGCAAGCGACGTTTCGCGGGCGGCCGGGCGAGCGAGAGGGCATCCTCGTCGAAATGCAGCGCGTCACCGCCGCTCGCGAGGCCGCGCAGCCGATCCGCGAAAAGACCGGCGGCTCGACGTTCAAGAATCCGGCCGGCCATAAGGCGTGGCAATTGATCGACGCCGCCGGCTGCCGGGGCCTGCGCATCGGCGGGGCGCAGGTCTCGCCGATGCACTGCAATTTCCTCATTAACACCGGCGACGCCACCGCGACCGATATCGAGACGCTTGGCGAGGAAGTGCGCCGGCGTGTTCGCGAGACGAGCGGCGCCGAACTCGAATGGGAGATCAAGCGGGTGGGCGTGGCGGCGGCATTGAGCGCCTGACGCTGCTTCAGCGCCCCGGATACCAGTACGCGGCCTGCGATCTTTCTCGATCGACAGTCACGAACTGATTGGCGAACACGCGGTAGGGAAAGCTCCACTCGCCGTCGGGCCATTGCACGCGGATTTCCGCGCGCTCCGCCGTCCCGAGACCGAGGTGAACAAAGCCGGCGTGGCCAGAGGCGTGGCCGCCGCCGACTTGCACCGTTCTGGTCATGGTCCGCGTGCCAGTCTTCACTGCGATACGAGCGCCGACAGCATTGCGATTAGGATTGGGCTGGGCCAGCCGGATTTCGACCCAATTGCCCATTTCGATCGGCTCGCCATCGGCCTTGGCGCCAAGATTGCGATATAGGCTGGCCGGCTGCGAGCGGTTGACGACCAGCAAATCGAGTTTGCCGTCGAGGTTGAAATCGTCGATGAGCGCACCGCGGCTTTTGTGATTGCCGGCGATGCCCGCCTCTACGCCCGCCTCGGCGAACTTGCCGTTCCACTGTCCGAGCATCAAATTGCTCGGATCGAAGGCGGCGAAATCCGGCATCGCTTCGACGTTGCCCTTCGCGATGAACAGATCGAGCAGGCCATCATTGTTGAAGTCGGCGAATTCGCTGTGCCAGCCGGTCGAGGGTTTTAGATCGCCGCCCGCGTAGGGAATGTGCGCGGTCGCGCCGCGGTCGCCGGCGATGTCGCGATAGACCGGGGCTTCGCCCTTGCCCGCTTCGTCAGGGTCGAGTTTTTGCAGTTTGGTGTCGCCCATCGACGTCAGCGCATATTCGGGATAGCCGTCCGCGTCGATCTCCCCCTCAGCGATGCCCATTCCGAAGACCGACAGATGGCGCCAGCCGTCCGCGCGCCCGTAAAGCCTTGGCGCCTTGCCAGACTCGATGCGCCACATCTGTTCTTCGCCGCCGCGATAATATTGCCGGTCGTTGGAGACGCGCAGCGATGGCGCGCCCGAGCGGTTCCAGTCGGTGAACAGCATCGAGAGAGCGCAAAAGCCTGGCGCCAGCGGCGTGCGGACGGAATAATCAGGCTTGTCGCCGGATTGCGGCCGGTAGAGCGCATTGTCCTCGCAGGTTCCATACGGCGAGCCCGGCGCGTGGCGATCGACATAGTGCCCGATTGCGAGGGTCGGAAATTTTTCGCCGCGCTCCCAGGTGGCGGCGAATGACGTGACCCAGCCGGGGTCGCCCGCAAAGCTCCATTGCTTGTTGGCGAGGCTGAAAGTGCAATTCGGACCGCCCTTCAGCAGCGTCAAGCCGCCGACCCGCAAGAGGACGAGATCCATGTGTCCATCGCCGTCGATGTCGACAGGATAGGCGCCGGTCACGTTATCGAGTTCGTGTTGCGGCGCGTCGATGCCAAGCGGCTTCTCCTCAAACCGCAACGGGCCGCCGCGTATTGATTTGTTGACGAACAGCTTTGCCGGGTTCTTGCCGCCGGCAAGGAATACGCTGGGAAATCCCGACCCATCGCAATCGAGCGCCGCTCCGCCGCCGCCGACGAAGAATTCCCAGGGACCGTCATAGATATTGTCAAGCCCGGCGGCCGCGGCTTCTTCATGCATCACCGGAATGTCGCCGAGCGGCTTTTGGGGCGCTTCGCCGGAATGCGCGGGGGTGCAGCAAAGCGCGAGCAGAGTTGCGAAGAGGGTGCGCATCACGGCGCCTCGAGCTGGAGCGAGCGAAGATATGCGATAACGTTGCCGCGAACCGTTTCGTCAGCGCCGAGATAAGCATCGCGCGCAAAACGCGCCTCGCCGCCATGCGCCGCGATGATTTCGCCGAGTGCGCGAAAGTCGCCGCGATGTCCGTAAGGCGCTGTCGAGCCTACACCCCATAGCCGCGGCGTCAGGAATACGTCGCGCTCGACGAAACGCTGCGCCTGTAGTTCGTTGCCGAGCGAATTCACCTGGGCATCGACGATCAGATGGCGTCTGAGATCGCTGAACAGCGGGATGAGCCATTCCCCCTTGTCGTTCCTCCGCAGACGGGCGGCGAACGGCAGCTTGGCAAGATCGATGCGGATTGCCCGATCGGTTTCCGAGGCGCGCAACGTTCCCGCCATGTCATAGGGCGCGGGATCAGTAAACAGCATCGAGCGCAGCGGCAATTCCTTGATATGGCAGGACGCGCAGCCAAGCTCCCCAAAGGTCCTGGCGCCTGCGCTCGCCGCCGCCCTCCAGTCGGCGGGCAGGTCGGTTTTTTCAATCGGCGGCGGCAGGGTCGCCTGAAACGCCACCAGTGCGGAAATATCGCCCTGCGTAACCGCATCCGGTACGCCGCTCTCGGCAAAATCATGCGTTCCCGTCCATCGGACGCCAAAACGCTCCACCGCCTCCATGCCGTGATGTACGTTCATCGCATTGATGGTGAATTGCCGTAGCGAGGTGAATACACCCTTGCGGCTGAACGGTCGCACGGTCAGGTCCGCGTCGACGCCATCGATGCGGTCAAGGTCGAGCATGCCGTCGGGATGCGCAACCATCTGGCCGAACCGCACGCCCTTGGTGACGAGATCGATCGCCACGTCAGCGCCGCGCGACCATGCGCGCTTAACGCCCTCGTCGCGCTCGGCGCGCAGATCGGCGGTCATTTCGCGAGCGAGCAATTCGACGAGGCCTGCGCCCATGAGCGCCATCGTATGGCGCTCGCTCGAGAAGGTCGGGTCGGTTGTGTCGAACTCGGCGCTCTCGAAGCCCTCCGAGACGAACACGTTGGCGACGAAGTCGCCGGCGCCGCCCGTGACGGGATCGTTGTGGCAGCCGGCGCAGGAAATAGCGTCTGGACCGCTCGTCCGTGTGAAAGCGGGGTTGACGCCGTGCTTGCGCTTGGTAGGCACGATCGCCTGCGTCGCCTTTGGCCGGCCGGCCCCATCCGCAAGCGTGAATTTCGCTTTGAACAACTCGCGCCCGCGCGCGATCAATGCCGGGATAGCCGCTGCGCCAGCGCCAGCCACGGCGGCGAAATCGACATGGGAGGAAAAGACCCTCTCGTCCCAGCTCGCGCTGCGAACCTGACTCATTGCGGCAATGGCGACAATCGCGATTCCGGCCACCATCATCGCCATTTTCACTTGTGGCGTCCTCCTCTCAAGGGTGACATCTTCTTACGTTCTTGGACGGCTGGTTTTTCGGGGCAGACAACCCGAATTTCGTCACGCTGGCAAGCGCTCCTGCGGCTCGCGCGTTTGGCAAAGCCATGGTTCAACGAAAGCTACCAGAATGTTGACTTCAATCGCCCGCGAGGGCACTGTCTTAGCGCGCGGTTGACCGCGCCACCGCGCTACAGGGCGGCAGTTCTATTGAGGGCGGGGCCCATTCGCTCACGCTCTTCCAGGGAGGGATCGTATGAGGAATGCCAAGAATTTCGCCGGCGGGGCGGCGATGTCGGTTCTGGCCGCAGCGATGCTTGTGGGCGCCTGCGTGGAGCCAGCCGCGGCCGCTGGCAAGAAGATCGCAGCTTCCTGGAAGACCTTCCAGGAAGAACGCTGGAAGACCGATGACGCAACTATCAAGAAGGTGGTTGAGGCCGCTGGCGACACGTACATTTCTACCGACGCACAAGGTTCGGCCGCCAAGCAGGCGACCGATATTGAAGGCCTCATCGCTCAGAAAGTTGATGTGATTCTCGTCGTCCCGTACGACCAGGACGCTATCCTGCCATCGATCAAGGCGGCTAATGACGCCGGCATCAAGATGGTTGCCTATGATGCGCAATTCGAAGATCCGAACGCGCTCTATATCACGTTCGACAATATCGGCGTCGGCCGTCTGATGGCCAAGGAAATCCTCAAAGCCAAGCCGGAAGGCAACTACGCGTTTATCAAGGGCGACAAGGGCGACCCGAACGCCACCTTCCTTTTTGCTGGCATCACCGAAGTGCTGAAGCCCGCGATGGATGCCGGCAAGATCAAGAACGTCTGCGAGACTTTCACCGACGGTTGGAAGCCTGACAACGCGCAGAAAGAAATGGAACAGTGCCTGACCAAGCAAAACAACAAGGTTGATGCGGTCGTCGCAGAAAACGACGGCATGGCCTCGGGCGTCGTCGCCGCCCTCAAGGCTCAGGGCATGGACGGGCAAGTGCCTGTCTCAGGCCAGGATGGGGATCTCGCGGCCATCAACCGCGTCGCGCTCGGCAAGCAGACAGTGTCGGTCTGGAAAGACAGCCGCGTGCTCGGCAAGGCCGCGGCGGAGGCCGCGATCAAGATTGCCAATGGTACGGCGATCAAGGATTTGCCGGGCATCGTCAAGTTTAACAAGGGTAAGCGCGGCGTGGAGATGAACTCCATCCTGTTGCCTCCCGATCCGATCACCGTGAACAATCTGGGCGACGCGATCGACACTGGGTGGATCACCAAAGACAAGGCCTGCGCCGGCGTCAAAGCGGGCGCGGTCAAGGGCTGCTGATAACGCGCGAAGGGGGCATCAATTGTACCCCTGGTTTGCATGATGAACCGCGCACCCGCGAGGGTCGTGCGGTACGTCTGGCGAGCACCGCGGCGTTCGTTGGGTGTCGCGCTGCGAATTAGAAAGTATCGAGAGCGCTTGGAGGCGTGAATGACGAGCGCGGCGGGCGCGAAGTCCGGCCCTGTGATGGTGCACGAAAGCGTAGCGAAGCGCTTGATACGGGCGACCGAGATCGATACGCGCCTTCTGGGCATGATTGGCGCATTAATCCTCATTTGGATCGGGTTCCAGATTGTTGGTCAATGGCGCACGGGCGAAGGCGTCTTTCTGACGCCGCGCAATCTCTGGAATCTGACGGTTCAGACCTCTGCCATCGCCATCATGAGCACCGGCATGGTGCTGATCATCGTCATGCGCAACATCGATCTGTCGGTGGGATCGATGCTCAGCTTCATCGGCGTTGTGACGGGCGTTGCGCAAGCCTACTGGTTGTCGCCCGCGCTTGGCTCCGATCACCCATTGATTTGGATCATCGCCGTCATCATTGCGCTCGCGCTTGGCGCAGCGCTCGGTGCGTTCAATGGCTTCCTCATTGCCTACGCGGGCATTCCCTCATTTATCGTCACATTGGGCGGCCTGATCGTCTACAATGGCGCCGCCTGGTGGGTGATACGCGGCGAGACTGTCGCCCCGATGGACGGCCGCTTCGAGCTGATAGGCGGCACGCCGAGAGCCGCCTGGATCGGCGGCACGGCGAGCTGGGTGCTTGGCGCGTTTGCCTGTCTCGCGATTGTGATCGGAATTTTTTCGAACCGCGCCTCTCGGGCCAGGTTCCGCTTTCCGCAGCGCCCGATATGGGCGGAGGTCTTGCTGGGGGTCGTTGGTTGTGCGCTTTCGTTGGGCACGGTGTTTGTCGTCAATTCTTACGCCTGGCCGCCTAAAGTCGCGGAGGCTTACGCAAGGGAAAACAACATCCCGATCCCGCCCGAAGGCCTGATCTTCTCCCACGGGTTCGCTATTCCCGTGCTGATCGCTGTCGGCGTCGGTATCGTCATGACCTTCATCGCCACTCGCACCAAATTCGGTCGCTACATCTATGCGATCGGCGGCAATCCCGAAGCGGCCGAACTGGCTGGCGTCAACACCCGCAAGATCACGCTGCTGATGTTCATGGTGATGGGCATATTATCGGCGATCTCGGCTTGCATCACTGCTGCGCGCCTCGACGCCGCGTCGAACTCTCTCGGCCAGTTCGATGAGTTGTACGTGATCGCGGCAACCGTCATAGGCGGCACGTCGCTGGCGGGCGGCGTCGGCACGATCTATGGGGCCATGCTCGGCGCGCTCGTCATGCAATCCTTGCAGTCGGGTATGACGCTGCTCAATTTTGACAGCGCGGTAAAAGACGTGATCGTTGGATCAGTGTTGGTGTTTGCGGTGTGGGTCGACCAAATGTACCGCCGCCGGCAGACGTGAGCGAGGCTCGGATGGGAACTGAGACGATCCCCGCGGACGGCAGCAGAGCCTCGCCTCTCGTCGAATTGCGCGAGATATCGATCGCTTTCGGCGGCGTCAAAGCGGTCGATCGCGCGTCGGTCGAACTTTATCGCGGCGAGGTCGTCGGGCTGCTCGGCCATAATGGTGCGGGCAAATCCACTTTGATCAAGGTATTGTCAGGCGCTTACAAGCGCGACAGCGGCAAAATCTTCGTCGAGGGCGAGGAGATCGCGATCAACAATCCGCGCGACGCCAAGGCCGCCGGCATCGAGACGATCTACCAGACGCTGGCGCTTGCCGATAACGTCGATGCGGCGTCGAATCTGTTTCTTGGCCGCGAGATACTTACATCTTGGGGCACGCTCGACGATTCCGCGATGGAATCGGAAGCACGCAAGGTGATGGGGCGGCTGAACCCGAATTTTCGCCGCTTCAAAGATCCGGTGAAGTCGCTCTCGGGGGGGCAGCGCCAATCTGTCGCGATCGCCCGCGCCATTTATTTCAACGCGCGCATCCTCATCATGGATGAACCGACGGCCGCGCTTGGACCGCAGGAGACGGCGCAAGTCGGCGAGCTCATTAAACAACTCAAGGCCGACGGCATCGGCATATTCCTCATCAGCCACGACATCCACGACGTCTTCGATCTTGCCGATCGGGTGTCAGTTATGAAGAACGGTCAGGTTGTCGGAACAGCCAGGACGAAGGACGTCACCAAGGACGAAGTGCTGGGCATGATCATTTTGGGCAAATGCCCGCCAGGAGCCATTCCCGGTCCCGGCGCAATGCAATAGGACCTGCTAAACCTTCGCGAAATGGCCCGTCTTTTCGCGATCACGCGATCACAATTTCGCGCGCACCGCATTCGGGCATGCCATTGCGCGCCGCCTTCCGATCGGACACTTTCGGCGAGCGCGCGGGAGGACAAACGTGAATCACGACGTCATTATCTCCTGCGCCGTGACGGGCGCTGGCGACACCGCCGGCAAGCACCCCGCCATCCCTGTTACCCCGCGTCAGATCGCTGAGTCTGCGCTTGAGGCCGCGACCGCCGGCGCGGCGATCGTACATTTGCATGTGCGCAATCCAGCCACCGGCAAGGCCTCGCGGGACCCAGCCCTTTACCGCGAGACTGTAGGTCACATTCGCGCCTCTGGCGTCGATGTGGTGATCAATCTGACGGCGGGAATGGGCGGCGACTTCGTTTTCGATCCCGCTACGCCTGCGAAGGGCGGCGCCGGAACCGATATGGCCAACGCCGCCGAGCGTGTCGCGCATGTTGAGGAGTTGCTGCCGGAGATTTGCACGCTCGATTGCGGCTCGCTGAATTTCGGCAATGCGGCATTTCTCGCCACGGCCGACCTGCTGCGCGAAATGGCGCAACGCATCAAGGCGGCGGGGGTCAAGCCGGAGATCGAATGCTTTGAGCTTGGACACGTCTGGCTGGCCAAGCAGCTTATCGCGGAAGGGTTGATCGAGTCTCCGCCGCTGTTCCAGCTTTGCATGGGCGTGCCTTGGGGCGCAGAGGCGACGACCGAGGCGATCCTGGCGATGCGCAACCATTTGCCCGCAGGCGCCAACTGGGCGGCCTTCGCGATCGGGCGACTGCAAATGCCGTTTGTTGCACAAGCCGCATTGCTCGGCGGCAATGTGCGCGTTGGTCTTGAGGACAACCTCTGGCTCGATCGCGGCGTGCCGGCGACCAACGGCGCGCTGGTCGCGCGGGCGCGCGAAATCATCGAGCGGATGGGCGGGCGGGCGCTTAACGCGGCCGAGACACGCGCCAAGCTGCATTTACGCAAGCAGCGATAGATGATGATCGACGCGCGCCGCCTTACTTCGCCCCTCGAGGGCGTTCCCTTCATCCGGTGAACGCTCTGGAAAGGCACTAGCATGACCGCGCTTGGACTGGACCAAAGAAGTCGCAGCGGTTTTCTGCGCGGCGCGCTCTACATCCTGTTGGCCGGGCTCTGCTGGAGTTTCACCGGAGTCTTTCTGCGCCTCGCGCCGCATTTCGATTCCTGGCAGTTCCTCGCCTGGCGCAGTTTTGGCATCGCCTGCGTTTTTGCCATCATCGCACGAGTCAGAGGGCAAGGGCCGCCGCTGACCCGCCTTATCGCGATGGGCCGCGCCGGCGCCATCGTCACGTGCGCGCTTTGTGTCGCCTCAGTTGGGTTCATCGTCGCAATGAAGGCCACGACGGTCGCCAATGCGCTGTTCCTGTCGTCTTGCTCGCCGCTGCTCGCGGCGATCCTCGGCTATTTCTTCTTACGCGAACGATTGAGCCTTTGGCAGGCTTCGTCCGTGGCGCTTGGACTAGCCGGTTTGGCGATCATTGTCGGCGGCGCCTTCGAGACGGGGAACTTGGCCGGTAATTTCAGCGCCGTGCTGGCGGCGCTGGGCTTCGCCACTGCCAGCGTTTCGATGCGCTTTGGCCCAAAGCGCGACTTTTCGCCGGCCGTGTTCAGCTACGGAATCCTCACTTTTGCGCTGTCGACGATCATCTGCATCGGGGAGGGCGCTCCGCTTCTTTCCCCGCCGTCCGAGGTGCTCGCGGCGCTCGCGGGCGGCTTCTTGGCGATGGGACTGGGGTTCACGTTCTTTCTGCGCGGCGCGCCGGCGGTTCCAGCGGCTGGACAGACCGTGCTGGTGCAGACGGAAACGATCTTTGGGCCGATCTGGGTGTGGCTGGCGTTTGGCGAAACCCCGGCCGTAACGACGCTGATCGGCGGCGCCGTCATTCTGGCGGCGGTGATTTCGATGGCGGCCGCCGGCGCCAGCGCGCCGATGCCCACTGGGGCGACATGAACGAACTTGCGAACAATGCGATGAACTCTTCGAGCGAGGTAAGCCGTGGCTGAATCAATCAAACGCATTGCGATTGTCGGAACCGGCGTCATTGGCGCGGGGTGGGCGGCGCGATGCCTTGCGCATGGACTTGATGTCGTGGCCTTCGACCCCGCTTCCGGCGCGGAGACGAAGCTGCGCGCCGCTCTGGCCAATGCCTGGGCGCCATTGACGCAGTGCGGTCTGGCGCCGGGCGCGAGCTTGACCCGGCTGACTTTTGCGTCGTCGCTTGCGCGGTGCGTCGGCGAGGCGGAATTCGTTCAGGAGAATGCGCCGGAGCGCGAGACCTTGAAGCAGGACCTCTTGGCTGACATCGATCAGGCGGCGCCCGCACACGCAATAATCGCTTCTTCGACCTCGGGACTCTTGCCGACTGCGCTGGCGAGCAAAATGCGCCGCCCCGAGAGGCTTGTCGTCGGTCATCCCTTCAATCCGGTCTATCTGCTGCCGCTGGTCGAGATCGTCGCCGGCGAGAAGACCAGCGCCGCGAGCGTTGCCGCCGCGAAAGCGTTCTACACATCGATCGGCATGCGGCCCCTGATTGTACGCAAGGAAGTGGAAGGTTTCATCGCCGATCGCCTGATGGAAGCGCTTTGGCGCGAGGCTTTGTGGCTGGTCAATGACAATATCGCGACGACCGAGGAGATTGACGCCGCCGTCGTCTACGGCTGCGGTTTGCGCTGGTCGCTGATGGGCACGTTTCTGACGTTTCACCTCGCTGGCGGAGAAGGCGGTATGCGCCACATGCTGCAACAGTTCGGTCCCGCTCTGAAATTGCCATGGACGAAGCTGATTGCGCCCGAGCTGACGGAGGAATTGATCGACAAGGTTGCCGGAGGCTGCGAGGATCAGGCCGCGGGCCGCTCCATTTCCGAGCTTGAGCGCCGGCGCGACGGTTTCCTGATTGAACTGCTCGCGCTTGCGCGGAAATACTGGCCCGAGGCGGAAGGGCTGAAGGGCTGTATTTGAGGCTACGAACCGGAGGGCGTCATGCATCATGGAACAATGCTTCACCTGATCGACGCGCGTGTCGCGGCGGAATGGCTCGATTATAACGGTCACATGAACGATGCCGCCTACGCCACGGTTTTCAGCCGTTCAGTGGATGCGCTGATGGATCGCATCGGCATCGATTCGGCAACGCGCAAGTCGGAGCGTCGCACATTGTTCACCGCACAGACAATGCTGCACTATCTTGGCGAAGCGAAGGAGGGCGACGCGCTCAGCGTCTCCTGTCACCTCTTGGAACATGACGACAAGCGCCTGCGAGTCTGGCTCGAGATGGTCAGCGGTCGAGAAGGCGAGCGCCTCGCGGCGAGTGAACAGCTTCTGCTGTCAATCGACCAGTCGGGCGCCAAAGCTCGCGTCGCGCCGTGGCTTCCGCAGACACGCGCGGCGCTCGACGCGCTGGCGAAGGCGCAAAACGGAATGGCGCCCGCTGCGCAAGCGGGGCGGGGAATCGCGCTTAAGCGAGGGTAGTATTTGAGTCACTTTATCGTTGCCGCGGTGACGGCCACAGCGGCGGCGCCGGTCGCTATGCCGAAGCCAGCGCCAACCTCTTGCACTTTGAGATATATTGGTCGCCATCGTCGCTCCGCCCGTATCTCTTGACTAGGCACAGGGCCGGTTTCTCACTCCAAGATACTGTCTGCCGATAGAGTCGCGATCTGGCTCTGAGGCTGCTTGTCACTGCGCCCCCTGCCGAAGCAATATAGTGGCGAACGCAATGCGGACACGAAGCATGAACGCAAAGGACGCGGCGCCCAGCGCGACGTTTGTCGAACACATCGATTTTAGCGACGTGGAACCGGTTTCGAAAACGGTTTGGCCCGGCGCGCGCTACGACTACGTATCGCCCAATCTTTTGCGGTCGAACCTGCTCCCTGCCTTTTTAAGCCTGACGACGCGCGATCCAGCGCCGCTGCAATGGCCATATCTGCGCAAGGACGCGCCGCATATCTGGCGCTCCGACGCGCGAAGCTGGCGCCATCCTGATATCGGCGTGCTCTCCCTCGATGAGGCCACCTTGCTCTACAACAACGCCCTACCGATGCACGGCCTGCGCGGTCTCGAGATCGGCTGTCACTACGGCTGGTCGACGGCCCATCTCGTGGCGGCAGGCTTGATCCTGGACGTCATAGACCCAGGGTTGGGCTATCCCGATCAGTCGCATGACGTCGCGGACAGTCTTGCGCGGGTTGGCGGTCCCGGCCGGGCCAACCTCTGGGCCGGGTTCTCTCCCTCCATCGTTCCGGCCGTGCGTTCGAACCAAGCTGCGCCGTGGTCCTTCGCGTTTATCGACGGCTATCATGAGGGCAGGGGGCCGCTCGACGACGCCGAGGCAGTGATCGGCCTGATGGCGCCCGACGCCTGCGTCATGTTCCACGATCTGACTTCCCCGCATGTCGCTGGCGGCCTCAGGCATTTCGCGGCGAACGGCTGGAGCGTCGGCCTTTACAACACTATGCAGATAATGGGGATTGCGTGGCGGGGCGGCGCGCGCCCAGCCGCGCACGCTGCCGACGCCCAAATGCCTGGAATTCAAGCACCGCATTTGCGCGGCCTGGCAACGCTATCGGTGGCAGTGACGCGGTGAAGGTGGGCCTCCGTCTGGCTAGACGATGTCATACGTGTCGCGCGTCCGGACGCACCGATGATCTACCGTGGAGAGCGCGGTCAACGAGATTCTCTCAAAGCGCATGATCAAAAAGCAGCAAATGCGTAAGAACAGTTGGATGGCCCCGCAATTTGACGCGGCCGCGCGCACGTTTGAACCCCGCGTGCGGTTTGCGGAGGCGGCTCCCGATGTCGCGCAGCGATTCCAGATTCGCGGCATACCGACAGTGATCGTCCTCAGAGAAGGGTGCGAGGTCGCGCCGCGAAGCGGCGCCCTGAGCCGAAGGGAAAAGCAATGGTCTATGAGCTTTATTATTGGCCGGGCCTGCAAGGGCGCGGCGAATTTGTTCGGCTGGCGCTGGAAGAGGCGGGAGCCGAGTATATCGATGTCTCGCGCGGTTCGGAAAAAGCCGGACGCGGCGTGGCGGCGATGATGAAACTCCTTAACAGCAAGGACCAGCCGCATATTCCGTTTGCGCCGCCCTTCCTGAGGGATGGCGACTTTATCGTTTCACACATCGCCAACATCCTGATGTATTTAGGGCCAAAGCTTGGCCTCGCGCCCAATGACGAACGGCTGCGTTACGCCGCCAACGGCTTGCAGCTGACCATCACCGACATTGTCGCCGAGGTCCACGACACGCATCATCCGATCTCCGCCGGGACGTATTACGAGGACCAAAAGGACGCCGCCACGGCGCGTGCGGCTGAATTCATCAGACACCGCATTCCGAAATTCATGGGATATTTCGAACGCGTGTTGAGGCGGAATCCGCATGGCGACACGCAGATCATCGGGCGCGCAATAACCTACGTCGATCTTTCGTTGTTCCAACTGATCGAAGGACTACGTTACGCGTTCCCGCGGGCCACGAAGCCTTTCAAAGCGCATTATCCGGCGCTGTGGGCATTGCACGAAGCGGTCCGCGCGAGGCCGAATCTCGCCCAGTACCTTGCATCAGATCGCCGCACGCCATTTAACGAAACAGGAATCTTTCGCCACTATCCCGAACTGGACCAGGACGTGCGCTGAAAATCGCCGAAATCCATCGCGCACGATGATCGCTGGCCACACCGCGGCTTTGCGCCGCCTCTCCTCACATCGCCTTGCCTGCCTTTGTAGTTTCCCGCATGGCGTCTGTCGCCATGATTGTGCTTGCGCGCGCCATTTCCGCCAGCTGCGTCAATTCCCGTCCGTAGTCGGCGATCATCGCTTCGAAGTATTTTGTCTGCGCTTTCGCCGCTTCGTCCAGACTGTGGCAACTGCTGAAACGCCCAAGAAACTCGGCCTGGGCCTGTATCCGCTGACCGGCAAAGCTTAGAAGCGCTGAACTGGTTTGAAGCTGACTTTCCAGCAATTTCTTCGACATGCCCATGGCCTTGCCGAAATTGTCCTGAATGAAAGCGGTCTCGGATGCCGCAACATGCGAGGCTTCGCCACTCGTCTTCGTCGCGCTCATATACGTACTCCCCAAAATAATTTCCGTTTGCTACAACTAAATCGCTCGCGCGGACGCGTGTTGACATGGGTCAAGAACTCTTTGGCGCAGGGGCGCAAACTTTAAATTACTGACGGCGGGAGGTGTTATGAATCTGGTTGACGCTGTCGTCCCCGCTTCGGACATCGAGCGCATTGATGCGACGTCTTTGCCTACGCCCGGCCGGCCTTCGACCGAGTTCGACCTGTCTGCTTCCGTGGCCAGTGGCGAAGACCCCCTCGATCGCTCTATTCATGCTGGCATCGCCAGTGCGCTGGGCGGATTTTCGCCGATGAGCGTCGGCGAAGCCTGGCTCGACTGGGCTTCGCATCTCGCCGTGTCGCCGGCTCGGCGCCTCGAACTCATCAAGAGCGCATGGTCCGAGCAGGCGCATTTGCTCGGCGCGGCTTGCCACATCGCAAACCGCGACGACGACAACGCGCCTTGCAATCGCGCGCTGCTGCAGGACAATCGCTTCCGTAGTCCCGAGTGGCGACAATGGCCATTCGCCTTCTATGCAGAGGCGCTGATCGCCGCGGAGCATTGGTGGAAAGAAGCGACTTCGAAAGTGCACGGCCCTTCGCCACACCACCTCGCGTTGCTCGATTTCCTCGGCCGCCAAGTTCTGGATCTGGCGAGTCCATCAAACTTTGTCGCGACGAACCCGGTCGTCATCAACAAGACCGTCGCAGAAGGCGGCGTCAATCTTGTGCGCGGAACCATCAACTTCTGGACCGATATGCAACGCGCGTTTCGTCGGGAGCGCAGCGATGAGGCCAAGGCGTTTGCGCCGGGCAAGATTGTCGCAGTGACAAAAGGCGCGGTAGTCAAACGAACGGCGCTGGCGGAGATCATCCAATACAGCCCGACAACTTCCAAGGTGCGCCCGGAGCCTGTCGTCATCGTCCCCGCCTGGATCATGAAATACTATATTCTCGACCTCAGTCCCGAAAACTCGCTGATCAGACACCTTGTCGATGAAGGATTCACGGTGTTTGTCATTTCGTGGAAGAATCCCGGCCGGGATGATCGCGATATCGGGTTCGACGATTACCGTCGGCTGGGAGTTTTGCCCGCGCTTTCCGCCGCCTTGAGCACGACCGGCGCGAAGCGGGCGCACCTCACGGGATATTGCGTCGGAGGAACGCTGGCCGCGGTAACCGCGGCAGCGATGGCCCGCGATTTGGACGACAGATTACAATCGCTGACCTTGCTGGCGGCGCAGACGGATTTTCACGAGGCCGGGGAACTCAAGCTATTTATCGACGAGAGTCAGTTAGCGGCGATTGAAGACATCATGTGGGAGCGCGGAGTCTTCGAGGCGAATCAGATGGCGCGGACCTTCAATCTGTTGCGTTCGAATGATTTGATCTGGTCGCGAATCGTCCACCACTACCTTATGGGCGAACCCGAGAAGCTCAACGATATCGCCGCGTGGTCGACCGACGCGACCCGCCTGCCTTACCGAATGCACAACGAATATTTGCGCAAGTTTTATCTGACCAATGATCTCGCCGAAGGGCGCTTCACAGTCGATGGCCGCTCAATCGCCCTGCAAGACATCCGCGCGCCAATCTTCGCAGTCGGGACAGAGTGGGATCACGTCGCGCCGTGGCGTTCCGTCTATAAGATCCATAATGTGACGGATACTGAAGTGACATTCGCCCTCACCAACGGCGGCCACAATCAGGGGATCATTTCGCCGCCGACGCGCAAGGACCGTCACTACCGGCTGGCCACGACTGGCGCAACAGAGCGCCGTCACGATCCTGAAGCGTGGTTTGCCCGGACGCACGACAATGACGGTTCCTGGTGGCCCGCCTGGTTCGAATGGCTCGGCGCGCGCTCGAGCCCGTTTGTCGCGCCACCGGCGCTAGGCCGGCTAGACGTGGACCTTGCGCCGCTTGATCCGGCGCCCGGCGTTTACGTGCTGAACTAGCGCGGCGTTGCATCCGACCGGGGCGCTGCATGTCCACCTATCATCTCGATAGAATGTTCGCGCCGCGCTCGCTCGCCATCGCCGGCATCGGGGCGCGGGAGGGCTCAGTCGGCCGGTTGATATTGAAAAATCTGCGCGATGCGGGTTTCGAGGGCACTATCCATCTCGTACATCCGCGCGAGCGGACGATCGACGGCCTGATCTGCATGCCGTCTATTGCCGAGTTGACCGAGCCGGCCGATCTTGTCGTCATCGCAGCCCCGCCCGAGGCGGTTCCAGGTTTGGTCGAGCAAGCGGGCGCCAGGGGGTGCCTCGGCGCGGTCATCGTGACGGCGGGCATGGGCCGCGGCGCAGGCTCGCTCGGCGAGGCAGCGCAGCTTGCCGCGCGCCGGTACGGCCTCAGACTGGTTGGTCCCAATTGTCTTGGCCTGATGGCGCCGGGCGCCAGACTCAATGCGAGCTTTGCAGCCCGTGCGCCCCTGGCCGGAGGTCTCGCGCTGATCTCGCAATCGGGCGCGCTCGCAGCCGGCATCATCGAATGGACGGTGAGCCGCGCGATCGGGTTTTCCGCGATCGTCACCCTCGGCGATACGCTTGACGTCGATTTTGGCGATTGCCTTGACCATTTTGTCGACGATCCGCAGACGCGCGCAATTCTGCTCTACATCGAGGCGATCGGCCAGCCGCGCAAATTTCTGTCGGCGGCCCGCGCCGCGGCGCGCATGAAGCCTGTCATCGTGATGAAAGCGGGGCGCCACGCTGGCGGCGCGAAAGCGGCGGCCACCCATACCGGTGCGCTGGCCGGCTCGGACGCCGTCTATGACGCGGTCTTCCGGCGGGCCGGCTTGCTGCGCGCCATCAGTCTCGATGAATTGTTCGCCGCGGCCGAGACGTTGAGCCGCGTGAGGCCCTTCTCGGGCGATCGGTTGGCGATTTTGACGAATGGCGGCGGGCTTGGCGTGCTGGCCATGGACCGGCTGGAAGATCTCGGCCTGCCCGCCGCGCATCTCTCCGACGAGACGCTGCGGGCGCTGAATGCCTTCCTCCCGCCAACCTGGTCGGCTGGCAATCCCGTCGACATCATCGGCGATGCCGGTCCGGAGCGCTACGCCAAGACCCTGGAAACATTGTTCGCGGACGAGGGCACAGACGCGATCCTCGTCCTCCAGGTGCCGACTGCGCTCGCCAAAGGCAGCGATGCGGCGCACGCGATCATTGACGTCGTCAGGCGCCGACGCGGCGAGGTTGTCGCGCCAAAACCAGTATTCACCGCCTGGGTCGGCGCCGACAAGTCGATCAGCGACGCATTCGATGCCGCCGAAATACCCAATTTCGGAACGGAGTCGGAGGCGATCTCAGGCTTTGGTCACATCGTCAACTATTCCAGAGCCCAGGCCGCGTTGCTGGACACGCCGCCGGGCTTTGCGGAAGGTTACGCGCCCGATGTAGCAACGGTTCGGGAAATCATTGCCGGCGCCCTGGCACAGAATCGGCGCTGGCTCGATCCGATTGAGGTCAATCGTGTCCTCACGGCTTACGGAATTCCGGCCACGCCGACGAGCCTGGCAGTGGATGCGCCGGGCGCGGTTGCGGCGGCGCGACCGTTTCTGGCCGCTGGAAAGCGTGTGACGCTGAAGATTCTTTCACAGGACATCGTTCATAAATCCGATATCGGCGGCGTTGTTCTCGATCTCGCCGACGAGCCCGCCGTCGCCGCGGCCGCGCAGAAGATCCTCGCCGCTGCCCGTTTGCGCCGCCCGGATGCGCGGATCGGCGGGCTGATCGTGCAACCGATGATCTACAAGCCGAACGCCCGCGAACTGATCATGGGCGCCGCCGATGATCCGACATTCGGCCCGGTAATCGTATTCGGCGCCGGCGGGACTGCCGTCGAGGTTGTCAACGACAAGGCGATCGCTCTGCCGCCTCTCGACTTGAAGCTCGCCAACGACCTCATCGGACGCACGCGAGTGTCCCGCCTGCTCGGCGCCTATCGCGATGTCCCGGCGGCGGACACCAGCGCCATCGCTGGAACTCTGGTGAAGTTATCCGAGTTGGTGGCCGACATCGCCGAGATACACGAACTTGATCTCAATCCAGTCCTTGCAGGGGCAGACGGGGTGATCGCGCTCGATGCGCGCATCGCTGTGGCGGCGATGCCCGCCGCGCAGCAACCATCGACAGGCTCGAACCCGCGACTGTCGATCCAGCCCTACCCGCAGCACCGCGAGCGCGATGAAATATTGCCCAGCGGTTTGGCCGTGCACATTCGCCCGATCCGACCCGACGACGAGCTCCTGATCCGCGCAATGCTCTCACGCGTCTCCCTGGACGACATCCGCCTGCGCTTCTTCTCGCCTATCAAGGAATTCAGCCACGCCTTTCTCGCCAGATTATCGCAGCTCGACTACGCCCGCGCGATGGCGTTCATCGCGCTCGAGCGCGGAACCGGCGAAGCGCTTGGAGTTGTGCGCCTCGTCGCCGACGCCAATCATGACAAGGGCGAATACGCAATTCTCGTGCGCTCCGACCATAAGGGCGGCGGCCTGGGCTGGCGGTTAATGGAAATAATCATCGAGTGGGCGCGCGACGACGGTTTGAAAAGAATCGAAGGCCAGGTGCTTCGCACCAACGCGGTAATGTTGAAGATGTGCCGGGAACTCGGCTTTTCCCTGTGCGATGACCCGCAGGATCGCAACTGCAATATCGTATCGCTGGAGTTGGGTCACAAACCGCCCGCAGCATAGCGTCCGGCCGTTAGAGGCTTTGGGTCGAAGCGGCGCGGCCTTGATTCAAGACAATCCATCCTCGCATCGGGTGCGGCACACTGCGCCCGGAAGGAGAGCTATGACCGCATTTGATTCCGCAGGCTCCCGCGCCAACGGTCGCGACGCCCTGACCGGACGGACGGCGCCTCGCAGCCTTCTCGCAAGAATGTTGGCGGCGCTTTGGGCCCATCGCTGGTTCCTGCTCGTCGCGCTCATCGTCGTGGCGCTTGGCGCGTACCAAAGCGTGCGAATTCTCCTGGGGCCGGCTGTCGTCGTCGACCGCGCGACGCGCGGCACGCTCGTTGAGACCGTTGTTGCAACCGGCAATATCCAGACGCCGTATCGCGTCCCGATCGGCAGCCAGGTCACTGGAACGGTCTCCGATGTTCTGGTCGAGGAAGGACAGCGCGTAACGAAAGGCCAGCCGCTGATCAAGCTTGAGGACAGCGAATTGAGCGCGACGGTCTCCCAGGCGCAGGGAGCGCTGGCTGCGGCCGAAGCGCGTATCAAACAGCTGCGGGAGCTCACGCTGCCGACCGCGCGTGAGACCCAGGCGCAGACGAAGGCGAGCTTGCTCGACGCGCAGCAGACCTACGATCGCACCGAAAGTCTCGTGAGGACCGGTTCCGCCACGCGCGTCTCGCTCGATGATGCCCGCAAGGCGCTCGACATTGCGCGCGCTCAAGCCAATTCTGCCGACCTCGCCGCCTACACTGCGAGCCCTGGCGGCAGCGACTACGTATTGGCCGAGACGCAGGTCAATCAGGCGCGCGCCGCCCTATCCACCGCGAATGCGCGTCTCGGCTATGCCTTGATTACGGCGCCGCGCGACGGCGTGCTGATCACGCGCAACGTTGAAAAGGGCACGGTCGCGGTGCCGGGCGCCGCCTTGCTCGTTCTGGCGCCGGCGGGAACGATGCAGATCGAACTGCAGATCGACGAGCGTAATTTAGGCAAGATCACAGTGGGCCAGAAGGCGCTCGCCTCGGCTGACGCCTATCCGGACGACCGCTTCGACGCCATTGTCAGTTACATCAATCCGGGAGTGGATATCGCGCGCGGCTCCGTGTCGGTAAAGCTCGACGTTCCAAAGCCGCCTGTCTATTTGCGCCAGGACATGACCGTCTCGGTCGATATCGAGTCGGCGCGACGCGAGGATGCGCTCATCTTACCCGCCCGCTCTGTGCGCGACGCGCTGTCCGGCGCGCCGTGGGTGATGACCATTCGCGACGGCCGTGCATTCAAGCAACCGGTCAAGCTCGGTTTGCACGGTCAGACCCAGTTTGAAATCGTCGATGGTTTGGCGGCAGGCGATCTTACTGTGCCCGTCGCCTCCGGCCTGTTGACCGGCCAACGCGCACGCCCGATCGCCCAATGATGAAGAGCTGGCTCCCCTTCGATTGGATCGCCGCCCTGCGCTTCCTCGGCGAGGGCCGACTGCAAACCGCGTTCATCGTCGGCGGCGTCTCGATCGGCGTCGGCGTCATTGTCTTTTTGTCCGCGATGCTCGCCTCGCTTGAGGCTAATTTCATCAATCGCGTTCTCACGTCGCAGTCGCATATCCAGCTCATACCGCCCGACCAGGTGGCGCGCCCTTTGCGCGCCGGCAGTGTCGAGGACGCGGTGGTGCAGCGCCCGAGTCAGCGCATCCTCTCCATCGATCAATGGCCGAAAGTGCGCGCCGCGCTTCTTGCGATGCCAGAAGTGACCGCGGTCTCCCCGACTATGGCCGGTTCGGCGCTCGCGGTGCGCGGCGAGGCAAGCCGCGCGATCGCGATGACAGGCATAGAGCCGGCAACTTATTTCAAGATCGTCCGCCTGCCGGACTATATCGTCGCGGGCCAGGCGGCGCCGTCGAGCGAAGATATTGTGATCGGAACGGAATTGGCGAAAAGTCTCGGCGCGGCGTTGGGCGACAAGTTGAATGTCGTCCCCGCCTCGGGAGCGGGGCGCGCGCTACGCATCGTGGGCATCTTCGATCTGGGAAACAAGGGCGCCAATCAACGCAACGTCTATGTCGCGTTGCGCACGGCGCAAGCACTGCTCGGCGTCATCGGCGGCGTAACGACAATCGAGACAACAGTCAGCGACATTTACGCCGCCGACCGATTGGCGGCGCAAATCCAGGCCTCGAACTTTGTCGAAGCCGATAGTTGGATCACGACCAATGCGCAATTTTTTACCGCCGTCCATGCGCAGGAGACGTCGAACACGTTGATCCGCGTGTTCGTCGCGCTGTCCGTTGCGTTTGGCATCGCGGCGGTTCTCGTCGTGTCGGTGATTCAACGCTCGAAGGACATTGGCATCCTGCGCGCCATGGGCGCATCGCGCGCGCAAATCCAGCGCATCTTCCTCATCCAGGGAGCGGTGCTCGCCTTTATCGGATCGATCATCGGCTCGGTTATGGGCGCCGCGGCGGTCATCTATTTTCACGCCATGGTACGCCAGGCGGATGGCTCGGAGCTTTTCCCGCTTGTCATCGATCGTAGCCTGTTTTTCTGGACGACCATTCTTGCGACCGTGACCGGCCTTATCGCCGCAACGGCGCCCGCATTGCGCGCGGCGAGTCTCAATCCGGTGGAGGCGATCCGTGGCTGAGGAAATCCTCAAGCTGGAAAAGGTCTGCAAAGATTATAACATCGGCCTTCCCAGCGAGACCCGTGTCCTGCATGACGTCGATCTCACATTGGAGCGCGGCGAGTTTCTCGCCCTTATGGGTCCGTCCGGGTCGGGCAAGAGCACGCTCCTGAATATCGTCGGTCTGCTCGACCGGCCGACCGCCGGCCGGCTCACGATCAAGGGAGACGACACGGCCGCCCTGCCTGACGCTGAAATCACACACCTGCGGGGCCACACGATCGGCTTCGTGTTTCAATACCACATGCTTATTTCGGCCTTCACGGCGTTCGAGAACGTGATGATGCCGATGCTCGTCGACCGCGGCTTCCCGAATTCGACAATGGCCAAACGCGCCGATGACTTGATCGCCCTCGTGGGGCTCACCAGCGTCAAGAACCACCCAGCGCTCAACATGTCCGGAGGGCAGCAGCAGCGCGTTGCCATCGCGCGGGCGCTGGCGATGAACCCCGACCTCGTCCTCGCCGACGAGCCAACGGGCAATCTCGATACCAGGTCCGCCGACGGCGTATTCGCGCTGATGCGCGAAGTGAATAGAACAAGCGGCGCGAGTTTCCTAATCGTCACCCACAATATGGCGCTGGCGCGCCGCTGCGATCGGATCATCGAGGTCGTCGATGGGCATTTGCGAGCTTAGCGGGTAGTCCTCAACCTCTGTGATCAATAGGCGCAACCGGGGTCAGCGGGGCAATCTAAAGCGTCGCCGAGGCAATCATCTGGGGAATCTCAACATAAACTAGTGGATTTGACACGAGAATGATGTTCAGCTTGCATTGTTCCTTGGCTTTAAGCGCGCGCTTGTGTGAATTTGTTTGCCTGGGGGGCAGCATTATGAGGACCGTCTGGAGCCGGTTTTTTGGCAGTGCAATTCCGTTCGCCAATGATTCCTCCGGCCGTGTGGGCTTTCCGCGGTCAGACTCCGACGAGGCGGCATCGTCCGAATTGACACCCTCAGACCAGCACTCCGACATCGAGCCCGGCGGGGCGGCGGACGGTGCCAACTCGGTCGACTCAGTTGCCAACTCGTTCGATTCAATTGGACAGCGCAACGAAGCGTTGCGCAACCAGCTCGATTCCGTCGAGATCGCTTTTCGCAATGTTGAGCAGATCAGAACGCATTTCCGCAGCATCCTCGGCCCGATAGACGAAATGTTGAGGGATTTCGAGCGCACCAAGGCCTCGCTTCACGATGTCACATTGAAACTCGCCACCCTCACCGAGGCGCATGCGAGGCTCGCGCAAGAGCACACCAGCGTCGTGTCAGAGCGCGACGCGCTTATCGAACAGCGCGACAATCTTGACAGAGAAAGCCGCGAGACGGGCCAATCTTTGCGGAATTTTGAGGCGACGCTCGAAGAAGCGAAGCGGACCATCGACGAGCAGGCTTCGAAGATCGATAGACTCGATCGAGACCTCGAAACGGCATCGCGTCGTATCCCGGAGTTGTGCGAGGAGATCGAGGCGCTGCAGACGACTCTTGAGGTGAGGGAAAAAGTTCTGATGGATACGGAACAGCGGCGCGCTGCGCTGTTCGATCAGCACAACATGGCGCAGCAGGAAGACCGCGCGCTGCGGACAAGAATCGAGGAGCAGTCGAAGCAGCTCTTCAGGGCCACCCGTCAGCTCGCCGAGCTGGAGACCCGCCACGCCGAGGCAAGCCGTCGGGCGGGCGAACTGGAAGGGGCTCTGGCGGTTGAGAGCGCGGCCGTTGTCACACTCAGGAACCAATATCAGGCCGAGATGGATGATCACCGCGCGAGCTTCGCCGCGTTGCAAGTCAACCTATCGGCGACCGGGGCGCGCGCCGCGGCGGCGGAGCGTCTGCTGGGCGAAGCCCGCCAAGAGTTGCGCGAGCAATTGTCGGAAGTGCGGCAGCTCCAGCGTCAACAACTCGATTCAGCATCAGCGGCAAAAGCTCAGGAAAAGCGCTATGCCGAACTGGACAGAGATCATTCCGCAGCGCGCTCGCAGCTCGCCGAGCTCGAGGCTTCTAGCATTATGCTGGCCGACCGCTTCGGGGCCCTGACGAAGGAGCATAGGAACAGGGAAGCCGCGCTGCAGCGCGCGGAGGAAAAGACCGACGTTCTAGAAGCGCGAGTCAGCGAACTGACAAACGCGCTTCAATCCCAGCGCGCGCAACATGAAGCGAAGACCACGCAATTGAGCGAGCGCATCGAGGCGGAAGCGATGGCCCGCGCCCTGGCCGAGGGCGCGCTGCAAACGGCCCGCAGAGACCGGATGTCTTTGCAGCGGGAGCTTGCGAACCTGAAGGACGGCATGGTGGCCAAAGCCGTCGAGACGCCCCCCGCGCAGGACGGGGAAACCGAATCGACCGTGCCGGCCGCTCCGAGGAGCATCGACGTCACTCGCTTACTTCTTTAGCGCTTACGCGCCGCGCGTCCCTCGTCCGCTGTTTTCGCGATCGAGTTTGGACGCGAGGCTAGGGCAGATCATGAATATTCATCGCACCGCCGCCCGCACCAAGGCGTTTTTGGCCTGGGCCGAGGGAGCTGTCGCCCGTTCGCGGCATAAAGCGAGCCGCTCACTAACTCGACGATGCCTTGGCCTTACTGTGCGAACGCCATCCGCAGCCGCTCGACCTGGCTGGCCACTGCGCTGGGCGGGATTGTCGATTCCGGCGCACGCGCGGCGGCGATCGACTGGTCGAAATGGATGACGCGCTCCTGCAGGCGCATGGACCTGAAGGTCAGCCGGCGAAGCGGCGCCGGCAGTTCGTCAAACAACTCCTGTGAGCAGGCAATGTCCTGGCGCGTCAGGCGGACGCGGTGCTTTTCCGAAGCGGCTTGCGCGGGCGACAGCTCCCCCTCGTTGACCGCGCGCTGCAACAGGAGCCAAGAGGCAATCTGCATCAACCGCGTCGTCAGGCGCATGCTTTCGGTCGCATAGGCAAGCGCCACAGGACGGCGAAGGCGGCGCGAATCTTCACGTCCGGCGCCATCCAGATAGGCAGCCGATTCCTCGACCAGCGCCATGCCTTCCTTGAAGAACGCTCGAAACGACTCTGAAGCGGTCAGCTTCTGGATGAAGGAGACCGTCGTCGCGAAAGGAGCTGCATTTTCCGCGGCTCCAAAAATCGAATTGCCCAATCGACCCATCGCCATCGCATCGCCCCACGCCACTCGTGATGTCTCGCGCCTCCGCGGCAACCTTGGCCCAGCGCACGATCCCTTACCGCAAGATTAACGCCGCTCGGCTTCCGCCGCTCGTTTACTTTTCAGTAGGGTTAATAAATCGCTAAGACGAAAGATAAGTTCCAAAAAAAAGCCGCCCGGAGGCGGCTTTTGAGTTGGAAAACGGGAGGCGTAGAACAGAACGGGCAGGAGCCATTCAGAACCCGACAAATGGGTTGGTTTCCTTCATACTTGATAATCGTTAATGCGCAGTTAAAGCGCTGGCGCGGAAGCGGCAATTATGGGCCTGCGCCTTGTTTTGGGACGACCGCAAATGGATCAGAAGCTCCAGTTTGCGACAGGTCTGCGGACCGAATTCACGTCTTAAAGAACGCGCTTGCCGCCTGCTTCGTCGCATCGCGCGCCTTGATCGCGGCCTCAAGCCGGGAAATCTCGTCGCGCAGGATCTGGATTCGCTCGGTCAATTCGGGCGCGGACAGCAGGTCGAGGTTTTCGCCGATCTCGTGATGGGCCCCGAGAGGCCGCGGCTTGGCGAAAATATTCTCCTCGTCAAATCCGGCCATCGATGATCTCCACTCCAGAACGCGGCTGCATTATAGTAAAGATGAACCGCAAGCGCACGTTCAACCTGCGAGATCTGTGATGGAATTAATCGGGATGCTCGACTCTCCCTATGTCCGGCGCGTCGCAGTCGCGATGCTGAAACTCGGCCTCCCGCTCAAGCACCGCCCAATCTCGCTGTTTCGCCACGTCGACGAATTCCGCGGATACAATCCGCTGCTCAAGGCGCCCACCTTGATCGCCGACGACGGAACCGTGCTCGTCGACTCGACCTTGATTATCGATTATCTGGCCTCGCTGGCGTCCAGCGGCGACGGCCTGATGCCTTTGGACGCCTCAGCGCGGCTGCCAGCCCTGCGTTCGCTGGGGCTGTCCCTGCTGGTCTGTGAGAAAGCGGTGCAGGCGCATTACGAGCGCGTGCTGCGGCCGGCGGAAAAGCAGCACGAGCCCTGGATCAATCGCGTTCATGCGCAATTGGTCGGCGGACTCTGCCTCCTCGAGAAAGATGTCGCCTCAACCGATGGCTGGCTGTTCGAGGAACGCCTGACGATGCCCGATATTTCGCTCGCCTGCGCCTTTGCCTTCACCCAGTGCCATCTCAGCGACATTGTCGATCCGGCGACCTATCCCGCGATTGCCGCTTTCTGCGCGAGAGCCGAGGCGTTGCCGGAATTCCTCGCGGCCCCGCCGGTTGATGGCGTGACAGCGCCGGCGCACCTCGGAGGCCGCTCATGACAGCCAAGAGCATGCAAGCGATCATCGCGGCGGGATCAGGCGGCCCCGACGTGCTGCGCCTCGGCGCGGCGCCGCGACCGGCGCCCCGCGAACGCGAATTGCTGATCAAGGTCGCGGCAGCAGGCGTCAACCGGCCTGACGCGCTGCAACGCCAGGGGCTCTACCCCCCGCCGCCTGGCGCGCCCGACATCCTCGGACTGGAAATTTCGGGCGAGATCATCGAGCGCGCGCCGGACGCCTCGCGGTACGAGGTCGGCGACCGTGTGCTGGCGTTGGTTCCGGGCGGCGGCTATGCCGAATATTGCCTCGCGGACGAACGCAATGCGCTGCCGATACCAGCGGGGCTTTCGATGGTCGAGGCGGCCGCGATCCCTGAGACCTTCTTCACCGTTTGGACCAATATGTTCGAACGAGGCCAGTTAAAGTCCGGCGAGAGCCTGCTTGTCCATGGCGGCGGTTCAGGCATCGGCACGACGGCGATTGGGCTCGCCAAGGCGTTCGGCGCTTTCGTCATCGCCACGGCTGGCTCCGACGAAAAAACCGCGGCCTGCATCCGACTTGGCGCCGATGTCGGCGTAAATTATCGATCGGAGGATTTTGTCGCCGCAACGCTTAAAGCCACCGGCAACAAGGGAGCGGATGTGATCCTCGACATGGTCGGCGGCGACTACGTCGCGCGCAACTATGCCGCGGCGGCGCGGGATGGCCGAATTGTGCAGATCGCTTTCCTGAACGGCTGGCAGGCGACGCTCGATTTGCGCCCGCTGATGGTCAAGCGGCTGACGCACACGGGATCGACGCTGCGCCCCCGCTCGGCGGCGGAAAAGGGCGAGATCGCCGATGCGTTGCGCGCGAGCGTATGGCCGCTGTTGGCGCAGGGCCGCTGCAAGCCGGTGATCGACTCGACCTTCCCGCTCGCCGACGCCGCTGGCGCGCATGCGCGAATGGAAAGCTCGCAGCATTTTGGCAAGATCGTTCTGACGCTTTGAGCGTGCGCGCTGGCGAGATCACATCGTCGTGAAAGCGGCGCGCTAGGCGGAGTGTTAACGCCGGCTCTGCGTTAACGGGACGTTCGCGATTATATGATCTGATCATGGCAAGCTTCTTGCGTCAGGTGTCTCATGACGGAGCTTCTCGCATGGACCCGATCGCGTTATCGCGTCTGCCATTCGATCGCCCCTGGCTCTTTGCAGGGACGGCAATTGCGTTAAACTGTCACACGAATCACCCAGCATCCCTCAGGATGGCGCGGAGATAAGACACTGATGGGCAGTACGAGACTCCTCGCATTTCGAGCCCGAGACGTCTGCCCCCTGTTTTGCCCGCGTCAAAAATCCGCTCCAGCTTTTGCTTTTTCCAGCGCCCCCGCGTCACGGCGCGGTGCGAGGGCGTCATTTCCAGCGCCGAGAGAAGAAAAGGAATCGGGCCTTGAGCAAACGCGTTGAAAAGCTGAAACGCCGCAACACCCGTTCGCTTCCAACCGCCGAGATCATTGAATTACACAAGCCAAAATTTGAAGTCGAGCGCGCGCCCGCTCCGATCAAGGCGCTCACCGCCGCGCAGGCCGACTACCTCGACGCTCTGGCGCGCCATTCACAGGTCGTGGTCATGGGCCCCGCCGGCACCGGCAAGACGTGGATCGCCGCCACCTACGCCGCCGACCTCTACCGCAAGCGCCGCATCGGCAAGATCATCCTCACCCGGCCCAACGTGCCGTGCGGGCGCTCGCTGGGGTTCTTCCCCGGCTCGCTCGAAGAAAAATTCGCGCCGTGGGCAGCGCCGATTACCGACGCGATCAAGGAGCGCATCGGAGACGCCGCCTATGATATCGCGCTCAAGCGCGGCGACATCGAAATGGCGCCGTTCGAGGTGATGCGCGGACGCTCGTGGAAGGAAGCGTTCGTCATTCTCGACGAGGCGCAAAACACCAATGCGGCGCAAATGAAGACGTTTCTCACCCGCATCGGCGAGGATTGCAAGGTGGTCGTCAACGGCGACATCAGCCAAAGCGATCTCAGCGAAACGTCGGGTCTGCGGGTGGTGCTCGATCTGATCAAATCCCGCGCGCTGCCCGTCCCGGTCATCGAATTCGGCCTTGCCGATATCGTCCGCTCGGGCGTCTGCGCAATGTGGACGCGAGCCTTCGAGGAGGCGCATATCTAGGGGAAGCGCTTCGCACATTGGTCTGAGTTCGCGTGAGAACCTTCTCCCGTAGCGGGAGAAGGGGCTCGCGCCGCGGTCTTGATCGTCGCCCTTGACAATCCGCGCCGCGCGGCGCTCCTCACCGCTCCCCGTAGCGAACCCTTTCCATGCCGCGCTTTCGCCTGACGCTTGAATATGATGGCGCGCCGTTTGTCGGCTGGCAGGTTCAGGCCAACGGGCGCTCGGTTCAGGGCGCACTTGAAACGGCGCTGCTCGGGCTCTGCGGCGAAGCGATTGTCGCGCATGGCGCGGGGCGAACTGACGCGGGCGTTCACGCGAGCGGCCAGGTCGCGCATATCGACCTCAACCGCGACTGGGAGGGCCTTCGCCTGCGCGAGGCGCTCAACGCGCATCTGGTCCCCCATCCGATCGCGGTTCTGTCGGCCGAACGCGTGGGCGACGATTTCGACGCACGCCATTCCGCGATCATGCGCCACTATGTCTATCGCCTCATCAACCGCCGCGCGCCGCTGACGCTCGAGCGCGGGCGCGCCTGGCATGTCAAACGCAGTCTCGACGCCGATGCGATGCGCGAGGCGGCGCGCTTGCTGCTCGGACGCCATGATTTCTCGACGTTTCGCGATTCGCAATGTCAGGCGGCGAGTCCGGTGCGCACGTTGAACAGCTTCGATGTCGAACGGCGCGGCGATCTGATCACAATGCGCATCAGCGCGCTGTCGTTCCTGCATCGGCAGGTGCGCTCGATGGTCGGCTCGCTCGAACATGTCGGCGCGGGCTACTGGAGCGCGGGCGACCTTGAGGCGGCGCTCAAAGCCGCCGACCGGCGCCGCTGCGGCCAGGTCGCGCCGGCCTGCGGGCTATATCTGGCGAGGGTGGATTATTTGTAGGAGGCGGGCCCTTCTCCCCTTGCGGGAGAAGGTGTCAGCGAAGCTGACGGATGAGGGGTCGCCCGCCTCACCACGGCAGCCCGCATCTCGCCAATATTGTGTCGATCACGCTTGCCCTTTCATTGATGACTTCATGGTTCCAAAACCGCTGAATTGCGAACCCTTGCGAACGCAACCAATCGTCTCGGACATGGTCGCGCGCACTTTCGGCATGCTGGCTCCCATCGCATTCCACGATCAGCCGATGATCCGCGCAGAAAAAGTCCACGATGTAAGGCTCGAGCGGGACCTGTCGCCGCCATTTCATTCCTGATAACCGGCGATCGCGCAGGGCATGCCAAAGGCCCCTCTCCGACAAAGTCGGCGCCTTGCGCATCGCCCGCGCGTGGGACTTGGCCTGTGGGGCTTTCGGGAACTTTTTTGCGTCCACGACTGACCCCTCATCCGTCATCGCCATAAGCCCGTCGAAAGACGGGCGTCTTTCGACGCCCTATGGCGATGCCACCTTCTCCCGCAAGGGGAGAAGGGTTTCGCGCAACCGCAGATCAAACTTTGAAATACATCTCCAGCGCCCGCTCATAAATGCGCGACAACGCCTCGATGTCGGCGATCTCCGCTCGCTCGTCCACGCCGTGCATCGTCTGCCCGACAAGGCCGAGATCGACCACCGCGCAATAATCCTTGATGAAGCGCGCGTCCGAGGTGCCGCCGCTTGTCGAGAGCGCTGGTCGGCGTCCGGTAATCGCCTCGACGGCATCGGCGAGGAGATCGGTGAACGGCCCGCGCGGCGTCAGGAACGCGACGGCGTTGGCGGGATCGAAGGCAAGGGCGAAACGCCCCGCGCCGATCGCGGCGGCAACCCGCTTTTCGATCTCGCTCGCGAGGCTTTGCGGCGTCCACAAATCGTTGAAGCGCACGTTGAAGACCACGCGCGCTTCGCCGGGTATGACATTGCCAGCGCGATTGCCGACATCGATGTTGACCACTTCGAGATTGGAGGCGTCGAAGTCGGGTGTGCCCGCGTCAAGCGGCGGCGCATAGAGGGCGGCAATAAGCGGCGACAAGGCGCGCAGCGGATTATCAGCGAGCTGGGGATAGGCGACATGACCCTGCTTGCCGAACACTGTGAGTCGCCCGGTCAGCGAGCCGCGCCGGCCGTTTTTCATCGTGTCGCCGAGCGCCGCTCGGCTGGTCGGCTCGCCGAGGATGCAATGGTCGAACCGCTCGCCCCTCGCCGCGGCCCACTCGAGCAATTTCACCGTGCCGTTGACCGCTGGGCCCTCTTCGTCGCCGGTGATGAGAAAGCTGATCGAGCCCTTGAAGGCGCGCTGGACAAAGCGCAGCGCGGCGGCGACCGAGGCGGCGATGCCGCCCTTCATGTCGCAGGCGCCGCGCCCCCACAGAAAACCGTCGGCGACTTCGCCGCTGAACGGATCAAAGCGCCATTGGGCGGCATCGCCGGGCGGAACGACATCGGTATGTCCGGCAAAGGCTATGTTGGGCGCGTGCGTTCCAATTCGCGCGTAAAGATTGCCAATCGTCGGCGATCCCGCCGCGCTGAACGAAATGATCTCGGTGGAAAACCCCGCTTCGGTCAGCAGCCCGCTGAGATAGCCCAGCGCGCCGCCGTCTTCGGGAGTCACTGACCGGCATTGGATAAGGCGGCGGGCAATCGTCAGCGCGGAATCGGCGTCCATCGCCTATCGCGGCCGCATTTCCCGCACCACCGCGGCCCAGTTCAGCGCGACGTCGTAGATCGGCGCTTCGACATTCGACAGCAGCGTCCATAGCCCGGGCGCCTGACTGCGCTTCAGCGCCTTGATAAGAACCCGGCCATCGGCAAGGCCGCAAACACACATGCGGCCGACCAGATCCTCGCCGGGCGGGTCGCGTATTTCGTCGTAAAACACCAGCCAGGAATCGAACAGAGTTCCCAATGAGTGGCCGCGAATCTGCACCGCGACGGTCGCCGCGCTGGCGGTGTCAGGCGCCGGCACCTCGTCGAACGGCCCTTGCCCGTCGGCATAATAATGCGCCACGGCGCCGGCCCCGACATAGCCGACGAGCGGCACCTTGGACCGACGCGGCGGCTCACGGCCCCCGCCGATCAGCCGGGGCGGCTCGACGCCGAGATAATCCGCCGCCAGAGCGATCTCATCGGCGCGCAGCCGACGCGAGCCATTGAGCAGATCGGTCACGGCGGAGGGCGAACGCCCCAGCGCTTTGGCAAGACCGCTGCGGGTCTTGCCGGTTTCCTTGAGGGCTTGGCGAATCCAATCGACTGTCATGACGCTATTATTCTAGATTTCCGAATCAATGCAATAGAGATTTTCAGAAAAAAACTTGACAAAAGCTTCTGGCGACTAGAACATACAGAGAACAAAAGCTCGCTACCCGCCAATCGGCGTCTCTTCCTCAAATCTATGGAGCATTCAGATGGGCCTGTCCTCGTCTCGACGCCGCGCGTCCAATACGGACACAGCGCGAGCGGCCGCCGAAAAGGCCTCCCGACAACATCTGAAGGATCTTCGGCGCGCCCACGGGCAACCGCCGGCGGAGCTGGCGATCCCCAGCCGCTCTGTTCCCCGGCGCGTCGACCCCGAACCCTGGGCCTCGTTCTGCAGCTCGCCCGCGCAGATGTGTGTGGAGTTGGCGGAATGAAAACCAGACGGATGCCTTCCAAGCCCCGGATGATTACCCCCGACGAACTCGCCCGCCTCGATGCCACGCCCGAGCGGCTCGAACGGGCGATCGACAGCGGCCAGTCGAGCGAGCGAGGTCCTGACCGGCTGCGTCGCATCGCCGATCCGTTCGATGTGATGCGCGCCAATCGCGTGCTGGCCCCCCACGATTCCAAGCTCAACGATCTGCGCTGGCTGATCGGCGACGCGCTGCGCCGGCTGCATCAGCGCGCTCATCTGAATTCGCTCCGGACGATCCAGCTTGACCGCGTGGGAACGACGGGTTTTGGCCCTCGCTCGGGCCTGCCGGCGTCAGAGATGGCGTTGCATGCGCGGGATAAGTTCCGTGACGCGGAGCGCGTCGCCGGGATCGCGGCATGGCCGATCCTCGAACGCATCATCATCCAGGGCGGCGGCATTCGCGACTGCCGCGCAATGATCGCCGAAGTGACGACCGAGTGGCGCGCCGACGCGATCAGCTGCGACCGGCTGCGGATGGCGCTCGACGCGCTGGGAGGTCTGCTGGGGGTGACGGCGAGGCGAAGGTGAGGGCGACGCCATTCCCAGGACTGCATGGTGGGCGATGCAGGGATCGAACCTGCGACCCCTCCCGTGTGAAGGGAGTGCTCTACCGCTGAGCTAATCGCCCTGACTTCGAGGACGCCTCGTTTATGGCGGCGGCGGCGCGCAAGTCAAGGAGCGCCAGCGCTGGCGCGCGTATGGATCGCTCCCACGGCGTCCCACAGTTCGTCGAAATGGCTGATCACCCGGTCCGGCGCCAGGTCGGCGACCGCCACGTCGGTGTAGCCGAAATCGACGGCGATGACGGGCACGCCGGCGGCGCGCGCGGTGTCGATGTCGGTGCGCGAATCGCCCACCATGATGGCGCTGCCGAGGGTGCCGCCGGCGCTGGCGATGGTCTCGATCAGCGGCTTCGGGTCGGGCTTGGCGACGCCGAACGTATCCTGCCCGCAGATGAAGGCGAAGCGTTTCGCGACGCCGAGCTTGTTCAACAGAAGATTTGAGGAATGTTCGAGCTTGTTGGTGCAGACGGCGAGCCGATAGCCCGCCGCGGCGCAGCGGTCGAGCGCCGCGACGACGCCGGGAAACAGCCAGCTGTTGTCGGCGATATGCGCGTTGTAATGCGCGAGGAAGTCGGCGAACAGAAGCTGGTGCTTATCGGCCGCCAGGGCGCGCCCGGCCCGCGCGAAACCGCGCGCTATGAGCGCCTTGCCGCCGGCGCCGAGCATCGTGCGGGCGCTCTCCAGCGGGACCGGCTCAAGGCCCTCGCGTTCGAGAATGACGTTGAGCGTCCCCATCAGATCGCCCGCTGTCTCGGCCAAAGTGCCGTCGAGGTCGAAGACGAGAAGGGGGTGCGTCATGAGGGCCTTGTATCGGAGGCAAAGGTGGAAATCGACCAAAATGGCACCACCGTTTAGATCGTATCTTAGGAACTCGGCCTTTTTTGCATAAAGTGCGTGAGATCAGGCAATGCCTTGGGGTCCATGGGGCCATGAAACGAATGCAGCGTAGCCTTGAAGTCCATTTCTCTGAGAACCAGCGCAACAGCTCGATGATTGCCATCGAGAAGGAGAGACGTGCCATCTTGAAGGTAGTAGGCTGGGAACGTTATCTGGATCTGGGACTTGGCCCTATTAAAACAGAACGCATGTCGGTAGATGCGTTTGAGTTTGCAGTGCCATGGCGCCAAGTTATCGGCCACCTCGCCAACTGTGACTGGCTTAGCGCCGTCGTCGCTGTGACGGCAACAAACGTCGCCCTTTAGATACCACGGCATACGCAGCCTTCGAATGTCATCAGAACTCGTTAGAATGTGCGACTCGATCTTCCAATCAAGTGCCATCGTCCAATCTAGGCAAACGTCAACTCCGCTGTAGCAATTGAGAAGTTCCTCGTAGTCCATCGGGGTTGTGTCCTTCACTGCGCTATGAATTGCTGGAGCTGCGTGGATTGTCGAAGACTGACAGGCCGTAGCACGACAAACCCTACCAAAACCCCGGCGCCGCCGCCTCCAGCTTCCCGCCGATCCGCACCGGCGCGATCTTTCGCGCCAGTCCGTCGCCGCCCGTCTCCACCGCCACGCCGCACAGCGTCGCCGCGCCGAGCGCTGGCTCGAGCCTCCCGCCCTGGATTTTCGTGGTGAAACGGCGCAGCGGCTCCGCCTTGTCCATGCCGATGACCGAATCGTAATCGCCGGTCATCCCGGCATCCGAGATGAACGCCGTGCCGCCCGCAAGAATGCGATGGTCGGCGCTTGGCGCATGGGTATGCGTGCCGACGACGAGGCTGACGCGACCGTCGATATGGAATGCAAACGCCTGCTTTTCGCTGGTCGCCTCGGCGTGGAAATCAACGATGGCGGCGTCGCAGCCAACGCCAAGCGGGCAGGCGGCGAGCTCGCGGTCGATGCGTGCGAACGGGTCGTCGAGGGCATCCATGAAGATGCGTCCCATCATATTCACGACAAGCACTTTTGCGCCGCTGCGCGCCTCGATTACGCCGGCGCCGCGGCCAGGCGTCCCCCCGGGATAGTTGGCGGGGCGGATAAGGCGCGGCTGGCGCTCGATATAGACCAGCGCCTCGCGCTGATCGAAGGCGTGATTGCCGAGCGTCACCGCGTCCGCGCCGGCTTCGATGAATTCCTCGCAGATGTCCGCCGTGATGCCAAAACCGCCGGCGGCGTTCTCGCCATTCACAACGACGAAATCGAGCGCCCATTTCGTCCGCAACAGCGGCAGTTGCGCGAGCAGGATCGCCCGGCCGGCGCGGCCCACGACATCGCCGACAAACAGCAGCCGCATCAGGCGGTCCTGCAATCGATGAGATCGCGCTCCGTCAGGATGTAGTCGAGCCGCTGGTCGTGCGCCTCATCCGGCAGCGCGGCGATTTCGGCCGAGGCATAGGCGACGCCGACCGCGGTGACGCTGGCATTGGCGCGCAGCCGCTCGATCGTGCGGTCATAGTAGCCGGCGCCATAGCCGATGCGATGGCCGCGCCGGTCGAAGCAGGCGAGCGGCACGAACATCAGATCCGGTTCGAGGATGGGGGCGCCGGCGGGTGGTTCGGGAATCTTCATCGGCCCGAGGCTGGTCGGGTCGCCCGGCTTCCATTGACGGAAGATCAGCGGCGCGCCGCGCGCGACGGTGATCGGCAGAGCTGTGCAAAAACCATGCTCGGCCAGTGCGCCGAGCAGCGGCAGCGTATTGGGCTCGTCGCTGATGGGGTAGAACGCCGACACCGCGCTCGCATGCAGGCGCTGCGCCATCTCGAGGCCGAAGCGCGCCAGCCGCGCGGAGAATTGTGACCGCAAATGCTCGTCGACTTCCGCGCGCCGCGCCAGAGCCTCGATGCGCAGGCTCCGTTTGTCGGCGACGGGAAGCGTACTCATGCGCAGGGGATTCCGTAGGGCAAAGCGCGGGGCCGCAAAAGCCGTTGGATGGTAATCCCGGGCGCCTACATAAGTAGGTGGGCGCCGTGTACCCAAGCCCACGGGCAAGGACAGGGACAGCTCCCATAGGGATCGTATGGCCCCGGGGATAAGTGTCCTGACGGGCCCCGCAGCTCCGCAAGATGATATGTAGGCGCATGCGGGGGAAAAGGCTAGGGGACGGAAAAGCGCGCGCCATGCGGTTTCCACCTTCCGTCGTCGAGGTCGCCGGAGGAAGGCTGCCATTGGCGGTAATGTCGATTGAAATATGTGTATAGACATGATAAGTGGGCGGTATAGACAGGCGAGTGACGCGTCGATGGCTTTCTCCGTAAAAAGCAAGGCGGCGGACGCTGCGGTGCGGCGTCTCGCCAGGCTGAAGAACAAGTCTCTTACTCAGACAATTCAGGACGCTGTCGAGACGGAGCTGCAGCGGGTGGAGTCCGAGTGGCCGCTCGCCGAAAGGCTCAAAGCGATCGCCCGGCGCTATCGCGCATTTCCACTCACTGGCCTGGCGGCTGACAAGGCTTACTTCGACGACCTCTCGGGCGATATATAGTGTTTGTCGACGCCTCGGCGATCATCGCGATCATCGCCGAGGAGGCCGACGCGAATGATCTTGCGGCCTGTCTTTCGCAAGCGCGGCGCGTTGCTGTTTCCCCCATCGTCATCTACGAGGCAACGACCGGCCTGGCGCGCAAGCGCGCTTGCTCAATTGCAAACGCGGAGCGTCTCGTCGCTGAGTTTATCGAGGCGACGCAGGCCGAAATCCTCGAAATCGCGCCTGCGACCGCTCGCGGCGCGTTGCGCGCCTTTGAGCGCTTCGGTCGGGGACGGCATCGGGCCGACCTCAATATGGGAGATTGCTTTGCTTACGCCTGTGCGAAGGCGGAAGGGTTGCCCATGTTGTTCAAGGGCGACGATTTTATTCATACGGATATCCGCGCGGCCAGATGAGCGTTTGGCCTCGCCGCCTTCCGCCGCACCGCCATGTCGGCGGCGGAGCAACACCCTGGCCACCCCGACGTCGGACCTGTTCAAAGCGCAGAACCCTTTAGGACTTCGCCTTCTTTGAAGGTTTCGACTTGCCAGAACTGTTGAGCGCGATCGCCTCGCGAACGAGCGCCTTGAAGGCGGACTCGTCAACGTCTTCTCCTTCGCGGATATCGATCGCGCGGCGTGTGTTTCCTTCGAGACTCGCGTTGAAGAGACGGGCCGGATCGCTCAGCGACGCGCCCTTGGCGAAGGTGAGCTTCACGACAGTCTTGTAGGATTCGCCCGTGCAAATGATGCCGTCGTGCGACCAGACCGGCGTGCCCATCCACTTCCACTCCTCGACGATATCAGCGTCCGCTTGCCCGATGAGCTTGCGCATCCTGGCGAGGGTTTCGCCGCGCCAGTCCCTGAGTTCGGCGATTCTTTTCGAGATGAGTTCTGATGCCGACTGGCCTTGGCTCGCGTCCGGCTTCTTCATGTTCTCATCTCCAAAGTTCCACAGATCATTCGTTTGAAGACCAGGAGCATAGCCAGTCAAGTTTGACCGCTTTGGCCGCGCCCATCGGCGCTTTTGCGAAGCTCGACTTGGCAAGCCGGCGAGCGTCTCGAAGGCGCGAGTTCTCTAGCTCTATCAGATACATACAAGTCTTGTATTGCTGATTAACAGAAATAGTGTTACTGTTTATTTTCTGACAGGACACTCTTGGGAGCCATGCATTTGTCCCACCAATCGCCAATTTGCGACGCGGCCAGCGCGCGGTGGCGGATGCGTTCGCGCTGCGGCGGCGACGCTCATCCACCCGCTGGCGCGATGGTAACCGCTGCGCGCTGCGCCTGCTGCCACATCCCTCAGTGCGGCGGAAAATCGCCGCGCAACTCCTTGAAAGCGCCCGATCGCGCCGGAAAAGGGCGCCCCCCTCAGCGCGACTTGCCGCGGGGATTCATTGATCGCCTCATCAACGCTGGAAGCGCGACGCCGCTTGCGGCGGGAGGCGCCGCTAACTATGGTGCGCGCCGTTCAATTCCGCTGTGAGCCTCCGAGAATAATGGCCTTCATCGCCGACGCCCTCGCCCGCGTAAAGCCTTCCGCCACGATCGCCGTGACACAGAAGGCGCGCGACCTGAAAGCCCAGGGGCGCGATATCATCTCGCTTTCGGTGGGCGAGCCGGATTTCGACACGCCCGACAACATCAAGCAGGCGGCGATCCGCGCCATCGAGAAGGGCGAGACCAAGTATCCGCCGGTGCTCGGCATTCCGCCGTTGCGCGAGGCGATCGCCGCCAAGTTCAAGCGCGAGAACGGGCTCGACTACCGGCCAAGCCAGACCATCGTCGGCACCGGCGGCAAGCAGATTCTGTACAACGCCTTTCTCACCACGATGAACAAGGGCGACGAGGTCATCATCCCCGCGCCCTATTGGGTCAGCTATCCCGACATGGTGCTGATCAATGGCGGCGAGCCGGTGTTCGTTGCGACCACGCTCGAGCATTCGTTCAAGCTGCAGCCGGAAGATCTCGAGCGGGCGATCACGCCGCGCACGAAGTGGGTGGTGCTAAACTCGCCCTCCAACCCGTCGGGGGCGGCTTACACGCGGGCCGAACTGAAGGCGCTGACCGACGTGCTGATGCGCCATCCGCATGTGTGGGTGCTGACCGACGACATGTACGAGCATCTCGTCTATGGCGATTTCGTCTTCACCACCCCCGCGCAGATCGAGCCGGCGCTTTACGATCGCACGCTGACGATGAACGGCGTGTCGAAAGCCTATGCGATGACCGGCTGGCGCATCGGCTACGCCGCCGGCCCGCCGCAGCTCATCAAGGCGATGGACATGGTGCAGGGGCAGCAAACCTCGGGCGCCTGCACGATCGCGCAATGGGCCTCGGTGGAGGCGCTCAACGGACCGCAGGATTTCATCCCGGTGCGTCGCAAGGCGTTCGAGGAGCGGCGCGATCTCGTCGTGTCGATGCTCAACCAGGCGCAACATTTGAAATGTCCGTCGCCGGAGGGAGCGTTCTATGTCTATCCCTCCTGCGCCGGGGCGATCGGCAAAAAGGCGCCGTCGGGCAAGCTGATTGCCACGGATGAGGATTTTGTCGGCGAACTGCTGGAAGCGGAGGGCGTCGCGGTGGTGCACGGCTCGGCCTTCGGCCTCGGGCCGAACTTCCGCATTTCCTACGCCATGTCGCTCGGCGTGCTTGAGGATGCCTGCCACAAGATCCAACGGTTCACGTCGTCGTTGAGATAGAGGACTCCCCGACGCGCCTACAAGTCCCCTGCCGCGAATTCTATTGCGCCGGCAAGCCTGGAATCTCCAGCCCGAACGCCTGCGCCAGCAGCACCGCGTTCAGCGCCAGGATCGCCGCGCCGCCGACGATCGCGGCGACATCCGTCCAGCGTCCGTTGGCGTATTCGCCCATCACGCGTTTGTCGCGAGTCATCAGAATCAGCGGGATCAGCGGGGCGGGCAGAGCCAGGCTGAGGATCACCTGGCTGATGACGATGCCGTTGGTGGCGTTGTAACCCCAGGCGGCGAAGATCAGCGCCGGGATCATGGTGACGAGGCGACGCACCAGCAGGGGAATCCGGAAGCCGATGAATCCCTGCATCACCAATTGGCCCGCCATCGTCCCGACGGTGGAACTCGACAGGCCCGACGCCAGCAGCGCGACAAGAAATGCGCCAGCCGCGGCCGGCCCAAGCAGCGGCGCCAGCGTCGACCACGCCGTCTCGATCTCCGCGACATCGCTGTGCCCGGCGTGGAACGCACTCGCTGCCATCATCACCATAGCCATATTGACGAGCCCGGCGAGGGTGAGTGCGAAAATCACTTCGAAGTTCGAATAACGCAGAAGCTTGCGCCGCTCGCCTTCGTTGCGTGCCGGAGTGCGGCCTTGCGTCAGGCCGGAATGCAGGTAGAGCGCATGCGGCATCAGGGTTGCGCCGATAATGCCGACCGACAGCGTGAGCGCGCCGGAATCGGGTAGCGACGGCGCGAAGGTATGAATCGCTGTCGCGCCCCAATCGATTGGCGCGATAAACAATTCAACGAGATAGCAAACCCCGATCGCGCTGACCAGCGCGCCGATGATAAGCTCCATCGGCCTGAAGCCACGCTGCTGGATCATTAACAGGCCGTAAGTGACGGCGCCGGTGATGAGCATCCCGGTCAGCAGGTTGCAATGCAGCAGCAGCGACAGCCCGATGGCGGCGCCGAGGAACTCCGCCAGATCCGTCGCCATCGCCGCGATTTCGCTGACGAACCAAAGCAACCACACGAGCGGACGCGGGTACAGATCGCGGCAGAGCTCGGCCAGATTGCGGCCGGTGACGATGCCAAGCTTGGCGGAGAGCGCCTGAAACAGCATCGCAATAATATTGGCGGCGAGCACCACCCACAGCAGCGCATAGCCATAGCGCGCGCCGGCCTGGATGTTGGTGGCGAAATTGCCCGGATCGACATAGGCGATCGAAACGATCACCGCCGGCCCGACGAACAGCATCGGCCGGAACCGCCGCGCGTTGCCGCTGAGCGTCTCCCGGACGGCGTCGACCGTCCGCACCGTCATGTTCGAACTGATTGCCGCGTCGTCCATGCCGCCTCAAGCCTCGCCTGCATAATGTAGCATTGGCTACGGATGGGTCAAGGGGCGCAGGATCGCTCTTGCGCCTGCGCGGCTTTCACTTTAGGATATACATTCTCTAAAGTATATCATTGGAGCGGCCATGCACGTCGCGAAATGGGGCAACAGCCTGGCGGTGCGCCTGCCCAAGGCGCTCGTCGAAGAACTTGGATTGGAGGTCGGCGATGAAGTGGAGCTGGTCGCCGCGGTCGGGCGCCGCTTGGAGCTGGAGAAAAGCGACAGACGGGCGAAGGCGCTGGCGAACATGCGGGCGCGCGGCTGGCAATTGCCTCCGGACTACAAGTTCGACCGCGACGAGGCGAATGCGCGGTGAAGGTGTTCTTCGACACGAATATTCTCATCTATGCCCAACTCGAAGGCGCCAAGGCCGAGCGCGCCCGCAAGCTGCTCGACGCGGGCGGGCTCGTCAGCGTTCAGGTGCTCAATGAATTCGTTAACGTCCTCAGCAAGAAGCTGAAGCGGTCCTGGACGGACATCGAGGCGGCGTTGCGCGACGCGCTCGATGTCCTCGGCCCGCCGCTCGCTCTTACGCTTGAGACAAATTCCAGCGCGCTTTCGCTGGCGCGCGATCACCATCTTAGCTTTTACGACGCCCTCATCGTCGCCTCGGCCAGCGCCGCCGAATGCGTGACGCTGTACTCAGAAGACATGCAGCACGAGCGCTTGTTTGGCGGACTGCGCGTTGTGAATCCGTTCGCAATCGAAGACTAGAAATTCTTGTCAGACGTCCCGAATGCGAAAAATCCTTTGCGAGGACGAACAATGGCGATCCCTGATCGGCACGATCGGCACACGCTGCAGGCATGGTTGCTGAAACAAAAACCGGAATTGTCGGTTGCAATCGCCGCGCGCGCGGCATTGCGGGTCTTGCCGACGATCTTGTCGCCGAACCTGCCGGGAAGCGCGTTGCCAAAGGACCCTTCAGTGGGGGAACTTGTGGCGCAACTGTTCCGGGCAGTGGCCATTGCTCGCGCAGCAGGAAGGTATCCCGCTCGCGCTAGCGAGTTGCAGGGCGCCGCCGCTGTCCGCGCGGTTGCGCGCGCCAGAACTCGCGCCGCCGCCCGTGCACGCGACTCCTTCGCAGCCCGCGCCGACAACGACTTCGCCGCTGACGCCGTCGTTTTCGCCGCCCGTGCCGCTAACGCTTTAGTAATTGGCGCTTCCGAAGCCCCCGCTTACGATCTCGCTGCCGACGCTGCCGAAGCCGCCGCTGCTGGCGCAGCGTCCTACGCCTCGGGTCTGCTCAGCGCCGACTTCGTCGACGACGCCGCCCTCGCCGCACGTGCTCTGCGCCTCACCGCGCTCGCTGACGAGGGTAGCTCTGCCGGGGCTGACATTTGGCGCGCGATTTCGAGCGACGTGCAAATGATTGAGTCAACGAGAAGCGCGGGGTCGCTCGAATCGCCCTTATGGCCAGACGGCGTGCCGAAGTGGGCTGTTGACGCCTTGGCCCGCGTCCGCGCCGCTTTGCCGGATGACCAAGATTGGGACGTCTGGTTTGACTGGTACGAGGCGCGACTCCAAGGCGTATGGCGCAAACAAGACTATGAGTTCGTCTTCGCCACCGTTCCGACAGAGGTTTGGGACAAGGGCGCCGCGGCAGCGAACAGGTGGATCAAGGAGCATTTGCCACCTGACGCAGATGAACCCGACCTTTTGCGCCAACAAGCCGCGCCGTTCAGCTTTCGTCTCACAAAGGACGGCAAGATCGCCGTTGCGCCAGAAGACGCGCGAGCCATAGATTCAGAGGCGGCGCGGGACTTCTATGATGAAGCGCGGCGTAAGGCGGGTGCGCTCAAAGGGCGGTTAGAGCGAGCCCAAGCTGATTCGCGCCTGATCACCGACCTAGCGCTTTTCGATGACAGGCTCGGTGCGCGTATAGAAGATATTCGGCCGGGCTTGTTGTTGTCTTCATTGCGTTCGCTCGAATCCGATCACCGTGCTTACGACACCGAAGAGGGGCGCAAGGAACACGCGCCGGAACTCATCGCGATGCTCGATGATCTCGCCGGGACGGTGCGCGACTTCGTGTCTCAATATCCCAAGGCGCGCGATATTATCGCCAACCAGCTTGCGCTGGAGATGACCGAAGAGCCAGATCGGCTGCGAAAGGTCGAAGCGGCGAACGACGAACTCGCCGGCGCGGCGGAGTTTCATCCGATGTTGGTCGCGCCCGAAGTGCCGGCAGCGCTACGTGAGCCCGCGCAATCGACCGCGACAGCCCGCACGACTAAAGATCGCGCGTTTCAGGCCGGCCTGCGCTCGCTCACTGCCGCAAATTTCTCGCGTTTAGCCTTGAAGGCATATGAGTTCGCGAAGGAAAGCGCTCGGCAGATTGGCAAGGATGCTCCAAAGACCGTCTCCAAAGTTGTGCGTGGCACCGCGGTGGCTGTCGCCGGCCTCGCTTTCGCGCAATGGGTCGGTCCTACCGGCATGTTATTGGGACTGTCGACCGCGGTGTCCCAGCTGAACACGGCCATTGGCAAACGTGGCGGCCCGTTCGATCGGCTGTTGAAGATATTCGAGGCGAATTTGGACAAGACGCAGGGCAGCTCGAACGAGAATACAAAAACGAAAGGCAAAGGACGCGCGCAAGCAAAAGGGCCGTCGGTTGAGAAGCCTGCACCCAAGGCGCCCGCCAAGCCGAGCAGGCCAAGAGCCCGATAACGCGCGAAATTCGCGGCGATTACCCCCTTCTCGCCGCGAAGAACTCGCGCAGCATCTCCCCCGCCTCGCTCTCCCTGATCCCGCCATAAACCTCCGGCGCATGGTGGCAGGTCGGCTGGCTGAAGAAGCGGGGGCCGCTGTCGACGGCGCCGCCTTTGGGATCGGGCGCGGCGTAATAGAGGCGGCGGATGCGCGCGAAAGAGAGCGCGCCTGCGCACATGGCGCAGGGCTCCAGCGTTACATAGAGGTCGCAGTCGAGCAGCCGCGGATTGCCGAGTTTTGCGGCGGCGGCGCGCAGCGCGACGATCTCGGCATGGGCAGTCGGATCGCTATCGCCGATCGTTCGATTGCCGGCCCGGGCGATGATCGCCCCGTCGCGTACGACGACGGAGCCGATTGGCGCTTCGCCGCGCGCTTCCGCGGCGCGAGCCTCCGCGAAAGCGGCGCTCATCGGATCGATTGTCATCGCATGACATTCCTTTCCGCTCTTGCGGGCAATCTGATAAGGCATGGCGCGAAAACTGGCGATGCGCCAGTGCAGCGCGCTGGGAAGCGCCCTAGGGGAACGATCGATGACCGACAAGCCAAAGGAAGTCCGCGAAGGCCAGCGCATCGCCAAAGTCATGGCGCGCGCCGGGCTGTGCTCGCGCCGCGATGCGGAAGCGTGGATCGCGCAAGGGCGCGTCGTCGTCAACGGCAAGAAGCTCGACAGCCCCGCGTATAATGTCAGCGAAAGCGACGAAGTGCGCGTTGATGGGAAACTGGTGGGGGCACCCGAGCGCACCCGACTGTTTCTCTATAACAAGCCGCGGGGTCTCGTGACGACCGCCAGGGATCCCGAGGGACGGCCGACGATCTTCGAAAACCTGCCGGAGGATCTCCCCAGACTCGTCGCGGTCGGCCGACTCGACATCAACACCGAAGGCTTGGTCCTGCTGACTAACGACGGCGGCTTGGCGCGGGTTCTCGAACTGCCCGCCACAGCCTGGCTGCGCCGCTATCGCGTGCGCGCTCATGGCGAGGTCACGCAGGACATGCTGGCGCCGCTGACGGCGGGCATCACCCTCGATGGCGTCGACTACGCCGGCATCGAGGCGACGCTGGAGCGTCAGCAGGGCTCCAACGTGTGGATCGCCATGGGGCTGCGCGAGGGCAAGAACCGCGAGATCAAGAAAGTGCTGGAGCACCTCGGCCTTGCGGTGAACCGGCTGATCCGCATTTCGTTCGGACCGTTCCAGCTTGGCGAACTCGGCGAGGGGGCGGTGGCGGAAATCCCCACGCGCATCCTGCGCGATCAGCTCGGGTCCCGCCTTGCCAAGGCGGCGAACGTCGATTTCGACGCGCCCATCGGGGTGCATGGAGCGGCCGCCGCGACGCCAGCGGCTCGCCCCGCGCCGCCGAGCGCAATGCGCAAGCCCGCGCGGGATGGCAGGTCGGGCGAAGGCGCCAGACCGCCGCGACGGGATTTCGCCAAGCCGCCGCGCGAGAGCTTTGAAGAGCGCGAGGCGAAGGCGAAAGCCGACCCGAAGACATCCTACGCGCCCAAAATGCGCAAGCATGTCTCGGCCCTGCGGGCGCAGGAGGCGCGCGATCGCCTCGGACCGCGCAAGCGCATAGAGCGCGGCGCGACAGTCGACCGTCTGGGCCGGGAAATCAGAGTGGAGCGGCTGCTGCCCGCCGCGCCCAAGCCGCCCGCGCGCAGCGACAAGCGCACCAGGCCGCCGCGCGATGGCGCCCCATCGCGCGGCGCCAAGCCGCCAAGCCGTTTTGAGGCAAGACCCGCTCGCGAAGGCGGGCGAACTGGCGAAGCAAGGAAACACGATCGCTCGGCCGCGCGACCCGAGCGCCACGTCGAGAAGACTGCCCCGCGGGGGGAAGCCAGACCCGAGCATTTTAAAACGCGCAAACCCCGCGCAGGCGCGCGTCGCCATGAGGCGGGGGACCCTAGTCCCGCGGCCACGCGCGAGCGCCGCGTGGAGAAATCCGCCCCGCGCGGCGAAGCGGCGCGCAAGGGCAATGCATCCCGCGCCGAGCGCACCCGCGAGAGCGCACCGCCTCGCCGCGACGCGAGAGACTCCGGGAAGGAGCGCTTTAGCCCTCGCACTCCCGGCGCCCGCCCGTCAGGCGGAAAGCCGCGCGGCAAACCCGGCGGCGGCAAACCGCGCGGCCCGGATAAGCGGCGCTAGACGATGCGTATCGTCGGCGGGCGGCTGCGCGGCCGGTTACTCAACGCGCCCGCGTCGCGCGCCATTCGTCCGACTTCGGAACGGCTGCGCGAATCGATATTCGACATTCTGGCGCATCGCTATCCCTCATCGCTGGATGGCGCGCGGGTTGTCGATCTCTTCGCCGGGTCAGGCGCGCTCGGCATCGAGGCCTTGTCACGCGGCGCCGATTTTGCGCTGTTCGTCGATGACGGAGCGGAAGCGCGCGCGCTGCTGCGCGGCAATATCGCCGAACTCGGGCTCGGCGGCGTGACGCGCATCTGGCGCGCCGATGCGACCAAGCTTGGCAAGGCCCCGGCCGGGGCGCCGTTTACCCTAGCCTTCCTCGATCCGCCCTATTTGAAGGGCCTGGCGGCCCCAGCGCTTGCGGCCCTCAAGGTCGGCGGCTGGCTTGCGGCGGATGCTTTCTGCGTGGTCGAGGAGGCGTCAAAGTTAGAGCTCGCCGCGCCGGCAGGGTATGAAGTGTTAGACCAACGGACCTATGGGGACGCGCAGATCATGCTGCTACAGGTTAGCGCGTCCGCGGTTGGGGCGCCGCGAACAGCCTGACCTCCGCCAATCCGGTTTTCGCCGCTCTCCCCGATCGGGGGATATGCAAATTGGCCATCTGGCCTCCATCTTGCTATGGAAGCCGCGCAAATACTGCTCATACCCCGCCCCCAGACGGAAAATTTCATGCGCCAGGCCAAGATTTCGCGCAAAACCCGCGAAACCGATATCAGCGTCGACGTCAATCTCGATGGCGCGGGGAAGTCGGACGTCGAAACCGGCATCGGCTTTTTCGACCACATGCTCGACCAGCTGGCGCGCCACTCTCTCATCGACATGACCATCCGCGCCAAAGGCGATTTGCATATCGACGACCATCACACGGTCGAGGACGTTGGCATCGCGCTCGGCCAGGCCCTGGCGAAGGCGGTCGGCGACAAGCGCGGCATCGCTCGCTACGCCGATTGCCTGTTGCCGATGGATGAGACCCTGACGCGGGTTGCGCTCGACATCGCCGGGAGGCCGTTCCTGGTCTTTAACGTCGCTTTCCCCACGGAAAAAATTGGCGCGTTCGATACGCATCTGGTGCGCGAGTTTTTTCAGGCGCTGGCGATGAACGGCGGCCTTACACTGCATGTCGAAACGCTTTACGGCGCGAACAGCCACCATATCGCCGAATCGTGCTTCAAGGGCGTCGCCCGCGTGCTCGGCGCCGCGCTCGCGATCGATCCCCGTCAGGCCGAGCGTGTGCCCTCGACCAAAGGCGCGCTGTGAAGCGGAAATAGCCATGGCGATCTACCGTGTGCACATGCCCCTTGGACTCGCTCCGCTCGCCGCAGCGGACAGGACGCGATTTGTCCGCGAAGGCTTTGCTTTCTGGGCGCTGGTGTTTGGCCCGTTCTGGCTACTGGCGAAGCGTCAGTGGCTGGCGCTCGGCGTCTGGATTCTTGGCGCGGCGTTGGCGGCGATCGCGATTTCCGCCGGCCTGCTGCCAGAAGATTCAGCCGCATGGCTGTACTGGCTGACCGCTCTTTATCTTGGGTTTGAGGGCCGCAATATTGTCAGCGCGGCGCTGGAGCGCCGAGGCGCGCCGCTTGTCGACGTCGCGGTGGGACCCGATCGTCTGACCGCGGAGCGCGCGTTCTTTTCGTGCTGGCTGGCGCCAACAGAGGCGCCTCGTGCGCCGCCCATCCAGACACCTCGCGCGGAGGCGCCCGCGCAGTCGATCATCGGCCTCTTTCCCGAAGCCGGCGGGTGAGATGAACGTCGCCATCGTCGATTACGGCTCGGGCAATTTGCATTCGGCCCACAAAGCCTTCGAGCGCGCCGCGCGCGAGGCGGCGCTCGCTGCATCGGTCGCCGTGACCTGCGACCCCGACGAGGTGGCGCGCGCCGACGCGATCGTGCTGCCCGGCGTCGGAGCATTCGCCGATTGCCGTCGCGGCCTCGCCGCCGTTTCGGGCATGGTCGAGGCGATGGAGGACGCGGTGCGGGGGCGTGGGCGGCCTTTCCTGGGCATTTGCGTTGGCATGCAGTTGCTGGCCTCGCGAGGGCTCGAATACGAGACGGTCGCGGGGTTGGACTGGATTTCGGGCGATGTCGCGCCGATCAGGCCAGCCGATGCGGCGTTGAAGATTCCGCATATGGGCTGGAACACGCTGGAGTTGCGCCGCACCCATGCTTTGTTCGACGGCATTCAAACCGGCGCATCGGGCCGCCACGCCTATTTCGTCCATTCGTTCCAGCTTTATTGCGCTGACCCGGCCGACGTTGTCGCGACCGCCGACTACGGCGGCCCCATCGCCGCCATGGTCGCGCGCGACAATATCGCCGGCGTGCAGTTCCATCCCGAGAAGAGCCAGAGTCTCGGCCTGGCGCTGATCGCCAACTTCCTGAGATGGCGCCCGTGATTATTTTTCCGGCAATCGATCTTAAGGAAGGCGAATGCGTCCGGCTGGTGCGCGGCGACATGGCGCAAGCGACGATTTTCAACGACGATCCGGCCGCCCAGGCGCGAACGTTTGAATCGCAGGGTTTCACCTGGCTGCATGTCGTCGATCTCGACGGCGCGTTTGCCGGGAAGCCGATGAATGCGCAGGCGGTGAAGAACATTCTGGCCGCCGTGAAGATGAAGATGCAGCTCGGCGGCGGCATTCGCGACATGAAAACGGTCAGCGGTTGGCTCGAACACGGCGTGACGCGCGCGATCATCGGCACGGCGGCGGTGCGCGATCCCGATTTCGTGCGCGAGGCGGCGCGAATCTATCCCGGCCGCATCGCCGTTGGCATCGACGCGAGGGACGGCCGCGTCGCCGTCGACGGCTGGGCCAGGACCTCCGATATTTCGGCGCTGGAGCTTGGGCGCCGCTTCGAGGATGCCGGCGTCGCCGCGATCATTTACACCGACATTTCGCGCGACGGCGCGATGCAGGGCCTCAACATCGAGGCGACGATCGCGCTCGCCGAAGCCGTCTCGATCCCCGTCATCGCCTCGGGCGGCCTCGCCTCGATCGACGACGTGAAGCGCCTGCTGGCGCCCAGATGCGTGCGCCTCGCCGGCGCCATCACCGGCCGTGCGCTGTATGATGGCAGGCTCGATGCCGCAGAGGCGCTGGCGTTGATCGCCGCTTCGCGAGGCGCGCATGCTTAAGTCGCGCCTCATCCCCTGCCTCGACGTCAAGGACGGCCGCGTCGTCAAGGGCGTCAACTTCGTCAATCTGCGCGACGCCGGCGATCCCGTCGAGGCGGCCATCGCCTACGATGCCGCAGGCGCCGACGAGCTGTGTTTTCTCGACATCACCGCGAGCCACGAGAACCGCGGCACGCTGCTCGACGTGGTCAGCCGCACGGCGGAAAAATGCTTCATGCCGCTGACCGTGGGCGGCGGCGTTCGCACCGTGGAGGATATCCGCGCGTTGCTGCTGGCCGGCGCCGACAAGGTCTCGATCAACACCGCGGCCGTGAACGATCGCGCCTTCGTGCGCGCCGCGGCGGAGAAGTTCGGCAGCCAGTGTGTCGTCGTGGCGGTTGACGCCAAGCGTGTTTCGGCGCCGGGCGAGCCGGGCCGCTGGGAGATATTCACCCACGGCGGGCGCAAGGCGACCGGCATCGACGCGGTGGAATTCGCCCGAGAGGTCGTGGCGCTCGGGGCGGGGGAGATATTGCTGACCTCGATGGATCGCGACGGCGCGAAAATCGGTTTCGATCTCGCGCTGACCCGCGCCGTCGCCGACGCCGTGAGCGCGCCGGTGATCGCCTCGGGCGGCGTCGGAACCCTCGACCATCTCGTCGAAGGCGTGATTGAGGGCCACGCCAGCGCGGTGCTCGCGGCGTCGATCTTCCACTTCGGCGAATTCACGATCAGGCAGGCGAAGGAGCATATGGCGAGGGCGGGGGTGGCGGTGCGGATGGATTGAGGGGGCGGGCGCAGGCTGGTCGCATGCGGGCAAAGAAGCGGCGCTCGCTCGACCGACATGGTGGTGAATTAGTGGACCGTCACCGCAATTTGTAATGCAAAATTGTAATTCCGCGAGGACTGGCGATTCACCAAAGCTTGCTTATAAGGTAGAATAGGTCGTGAGCGTAATGCGCCAGCTCGTCGAATTGGTTGGCGAGCCAATGCCATATGTCTGAATTGCTCAGCGCCCTTATCGCAATCTTACCGAGTTCCTGTGCGCCGCCTTTCGTAAGTCCGTCAATCAGAGGGGACGACGGTACGTTTGTTTTGATCTTTTCGCTCTTGGCCTCGAAGTCTTCAGCAGCCGCCTTCAGTGTACGTGCGTAGGTCTCCGCCGAACCCGATCGAGCCGTAATCGCCGCCATTGACGCGGAGATCTCTTCAAAATCCCTTTCGTTCAACGGCTGGCTGTTGTGCCCCGAACCCTTCTGCTCTGAAAGGTACGCAATAGCGTCTTTGATCGCCGTGATGCGTTTCTGTATTTCTGCGTCAATTCGATTTTCTTCGGCGATGCGGATAGTAAGCGGCGGCTGCGTTGCTCCAGAGCTCGCTTGGATCGCCGCGGAGAGCGTTCGTTGTTGCGCAGCGATTCGAGCGGCGTCGTCGTCACCAGTATTCCGAAAAGGGAACAGCGCCGGATCAAAGCCGGCCGCCGATGCGGTCGCGGATGCGCCTAGCAAGCCTGATCGCTTCCGTACGAACTCCCCGGCCTCAGCCTTCGCTCCTTCGTCCGAGTTTTTTGCTGGCTCCACCATGTTCAGCCTTTCATCGCGATTCTTCCTCGAACGCATAGCACTTTCGTTGACGCCGCGCCCAGATGTTCCGTATTTGTCCACATAGTCGAAAGAGTTACCGACGGAAAGGTCATAGAGAGTTTTATTTTTTGAGCGGCCTTAATGGCATCCAATCGGCCATTTACGCCGGCGGGCGTGGCAGTGAGGCTGGATTGATTGCGATTCGCACGTTCGCTTCAAGCTCCCATCAACCGCAGCCCAATCGCGGCGCCGGCAGCGCGCATCTCCTCGTCCAGCGTCGCGAGTGGAAGCCCGCGCCGTCCCGCGAGTTCAACATAAGCGGCGTCATAGACGGTCATCCGGAAGCGATCCGCCAGTTCCAACGTTGCGCCCCAGGCATTCGAATCCGTGTCGGCGTCCACCGTGATATCCAGACAAGCCAGATCAGCGAGTGCGGCGCGGCGAAATTCCGCGTCGATGCGTCCGCGCCGCATCGCGCCGGTCAGGCTGTTGGCGACTTCGAGCCGCCATAGCGACGGGACAAACGCGCCCCTATCGGCCACGGCATCGAAGACACCACGGATCTCATGCGTTGTTTCGTCGCTGTAAATCCAAGCGAGCGTTGCCGAACTGTCGAGCACGAGACTCACGGCCGGCCTTCGTCGCGCCAGGACTTCCATTCGCTCCAGTCGAAGGGACCGAGTTTTTGCGCTTCGGCGCGTTCGCGAATGCGCAGGACGGCGGCACGGGCTTGTTCGCGGCTGTGCGCAGGCCGCAAAGGCGCCAGGCGCGCAATCGCCTTGCCATGGCGGGTGATCGTCACCTCCTCGCCTTGCTCGACGAGGTCGAGCAGTTGGCCGAGCTTGTTTTTGGCCTCAAATGCGCCGACTTCCCGCATGGATACCTCATTTAGGCTAGCTCAGGCTAGATTATCATGCGATTGTATATCGCGCAAACGGGAACGCGCGCCGGCCGCATTCCCCTTCGGGCGGCGTATTTCCACACTCGGC
>Ga0209698_10000167_pt1 | contig 69575 bp, 47 predicted proteins | sample LitLauG_LLR_2012_FD_187203 | JGI IMG/M metagenome (GOLD analysis project Ga0209698, IMG submission 187203) | Freshwater sediment microbial communities from Pennsylvania, USA - Little Laurel Run_MetaG_LLR_2012 (SPAdes) (version 2) | ecosystem: Environmental > Aquatic > Freshwater > Creek >... | reverse complement strand
CCCCCGCTCCCGCTCCCGCCCCCGTGCCCGCCAGCGAAGCGAGCCCCGACCTCCAGCCCCTGCGCGGCGTGGCCGGAAAGATCGCCGAGAATATGGCCGCCAGCGTCAGCATTCCCCTGGCCACGTCCCAGCGCACCATCGCCGTCAAGGTGATGGACGAAAACCGCCGCATCATCAACCAGCACCGCACCCTGGTGGGCCGCTCCAAAGTCTCCTACACCCACCTGATCGGATGGGCGGTCCTCAAGGCCCTCGAAGATCTCCCCGGCATCAACCACGCCTATGTCGAACGGGACGGCCAGCCCTATCGCGCCATCCACCAGCAGATCCACCTCGGCGTCGCCGTCGATGTCGCGGGCAAAGACGGCGCCCGCGTCCTGATGGTGCCCTGCATCAAGAACGCCGGCGCCGTCAGTTTCCAGGAATACGTCACCGCCTTCGACGATCTGGTCAACCGCGCCCGCACAGGCAAGCTCACTCCCAGCGATTTCCAGGGCACCACTATTTCCCTCACCAACCCCGGCACCGTCGGCACCATGTCGTCGAGCCCGCGCCTCATGCAGGGCCAGGGCGCGATTATCGCGGCCGGCGCGATCGATTACCCCGCGGAATACCAAGGCGCCGCCAACGAGACTCGTGCCATCCTCGGCATCAGCAAGGTGATGACCCTCTCCTGCACGTACGATCACCGCATCATCCAGGGCGCCGAATCGGGCCTGTTCCTCGGCAAGGTCCAGTCGCTGCTCGACGGCGGCGACGGTTTCTACGAAGAGGTCTTCAACCACCTGCGCATGCCCCACCAGCCGGTCAAGTGGGAGACCGACCGCACTCCACTGCTGCCCGGCATGACCTCCGCCCGCACCGCCGAAATCGCCAAGGAAGCCGGGATCATGCAACTGATCAACGCCTACCGGGTGCGCGGCCACCTGATTGCCGATCTCGACCCGCTCGGCGCGGAGCCCAGCTACCATCCCGAGCTTGATCCTGAAACCTACGGCCTCACCATCTGGGACCTGGACCGCGAGTTCCTCACCGGCAGCCTGGGCGAGGCCATCGGCGAGGGCGCACCCAAGGCGGTCGCCACGCTGCGCGAAATCCTGGAGACGCTGCGCCAGACCTACTGCGGCAAAATCGGCTGCGAGTACATGAACATTCAGGTGCCCGAGCAGAAGCGCTGGCTGCAGCAGCGCATGGAGCACGAGGCCAACCACTGGCCGCTCGATCGCGGCACCCGGGTGCGTATCCTGCAAAGCATCCTCAACGGTGAAGAGTTCGAGCACTTCCTGCACTCCCGCTTCGTGGGCCAGAAGCGCTTCGCCCTGGAAGGGGGCGAAAGCGCGCTGGCCATCCTGGACGAGATCCTGGAACGCGCCGCCGCCCGCAACGTACACGAAATCGTGATCGGCATGGCCCACCGCGGCCGGCTCAACGTGCTCGCCAATACGGTCGGCAAGGACGTAAAGCAGATCTTCTCCGAGTTCGAAGGCGAGATCGATCCCTCCAGCACGCAGGGTTCGGGCGACGTGAAGTACCACCTGGGCGCCACCGGCATTCGCAGAACCGCCAGCGGGCGCGAGATCGTGGTTTCGGTGGCGCCCAACCCCAGCCACCTGGAGGCCGTCGACCCGGTGGTGGAAGGCATCGTCCGCCCCAAGCAGGACCGCCTCGGCGATACCTCACGCGAGCGCGTCATCCCCGTCCTCATCCACGGCGACGCGGCTTTCGCCGGCCAGGGCGTGGTGGCCGAGACCTTGAACCTCTCGCAGCTCGATGGTTACTCAACCGGCGGCACCATCCACCTGGTAATTAATAATCAGATCGGTTTCACCACCCTGCCGGACGAATCGCGTTCCACACCGTACTCCACCGACGTGGCGCGCGGCGTGCAGGCGCCCATCTTCCACGTCAACGGCGACGATCCCGAAGCCGCCATCCGGGTGGTGCAGATCGCCTTCGATTACCGCCAACAGTTCAAGAAGGACGTGGTGATCGACATGTTCTGTTATCGCCGCCACGGCCACAACGAAGGCGACGACCCGAGCTACACGCAACCCGTCCTCTACCGCAAGATCAAGGAGCACACGCCGGTGAGCGCGCAGTATGCCGCCAAGCTGGCCCGCGAGAATGTGCTGAACGAAGAGGAAGCGCAGGCGATGCGAAAGGCGGTGGCCGCGCGCCTGTCCGCGGCTTACGATGCCGTGCAGGAGCGCGCCGAACGCTTCGAATTTCAGGAACTGAGCGCCGTGGCCGGCGAGGAGTTCGGCGGCTTCTGCCCGCGCACGGCGGTGAACCAGCAGGTATTGGAACGCGTCATCGCCGGCATGACGCGCTTCCCCGAGAACTTCCACCTTCACCCCAAGCTGCGCGGGTTCGTCGAAAAGCGCCGCGACGTTCTCGCCAAGGGCGGCACGTTCGACTGGGCTTTCGGCGAAGCGCTCGCCTTCGGCACCCTGGCACTGGAAGGCACGGCGGTCCGCCTAAGCGGCCAGGATTCCGGACGCGGCACATTCAGCCAGCGCCACCTGGCCTTCTATGATTCCGAAATCGGCAAGCGCTACATCCCCTTGCAGCACATCACGCCTGACCAGGGCCGCTTCGACGTCTTCGATAGTTCGCTGAGCGAGTATGCCGTGCTGGGCTTCGAGTTCGGCTACAGCGTAGCCGACCCGCTGACCCTGGTCATCTGGGAAGCCCAATTCGGCGACTTCGCCAACGGCGCCCAGATCATGATCGACCAGTTCATCTCGTGCTGCGAGCAGAAATGGGGCCAGCCCAGCGGCCTGGTGATGCTGCTGCCGCACGGCTTCGAAGGCCAGGGCCCCGAGCATTCCAGCGCCCGCATCGAGCGCTACCTGACGCTTTGCGCCGAAAACAACATGCAAGTCTGCAACGTCACCACGCCGGCCCAATACTTCCACGTGCTGCGCCGTCAGATGTACGGGGGCAACGACCGCCGCGGCACGCGCAAGCCCCTCATCATTTTCACGCCGAAGAGTCTGCTGCGCCACCCGCGCGCCGTGTCCACGCTGCACGATTTCACCACCGGCGGCTTCCTCGAAATCATGGGCGATACCGGCGCCAGCGAGCCCGGCCGGATCACCCGCGTAGTCTTCTGTTCCGGCAAGATCTGTTACGACCTCATGGCCGCCCGCGAAGAACGCAAGGCCGAGCACGTGGCCCTGGTCCGCGTGGAGCAACTCTACCCCTTTGCCGCCGACCAGGCCCGCGACATTCTGGCCCGCTACCCGCTCACCGCCGAGGTGGTCTGGGCGCAGGAAGAGCCGCGCAACATGGGCCCCTGGCACTTCATCCACGACCAGATCGAGCCGCTGCTCGCAGATTCACGCCGCGAAGTCCGTTACGTGGGCCGCCCCGAGAGCGCCAGCCCGGCCACCGGCTCCGGCAAGCGCCACCAGCAGGAGCAGGCCGAAATCGTCAACGATGCCCTCACGCCCGGCGCCATCTCGCAGACCAAGCGCGTCCGCCTGGTGGCGCGGAGAAAGAAGTAGCACCGCGGGCTTGCCACCGGCGTGATCCGCCCCTCATTCGCGGCATGGAGTTACAATTCGGTCGGTTATTCCCGTGAAGCCATTTCTCCGAACGGCCCCGGTCCTCCTGTTCGTCTTGCCGTGCGCGCTGGCGCAGTGGGACGATTCCCTCCTGAAGCCCTTTGTCATGGATCATCGCCACGGAGCGCAGTCCCCGGCCGATGTCGGGTTTCTGCTGGACGCCCCGGCGGGAAAGAACGGCTTCCTGCAGATTCGCAACGGCCATCTCAGCACCGCCAATGGCCGGCGGATGCGGTTCTGGGGCGTCCATTTTACCGACTGGAGCCGCGGCTCGGTGGAACTGCCGCCCAAGGAAGATGCGCCGATGTGGGCGGCCACGCTGGCGCGATTCGGCATTAACCTGGTGCGGCTGCACTTTCTCGATCTGCCATCGCCGAGAGGAATCGTCGATGCGTCCAAGAGCGACAGCCGTTCCTTCGACCGGCAACAACTCGACCGGCTCGACTTCCTGTTTGCCGAACTGAAGAAGCGCGGGATCTATGCCGACCTGAACCTCAATGTGGGCCGGTCATACAAATCCGGCGACGGCGTTCAGGACTTCGACCGGATTCAATGGGCCAAAGGTCTCACCCTGTTTGACCCGCGGCTGATCGAACTCGAGAAGGAATATGCACGCCTGCTTCTGACTCACGTCAATCCTTACACCGGGCTGGAGTACCGTAACGATCCGGCGATCGCCATCGTCGAACTCCTGAACGAAAACGGGCTCTACCTCGGGTTTCGCGCCCCCACGCCATACTACAGCGACGAGTTGACGGCGCTCTACAACGGCTGGCTGGGCCGCCATCTCACGCCCGAAGCGCTACGAAAAGTGCGCGAGCAGGCCGGTGTGGCGGGCGACTCGCCAGTCCCGCGTCTCCAGGGGCAGGACGCGGCGGCCGCTCCGCAAGAACGGTACGAGGCCGAGGTGGCGTTCTACATGGACACCGAGAGCGGATTCTACCAGGACATGAGCGCCTACCTGAAGACACGCTCGGGGTCAAGGTTCCGATCACGGGAACGGCCGATCATAGCCATACCAGCAGCCCCTATCCCATGCTGGCGTCGCTCGCGAAGCTGGACATAGTGGACGGCCACGTCTACTGGCAGCACCCGGGTTCACCGCCGCCGGTCAACACCGCGATGGTGAACGATCCGCTCCATTCCACCGTGGTCCAGCTTTCGCGGACCGCATTCGCCGGCAAACCTTACACGGTTAGCGAGACGAACCATCCGTTTCCGAACGAATGGGCCAGCGAAGGAATTCCGACCCTCGCCGCCTATGGGAGCTTCGAGGACTGGGACGCGATTGTGGTCTACACGTTCGAACCCAAGCTCGCTCCCGACTGGCAGCCCTATGTGGGCGATCCGTTCGATATCTCGCTCGATCCGGTGCGCATGACGGAGATGGCATCGGGCGCCCTCATGTTTCTGCGCGGCGACGTGCAGGCGGCGCGCCAGACCGTGAACCGGACCTATTCCAAGGAACAGGTGCTGAAAAGCCGGTTGCTCCCGCCCAGCGCGCAACCTTACTTCACACCTGGTTTCCCGTTGGCGCTTCCGCTGATACACGGTGTCCGGATCCAATCGCTGGACGGCGCCCGAACGCAAGAAACTGCTGCAACGGAAGCGAATCCAATTGTCTCGGACACCAAGGAACTCTCCTGGTACACGTCCGCGGAGAAGACCGGGCTGATTACGGTGGAGGCCGGCCGCACGCAGGCGCTCATCGGCTTCATCAAGGCAAATCACAAGGTTTTGAAGAACCTCAGCGCCGACATTGCCAATCCCTTCGCTGCCATCGTGCTGACCGCGCTCGACGACAAGCCCCTGGGGCAGTCGGACAGGATGCTCGTCACCGCGGGCTCGCGCGTGGCCAACACCGGCATGAAATGGAACGATGGGCACACGCGCCTCGCAAATCAGGGCGGCTCACCTTCGCTGATCGAGCCGGTTACCGGCACGGTGACCTTGCGCAATATCGGGAAGGCCGCGGCGGTGACCGCGGTGTCGCTCGACGGCGCGGGAAAACCAATGGGTGCAGCCCTCGAGGCGAAAAAGACCGCCGATGGATGGGCGATCCCGGTAGGGAACCCGGCAACCACCTGGTACGTGGTCTCCGTCCGCCGGCATTGAGGGTCAGATAAGGGAAGAGTTGTGAGTCATCCGAACGATTCGATCACGCGCCGCGGCCTGTTTGGCCGGGCACTGGGAGCAGCGGCACCGCAGAGGCGCGGAGACGCGGAGAAGAGCTGAGCACGAAAGAAGAACAAGCGCGGAGCAAAGTGGCGCGAACTGCATGCATACCCCCTGTCGCACAAAGAATATCCAATTAACTCTTGCGCTGGCCAATAAAAGAGATTAGGATATTTTAGTACTGTTTAAGTGGCGGTGATAGGTAGATAGGCGACCAACCGCAGCGCGCATCATGCTGCGGCGGTGGCATGGGCACGGCATTGCCGCCGTGAAACATTTTTGTTGACGGGGAGTTGCTCTTGCTCAGGATCTCTCGTGCAGTCGCGTTGCCATCGTTCGTCGGCTTGAGCCATTCAGGCCCCAACCAGGCCCGCCCGCTGTGCCGGCTTGAGCGCCACACCTCATCGGCCCAAACTGACACTTGGAATACCGGGGGCACCATGAGCTTCAAATACCAGTGGGACTCGTCGACTGGACGCATCGGGGACCTAACGACATGTACGATGGGAGAATATGTCGGGTACAACAACTGACGACCTGAAGCATCCCAGCCCTCCGTTTCCAACTATCACGTCGGCGTACAACAATCCAACCGAGGATTATCACACTCTACGGACGGGCAACTACAAGACAACAACGCAACTCCGACACAATCAGGTTCGACCGAGACGAGGGCAACGGGATTTCGAACTCCTTACATTGCAAAGTCAATCCGAGCAACTCAGTGGTGGCGTTACAAATGCACTTGCTACAACGGCGGCGGTCTCCCGGTCAACCTAACAGGCCCAATTCCACTCGTCCGCAACGTTAGCCAAAACCCGGACGCCACGTGGAGCTTTACGATCACAGAGTCCCCCACTCTTCCCGGTCCCGGCCCCTCTCCTGGACCGGGGGGGGAAGCGCCAGCATAATACTACCGCAGTAGGCCGATGACCGACCAGAATAGAGGATCTATGCTACTGACAAGAAACCAACCGACATTCGCCTGTGAAGTGATCGTGTTGGCGCTCCTTGGAGTGGCCATGAGCCACGCCGCAATCGGTCAAGTCACCATCTCCTACATGATACCCGAAACACGCGTTAGCGTACGGGAGCCAATCCTGGTCGAATTTGCCCTCGTCAACCAATCCCCCGGGCCAGTAGTGGTGGATCTTGGGTTGAATCGGACGGCGGCGTTCGTAATCTCCTTCTCGCATGACGACGGGCGGATGCTGGCCTCCCGTATCAGTGTCGGGATAGTCCCGCCATCGCCTTATTTCGTGGCCCCTGATATTGTGACCAGGGCGCCGACCTTCACTGTAGGCGCCGCTCAGATCTATCGGCAACGCCTCTTGCTGAACAACTGGTTTAGCTTCGACCGAGCGGGCTCGTTCCAAGTGGACCTTGACATGCCGAGTCCCATATTCAGCCAGGAAGGCGCGAGGCTTACTGTAGCGGGCGGCAGCTTCAGAACGCTAATTGAAGTTGATCCGTACGACCCCAGACGGCTCTCCGACAAGTGCTCGAAGCTTTTGCAGGAGATTACGAATACGGACCTTGCCAACGATCGACTGGAGTTTGGGACCGCATTGACATCCGTCGAGGACCCCGTCGCGGTGCCTTACCTGCTGCGGCTCCTTACGGATACGATCATAGCCGAACGCCGCGCAATTGCTATGCTCGAAAGAATCGGGACCAGGGAAGCAGTGGAAGCATTGATCGTTTCCTGTCAGCATCGTGATCAAGGAATCGCCAAGATGAGTGCTGACGCGCTACAGCGGATGGAGCATCGTACGATTGATGCATTTGTCAAGGCGAGAATAGACGCGGCACTGAAGAACATCGCGCATTAGGATTGACTTCGAGAAGGAAGAAGGTCCGGCGATGGTTCTAAAACTGGCGCTTCTTCCGCAAGATATCAAGGCGAAGCCTTGGCTAGCTTAGCTAGAATGGTTCAGAAGGGAATGGTCTATGCCATCGCTTTCAAACGAGGCGTTGAAAGTCACTCGCTTGTTGGCGAACCTTTCTGGATGCGCCACAACCTCGCACAAAGTCGTCACGAGAGGCTCCGTGTCACGACTTGTGGGCGCTACGGGCTGCTGGCCTGATCCCGGCAGTGCAAGCACGGATTGAGGGTCAGATAAGGGAAGAGTTGTGAGTCATCCGAACGATTCGATCACGCGCCGCGGCCTGTTTGGCCGGGCACTGGGAGCAGCGGCCCTGGTCAGGGCGCTCGATCAGGCAAGCCAGGTGGTTGCCCAAACGCCGGAATCGGTCCCGCGTATTCACGACGCCTTCGACTTCGGCTGGAAGTTCTTCAAAGGCGACGCCCCCGGCGCGCAGCAGCCGTCGTTTGACGACTCCCACTGGCGCAGCCTCGACTTGCCGCACGATTGGAGCATCGAGGGCCCCTTCGCACCAAATGAGCCGAGCGGCGGCTCCGGGGGCTACGCCCCGACCGGCATCGGCTGGTACCGGAAGCATTTCCGGCTCCCGGCATCGTACCGGGACCGTAAGGTGTCCATCGAGTTCGATGGCGTCTACCAGAACAGCGAGGTGTGGTTCAACGGGCAATACCTCGGGAAGAGGCCATTCGGGTACATCAGCTTCGCCTACGACCTCACTCCGCACTGGATCGCCGCCGGCGACAACGTGATCGCCGTGAAAGTGGATAACGGGCGCCAGCCCAGCTCGCGCTGGTATACCGGCTCGGGCATCTATCGTCACACCTGGCTGCTGGCGGTGAATCCGGTCCACGTGTCTCCATGGGGGACGTTCGTGACCACCCCACGGGTTGGCAAGGATGCCGCCACGGTTCAGATCCAGACGCGGGTGCGCAACGCGGGAGCTGCGTCCGCGGCCTGCACGCTGGTCACGGCGATCCTCGATCGCCAACGCCAAGCGGTGCAGGCGGCCGAGGTGACTCAGGAGATCGGCCCCAACGCCGAATACGAATTCGGGCAGCATCTGCCAGTGGAGAAGCCGAATCTCTGGAGCGTCGCCTCGCCGTATCTCTACCAGGTGCGCAGCACGGTCCGGCTCGGCCCGCAAGTGGTGGACGTGTACGAGACGCCGATGGGAATTCGCGAGGCGTTGTTCGATGCCGACCGCGGGTTCCTGCTGAATGGCGAGCACGTCAAGCTGAACGGCGTTTGTCTGCACCACGACGCGGGATCGATGGGCGCGGCCGTGCCGGAGCGGGTTTGGGAGCGGCGCTTCGAAGCCTTGCGCGAGATGGGCTGCAACGCGATCCGGACCAGCCACAATCCGCCGGCGCCCGAGTTCCTGGACCTCTGCGACCGCATGGGATTCGTGGTCATGAACGAGGCTTTCGACGAGTGGAAGGCGGGGAAGGGACAGGTGCGCGGCAACGGCTATTCGAGGATCTACGACGAATGGCACGAACGCGACGTGACGGATTTCGTTCGCCGCGACCGCAATCATCCTTCGGTGGCGCTGTGGAGTTGCGGCAACGAAATCGGCGACCAGCTCACCGAACACGGAGTGGAGATTCTGCGCGAACTGATCGCCATTTTTCATCGCGAAGACCCGACGCGCCCGGTCACGGCCGGCTGCGACCAGATTGCGGCAGAGCCCAGAGCCGTGTCCGCGGAGTTTCTCGGCCTGCTGGACATCGTGGGCTACAACTACGCCGACCGCTGGCGGGAGAGGCGGGAGTTGTACTATAGCGCCGATAAGGCCGCACATCCCAACTGGCGCATGATCGGAACCGAAAGCAGCGGCATGGGCGGGCTGCGCGGCGACTATCGCGGGCTCGTGCCCATGCCCCCGGGACAGACCGCGGCGCCAGCAGGCGCGATGGCCGGCCGGGGCGGTTTCGGCCGCGGCGGCGGCCGCGGGCTGGACACGGAGCAGTTGTGGAAGTTCGTGCGCAACCACGATTATGTGGCGGGCGACTTCATGTGGACCGGCATCGACTACCTGGGCGAAGCCGGCGGACCAAGCCGCGGCGCCAGCGCGGGCGTCATCGACAGTTGCGGTTTTCCCAAAGACGGCTATTATTTCTACCAGAGCCAGTGGACCGAGAAACCGGTGCTGCACTTGTTCCCGCACTGGAACTGGAAGGGCCGCGAGAGCCAGTTCGTGCCGGTCACCTGCTACACCAATTGCGATGCGGTAGAGTTGTTCCTCAACGGCAGATCCATTGGCGTCAAGGGCTACGCGTTCCCGCGATACGGCATGCAGGGCCGCTACGGCCAATACGCGCCGGCGCCAGTGGGCGCCCTCCGGACCACCAACGACCTGCACCTCACTTGGGACGTGCCGTACGAACCCGGAACCCTGAAGGCCGTGGGCATGAAGGCTGGAAAGGTGGCCATGGAAGTGGAGGTTTCGACGACTGGCGATCCCGCCGCCATCGACCTCTCCGCGGACCGCAGTGACATACGGGCAGACCGGCGCGATGTGGCGCAGATCACCGTAAAGGTCCTGGACGCCCAGGGCCGTCTGCATCCGGATGCCGACAATGAGGTCACGTTCGAGGTCCGGGGCGAAGGCAAGCTGATCGGCGTGGACAACGGCAACATGGCTGATATGGGCGCGGACTTCAAGGGCAGGATCAGGAAGGCCTCTCACGGCTTGTGCCTGGCGATCGTGCAATCTACTGCCTATGCCGGGCAGATTCGCTTCACCGCCACGTCTCCCGGCCTCAAGCCGGCCAGCATGACGATTACGACCAAGGCGTGAGCCGGGAGGGCAGGAGTCCGGTTCACCGGGCGCCGCATCCGTGTGCCTCCGCAGACCCGATGGTAAAATTCTCCGAGGGGATGTCGATTTCGGCAATCGCCGTTCGTCGTGCCGATGGAGGGGCAGGCGTGATCCGGCACGTGAGGGAAGCGGCGGGCTGGCGGGGGCAGATCAAGCCGAACACAGCCAGGAATGGCCGTGATACAAGGAGCGAGGAATGAGCAAAGTACGTGTACTTGTGGGAACGCGGAAGGGCGCGTTCGTTTTGACGTCGGATGGCAAGCGCGAACGGTGGGACGTCAGCGGTCCCCATTTCGGGGGCTGGGAGTTGTACCACTTGAAGGGATCGCCGGCCGACCCGAATCGGCTGTACGCATCGCAGTCGACCGGCTGGCACGGGCAGTTGATCCAGCGCTCGGACGACGGGGGCCAGACGTGGGAGCCGGTGGGGAACAAGTTCGTTTACGACGGCGTCCCCGGCACTCATCAGTGGTACGACGGCAAGCCGCACCCGTGGGAGTTCAAGCGCGTGTGGCATCTGGAGCCATCGCTCACCGATCCGGATACGGTCTACGCCGGGGTCGAGGATGCCGCGCTGTTCCGCTCGACCGACGGCGGGCAGACGTGGCAGGAACTCGCGGGGCTGCGCGGGCATGGCTCTGGTCCGCAGTGGCAGCCGGGCGCGGGGGGAATGTGCCTGCATACGATTCTTCTGGACCCGAGCGACCCGGCGCGGATCTTCATCGCCATCTCGGCGGCGGGCGCTTTTCGCACAGACGATAGCGGCCAGACGTGGAAGCCGATCAACCGTGGGCTGTACTCGCAATACATCCCCGTACCAACGGCCGAGGTGGGCCATTGCGTTCACCGCATCGCCATGCACAAGTCGCGCCCGGCGGTGCTGTTCATGCAGAAGCACTGGGACGTGATGCGCAGCGACGATGCCGGCGACTCCTGGCACGAGGTGAGCGGGAACCTGCCGACGGATTTCGGGTTCGTGATCGACGTAAACGCGAACGAACCGGAGACCATCTACGTGGTCCCGATCACGAGCGACTCGCTGCACTATCCGCCCGAAGGCAAGCTGCGCGTGTACCGCAGCCGGACGGGCGGCAACGAGTGGGAGGCGCTGACGAAGGGTCTGCCGCAAAGCGACTGCTACGTCAACGTACTGCGGGACGCGATGGCGGTGGACTCGCTGGACGCGTGCGGCGTTTACTTCGGCACCACGGGCGGGCAGGTGTACGCATCGGCCGATGGCGGGGACAACTGGGCGGCGATTGTGCGAGATCTGCCGGCGGTGCTATCGGTCGAGGTCCAGACACTGCCATGATCCGCGTGATGCTTCCGGGGCATCTGCGAACGCTGGCGAAAATCAGCGGTGAGGTGAAGCTCGAGATTGCCGGGCCGGTGACGCAGCGGTCGGTGCTGGATGCGCTCGAGGCCTGCTATCCGATGCTGTGTGGGACGGTGCGCGATCACGTGACGCAACAGCGGCGGCCGTTCGTGAGGTTCTTCGCCTGCGAGGAGGATTGGTCGCACGCATCACCGGACGCGCCGCTGCCGGAGGCGGTGGCGTCGGGGAGGGAGCCGTTCCTGGTGGTTGGGGCGATTGCCGGAGGGTAGGGCGGCCCAAGACGCTGGTGTTGGTTGCGGGGGTGTACCATCGCACCCACAGCACCGCAACTCAGGAGGACTTTATGTGCCATACGCGGTTCACCGTCGTAAAGATGGTTGCCATTTTGTCATTGGGTTGGATCACCGCCAATCCATCGATCGGGCGCGCCGGCCAAATCGTTTTTGACAATCTCCGAGGAGCCTCGGTTCCCTCCTTCGGGCCGTCTTGTTGTCAAACAGGTGACGAGATCTCCCTGAGCGGCAGTGCTCGCTCCATCACTCTGCTGACGCTCGGCGTGTATACCCAAGGCTTTGATCTAAACGCAGGAATCGAGATGGCAATATACGCCAACGATGGACCGGGAACGAGTCCTGGTTCGTTGCTTTGGCAGAGCGGTCCTTTGGCAGTGTTTGTTCCGGCTGCCACCACCGAAATCAATTTCCTGGTGCCAGGTATCATCGTTCCGGACGTGATTACGGTGACGTCACTGGTTTCTTCGTCTGACCCTGTCGCACTCGGCAGGCTACTTCCGGCGCCCCCAACCACAGGCAGTTTGAACAACGTGTGGTACGAGGCGTCCCCGGGAACCTGGGCGTCCGTGGCGCCAGCCTTCGCCTCCGCGGTACGAGTTGAAGCTGTTCCGGAATCGCCATCCAACGCGCTTCTTCTCGCCGGATTGGCTGGAATAGCCTTTCTCGCTTTCGTCCGCAGGTCATGCACGGCGCGGAGAAAGGCAGTGGCCGGATTTTTGGGGCGTCTGGCGTAGGTAGCGGCGGGGCAAGACGTCATACGATTCGGCCTACGTGGCGTTTCGATCCAGGAGGGGGCCAACGGCCGAAGGCGCGACCTGCTCTGGAAGACAATTTGTCCCATTCGGGGGCAGGGTGGACAGAGCGCCGTGTTTGCTTATGTTTGAGCCTTACAGACCTCGATACTGCCATAGCGCACGGGACAGAATGTCCCAAGCCGATTTTGGATATTTTCGTGCTAACCACTTCATAATCCATGGGTTAACTGCGGGACACCGGGCGGAACGGAACGTGCTTATTCTCCCGGCGTATGAACCGAGCACTTCTGACACTCGTACTCACCGCCGGGTTGGCGTTTGCCGGTAACCCGAAAGTCTCCGGCGACTTGGACGGCGCCGATCCGACCAGTTCGGTGGACGTGATCGTGCAGTATTCGGCGATGCCGACCGAAGGGCATCACCAGAGGGTCCGGGCCCGGGGCGGCATTCTCAAGGGCCAGTTCCACGCCATCAAGGGCGCACATTATTCCATTCCGGTCTCGGCCCTCGAGGATCTGGCCAGCGACCCGGACGTCATACACATTTCGCCGAACCGCGCCCTGCGAGCGGCCGATTCGCCCACGCTGGATTACTATGAAGCCACCCTCAATACCCCGCTGGCATGGCAGCTCGGGTATGACGGAACCGGGATCGGCGTAGCCGTCATCGATAGCGGCATCATCGATATTCCCGACCTCCACAACCAGAATTCTTACCGCGTCGTCTACAGCCAGGATTTCGTCAACGGCGGCAGCGCCACCGACACCTACGGTCACGGCAGTCACGTCGCCGGCATCATCGGTGGCGGTGGAAAGAATTCTACCGGCCCCAGCTATTTCTACACCATCAAAGGGATTGCGCCCAACGTCAACCTGATCAATCTGCGAGTATTGGACCAGAACGGCCAGAGTTCCGACAGCACCGTGATCGCGGCCATCAACCAGGCCATCAACCTCAAGTCGCAATACAACATTCGAGTGATCAACCTGTCGCTGGGCCGGCCGGTATTCGAAAGCTACAGCCAGGATCCGCTGTGCCAGGCGGTGGAAGCGGCCTGGAAAGCGGGCATCGTAGTGGTGGTGGCGGCCGGCAATGAGGGGCGCAACAATTCAGCCAAAACCGGCGGCTATTCCACGATCACGGCTCCCGGCAACGATCCCTACGTAATCACCGTGGGCGCCATGAAGACCATGGGGACGTCGAACCGCGGTAACGACCTGATCGCCAGCTACAGTTCCAAAGGGCCGACGCTGTTGGACCGCATCGTGAAGCCGGACCTGGTGGCGCCAGGAAACCGGATCATCTCACTCTATTCGTCGAGCACCAATCTCAACCGGAGTTATCCCGGCAACGAGATTCCCACCTCTTTGTACCAGAGCAACGGCAATAGTACCGCATCCGATACCTATTACACCCTCAGCGGAACCAGCATGGCGGCCCCCATGGTGAGCGGAGCGGCGGCGCTAATGCTCCAGCAGGATCCGACCCTGACCCCAGACACGGTCAAGGCACGGCTGATGAAGACCGCGTCCAAGAGTTTCCCGACCAGCAGCACAGCGACCGACCCGGTAACCGGGACGAATTATACGAGCTACTACGACGTGTTCTCCGTGGGCTCCGGATATCTGGACATCTGGGCCGCGCTGAACAACCACGACACATTGACTGCCGGAACCAACGCCAACTCGCCGTCCGTGGTCTATGACACCAGCACCAAGAAGGTGAGCCTGGTGAACGCGAATAACGTGGTCTGGGGCACCAACGGTGTCTGGGGCACAAATATCGTCTGGGGCAGCACGGTGGTCTCGGGCACGAACGTGGTGTGGGGCACCAACGTTGTTTGGGGCACCAGCAGCATGCAAGGGTTCAACGTAGTCTGGGGAACCAACGTCGTTTGGGGCACCTCTACAACCGATGTAACCGAAGCAACCGCGCTTACCATCAACGGCGAGAACTAGCGGGAACACAAGAGAGACAAGGAGGCCAAAAAAATGATACGCACTCTAACCATTTCTGTTCTCGCTCTGACAGCCTGGAGCCAGGCGTTTGCCGGAGACTCCAAGATCGCCCCGGACCTCATGCGCCGGGACGGGAACGACACCGTTAACGTGATCGTCCAATACCACCAGGCCCCCGCCGAACGGCATCACCAGAAGGTGCTCGCCCGCGGCGGTTATCACCGGGCGAATCTGCACACGGTGAAAGCCGCGGCGTATACGCTGCCCGCCGCTGCCATTTCCGCGCTGGCCGGCGACCCCGACGTCGCTTACATTTCTCCCGACCGCCCCGTGCAAGCAGCAGCCGCCGGTCCGGTGATTCCCGACTACAAGCTGCAGGCGGTCACCGCCGACATCGCGCAGAAGTATGGCTGGACCGGCGCGGGAATCGGCGTAGCCATCATCGACAGCGGCATCGCCGACAAACCGGATCTGCACAATGCCTCCGGATTCGAGGTTGTCTACGCCCAGAACCTCATTGTGGGTGGATCCGCGGTCGATGGGTATGGTCATGGAACCCACGTCGCCGGAATCGTGGGCGGAACCGGCGGCCATTCGGCGGGCACATACTCCGGGATCGCTCCGGGTGTCAAGCTCATCAACCTCATGGCCCTCGACAAGACCGGCGCCTCCACCGACAGCGTCGTGATTGCGGCGATTCAGCGGGCGATCCAGTTGAAATCGCAGTACAACATTCGCGTCATCAACCTGTCGCTCGGCCGGCCGGTTTTTGAGAGCTACACGCTGGATCCGCTCTGCCAGGCAGTGGAAACCGCCTGGAAAGCCGGCATTGTGGTGGTAGTGGCCGCCGGAAACAACGGCCGCAATACCAGCGCCGGCACCGATGGGTATGCCACCATCACTGCTCCCGGAAACGATCCGTATGTGATCACGGTGGGGGCGATGAAGCCGGAAGGCACAGCCTCGCGCGCCGACGATCTGATCGCCAGCTACAGTTCGAAAGGGCCGACCCTGTTTGATCACGTCGTCAAGCCCGATCTGGTAGCGCCCGGCAACAAGATTGTTTCCGTAAAGGCCAATGGGACGCTCGCCACCACATACCAAAGCAACACATTGGACTCCGAGTATTTCCTCTTGAACGGCACCAGCATGGCCACGCCGCTGGTGAGCGGCGCCGCGGCGTTGCTATTGCAGCAGAACCCGAGCCTGACGCCCGACCAGGTGAAGGCGCGGCTGATGAAGACCGCGTATAAAGCATTCCCAGCGTCCAGCAGCGCAACTGATCCGGTAACCGGTGTGACCTACACCAGCCAGTACGACGTGTTCACGGTCGGCGCCGGCTATCTGGATGTCTGGGCGGCATTGAATAATGCGGACCTGGCGCCAATGACCGCACTTTCGCCGACGGCAACTTACGACGCCGCCAGCGGTAATGTGTACCTGGTGTTTGACAGCACGGCGGTTTGGGGCACGAACGCGTTGTGGGGTTCCACGGCGGTCTGGGGCACCAACGCCTTGTGGGGTTCCAACGCGTTATGGGGTTCCAACGCGCTATGGGGTTCCAACGCGTTATGGGGAACCACGGCGGTTTGGGGCACGAGCGGAACTCAAGGCTTCACGGCGGTCTGGGGCACGACCGCAGTATGGGGCACCGGACAACCCGCCAGCGAGAGTATCAACATCCTCATCAAGGGTGAGAATTGAGGAGGAGATCGCTATGCGCAACGGACCTGTGCGATTTGCTCTCCTCGTGACGAGTCCGTAAGCATCCCAAAAACCCCACCTCTTGAGGCGGGCTGGCCAAGACAGGCCGGTCCGCCTCGTTCTTTTTGGTCCTCTCGCTTCCGCCTCGCCCGTCTGTCCGCTCCCGGGACAACCTCGGCAAACTGGCTATCGCGACCGGACCCGATGATGACGTTGGCGGGACGAATAGGAGCCGTCGAGGCCGCCATTGCTCGCGCTTCATCTGAGCCTCCAGAGGCAAACCAAAGGCGAGGGGCTACGTCCTGACATAATGGACCGTGACGGGCCAGAGTTGCTTTGAACGCAGGCGGAAGGGCGGCCTCGTGGGGGGACGGATGGGCTTCGGGCATGGGGCGGCGTGGCCACGGGTCTGGCCGGCTCGCGAAAGTGGCTTGCTGTCCCGCCGTGCTGCGGTGCACGTTCCTGGCGCTCCATCGCGCCAACTGCGCCCGCACGGAGGCGCAGCGCCTCGGCCTTCTTGCATGAGCTGGAATGCCGTTATGGGATCGCAGTAGGGTAGAAAGGAGACGGGAAATGTGGGAGGGGAACATGAACTATCGAGCGTTGAGTTTCGTCGCCGGCTTGCTGATGCTGCAGGCCGGTTACGCGGAAGCGGCCTCCTGTGGGGGCCACGGAGACCGCAGCACGCTGCTGGTTACCACGTCTTGGCTGGCGGACCACCTGAACGATAAGAATGTCGTGGTTCTGGGGGTAGGTAAGAAGGAAGATTACGACAAGGGGCACATCCCCGGATCACTGTTTGTTGAGTACATGGACACGCATGTCATGAAGAGCGAAGCGGGACTCACCTTGGAGCTTTCTCCGACGGACGTCATCAAGGACGTGTTCGAGAAGTTGGGGGTGTCCAGCGATTCGCGCGTGATTCTCTACCCCATCACGGACTGGATTTCACCCACCACGCGCGTTCTCCTGACGCTGGATGCCTTGGGAATGGGGCGGCAGACCGCGCTTTTGGACGGCGGGCTGCCCGCATGGACGAGCGAAGGACGCAAGGTGTCCACCGAAGTGCGTTCGGTAATCAGGGGAAAACTGGAGCCGTGCCCGCAGAGCGACGTGATCACCGACCTGGCGTACGTCAGCACCAATTTGCATCACGCCGGAGTAGCCATCGTGGATGCGCGCGATCCGCAATTCTACACGGGCGCCACCGTTCCGCGAGACCGGCGCGCGGGCCATATTCCGGGCGCATCGAACATCACTTACTCCACCGTGGTGGACGACAAAGGCAAGTTGAAGCCGACGGCCGTCCTGGAGGAGATGTTCAAGAAAGCCGGCGTGCAAAAGGGTGATCGGGTGGTCTCTTACTGTCACATTGGCCAGCAGGCCACTGTGATTTATTTCGTGGCCCGCTACCTGGGCTACGACGCGCGGATGTTTGACGGCTCCTGGGAGGATTGGAGCAGGCACAACGAACTGCCCGCCGAGGTTTCGAAGTAGGGGAAGAGGGCAGCCTCCTGTCTGCCGAACCGCCGCACGGTGCCTGTCGCCTCGGGTAGGAGGCTTGGTAAGGGAGTGGGCGGGCGCTTGCGGTACGATTTGGCGCGTAAGGACGCCTTCTGCCGCCGGCCCACCTGAAATGAGGTGCGGGTGACGTTGGTTCCGCGCCATAATCTACCAATGAGCGTTTCCGGCGTTCCCGTCGTTTCCCGAAGGGGTTTCCTGACAACTTCCTCGTTGCTGCTGGCTGGCTGCGCGGCGCGCCGCAATCCGGTGGCAAAGGGGCCGGGGACTGTCTCCGCAACAGCGCGGCTGGCTCGGGTGAAAGTCTCGCCGGACCGCGTGATCCGTGCCATCGCGGGGCTGCGTCCCTACCGGCCGTCGGGCTTCGTGGTGCGAGGGGAGAAGCTCGATAGCAAGACGGTGATCCACAACTACGGCCACGGCGGAGCCGGCATCACGCTGTCCTGGGGCACGTCGCAATTGGCGGTGGAGGAAGGGGCCAAATCCGCCGAGCGCGAGTGCGCGGTGATCGGCTGCGGTGTGGTGGGCCTCTCCACCGCGCGCCTCTTGCAGCAGCGCGGCTACAGCCCGGTGATTTATGCCAAAGCCATGCCGCCGTCAACCACCTCCAACGTAGCCGGCGGACTGTGGGAACCGGTGACGGTCTTCGACGAGACCCGCATCACGCCGGATTTCCGCCGGCAGTTTGCCGAGGCCTCGCGCTTCGCCTTCCGGCGCTACCAGTCGCTGGCCGGTGATTGGTACGGAGTGCGCTGGCTCCCGCTCTATAGTCTCTCGCGAGATGCGGCGCACCAGCCGCCGCCGCGGGAGAGCCCGAATAGCGACGTGGAACGACTGTACCCGGAGGCCAGGCAACTGACCAACGCCGAGCATCCCTTCGACGTGCCTTTCGTCCACAGACGCCAGACCATGCTGATCGAGCCGGCCATCTATCTGGGCGCGCTGCTGCGGGATTTCCACGTCAGCGGTGGGCGCATTGTGATTCAGGAGTTCGGGACGGCGCGCGATTTGATGTCGCTTCGGGAGAACTTGGTCTTCAACTGCACGGGCCTGGGAGCGCGGACGCTATTCAACGATTCGGAGCTGATGCCGATCAAGGGCCAACTGGTTTTCCTGCTGCCGCAACCGGAAGTAGATTACTGCACGGTCGGCCCGGACGGCAACTATATGTTCCCGCGGCACGACGGAATCCTGTTGGGCGGCAGCCGGGAGCGAGGAGTCGAGAACACCGATACCGACGCGGTAACCACGGATCGGATTCTGCGCGAGAACGGGGAGTTGTTCACGCGGATGCGGGGTTAGCGGGGCAGCCGCCGGTCATCGGGTTTGGGAAACAACCCGGATGTCAGCAGTGCCGGTGAACCATGAGCAGAGTCATATCGTCCTGCGGCGGGCCAGCGTCGCGGAAGCGGGCGACGTCTCGCAGGACGCCGTCGACGACGGCTCTCGCATCCCGCTCCGCCTGACCGTGTAACGAACGGATGAGCCGTTCTTCTTCGTAGGCATTGCCTTCCGGATCTTGCGCCTCCGTGATGCCATCCGTATACACGACCAGGCTGTCGCCTGGGTCGAGCCGGATGTGCCTGACCGTGTGCCGGCAGTCGCAAAAAAGCCCCAGCGGCAAACCCGTGGCTTCGATCCGGTCCGCGCCGTCTGGCCGCAATAGCAACGGCCTGCAGTGGCCCGCGTTGCACAGATCCACACCCTTCCCGGTAGTACGGCCAGCCACCAGCGTTGCATAATGCGTGGCCGGAGTACTCTCGCAGAACAACCGATTCGCGCGTGAGATCACCTCCGCGAGCGGCAAATCCAGCGATAGCAAACTGCGGAAGATCGCGCTGAGGTGCGTCATCAGCAACGATGCGGCCACGCCTTTGCCGGCAACATCGCCGACCGCGAAAAAAAGGGACTTGCCGTCGTCCGAGGGGACAACTTCACAATAATCGCCGCCCACAACCCCGGCCGGTTGGTACCGGTAGTGCGTTTCCCAGTCTCCGGCAGCAATGTCCCTCGCCGGCAGGAGCCTCGACTGGATCTGCGTTGCCAACTCGAGGTCCTGTTCGTGAGCCCTCAGTTCCGTTTCGGTGAGGTGATCCAGACAGAATCGCACTAGCGGATTGCGTTCGAGCCGGTCTGCTTCGATCGAATCGTGGCAAGTCTCGCAGATGCCATAGGATCCGTTATCGATTCTCTGCAGAGCGGCATCGATCTCCGCCAGGAGTTCATTGATGTAGTCCGCGGACACCGAGCGAGTGGCCGCCTCGAGCCGCACTCGTCTCTCGATAATCCTGGGCCGCAGTTCGTGAATCAAGGAAGCGGATGCAGTGTTCATACCAGAATTTCTCCGAGCCTCTCTATTGTGGCGCATCTGGCCGGCGTGAAACTATCCGCAAGTTGCCGTGAGATAGCACGTACAATCGGAATCATGGTGCGCCTCTTCGTGCTTGCCCTGCTGCCCGCCTGGCTTCCTGCCGCGGAATTGACGATCGACCACGCCACGGTGGCCGGAACGGATCTCAAGAAGATGCAAGCCACGCTCCTGGGCGTGGGGATTCGGACGGTCTACGGTGGCCCGCACAGCAACCATGCCACCGAGATGGCGCTGGTCAGCTTTCCGGACGGCTCCTACCTGGAGTTGATCGCGGTGCAGCCGAACGCCGATCCGAAGGCGGTGGAAACGCACGAATGGGCGCGGTTCCTGAAGTCGGAAGCGGCGCCTTGCGCCTGGGCCGCGCGCGTGAAGGATTTGACGGCGGAGGTCACGCGCCTGAAAGGCGCCGGGATCGCGGTGTCGGCGCCGGTGAAAAGCGGCCGGCAGCGGCCCGATGGCGTCCGTCTGGAATGGGAGACCTCGGAGTTGGGCGCCGGGACTCGGGGAACGTTCTTCCCTTTTCTGATCCACGATTTCACCGACCGCAACAGGCGCGCGTTTCCGCAAGGCAAGCCGGTGACCAAGGATTTTCGAGGCATCTCGCGGGTGGTGATCGCGGTGAAGAATCTGGACGCCGCCATCCAGCGTTACCAGCAGGCGTACGCCGTGCCCCCGCCGATCAAGCAGGTGGATAAAGGCTTCGAAGCGTACCTGGCCTTGCTGGGCAACGTTCCGGTCGTGCTGGCGCAGCCGCTCAATGCGGAGTCGTGGCTCAACAACCGCATCGAGAAGTACGGGGAAGGGCCCTGCGCGTTTGTGCTGGCCGCTGCCAATCCCGGGCGCTACCAGGCGGCCTCGAAAAGCCGCTGGTTTGGCGCTGAGATCTCGTGGTTCGACGCGGAAAAGCTGGGCTGGTTTCTGGGCTTCGAGGCCGTCCGGTAGAGGATGGCGCGGAGCCGCGGAGCCTCTGATATCCTAATGCCACAGGAGTGCGCATGTCCCGACTCGCCGTCTGTCTCTTAAGCGCCGTCGCCGCTCAGGCCGCTACGACCGTCTACCAGGCCTCGTTCGATCAGCCCAACAACGGATGGACCGCAGTCCATGGCATCGCCGCGGCGGACGGCGCCATTCACCATGGCGCCGGCAAGTCGCTGCGCATCGAACCGGGCGGCCCGTCGCCGGACGCGCTGGTGCGCTCCGCCCCTGTCTCCCTCACCATCGGCAAGCGCTACGAACTGAGCGGCTGGGTGCGCACGGAGTCCGTTACCGTGCGCGATCTTGACCGGTCGCCGATCGCCACCGGCGCCGCCCTGAGCATGGCCTCCATGCCCTTCGATGTGCACTCCACGTCGCTCGGCGGCACCCAGCCGTGGACCCGCCTCAGCCTGCGCTTCGTCGCCAGCCGCGCGTCGGACCACATTGTCCTCACCATCGGCAACGGCGGCTCGTTCCGCGGCAAGGCCTGGTTCGATGGCGTCAGCCTCGATGAAGCCGGGGCATCCGAGGAATGGCCCGCGCGCGAAGCCGTCAAGACCTTCGGCCCGGCCTACCGGTACCCGGCCGCCGGTTGGATCTACTTGCACATCGAAGGCAAGCCCTACGAGCGTGGCTACCAGCACGGCTACCTGATGGCCCGCGAAATTCCAGAGTATCTCGACCGCTCGGCAGCCGACCTCGGTGGCGGCGCGCCAGCCTGGGCCAATTTCCGCACGACGGCCAACGCCTTCTTCCTCCGCGGGTTCGATCGCGAGATTCTCGAAGAAATGCGCGGCATCGCCGACGGCGCATCGGACGCCGGCGCCAAGTGGCAGGACCGCCGCATCGATCTGGTCGATGTCGTGGTCGCCAACGTCACCGTCGAGATGAGCGAACTGCGTGCCGCTGCGCCCATGATGCCCACCGGCTTGGAAGGTCTCCGGTTCGATGCGCCCGCCTACTTCGATAAGAAACGCGATGGTTCCCCTTCCGCTCCGCCCGTCACCGACCGCTGCAGCGCCTTCGCCGCCACCGGCCCGGCAACCAGGGACGGCAAGATGATCGTCGGACACGTGACCTGGTGGCCGCTCACGCTGGCCGAACAGACCAACGTGTGGCTTGACATCCAGCCCGAATCCGGCCACCGCATGCTGATGCAGAGCTACCCCGGCGGCATCGAGAGCGGCACTGACTGGTATCAGAACGACGCGGGTGTGGTCCTCACGGAAACCACCATCCGCCAGACGCCGTTCAATCCGCAAGGCACGCCCGTAGCCTATCGCGCCCGCATGGCCATTCAGTACGCGGGCGACATCAGCGAGATGGTGGAGCGCCTCGGCGCCAGGAACAACGGCCTGTATACCAACGAGTGGATCATGGGCGACGCCAAGAACAATGAAATCGCCATGTACGAGCTCGGCACCAACCACACCAAGCTGTGGCGCAGCACGCGCAACGAGTGGTTCAACCAGACCGAGGGCTTCTACTGGGGCAACAACAACGCCAAGGACCTCACCATCCGCACCGAATATCTGCCCGACCCGCAGGGCCAGCCCGAGTACGTCCCGTACGTCCCCGCCATGCGCGACCTGGCATGGCAGGACCTGTATCAGAAACACCGCGGCCAGATCGACGAGCAGTTCGCCTTCCTGGCTTTCCGCACTGCGCCCCTGGTGAGCGCCAGCACCATGGATGCGAAGGTCGTGACCGCCGAAATGGCCAACCACCTGATGGTCTGGGGCGCCCTCGGCAAGCCCAACCAGCGCGAATGGGTGGCGGGCGCGCGCAGCAGTTACGATAAGAACGATGGCCTCTATCCTTCCGGTTACTATCTCTTCGGCGGCGACGCCTCGCCGCGCCTGGCTGCGGCCATCCGCGAAAACGAGACCGCGCGCCTGAATCGGTCAAAGCCCTCGGAGGACGCGGCGGCCCGTCCGGCGCGCCGTGCGGGGTTCGCAGGCCGGCTGTGGAAGGGTTGGATCGTTCCGGCCTCGGATGCCGATACATGGTTTGCCGCCGGATCGGTGAGCTATCTCGATGTGCTCTCGGCCGAGGACGTCGAGAAAGCCGTGAAGGCCTGGCAGATCGAGTATCGCGGCCTGAAACTGGCGACCGATAACCCCATCAACCGATTCCGCATGGCGGAAACCAAGGGCGTTCTGTTCCTGGATTCGCTGCGCCGCCAGATGGGTGACGATGCCTTCCTGAAGCTGATGGCCGGTTACTTCACGGCTAACACCACGAAAACGGTTACGGCTCAATCGTTCCTCGACAAAGCCGGCGTCCCGTTTGAGTTCAAGGAGCCTGGGGAGGGTCCGGCCTACCTGGTGGGCGATATCGGACGTCGCCTGAGTTCGGCGGTGCTGGTTTATGGCACGCTGCGCGAAGCGGGCGCCAACCGCTACGCCGCCGAACAGTTACAGACCCGCTATCTCGACCAGTTCGAGAGTGAGGTTCCCATCTATAAGGACTTCGAGGTTTCGGACGACTTACTACAGCATCGCGACGTGATCTTCGTCGGACGTCCCGAGGCGAACTCGGCGCTGGCGGCCTGGTCGTCGAAGATCGGCTTGGATTACACGGGCGCCGCTTTCAAGATGGAAGGCGCGGTGCACGCTGGGGAACGCGAGGCCCTGACGCTGGCCGCCAGCAATCCGCTCGATCCGTCGCATATGGTGCTGGTCCTGGCGGGGAACGACGCGCTCCGCACGGTGAAACTTGCGAAGTCCGGTGGCCCGCGCGAGCAGGCCGAGTACGTGGTGACTGGCGAGGCCAAGCCCGCCGCCCCAGTGGGCGGCACGCGGCGAGGCCGGTAGGCGCAGTGGGGCGTGGGGCAAGCGATCCGCGATCACTCCTTACACGACCTCGGAGCCTTGGCGATCGTCGTGCCCGCAGATTTCAACCTTGCGGGCAGCTCCACAAGCCCCAGTTTTTCATCGTCTACTGGGCGTCGATGGTGAAAGATAAGCGCTGGAGCGTGCCCGTGCTTCACTGGCTAGCGGCGAGGGCGTTCCGCACGAAGAGATCCTCGGCGAGTTCGGGCTGAAGCTAAATTAACCTATTTGCCAGCATAACCAAGTAGGTTAATCTGGTGCATGGACAGCGGACGCCGCACGGCAAGTTGGTGGTTGTCCAAAACCTGCTTGCGGCGGGCAAGGCCCGTGCCACGGTCTCGGCGCTGGCTGGCGGCGCGGCGCTTACACTCCGCGACTTCTACAAGAGTATGACCACGCATGCCGATCACCGCATCTGGCAGGACGTCTACCGTCCGAAGACGCCGGCCGGCGACGTCTACCGACACGCGCAATATTTCTTACACCTACAAAGGTGAAACAACCACAATTCCGGCCGTGCGTGGCGAGTTCTGCCCGGCTTGCGGGAAAAGCGTCCTGACCGCGGCGGAATCGAAACGGGTCGGCGCGGCGATGCTAGAGTACAACAGGCAGGTGAACGCATCCATTGTCGATCCCGCTTGCAAGACGGCGAAAAGCAATTTGACGTTTTTTAAGAAGGTCGCCCCTGGAGAAATTGCTCGACTTCTCGTACCCTTTATGGTGGCCGAACCGCCTCACCGACAAGTCCTTATGGCCAATCTTCCCACCTCAGTGAGTTCCAGCGGGCCAAACTTCGAGACGAGAGTGGAGGGACGGGAGTGCGGTATCCGAACGAGAACCGACCTAAGAGCTTGATTGGCAAGCTCAAGACGACAATCTCAACTGGTGCAAAAACGGCCCCGGCTTAACGAAAGTGCGGTGGCTCGGCTGCTTTCTGGTTTCGAAGAAAAAGAAAGATTAGACCACCAGCGACGACGACCAAAATACCGCCGACCAAAACCAGTTCTGTAGGCATGAGGCGTTCCTTTCAAGAATTCGCTGGCTGTGTTGCCAACCAGTCTTCCTACCACGAAGGGCGCTAAACCCTGATTGCAGGTTACCGGACTTGCCAAATTTCGCTAAAATAAAGAGTATGGAATCCGATTCTATGACACTCCCAGGCCCTCACCCTTCCGGTCCTTGGTTTCGAGTTTGGGCGGCAGCGCTCTTTTGATGGGTCTTACGGATCGCAGAACAACATTGCGCGTAACCCACTTCCCGAGCACAGTTCCGCCGATGATCTCATGGACGATGTTGAAATGGACTTCGCCTTCGTAGCGGAAGGATACTACGTCGGGCTTGTGGCTTGCCAGACCTTCATGCCCAAGCCCCACACGAAGATCGTGCAGGACGGCGTTCGCCGGGATCGTGCGCTCTCTCAAGTCCAGCGTGTACGCCGTCAGGTCGGCCCGTGCTTGTCGTGTTTTGCATTTGACCCGCCACCGTTCAACTACGCTGTCGCTGTGTGCGCCAGTGCGGTCGCTTCTTTCAATTCAATTCTCTCTCGGCCTCAAACCAATCATCTTGGGCTGAACCGATGAGACAACCCCGCGCTTGCCATAGCAGGTAATGTGTCGCATCTTTCGGAAAACGCCCCAAGATGCGATACAAACCCCTGGTGGGCCTTCGCATACCCGCGTACGCGGCGGCAGTCCGCGAAAAAGCGCTGGTTTGCTTATCAGTGTTCGAATTTCCAAGTCGAATCCAGCCGGAGCCTGTTGTTCGAGATCGGCGGGCAGAGGGAACAGGTATTCCAGGCCTTGATTGATCGCAGCCGCACACCGCTGGGCCTGAAAACCATCAAGACCATCCTGGGCTACAAGCATCGTCCCAAGTACCGGAAGCGGAAGGGCAGATCGGCGGAATGGGAGGTGGCGGTCGAGAGACCTAAGGATGATCTGACAATCTTCAAGCTGCATTGCGGCAGACTGATTGAAGATCTATACCAAAGGCGAACGCGTACTCCGCATCGAGGCCGTGGCCCAGGATACCGCAGAACTGGATTGCGGCCGCTCGCTGGACAGGTTTCCCCGAATCGTGAACCAGGTGCGTGTCATTTTGGAGAGGTTCACCAAAGCTCTGAGTGGCATCGACCAATGCTTTATCAGCGACGAGACTCTGGAACAGCTCCCCGCACCATCGCAAGTCGGCAAAACGAAAGTCGGTGGAATTGATTTCAACAAAGCACGCATGCGCCACGTCACCGCAGCCGTCATCGCCCTATCCGCCTCGCCGCAAGGGTTCACCGCCTCCCAGTTGGCCGCCCGGGTCCGGGACTGCGGCGCATCCAACTACCAGGCGCGCCAAACAGCCTACGACCTGAAAAAGCTCCGCGGCAAGGACATGGTCCAGCGGATTGGCAAGACACGGCGCTACGAGCCTACTTCGGCCGGTCTTAAGGCATTGGCGGCGTTGCTGGTTCTCCGCGACAAGGTCATCAAGCCCCTGCTCGCCGCCTCGACGGAAACTCGTCCCACGCATGGATCCCAAAATCCCACAGCTCTCGACAACCATTACGAGACCATCCGTGCCGCAATGCAAGGCATCTTTCGGGAACTTGGCCTGGCTGCGTAAACATCGACAACTATTTTTCCGGGCTTCGCCCTCAAGTGCCCAGACAAGATGCGACACAACGCGTGGCACGGCGTGGCACGGCCCTTTCCTGGCTGGGTCCTTCCGATGGCGCTAAAATGAAAGCACACCTCCTATGACCTCCCCCGTCGAGCGCCAGCGGGCGCTCCCAGACATCCTCGACCAACGTGTACTCGTGATCGACGGGGCCATGGGGACCATGATTCATCAGGCGCCGCTCTCCATCGAGACCGATTACCTGGGCCGCGAAAACTGTCCGGAGATTCTTAACGTCACCCGGCCCGACGTCATCCAAAGCATCCACCGCGCCTACCTGGAGGCCGGGGCCGACATCATCGAGACCAACACCTTCGGCGGCGCGGCCATCGCCCTCGCCGATAACAAGCTCGACGACCGTTGCTACGAGTTGAACTATGCGGCCGCTAAGATCGCGCGTACAGTAGCGGACCAGTTTTCCACTCCCGCCAGGCCGCGCTTCGTCGCCGGTTCCATGGGGCCAACGAACAAGGACGTCAGCATCCAGCGGTCCACCACCTTCTCGCGGCTCCGCGCCGATTACTACGAGCAAGCCAAGGGTCTGGTCGAAGGTGGTGCGGATTTCCTGCTGATCGAAACCCAATTCGACACCGGGAGCCTCAAGGCCGGCCTGGTGGCGGTGGAGCAACTGGCGCGCGACCTCAGCCGGCCCATCCCCGTCATCGCCTCGGTCACCATCGAACGGATGGGGACCATGTTGGCCGGCCAGCCGATCGATTCCTTGTACGCCTCCATCGGCGGCCACGACCTGCTGGCCATCGGCATGAACTGCGCCACCGGCCCGGACCTGATGACTGACCATGTCCGCACCTTGCATGAGATGTCCTCCCACCGTATCTCGTGCTACCCCAACGCCGGCCTGCCGGACGAGGAGGGCAGGTTCCCGGAGACTCCGCAGTCGCTGGCCGAGCAACTGGAACGCTTCATCGATCGTGGCTGGCTCAACATCGTAGGCGGCTGCTGCGGCACCACGCCCGCGCACATCCGCATGCTGGCCGCCATGGCCGAGGGCAAGCGGCCGCGCCAGCCCCGCCCATCCGCGCACCGCTCCTATTACTCGGGTGTCGATCTCGTGGAAGCCGACGAAAGCAACCGGCCGTTGATCGTCGGTGAGCGCACCAACGTCATCGGCTCGCGCCTCTTCAAGAGCCTCGTCGCCGCCGAGAAGTGGGAGGAAGCCACCGATATCGCCCGCCGTCAGGTGAAAAACGGCGCCCACATCATCGATGTCTGCCTGCAAAGCACCGACCGCGACGAGATCCAGGACATCCCGCCCTTTTTCCAGTTGCTCACGCGCAAGGTCAGCTTGCCGGTGATGATCGACACCACCGATCCGAAAGCGGTGGAACTGGCCCTCACGTGGTGCCAGGGCAAGAGTATCATCAACTCCATCAACCTCGAGGACGGCGAGGAGAAATTCGAGCGCATGTGCCCCATCGCCAGGCGCTACGGCGCGGCGCTGGTGGTGGGCTCCATCGATGAAGACAAGCTGCAGGCCCAGGCCTTCACCCGCGAGCGCAAGCTGGCGGTGGCCGAGCGGTCCTACCGGCTGCTCACCGAAAAGTACGGCATCCCGCCGGAAGACATCATCATCGATCCGCTGGTCTTCCCCTGCGCCACCGGCGACGTCAACTACATCGGCGCGGCCGTGGAGACCATTGAAGGCATCCGGTTGGTGAAGGAGAAGGTGCCCTACGCCAAGACCGTGCTCGGCATTTCGAACATCTCGTTCGGCCTGCCGGCGTCGGCGCGCGAAGTCGTCAACTCGGTCTTCCTTTATTACTGCACCAAGGCAGGGCTGGACCTGGCCATCGTGAATGCCGAAAAGCTGGAGAGGTTCGCCTCGATTCCGGAAGAGGAGCGGCGGCTGGCCGAGAACCTGCTGTTCAATTCGCCGCCGGTGGATGCCGCGGACGAATCGCTGCGCACCGCGCCCGAGGACTGGCGTCAGCAGACCGCCGGACAGAAGGCCGCCATCAACCAGTTCCACATCGCGGCCATCACCGAACATTTCCGCGGGACGGGGTCGCGCGTCAAGAAGCACGCCGAGGACCTGCCGCTCGACCAGCGCCTGGCCAACTACATCATCGAAGGTACCAAGGATGGCCTCGTTGCCGACCTCGACCGCAAGCGCGCCGAGGGTGCCGCGCCGCTCGACATCATCAACGGCCCGCTGATGGCCGGGATGACCGAGGTCGGACGGTTGTTCAACAACAACGAGCTGATCGTGGCCGAGGTGCTGCAATCGGCCGAAGCCATGAAAGCGGCGGTGAACCACCTGGAGCAGTTCATGGAGAAGGCCGCCACCGTGGCGCGCGGCAAGGTCGTGCTGGCCACGGTGAAGGGCGACGTCCACGATATCGGCAAGAACCTGGTGGAAATTATCCTCGCCAACAATGGTTACTCGGTGGTCAATCTCGGCATCAAGGTGCCGCCGGACGTACTGATTCGGGCTTACCACGAACACCAGCCCGACGCGATCGGTCTTTCCGGGTTGCTGGTGAAGAGCACGCAGCAGATGGTGATCACCGCCACCGACTTGAAGACGGCGGGTGTCGCCGTCCCGTTGTTGGTGGGAGGCGCGGCGCTATCGGAGAAGTTCACCCGCACGAAGATTGCGCCCGCTTATAACGAAGCCGTCTGCTACGCCAAGGACGCGATGACCGGCCTGAGCCTGATGAACCGCCTGATGGATCCGGCGGAACGCCAGGCCGTTCTCGAGGGCCACCGGGCGGTGGAAGCCCCCGCCGCCGTCGAAGTCACGGCCGAGGCGCTGGCGCCGGTCGCCAGCCGGCGCAGCCGCAAGGTGCGCACCGACCTTGCGATTCCGGCCGCGCCGTATCTCGATCGCCGCGTGCGCGACCTGCCGCACCTCACCGAGCTTTGGAGCTACATTAACCCCTTCATGCTGTATGGCAAGAACCTGGGCTACAAAGGAGATTTCGAGCGGGCCCTGGCCGAGCGCGAACCTAAAGCGAGAGAGTTGTTCCACAACGTGGAAGAGGTGAAGCAGGAGGCCGCGCGCTTCATGAAAGTGAAGGCCGTCTGGCAGTTCTTCGAGGCCGAGCGCGATGGCAACGCCATCCATCTGTTCTGCCCTGGCGTCGGGACTCCGCGGCACACGTTCCATTTCGGCCGCCAGCGCCGCGAGGACGGCCTGTGCCTGAGCGATTACATTCTCGATTCCGATGACGGCCGCCGCGACCACCTCGCGCTCTTCGTGGTGACGGCGGACGGGTGCATCCGCGAGCGGGCCGAAGAGTGGAAGCAGGCCGGCGAGTACTTCAAATCGATCGCCATCCAGGCGCTGGCCACCGAAACGGCGGAAGGCACGTCGGAGTGGCTGCACCGCCGCCTGCGCGAAGACTGGGGCTTCCCCGATCCGCCCACCACCACCATGCACGACCGCTTCACCTCGCGGTACCGTGGCAAGCGTTACAGCTTCGGCTATCCGGCCTGCCCGAACATGGAGGACCAGACCGGAATCTGGCAACTCCTGCGGCCCGAAGAAATCGGCGTCCACCTCACCGAGGGCATGATGATGGAGCCCGAAGCCAGCGTCAGCGCGCTGGTCTTCCACCACCCCGATTGCGCCTACTTCGGCGAAGTGGGATAGGCCTTATGCCGACCTGGAGCGCGTCCCAATACCTCAAGTTCAACGACGAGCGCACCCAGCCGGCCCGCGATCTGGCCGCACGGATCGAGATTCGGGCGCCTGCCCGCGTGATCGATCTCGGCTGCGGGCCGGGTAACAGCACCGAGGTACTGGCCGAGCGTTGGCCGGAAGCGGCGATCACCGGCATGGACAACTCCGCCAGGATGATCGCGACGGCGCGCACCGCACACCCGCTGCAACGATTGGTGGAAGGCGAAATCGCCGAGTGGGCCGCGGAAGTCAACGGCGAGACTTTCGAGGTCGTCTTCTCCAACGCGGCCTTGCAGTGGTTGCCCGATCATGAGTCCCTGCTGCCGCGGCTGATGCGCCGCGTCGCGCCCGGCGGGGCGCTGGGGTTTCAGATGCCCGCGCACGATGCGCCCTCGCATGCGCTGATGCGGAGAATGGCGGAAGCGCGCGCGCTCCGGGTGACGGAGTGGCACAGCCATGAGCCCGACTTCTACTACGATGTGCTGGCGAACGGAGCGGAACGGGTGGACGTGTGGGCGACCGAGTACCGGCACGTGATGGCCGGCGCCGAGGGCATCGTGGAGTGGTACCGCGGCACGGGAATGCGGCCTTATCTCGATGCCCTGGGCACGACGGCAGAGCGCGAACGGTTTGCCGCGGAATTCCTGGAGGGCGTCCGCCAACTCTACCCGGAGCGCGCGAACGGGCGGGTGCTGTTTCCGTTCCGCCGGATTTTCGCGGTGGCCTACTCAGGCGGCAGGTAAGTGACGCCCGTTTCATCTGCCCGGACCGGCTCACGCACGTACCGTCCGCGCACTGGGATCGGAAATCGATCGGCCAAGCGCTCGAGTGCATCCGCGGCATTTTCCATGGGCGCGCCGTGGCCGGCCGCGACCACCCGCGGCCGCAGTTGCGCCAGCAGTTCTACCGACTGGCGCGCCCGTTGCCAATCCATCGTAGCCGGCACCGGAGGACGGCAAAGCTCGCGGCGCTTCAGGAGGGTGCCGGCGAAGCTATCGAGGTCCATCGTGGTCACCGCATCGCCGGCGAGCAGCACGCCGTCCCCGGGGCGGAAGAAGGCCACGTGGCCCATGGTGTGGCCCGGCGTGTAGATGCACTGCCATGCGTCGAGTCCGGCGGGCAAGTGAACCGGGTCCAACGCCACCAGGCGCTCGCCCAGGTTCACGGTGCTATTCGGAAAGAACCGGCTGAGGGTCGAGAAGAATCCGGGCGGCGTGGAATCGAGCGGCGGGTAGTGGCCGCGGCCGGTAAGGAACGGGAACTCCAGCCTGTGAACGTAGACCGGCACGCCCCACTCATCGGCCAGCGGACTAGCCGATCCGGCATGGTCGAAGTGGCCGTGCGTGAGGACGATTGCCCGCGGCCTGGCGCCCGGTCCGAACCGTTTCGCCACGGCGCGCCGGATCGGGCGATGGCTGCCGGGAACGCCGCTATCCACCAAAACCCATGAACCCGCATTGCCGGCCAGGTAGGCGTTGGCAATGAGCATCGGGACCACTGCGACCTCGGGCGCGATTTCGTACACGTGAAGCCATTGTATAAGGCCGCTGCGTTACACTGGTGATTCTTCCTCACCGTGAACGCCGTTGAATTTCAGGGTGTTTCCAAGAGCTACGCGATCTACGACGCCCCGGGCGACCGGCTGAAGGAATTGCTGTCTCTCAACCGCCTGCGGCGCCACCGGGATTTCTGGGCGTTGCGTGACATCGGCTTCGAGGTGAAGCGGGGCGAAACGTTCTGCATCGTCGGCGAAAACGGCTCGGGCAAGAGCACGCTGCTGCAAATGGTGGCCGGCATTCTGCAGCCCACGTTCGGAACCGTGACCGTAGGCGGGCGCGTCTCCGCGCTGCTCGAACTGGGCGCAGGCTTCAACCCGGAATTCAGCGGCCGCGACAACGTGTACCTCAACGGTTCGATCCTCGGCCTCACCACCAGGCAGATTGACGGGCGGTACAAGGCGATCGAGACTTTCGCGGAGATCGGCCCCTTCATCAACCAGCCGGTCAAGACGTACTCGAGCGGCATGGTGGTGCGGTTGGCCTTCGCGGTGGCCATCAATGTGGATCCGGAGATCCTGCTGGTGGACGAAGCCCTGGCCGTCGGCGACATCTACTTTCGCCAGCGCTGCATGCGCAAGGTCCACGAACTGCGCTCGCGCGGGATCACGATTCTCTTCGTGTCCCACGCCGTCAGTGACGTCAAGGCCATCGGTGACCGGGCGATGTGGCTCGACCACGGCCGCGTGATCGAAATCGGCGAGCCCGATCGTGTCGTGTCCAGGTACCTGGCCGCGATGACCGAGAAGGATGCCACCTACCTGACGCTCAAGTCCGGCGCCGAAGAGAGACGGCAGCGCTCGGGCCCGGTGCACGCGCCGGAAGTGGTCGAGACCATCCCCAACATCGACCACCGTTTCGGCGATGGCCGCGCCGCGGTCATCGGCATTGCGGTGCTCGATGAGCAGGGCCGCGATCTGCATATGCTCGACCCGGGCTCACGCATCGTGGTGCGCATCAGTGTGCGCGCCCGCGAGGATCTGGCGATGCCCATCGTCGGGTTCATGCTCCGCAACCAGCTTGGCATGGATTTTTCCGGCACGAACACGGCGCGCGAGGGTTATGAACTGCCGGCCATGCAGGCGGGCGACGTCTTTACGGTGGACTTCTATCTCGACCTGCCGGAGCTATACCCTGCCTCGTTTTCGTTCTCGCCGGCGATCGCCGATGGCACCCTGCTGGGCTACCAGATGTGCGACTGGATCGACAACGCCATCGCCTTGCAGATGGGCCGCTCGGAGGCGCAGGTCTACGGGTATATCCACCTCGGCTGCCGCGTCGAAGTCAACTCGCGCATCCGCACCGAACGGGCGGAGCCGGCGCCGGTGATGGAGAATCACCTTGGCTGAATTCACCGGCGAGCGCCTCATCCCCGGCCAGGTGGATGTGGATCTGCTGAACGAGCATTTGGCGCGCTACGCCTTCGCCATGCGCCTGGCCCGCGGGAAGCGGGTGCTGGACGCCGGCTGCGGCGCGGGCTACGGATCGGAGGAACTGGCGCGGGTGGCCGAGTCCGTGACCGGCGTGGATATCGCGGCCGAAGCCATCGAATTCGCGCGGGACCACTACCGGCAGCCCAACCTGCGCTTCGAGCAGGCCTCGTGCACCGCGCTCGCTTTCGCCGAGGCCAGCTTCGACCTGGTGGTGGCGTTTGAAGTGATCGAGCATCTCGCAGACTGGCGCGGATTCCTGCGGGAGGCGTGCCGCGTGCTGGCACCGGCGGGCCAGTTGATCGTCTCCACGCCCAACAAGCTGTACTATACCGAGTCGCGCGGCATTCATGGCGCCAACCCGTTCCACGTGCACGAATTCGATTTCGAAGAGTTTCAGGGCGAGCTGCGATCCGTCTTCCCCCACGTATCGATGTTCCTGGAGAATCACGTAGAAGGCGTTACCTTCCAACCGCAGGAGACCGGTAACACCGTGGATGCCCGTGTGGATTCGGGCACACCGGTTCCCGATGAGTGCCACTTTTTCGTGGCGGTCTGCGCCCACCGTCCGCAGGTGGGCAATCCCACGTTCATCTACGTTCCGCGCGCCGCCAACGTGCTACGGGAGCGCGAGGTCCACATCGCCAAACTGGAAAAGGAACTGGCCGACAAAGACCTGTGGCTGGACCAGGCGCAACGCGATCTGGCCGAATTCGACCGCGAGCACAAGAAGTTGCTGGACATGTTCCGCGAGCAAAAAGAGGAACTGGAACGCAGTAACCAATGGGCCGCCGCGCTCAACACGGAACTGGAGGAGCGCCGCGCCCGCATTGCGGACCTACAGGAGGAAATGGCGCGCGACCAGGCCAACGCGCGCAAAGTGGCGGAGGGCTACGCCGCCAAGGTGGCCGCGCTGGAAGAGGAGAATCGCGAGAAGACCAGGTGGGCGCAAGACACCGAATCCCGCCTGACCGCGGAAGTGAAGCAGGCGATGGAGGAACTGGAACTGGCGGTGGCGGCGCTGCACCGGACGGAGAACGATCTGGAGGAGCGCACGGCGTGGGCGCTACGTCTCGAAGAGGAAGGGCGGCGGCTGGAAGAGCAAGTCGCCTTGTTCCGTGCCTCGCGATGGGTAAGGCTGGGCCGCACCATCGGCCTTGGCCCCGTCTGAAATGGCCTTCCTGAAGCGCTTGGTCCGCGCCCTCCCGCTGCTGGTCGTCTCGCCGCTGATGATGGCGCTCAGCGCGGCGGCCCTGTTGGTCACGGACCTTCTGAGGAAGCTGTGGGGCAGGCCGGGGTACCCTCTGGGTCGCCCGCCCAGTCAAAACCTATCCCAGCATGGCAGGCCAAGGGACTGCCCCACGTCCGTCGTCATCCCCAACTGGAACGGGCGCGATCTCCTCGAGAAGTATCTCCCCTCCGTGGTCGAAGCTCTGGACGGCAATCCGGCCAACGAAATCGTCGTGGTGGATAACGGCTCCACCGATGGCAGCGCCGATTTCGTCCGTTCCCACTTCCCGCAAGTCAACCTGCTGAGGCTGCCCACCAACCTGGGCTTCGGCGGCGGATCCAATGCGGGCTTCCGCGCGGCCAGGAACGAAATTGTGGTGCTGCTGAACAACGACATGCGGGTGGCGCCCGATTTTCTCGCGCCGCTCGTGGCGGGCTTCAGCGATCCCGAGGTCTTTTCGGTCGCCTGCCAGATCTTCATCAGCGACCCCGGCAAGCCTCGCGAAGAAACCGGCCTCACCCAAGGCTGGTGGCAGGATGGCGGCCTGCGCGTGCGCCACCGCATCGACCCGCAGGTGACGGGCCTGTTCCCCTGCTTCTACGGCGGCGGCGGCTCCTGCGCATTCGACCGTCAGAAGTTTCTGGAGCTGGGCGGCTTCGACCGCCTGTTGGAACCCTTCTACCTGGAAGACACGGATCTCGGCTACATGGCGTGGAAGCGCGGCTGGAAGGTGCTGTACCAACCCCGCAGCATCGTTTACCACGAGCACCGCGGCACCATCGGCAAGAAGTTCAGCGACACCTACATCCAGGCCGTTCTCAAGAAGAACTTCGTTCTGTTCTGCTGGAAGAACATTCACGAGTGGCCGCGGCTGGCCGCGCATTTTTTTTTCGCCTGGGGAGGCGCGATCCTGAGCGTCATCTTCGGCGATGCTCCCACTCGGCCCAACCTGAGCGCGTTGTGGCGCGCCTTCCGCCAATTGCCGCGGGCGGTGAGGTCGCGCTGGCGCGCCCTGGCGCTGGCGCGGATCGGCGACACCGAGGCCTTCCGGCGTCCGCTCGGCGGCTACTTCCGCGACCGCTTCGGCGACTTCTCCACTCCGCCGGATCGCCTGCGCGTGCTCTTCGTTTCGCCGTACCCCATCTGCCCGCCGGTACACGGCGGCGGTGTCTTCATGTACCAGACGCTGCGCGAATTGGTGAAACTGGCGGAGGTCCATGTGGTGGAGTTGCTGGACTGGCCCAATCAGGCGCCGGACAACGAAGAACTACGGGCGTTCTGCGCCTCCGCCGAGTGGCTGGTGCGCCCCAGCAGCCGGCCCTCAGGCTTCGGGTCGATGGAGCCCCATGCCGTCCGCGAATTCGCCAACGAAGATCTGGAGTGGCTGATCCACCGCCAGCTTTACTGCAGGCAGATCGACGTGCTGCAGCTCGAATACACGCCCATGGCGCAGTACCGCGGCGGCTACCGGCGCATTGTCACCGCGCTGTTCGAGCACGACATCTACTTTCAGTCGATCGGCCGCGGCCTGGGCCACATGGTCCGGATCGTGGACGAGATCAAGGCCCGCATGGAATACCTGCGCGCGCTGCACTACGAACTCGCCATGCTGCCGGATATAGACCAGGTGCAGGTCTGCACGCCCGCCAATCGCGACTATCTGCTCGGGTTCCGGCCGGAACTGGCGCCGCGGATGCTGGCCGGCTTGCGAGCGGGGATCGATACCACCCGTTACGATTACCGTCCACGTGGCCGCGAACCGATGACCATGCTCTTCGTCGGCAGCTTCCGGCACGATCCGAACCGAGTGGCGGTGGACTGGTTCGTGCGCCGTGTGCTGCCGCTGCTACTGGCCCGCCAGCCGGAGGTCAAACTGGCGATCGCCGGCAGCGACCCGCCGCCGGCCCACGCCTACGCCGATTACGCCGGGCACCTGGACATGTTGGGTTACGTGGAAGATGTGCGGGAAGCGTTCGCCCGCTATGCGGTGTTCGTTTGCCCCATCCTGAGCGGTTCCGGTGTGCGCGTCAAGCTGCTCGAAGCCTTCGCCGCCGGCATCCCGGTGGTCTCTACGCGCGTCGGCGCCGAGGGACTGGCTACGAAAGATGGAGAATTCTGCGCGTTGGCGGACGACCCCGTACTGTTCGCCGAGCGGGTGCTGGAATTGCTGGAAGAACCCGAGGCTGCCGCCGAAATGGCGGAGCGCGCGCGGGCCGAGGTGGTGGCCAACTGGGACATGGCGGCCATTACGCACAGACTGGTGGATACCTATCGAGACGCGGTCGAGGAAAAGAGAATGTGATGATGGGGGCAGGCCAGGAGGCCTCCCCACTTACTTCTTTGGGTTCAGGTCGCGTTTGATGCGGTTTACAATGTCGGAGGCGGTGCGATCCAGTTGCTTCGAGGTGGAGTCTTTGGGAAGTTGGTATGCCGACCAGATTACCTGGCGCGATCTGGCCCAGACCAGGAAGATCATGCCGTTGGCCCTGCCGAAACCGCCACCGCTGGTGGGGTCCGTCAGCTTGTTTACCGGCTCGGCCAGCAATGACGGCTTGCCCGACTGGTCCTTTTGGTCTTTCTCCGGCGGGGGCTCGCGCTTGACTGGTTCGGGATTGAGAGCCGGAAAAAGCTCTTCCAGTTGCGTCTCGAAGGACTGGCCTAAATGGTCGGTCAGTACCGCTTCGGCCAGTTTGGGATCGGTCACCACCTGGAAGACATGTTCACTGGTGAGCCGGTTGGCCAGGTACTGGTCCATGCCTTTCGCCATCTTCAGCACATACACCGTGTGTACGTCGGCCAGTTCCGAGCCCGCGAGCAGGGCAGCCGAGCAGGATAAGAGTAGTGCCAGGCGCTTCATGACGTCCATGATATCGAGACGCGGGGCGGCGGCAAAAAGACGAACCCATGTATAAGGCCCAGTCCATCACCGTCATCATCCCCTGCCTCAACGAAGAGCAGGGCATCGAGAAGGTGCTCCGCGCCTTGCCCGAGTTTGTGGACGAAGTCATCGTGGTGGACAACAACTCCACCGACCGCACCTCCGATGTGGCTGCGGCGCTGGGCGCCAAGGTGATCCGCGAGGAAGTCCGCGGTTACGGCCGGGCCTACAAACGCGGCTTCGCGGCGGCGACCTCCGATATCGTCATCACCCTCGATGGCGACCACAGCTACCCGGTGGACGCGCTCTCGTATCTCATCGAAGCCTTGCTGCACCTCGAGGTGGATTTCCTGAACGCCTCGCGCTTCCCGGTGCGCGACTCGCATGCCATGAGTTTCAAGAACAAGTTCGGGAACCTGCTGCTTTCGCTGGCAATGTCGATTCTCTTCTTGCACTGGGTGCGCGATTCGCAGTCGGGCATGTGGGTCTTTCGCCGCGCCATTCTGAAGGACATGAAGCTGGAATCCGACGGCATGGCTTTTTCCGAGGAACTCAAGATCGAGGCCTTGCGCAACCCGCGCATCCGCTTCGGCGAAATCTCGATCCAATATTCGTCCCGCCTGGGCGAGACCAAACTCAACCCGTGGAAGGACGGCGTCCAGAACCTGTGGTTCCTGGCCAAGAAGCGGTTCTTCCGATGAGGTGGAGCAGGCCTCACTTATGATCAGTGCCATTGTGCCGGTGTGGAACGGCCGCGAGATGCTGGAGCGGCTGCTGGCATCGCTGGCGGCACAGACGATGGCCGCCACGGAAGTGCTGGTGGTGGACAACGGCTCGGACGATGGCGCGCCGGAGTTGGCCCGCGCGCGTGGCGCCCGCGTCATCCCCATGGGCCGCAACGCCGGCTTCGCATCCGCGGTAAACCGCGGCATCCGGGAAGCGCGCGGCGAGTGGCTCGCGGTGCTGAACAGCGACGTGGAACTGGCGCCGGGCTACTTCGAAACTCTGGTCGCGGCCGGCGCCCCGTTCGCCACGGGCAAGATTCTGCGGCCCGGCTGCTCGACCCTCGACGCCACTTTCGACGCCATGAGCCGCGGCGCGACCGCTTGGCGCGTGGGCAGCGGGCGCCCCGACGGCCCAATCTTCTCCGAAGGCCGGGACATCACTTCGCCGCCCTGGACCGCGGTTCTCTTCCGTGCCGAGGTCTTCCACCGCACCGGCCTGCTGGAAGAGTCCTTCGAATCGTACCTGGAGGATGTCGATTTCGGGCTGCGCTGTGCGGAACTGAACATCGAGGGCCGTTACGTGCCTACCGCGCTGGCACGACACATGGGTAGCGCAACGCTGGGCCGGTGGCATCCCGAGACGGTGCGCCGGATCGCGCGCAACCAACTCTTCCTGCTGGCGCGTCACTACCCGCGGCCGCTCATTCTGCGCTGGCTCTGGCCGATCCTGGTGGCGCAGTTACTTTGGGGCGCAGTGGCCTTCGGGCACGGCGCCGGACTCGCCTGGCTCCGTGGCAAGTTTCAGGGCTTGGCCGGTTTTGCCGCCGCCGGCCGAAGTTTGGCGCGGCCTGCCGCTTCGTTATTGACTACAAGGCTGCGGGAAGACGAGCGGCTCATTCACGAGATTCAGAAGGCTACAGGCTTCGATACTTATTGGAAGATGTACTTTCGTATAACTGGCGGTGGGGCAAAGTGACACATGTCCGAGATCGGGATTATCATCGTCACTTATAACTCGGCCGCTGAGATCGGCGCCTGCCTGGATGCGGCCCTGCCCACCGGCGCCGAGATCGTCGTGGTCGATAACGCCTCGACCGACGGCACCGTCGCCGAAATCGCCCGTCGCGGTGTACGTTTCATCCCAAACGGGATCAATCGCGGCTTCGCCAGTGCGGTGAATCAGGGCATTAGCACCCTGGACCATCCTTATATACTGTTGTTGAACCCGGACGCGATTCTACAGACCGGCCTGGAAGCACTGCGCGAGGCGTGCGACCGGCCGGGTTGCGCCGGCGCCGGTGGCCGGCTGGTGGATGCGGCGGGCCGGTCGCAGACCGGGTTCATGGTCCGTCGGCTTCCCACACCGGCGGTGCTGATTCTGGAAGCTCTCTTGCTCAATCGCATCTGGCCGGGAAATCCGGTGAACCGGCGTTATCGTGGGTTGGACCTGGACTACTCCAAGGATCTCCAAGTGGAGCAGCCAGCCGGGGCGTTCTTCATGGTTCGGCGTTCCGTGTGGCAGGAATTGCGCGGGTTGGATGAAGGTTTCTTCCCGCTCTGGTTCGAAGACGTGGATTTCTGCCGGCGCATTTTGAACCGGGGCTTCGTCTTAAATTACGTCCCGAGAGCTGTTGCAAAACATACAGGAGCGCATTCCATCCACAGCTTGACAGTGGAGAAAAGGCATTATTATTGGTATCGTAGTTTGATACGGTATTCAGCTAAGCACTTCGGCCCAGCCGAATTCCGGCTGGTGTGCTTGGCCGTCGTCACGGGCTCGGTGATGCGGAGCATCGGGGAATTGGCGCCGCAACGGAGTTTGAGGCCCCTAGCAGCTTACGGTAAGGTCGTGCGACTCGCAGGCCGGTGTTTTTGGTCCGGCGATGCGGACGGAGCGGTACTGTCCGACCCAGAAGTTTAGAAGAAAAGTTCATGGTCAGATTCGGGCTCTCAGGTTCTTGTTCATGGCGCAAAACGACTTTGTATCCGTCACGATAATCACCTACAACAGCGGCCGCTTCATCAAGCGTTGCCTCGAATCGGTACTGGCGCAGAAGTATCGGCTCAAGGAAATCATCGTCGTCGACAATGCCTCGACAGACGGAACCATCGACATCCTGGAACAGTTCGAGGACCGCTGCCGGATCGTGTATAACAACGAGAACATCGGCTTCGCGGCGGCGCAGAACCAGGCGATTGGCATGGCCGCCGGCGATTGGGTGCTGACGCTGAACCCGGACGTCCTGCTGCTGCCAAACTTCATTCAGTCGCTGGTGGATGCCGGCCAGTTCGACCCCAAGATCGGGGTCGTCTGCGGCAAGCTGTTGACCATGACGTCGCACTTCGAGATTCCCGAGAAGCCCGTCGTCGATTCCACCGGCATTTACTTCAACCCGATGCTGCGCCACCTGGATCGGGGCAGCCAGGAAGTGGACAACGGCCACTACCTGCAATACGAGTACGTGTTCGGCGCCACGGCCGCGGCCGCGCTGTACCGCCGCGCGATGATTGACGACATCTCGCTCGATGGCGAGTTCTTCGATTCCGATTTCTTCGTCTACCGGGAGGACGCCGACGTAGCTTGGCGCGCCCAGTTGATGGGCTGGAAGTGCCTCTACGCTCCGTACGCCCGCGGATATCATGTCCGCAAGGTGCTGCCCGGCAACCGGCGCGCGCTGCCGCCGGAGATCAACATGCACTCGGTGAAGAACCGCTTCCTGATGCGCATCAAGAACATCTCAGCGGACCTGTACCGGCGCAACTGGGTGTCGATTACCACGCGCGATCTGATGGTGGTGATGTGGTGCCTGGTGCGGGAGCACAGCTCGCTCAGAGCCTTCTGGTTCCTGGCCACGAATTATGGCAGGGTGTTGGCCAAGCGCCGCCTGATCCAGGCCAGCCGGCGCGTGGACCACGAGTATATGGCTAGCTGGTTCCACTACAGGCCAGTCAGCAAGCAGCGGGGCGCCGGCCTCACGGCTTGCCCAAGTCCGCCGGCGGCGCAGAGAGCGCCGCGGCCCGCGCCACAGGCGTAGTGCGGATCGCTCTGCTCGGCACTCGCGGCATCCCCTCCAACTACGGCGGCTTCGAAACCTTCGCCGAGGAACTCTCCACCCGCCTGGTGGCTCGCGGCCACGAGGTTACGGTTTACTGCCGCCAGCCGTTCCCGGAGCCGCGGCATCGCAACGTGCGGCTCCAGTATCTGGGCACCTTCCGGCACAAGTACTTCGACACCATCGTTCACACCTTCCTCTCCACCCTGCACCTGCTGGCCCATCGCAGCGATGTGGCGCTCTATTGCAACGGCGCCAACGCCATCTTTACCCCGTGGCCGCGCCTGGTTGGAATTCCAGTGGCGTTGAACGTGGACGGCATCGAGCGCAAGCGCAAAAAGTGGAACCGGCTGGCGCGCGCCTGGTACCTGCTCTCCGAGTGGCTTTCGACGTTTTGCCCGACGGTGATGATCACCGATGCGCGGGCCATTCAGGATTACTATCGCGAGCGGTACGGCAAGGAGAGCGTGTTCATTCCGTACGGCGCCGACGCCGGCAAAGTGAGCGGAAAGGCAGTGCTCGCGAATCTGGGGCTGGAGCCGGGCAATTACTTTCTGTACGTCAGCCGGATGGAACCCGAGAATCATCCGCTCGAAGTGCGCGAGGCTTTCGAGAAGATCGCGACCCCTATGAAGCTGGCGTTGATCGGCGACGCGCCCTACGCGGCCGAGTACATTCGCCGTGTGCGCGATACGAAGGACCCGCGCATGGTGATACCCGGGGCGATCTACGGCGAGGGCTACCAGGAACTGGGCTCGCACTGCTTCGCGTACATCCACGCGACTACGGTGGGGGGCACGCATCCGGCGCTGATCGAGGCCATGGGCCGCGGGGCACTGGTGCTCTACCGTAACACTCCCGAGAACGCGGAGGTCGCCGGTGGCGCGGGCATCGCTTTCGAGGCCGACGATCTGCAGGAGAAACTGCGGTTGACGCTGGAAATGAGCGAACCCGAGCGCGCGGCGCTGCGGCAGAGCGCCATGGACCGCGTGCGCGAGCGATATTCCTGGGAGGCGGTTACGGATGCTTACGAGCGGTTGCTGAGGGGACTGGCAGGCGTCGCCGGGCGTGAGTAGAAGGGTAAGCTGGTACTCTCAAGTGGGGAGGAACTGGGTTACGCGAGGCCTGCAATTGACATCGACTCTGGAGTTTCGCGTTGCGGCACTGCCACCGATCTGCGCGCTGCTTGCCGGATTCGGGGCGTTCGCCCAGACTGACCCGCAGCCGGGCGCGGCCACCGTCCAGCAATGGCAGGACCGCAAGTTCGGTATGTTCATCCACTGGGGGCTGTACTCCATCCCGGCGGGCGTGTGGAAGGGAGAGCGGATCACCAGGGGCTACAGCGAACAGATTCAGAGCCATGCACCTATTCCGAAAGAGGAGTACGAGAAGCTGGCCGCCCAGTTCAACCCGGAAAAGTGGGACCCGGAGGCGGTGGTCAAGCTGGCCAGGCAGGCCGGAATGAAGTTCATCGTGCTCACCGCCAAGCATCACGACGGATTCAACCTGTTTGCGACCAGGCAGACGAACTACAACGTAGTAGACGCCACGCCCTACGCCCAGGACGTGGTGAAGCAGTTGTCGGAAGCCTGCGCGCGCAACGGGCTGAAGTTCGGCGTCTACTATTCCACCATCGACTGGCACTATCCGGACGCGACCGGGTGGACCGAGGACAACAACAACGACATCCCGGAGAAGCACGCCGATTTCAACGTGCGCCAGTTGCGCGAGCTGATGACCAATTACGGGCCGCTATCGGAGATCTGGTTCGACATGGGCAATCCGACGCTGGAGCAAAGCCGGCGCTTCGCGTCCACGGTCCACTCGATTCAGCCCGAGTGCATGGTGAGCGGGCGCGTCTTTCACCACCAGGGCGACTTTGCCGTTATGGGCGACAATCGCATCCCCAAGATCATTCTGGACGAGCCGTGGCAGACGCCTGGGTCGATCTACCCGGAAACGTGGGGTTACCGTTCGTGGCAGGAGCGCACCGACCTGCCGGGAAAGATCCACGAGCATATCCTGAAGCTGGCGGAGGTGGTGAGCCGCGGCGGCAACTACCTGCTGAACATCGGTCCGCGCGGCGACGGCTCGATCGTGGAGTTCGAAGCCGATGTGCTGCGCGGCGTGGGCGCGTGGCTGGACAAGAACGGCGAGGCTATTTACGGCGCCAGGCCCCAGCCATTCCGCGAACTGGAGTTCGGAAATGCGACCGTGAAGGGGAATCGGCTGTACCTCCTGGTGCGGAACTGGCCGGCCGACGGGTTGCTGCGCCTGCCCGGTCTCAAGAACAGAGTCCGAGCCGCCTGGTTCCTGACCGACCGCAGGCGTTCGCCGCTGCGCTTCGAAACCGCCGGCGGCATCCCGTCGATTCGGGTGGTGAAGCGCCTGGAAACCGCGCCGGTGACAGTGATTGCCGCCGACCTGGAGGGCGTACCCGACGTGACGCCGCCGGCGATCGGCCCGGATGCGGCCGGGGTGGTCACCCTAACGGCGGCTCAGGGGGACACGTGGTACAACTACAACGGCGGCGGCTATTACGATCCTCCAACGGTTTACAAACGGCAGTGGAATTTCACGATCGCACGCAAAGGCCGGTACCAGTGCGAGATTTATTTCAACCAGGTCGAGCCCGGGTCCAATGTCGAGATTGTGGTGGACAAACGGACCATCGTGGGGCAGATCGACCGCTCGAAAGGCCCAGGTTCGGTAACCATTGGTACCGTGGATCTGCTACCAAAGGATCACATCGTTCTACGCATTGCGCCCAGCCCATATGTCAAAGGGGCTGCTCTAGGACTTGATGTGGACCGCATAGTACTAGCACCCCTGACTTCGTCATCCCGCTGAAATCGCGCCCATAGAAAATTTAGATTGGACTCGCCTACCCGGCGACCCTATTCTGAAAATGGAACCAAGGGGTGAAAACGTGCCTGTGACCGAAGCGAAGAGTCAAGTCGAGCTGTTGCACCAGATCAGCAACATCGTCAGTTCCAATCTCAGTCTGGAGAACGTTCTCCAGGAGTTGATTGGTTTGGCGGTGGATGTGACCGGCTGCGATGCTTGTCTGGTATACCTTGTGGATCGCGGCTCCAAAGAGATTGTTTTGCGGGGATCGCAACTTCCGCACGCGGCGGAAATCGGGCACATCCGAATGAAAATGGGGGAAGGCATTACGGGCTGGGTAGCCAAACACAAATCCGTGGTGGCGCTGCCCGCCAACGCATGGTCCGACGCACGATTCAAGCCCTTCCAGAACCTGCCGGAAGATACCTACCAGGCGTTTCTTTCGGTGCCGCTGATCGCCAATGGGGAATTGATCGGCGTCATCAACACGCACCATAAGGCACAACACGAGCACACCGCGGACGAAATCGCGCTGATCGGATTCATCGGCGAGCAGATGGGCGGGGCGCTGGCCAAGTTCAATCTCGCCGAGCGCTCGGAACGGGCCGCCCGCCGCATGGAGGCGCTGGCAGGCCTGGCCGAGAAGATTTCGGAGAAGAACTACCTGGACCGCATTCTGCAGACGATCGCGGAGATGCTGGCCGATAAACTGGATTCGCCGGTGTGCTCGATCATGCTGGTGGATGCCGACCGGCAGGAGTTGGTGATCACGGCAGCGCGGTGCTCCTCCGAGGAATATTTGCACCGGATGCCTTTGAAGATCGAGGATTCCCTGATCGGCCGCGTGGTGCGCGAGGGCGCGCCGATCATGATTCCGAACGTGCTCGAAGAGAAGCAGTACCGGTATCCGGAGTTGGCCCGCAAGACCAATCTGGCCTCGTTGTTGTCGGTGCCGATGATCACGCGCGAGCAGGTGATCGGCACCATCAACATCTACACGCGCGAGGTCCGCGATTTTGCCGACGACGAAGTCGGCTTCGTGAAGGTGGTGGCCGGGCAGGCGGCGATTGCCATCGAGAATGCGCGCCTGATGTCTGAGACGCTGGAAGCCAAGCGGGCGCTGGAAACGCGCAAGGTCGTGGAGCGCGCCAAGGGCATCATGCAGGCCAAGTTAGGGCTCACGGAAGAAGAAGCCTACCTGAAGCTGCGCAACGAGAGCCGGCGGCTCCGGCGCCCGATGCGCGATCTGGCCGAAGCGGTGATTCTCGCCGACGATATGGAGAAGCAAAAGAGCACGAAGGCTCCGGCGTAACGTTTTGTGGGGTAGGCCCGCGGCTTGCCCTGCCGAAAGCGTTGGATCCGACTTGGCCCCAGTGGGCAATGCTTTGCCTGGTCCGTGGCCCGGCGAATTGCGTCCAGTCTCTCTCATCCGGCAAGATCAGTCCGCAGAGAACTCTCCGCGAGCACCAGCAGCCAGGTTGCGTCACCCTGCTATTCTGTTCATCACCCAACGATGATGGATCACCTGATCGCCGCTCTGCCGCCGGGATCCCGCGTGCTCGAGCTGGGCGCGCGTGGCAGTTTCCATACCGAACGCCGCGATCTGTGCCTGGTGCGTCTGGATTTGGAGATGCCCGATATTCGGGGCGAGGGCGCGCGGGTGGCCGCCGACGCCGCCCGGATGCCGTTCCGGGCGCAGTGTTTCGACCTCATCGTCAGCAACTACAGCCTGGAACACATTCCGGAGTTGGAGCAGACCCTGGGCGAGATCGGGCGCGTGTGCCGGGTGGGCTGTACGCTGTTCCTGGCGGCGCCGGACGCCACCACGCTCACCGACCGCATCTACCGTTGGCTGGGACGCGGCGGGCACGTCAATGCATTCCGTTCGCCGCAGCAGGTAATCGGCCTGGTGCAGAATCTGACGGGATTACGCTGCCGCGGCACGCGTGTTCTTTTCAGCGGGTTTTCCTTCTTGAACGCGCGCAACGTCAGGCATCCGCCTATGCGGCTGTTGCTGTTCGCCAACGGAAACGAGCGGTTCCTGGCGGTCTTCACCTGGGTGCTGCGGACGGCGGACCTGCTCTTCGGAACCCGCCTGAGCCAATATGGGTGGGAGTTTTGCTTTGGCAACGGCCGGCCGGTGGATTCCGCCGAGTGGTGGCCCAACGTCTGCGTGCGCTGTGGCTCGGGCCATTCCGAGATATTCCTGCGCCGGCACACCGAGGTCCGGCGCGCGTTGCGGTTCTGGGAGAGCTACCATTGCCCCGAGTGCGGCGGATGGAACCTGCTGACGGAGGATTGAGCGGGCCAGCCGGGGATGCAAAGACTACATGTTCGATCCCATTGCCTAGGGCGTGGACGTGATGAAGAGCCCAGGCCACGAAGGCGAGGTTGAGAAAGCCGGGAAAACCAGCCGCCGCCCCGCGCCGTGCTCGATGGGATGAACGGCGCCAGCACCAGGCGAAGCGGTTGCGCTACCAGGACCCGGCCCCAAGCGCCACGGTGCAGCGCCGTGAGTGGCAGGTGTGGCGGCCCCGGGGCCTGCCCACCACTAACACTGACTAACTAAGTCCATTACCATTCCGGACTTCGCCTGCGAGTCCGGATGCCGATACGGCTTTCGGGTATAATAAGATTTTGAGGTCCTTTATGTTCAATCTGGAACTGTTGAGGACACAAATGTCAGACGCCGCCGAGCAACTGAAGCAGGCCTTGAAGAAGGAAGAAAACCTCTCCGCGCAGTATGCGCGGAATCCCCAGCCTGACATGCTGGCAAGAAAGACCGAGGCCGAAAACGCCGTGGAGCGTTTCACGGAAGAATACTCGCGCCTGCTCGAACAGTATTGTGGCGCCGTGCGCGACCATTTCCTGGCCCGCCCGAATTAGCTTAGCGGCCGCTCAGTTCCCGGATGCGGACGTTGCGGAACATGATCAAGGAAAACTGATCGTGCATCTGCAGGCCGATGGGTCCCACTTTCGGCCGCTTCGGGTCGCCGGGATGCTCCGCGACTACCCGGCCATTGAGCGTGACCGCGATCTTATCGGTACGCGACCCGATCTCCATCGTGTTCCAATCGTCGGTGTGTTGAGCGTCTTTGGGCGCATCCACAAACCCGTAGATGCTTCCGGAAGGGTGCGGATCGGGGAACCGGTTGTTGATCTGAATCTCGTATCCGATCTTGGACGGCGTGTGGGTGTAGTCGGGCGGCGTCGTGATTCCCGCTTTGGCGCGGGACGAATCACGAATCGAGACGCCGCTGTTGCCCGTAGTCTTGGTCCAGTACTCCAGGTGGAGATCGAACTCGGCGAAGTCGTCGCGTTTGGTGTACAGCCAGGACTGCGTGTCCACCCAGCTCTTGAACTGTAGCGGCGTGGAGAACGGGCCGCCGGGCACGAGCATTTTGCGCAGATCGGCGATGCGCTGCCCGAGGAGCGTGCCGTCGGCCATCACGGTCCATTGGCCATCGCCAATCACTTCCCATCCATCGAGGTTCTTACCGTTGAGGAGCGGTTTCCAATCGGCGGCGGCGAGCCCGCAGCAAAACAGAGCCAGGAGGAAGGTCGGTTTCACGTTCAGAGAGTATCACAAGACTTCGACTGCAGCCCGCTCCGGTGACGATAGCGCCCCGTGTCACTTTGGCTCGGACACGCGGGGGACGGTGTAGGTCTTCTTCAAGGCCTGCTGATATTCGCCGAATAGCGATTTGATGCCGTCGAATTCGCGCTTCACGGCGGTCCGGTAGTCCGGGTGCGTGGCGAAGTCGAATAAGAGAGCCGCCATCGATTCGGCGTCCACTACAAAGCCCTTATGGCCGATGGCGGCGAGGGCGTCGGACTCCATTTCGTAAGTGTGGTTAGGGGCGGTGGAAGTCTGGGCGGCGAAACCGATACCGGGGATGGCGCTCGAAACGCTGCCGGTCTCTTCGTACCCTTGCGGTTTGGCGGGCGCTTCCACGATGTTGGTGGCGCCGAAATGCTTCATATACGCCATTCCTACTTCGTCGAGCGTTGCCACCGAAACTCCGTCACGCAGGTTGCCGTAGTTATCGATCTTGACCTTGGTGCCGGTGGAGAGGGCCGCGGCCTTAGCGGCGTTGTCCACGAATTCCCTGACCTGCGCGAGATATACTTCGTCGGGATAGCGGATGTAAAAATCGGCCTGGGTACGGTCGGGAACCACATTGGGCGCGGCGCCGCCTTCGGTGATCACGCCCTGAATGCGCGCCTCCGGACGGATGCTGCTGCGCACGCTGTCGATGTTGTTGAAGAGGTGGATCACGGCTTCGAGCGCGTTGCGGCCGTTCCAGGAAGTCATCTGATGGGAGGGCGCGCCGGAGAAGGTGTACTTGACGCCATCGATGTTCAGGCAGCAGGTGCCGAAGCCCGGCGCGGGCCGGGTGGTCGCGCTTACGGCGTGGCTGCGCACCATAATATCCATGCCGTTGAAGACGCCGGCGTTGAACATGCCGGTCTTGGCGACCGGGGGCATCATCTCCTCGCCCGGCGTTCCGAAGACCACGACGCTGCCGGGTGCGTGGCTGCTTTCGAGATACTCGGCCATGGCGATGGCTGCGGCGAGGCCGACCGGTCCCTGCGCACTGTGCTGGTCGCCGTGGAAGGGCCGCAGGGTGCCGCGCAAAGCATCGTACTCGATGATGACGCCGAGATACGGGGGACCGTTGTTGGTTTTGTATTTCGCCACCAGCGCCGTCTTCAGGTCGGCGACTCCGACGGTGACGCCGAAGCCGTGCTTTTCGAGGGACTGGGTGAGCAACCTGACCGACCGCTGCTCTTCGAAGCCGATCTCCGGATGTCTGGTGATGTCGTCGGCGAGCGCCAGAAACTCGGTGTCCATGAGTTCCCTGGCGCGCGCGGTGACGCGGTCGCGGGGGGAATTGGCGGCGGTGAGTCGCGCCACCCAACCGGGGACATCCAGCGACTTCTCCAGGTCGTCCATTTTGCGGAGGACGTCACGGGCGGCCTCCCGCTCGGTTGGGGTCTCCTGGGCGAGGGCTGCGGAGGCAAGGGCGATGATGAGAGGCAGCGATTTCATGAAGGGTATTATGGCAGCCCCACGTAGTTCTCGGCCAGGGAGGTCATGGCCGCGCGCGAGGAGGTGAGGTAATCCAGTTCGGCCAATTGACGGCGGTAGTCGAAGTCGTTGCCGTGGCGGTGCAGCATGGAGGTCATGTAATACGAGAAGCGCTGCGCCTTCCAGACGCGGCGCAGGCAATCGGCCGAGTAGCGGTCGAGCCATTCGCGGCGGCCGGTGCGATAGAACTCGGCCAAGCCGCGGCTGAGCACGAGCACATCGGAGACGGCAAGGTTCAGGCCCTTGGCGCCGGTGGGCGGAACGATGTGGGCGGCGTCGCCGGCGAGGAAGAGCTGCGCGTATTGCATCGGTTCCACCACGAAACTGCGCATGCCGGTGATGCCCTTCTGGATAATTGGGCCCAGGTTGGGCTGCCATCCGTCGCGCATGGAGAGGCGGGTAGTGAGTTCCTGCCAGACGCGGTCGTCGGGCCACCGGGCCAGATCCTCGCCGGGCGCGCACTGCAGGTAGAGGCGGGTGAGGTGGGGCGAGCGCATGCTGAAGAGCGCGAAGCCGCGCTCGTGGAGCGAGTAGACCAACTCCTCCGACGCCGGCGCGGCCTGGGCCAGAATGCCGAGCCAGGCGAACGGATACACCCGTTCGTAGGCCGTGAGCACGCCGTGCGGCACGGAGGGCCGGCAGATGCCGTGGAAGCCATCGCAGCCGGCGATGAAGTCGCAGACCACTTCGTGCGCCCGCCCGCCACCGCGGTAGCGGATGAGCGGCGTGGCGGAATCGAAGGCGTGGACCGAGACGTCTTCGACTTCGAAGTGCAGCGGCCGGCCGGTGGCGAGGCGCGCCTCAATCAGGTCTTTCACGACCTCGTTCTGTCCGTAGACCGTGATGGCTTTGCCGGTAAGAGCAGCGAAATCGATGCGGTGGCGCACGCGGTCGAAACTGAAGTAGACGCCCTCGTGCCGCATTCCCTCGCGTTTGAGGCGCTCGCCGACACCGGATTGGATCATGAGGTCAACGGTTCCCTGTTCGAGCACGCCGGCACGGACGCGCTCGATCACGTAGTCGCGGCTGCGGCATTCGAGGACGATGGAGTCAATGCCGTGGAGGTGCAGGATCTGGGCGAGCATCAAACCCGCGGGACCTGCGCCGACGATGCCTACCTGGGTTCGCATTTCTGTGGTCCTCTGGTGGCTCGTCCAGGGTATCATGGGCCCGCTTCTCTTGCGATGCCGGATGCTGACATAATGTCTGCTATGACCAGACGCCAGATTGCCGCCATGGCCGCGGCGGCGCCATTCGCCCGGGCGGCGGCCCCGGCTCCCACTGTCAAGCTTGGCATCGACCTCTTCAGCATCCGATCGCAAGGGTGGACGCCCTTCGAATACCTCGACTACTCGGCGAAGCAACAAGCGCAGGTGGTCCATTTTTCGGAGATCCGCTTCATCGGCAACCTCGAAACCGACAATTTACGCAAGGTGCGGCAGCATGCCGAGAGGCTGGGGATCGAAGTGGAGATCGGGATGAGGTCCGTCTGCCCCACCTCGAAAATGTTCGACGCCAAGGCCGGGACGGCGGAAGAGCAGCTTACCGCCATGATCGGGTCGGCCAAGATCGTGGGGTCGAAGATCGTCCGCTGCGTGCTCGGCAGCGCCGAAGACCGGCGGCCGGGACCGATCGAACGCCACATCGAAAGCACCGCGGAGGTGCTGCGCAAGGTGCGCGCCCAAGCCATCGACGCCAATATCAAGATTGCCATCGAAAACCACGCGGGCGATATGCAGGCGCGCGAATTGAAGACGTTGGTGGAAGCGGCCGGGCGGGACTTCGTGGGCGTTTGCCTGGATTCGGGCAACCCTCTCTGGACCATCGAGGATCCCCACCTCACGCTGGCCACGCTGCATCCGTATGTGCTCACCAGCCACGTGCGCGATTCGGCGGTGTGGCGGGTACCGGAAGGCGCGGCGGTCTCCTGGGTGCGGATGGGCGAGGGCAATGTGAACATCGACGAGTACGTGCGCCAATACGCCGCGCTGTGCCCGGGGCGGGCGCTCTCCATGGAATGCATCGTGACGGGGCCGCGCATCTTTCCCTACCGCAGCGACCCCAAGTTTTGGGACGCATACCGGAACACGCCGGCCTGGGAATTCGAGCGCTTCGCGGAGATCGCGGAGCGCGGAAAGCCGCGGCCGGCGGAGCCGCGCGCGGCCAGCCGCGAGGCCGCCGTGCAGAAAGAACGCGAAGACCTCGAAGTCAGCATTCAATACACCAAGAAGCTGCTCGCCTGAACGGAAGGAGTGACCATGAATCGCCGTCAATTCGTGTATACCAGCGCCGCGGGGCTCAATTGGCTGGCCCGCGCGCAAGCGGAACAGGCCGCGGACCAAAAGAAACTCCGCGTGGGGATGATCGGTTGCGGCTGGTACGGCAAGACCGATCTCTTTCGCCTGATCCAAGTGTCTCCGGTGGAGGTGGTCTCGCTGTGCGATGTGGATTCGCGCATGCTTGCAGATGCCGCCGAGATGACCTCCGAGCGGCAGGCGTCCAGGAAGAAGCCGCGCACCTATAGCGACTACCGGAAGATGCTGGCGGAGAAGGATCTCGACATCGTGCTGGTGGGCACGCCCGACCATTGGCACGCGCTGGCCATGATCGAAGCGGTGAAGTCCGGCGCCGACGTCTGGTGCCAGAAGCCCATCAGCGTGGACGTGGTGGAAGGCCAAGCCATGCTGGCGGCGGCGCGCAAGTACCAGCGCGTGGTGCAGGTGGGCACGCAGCGGCGGAGCACGCCGCACCTGGTGGAGGCGCGCGAAAGAGTGGTGCAGGCCGGCAAACTCGGCAAGGTCGGGCTGGTGGAGATCTACTGTTATTACCACATGCGTGCCGGAAGCAATCCGCCCGACGCCAAGCCGCCGGCGAATCTCGACTACGAAATGTGGACCGGACCGGCTCCAATGCGGCCGTACAACGCGCTGGTGCATCCGCGGAGCTGGCGCGCGTTCATGGAATACGGCAACGGCATCATGGGCGACATGTGCATCCACATGTTCGACATGGTGCGCTGGATGATGGGGCTGGGCTGGCCCAAACGCATCAGCTCGAGCGGCGGCATTCTGGTGGAACACAGCAAGGCCAATATCGCCGACACGCAACTGGCGACTTTCGAATACGATGACCTGAAGGTGGTGTGGCAGCATCGCACCTGGGGCGATCCTCCAGATCCGAAATACACGTGGGGCGCCACGTTGTACGGCGACAAGGGCACGCTGAAGGCCAGTGTCTACAGCTACGACTACACGCCGGCAACCAAGGGCCAATCGCCCATCCACGTGGACGTTACCTACGAACTGGCGCAGTATCCGGAGGACAAAACCGAGAAGGACCTGGAGAAGCACTGCGCGCCGGCGATCCGCCACCACATGCAGAACTTTCTGGCGGCCATCGGCAACCGGGGCAAGCCGGTGGCGGACATCGAAGAGGGATATATCTCGACGGCGAGTTGTATCCTGGCCAACCTGGCGATGAGCACCGGCCGCACGCTGGCGTGGGACCCGCAGAAAGGCCGCGTGATCGGCGACGACGAAGCCAACCGCCTGCTGGCCCGCCCGTACCGCAGCCCATGGGTGCATCCCAAGGCGGACGTGTAGCGCCATGCAGATCGAAGCGCTGCATCACGTCAGCATTCCGGTGAGCGACATCGAGAGCTCGAAACGTTTTTACCGCGAGACGCTGGGGCTGGAGGAAATGGCGCGGCCGCCGTTCGACTTTCCCGGCGCCTGGTTTCACCTTGGCCCGAACCAGGCGCTGCACTTGATTGTGCACCCGCACTCCACGTTTCGCGTGGGCAAGGGCGTGGATAGCCGCGACATCCACTATGCCATCCGCGTCGCGAGCTACCAGGGCGCGCTGGAGCACCTACGGGGGAAGGGCTTTCGCGAGGATGCCGGCGAAACCGAGCTCATGAGAATGCGCACGAACCCGCGCGGCACCGCGGGATTCCCGCAGATTTACATCCTGGATCCCGACCGAAACGTGATCGAGATCAACGCGGAGCGGCTGGATGTAGGGTAGGCGTCCCCGGCTGCGGCCCCACAGTTTCAGGCTCACTCATCGCGCAGCGCCGTTACCGGGTCAACGCGTGCGGCTCTGCGGGCGGGCCAAAAGCTGGCGAACAGGCCGGCTGCGAACAAAAGGAACGTTACTCCGGCAAACGAGTAAGGATCGAAAGTCGAGACGTTGGCCACCAGGCCCGACAGCACTTTCACCGAGGCCAGGCTTCCGGCCAGACCGACCCCAATTCCGATCCCGAGCAGCCTTGCACCCACCCAGAGCACCATTCCGACTACTTGGCGCATGCTGGCGCCGAGCGCGATCCGGATACCGATCTCCCTGGTCTGTTGCGCCACGGAATTCGAGATCACGCCGTAGACTCCGAACAGGGCGAGCGCGAGCCCCAAGCCGGCGAACACGGCGAACAGCAGCAGATTGAAACGCGGGCGCGCGTATATATTTTCGGCCAGCAGCGTTTCCATGGATTTTACGTCCGTGACCGGCTGGCCGCGGTCCACAGAATAGACTTGCGCCAGAATGGCTTTTTCCAGGGCCTCCGGCCGCCCCGGCGCGAGCAGCACGAGCCGGTCGGAGCGCCCGATGATGCTGTACGGCGTGTACAGCTCGGGCAGCGTCTCGTTGGTGTAGATGCGGTTGAGTCGGTCCTGCACCACGCCGACAATCGTAAACGCATCGGGGATCTTGACCGTGCGCCCCAAGGCCGGGCCACCGGGGAGATAGCGCTTCACGAACGATTCGTTCACCACCACGTTATGCAACCCGCCGTTGACATCCTGCGCGGTCAGAAAGCGCCCTTGCAGCAAACCGATCCCGATCACCTCAGGATACTTCTCGCTGGTTTCGAAGAGGAGCGAGGGTCGCTTGTCGGGCTCGCCGCCACCCACGACCTCGACGGTGACGCCGCGGCTACCCAGCGGATGCATGCCGGTGGTGACCGCGGCGGCGACTACGCCGGGCACCGACTGCGCGCGGCGCAGCACTTCGCGCAGAAAGGCGACGCGGCGGCCGGCATCCGGGTAGCGCTGGTCGGAGAACGGAATGCGCAGCGTGAGGATGCGGGCCGGATGAAATCCCAGATCGATACCCTGAATCGAGATCAGGGTACGGATCATGAGGCTCGCCCCAACCAGCAACATCAACGAGAGCGCCACCTCGCCCACCACCAGGATGCCGCGCAAAACTCTTTGGCCCGCGGTGCCCGATGTGCCGCGACCTGCTTCTTTGAGCGGCCGGGCAATGTCGCGTCCGGAGATCTGCAGTGCCGGAACCAGCCCAAACAGCAGCGCGGCCGCAACGGAGACCGCCAGCGCAAACCACAGCACCGATCCATTCATCGCGATCTGAGCTTCATCGGGTATAGTGTTGGGCGGCACCATGGCGATGATGCCCTGCAATCCGCCGTAAGCCGCCGCCACTCCCAAGACACCGCCGGCGACACCCAACACCAGGCTCTCGGCGAGCAGTTGCGCGCAGAGCCGCGCCCGGCTGGCCCCCAGCGACGCGCGGATGGCGATTTCCCGCCGCCGGTACGAAGCGCGCGAAAGCAGCAGGTTCGACACGTTGACGCACGCGATCAGCAGCAGCAGCCCCACGGCGCCGAAGAGAATCCACAGCGCGTCCTGGATTCCACTCGGAAACGTTTCCGCGAATGTGCGTAGTTGAATCCGCCACGTTTTCGGAAAGTCTTTGGGGCGCTGCCGCTGGAGGTTTTCCAGAATCGGGCGCAGGTCCGCGCCGGCCTGCGCGATGGTTACCCCCGCCCTGAGACGGCCCATCAAGTGGACACCGGTCACGCCCTCGGGGGTTTCCCCGCGCCGGTAGAGGGTGGGCAGGTACACGTCCGCGCCCCGCCACATGAACCGGCGCGGCATCACTCCGATTACCGTGCGCATGACTCCGTTGAGCAGGAGCCTGCGGCCCAATACCGCCGGGTCGCCGCCGAACTGGCGCTGCCAGAATTTGTAGCCGAGGAGGGTCACCGGTTCGGCGCCTTCGGCCGCATCGCTCGCCATGGTGGCGCGGCCGATGAGCGGCGCCACGCCCATCACGTCGAATGTGTTCATGGTGCAATGATTGCCTCGGATGCGCTGCGGATCGCCCTCGCCGGTCCAGGTGACATCGGACCAGGTGGAGGCGATCACGCCTTCGAAAACGGTGTTGCGTTGGGCGATCTCGAGGAAGTGATCTACGGAATAGTAGCTGCCGTTGCCGCGGCCTTCGGGCGAGCGCATGGTGACGCTCATCAAACGGCCGGCATCCTTATAGATGAAAGGGTGAAGGATGACGGCGTAAATCACGCTGTACATGGCGGTACTCCCGCCGATGCCGAGCGCTAGCGAGCCGAGCGCAATGGCGGCGAAGGTCCGCCCCCTAGCCAGGTTCCTGGCGCCAAAACGCAGGTCCTGCCAGAAGCAGGCAGGCAGGTTCATGGGTCACCTCTGTCATCAGTTTAGACGTCGCGGGTGCGGGAGTGGTTAGAGAGTATGATTGAATGCTGAGGTGACGAGTGTTCCAGAAATCCATGGTGTTTTCGGTCTTCGCCGCGATGGCCGCGGCCCAGCCCACAGTTGTCAAAACCACCACGCTGATCGACGGTAGAGGCCACGTCCTCAGGGACAAGGAAATCGTCATCGAGAACGGGCGCATTACGCGCATTGCCGAGGCCAAACAGAAGCCGGCCATCGACCTCAGTGGCCTCACGGTGATGCCCGGATGGATCGACACGCACGTCCATCCCACCTGGTACTTCAACAAAGAAGGCCGCTTTGAAGCCGGCGGGCGCGGCGCTAAATCCACGCCACAGGAGGCCGCGCTTTACGCCGCCGCCAACCTCTACCGCACGCTGATGGGCGGCTTCACCACCGTGCAGAGCGTGGGCGCGGAACTCGATGGCGAACTGCGCGACCAGATTGAAGCCGGCGCCCTGGCCGGTCCCCGGCTGATCACCTCGCTGCGCCAGATCAACGAGAACACCGGCGACCCGGCCCAGATTCGCGCGTACGTTCAGAAGATGAAGGCCGACGGGGCCAACGTGGTGAAGCTTTTCGCCACCGCCAGCATTCGCGACGGCGGCAAGATGACGATGACGGTCGATCAGATCAACGCCGCCTGCGGCGAGGCTAAGGCGGTGGGCCTGCGCTCGGTGGTCCACGCGCATTCCTCCGATGGCGCCAAGGCCGCGGTCAACGCGGGTTGCACATCCATCGAGCACGGATCGTTTCTGGACGACGAGACCCTGGAGTTGATGGCGCAGCGCGGCGTCTACTTCGACCCGAATTTTCTGGTGCTGCACAACTACCTGGACAATAAGCCGAAGTTCCTCAACATCGGCAATTACACCGAGGAAGGATTTGCGTACATGGAGAAAGCACTGCCGCTGGTGGCGGCGGTGCTGCGGCGCGCCCGCGCGCATCATGTGAAGATCGTGCTCGGCACCGACGGCGTAGCCGGCGCGCACGGACGCAACGCCGAGGAATTCATTTACCGCGTAAAGGACGGTGGCGACACCCCGATGGACGCGCTCACCAGCGGCATGTCGGTGGCCGCGGAATCTCTCGGCATGGGCGATAAGATCGGGTGGCTGGCCGAGGGCATGGAGGCCGACCTGGTTGCCGTGCGGGGCAACCCGCTGGAGGACATTACGGCCGTGCGCCGCGTGGTTTTCGTCATGAAGCACGGTAAGGTGTATCGATACTGAGACACTCCGTTGATTCGCGAATCGGTAAGATCGGCCTACGCCACTACCACGCCAGGGCCAGCGCCGTCGTGCGCGGGTCGGCCGCAGCGCTAACCGTGCCGCGTTCGGTATCCACCATCAGCCCCGCGCTGGAGTTCATTGACCAGGGGGCGCGCATCGCCACGGTGTGGCCGCGACGCTCCAGTTCCTTGCGCACCTCTTCGGGAATCCGGCTCTCCAGCGAGAGATCGCCGGGGTACATGGTATGCGGGAACGGCGATGCCGGGAAACTGCGGGTGGCCCAACGCGGCGCTTCGATGGCCTGCTGCAGGTTCATGCCAAAGTCCACGACGTTCAAGAGGGTCTGGATGGTGCGCAGGCACTGGTCGTCGCCGCCGGGGCTGCCGGTCGCCAGGAATGGCCTGCCGTCCTTCAGCACCAGCGTTCCCTGCAGCGTGCTGCGCGGCCGCTTGCCCGGCGCCAGCGCGTTGGCATGGCCTGGAACCAGCGAGTAGTAGTCCCCGCGGCAATTGAACATGAATCCGAGATTCCCCACCACTACCTTGGCGCCGAACGAGCTGTGCAGGCTGGGCGTGAACGTGATCATGTTGCGGAGCTTGTCCACCGTCGCGATGTAGCTGGTGTCGCCTTCGTGGTCGGCGTCCCCGTGCAGGTTCACATCGCTGGGATATCTCACGGTGGGCCAGTCCGGCGCAAACGGCGTAACGTCTCCCGGCCGGAATTCGAGTGACGCCCTCGCCGGGTCGATCAGCTTCCGGCGCTCGGCGGCGTACTCTTTCGACAGCAGGCCCGAGTAGGGGATCTTGATGAAGTCCATGTCGCCGAGATAACGGTCGCGGTCGGCCATGGCCAGCTTGATGGCCTCGGCCGAAGTGTGGATGTAATCGGCCGAGTTCAAGCCCATCTTCTTCAGGTCGTAACCCTCCAACAGGTTGAGCGCGATCAGTTCGGCGGGTCCCTGGGTGGCCGAAGCGTTCTTGTATACCGTGTAGCCGCGGTAATTGACGAAAACGGGCTCCTCCACCTTGGCCGTGTAGCCGGCGAAGTCTTCATAGCGAAACAGCCCGCCAGTCTCTTCGGAGAACTGAGCCATCTCGCGCGCGATATCGCCCTTGTAAAAGCGGTCGCGGGCGGCTTTCAGCCCGGCCTGGCGGCCCTTGGCGGACGCCTGTTTCTCGGCTTCGACCAGGCGGCGCAGCGTGCGCGCCAGGTCGGGATTCTTCCAGACGTCGCCATCGTTCCAGCGCTTGCCATCGGGCGGCGCGTAGACCTTCCGGCTGGTCGCATACTTCATCAGCGCCGCCGAATTCAGGGAGCGACCCATGGGCACGCCGCGCTCAGCGATCTCGATAGCCGGCGCCAGCAGTTCGCCAAAGGTCTTGGTGCCCCATCGCGAAAGCAGGATGTACCAGGCATCGACGGCGCCCGGCACGGTTGCCGAAAGCAGCGAATCGTTCACGGGAATCTTGCCGCCCTGGTTGGCCTGGTACCATGCGATGGTGGCCAGTTTCGGCGCCGTCCCCTCGGCATTCAGTGAGAAGACTTTCTTCTGTTTGGCGTCGTAGATCAGCAAAACGGCGTCGCTGCCGACGCCGTTTGTGGCTGGCTGCACCACACCGAGGACGGCTTGGCCGGCCACGATGGCATCGAAGGCGTTGCCGCCCGCGCGCATCACGTGTTCGGCGGCCAGGGTGGCCTGCGGCATCATCGAAGCGGCGGCGTAATCGGTACCGCGCGCCAGGGTCTTCATGGTTTGGCCGGGGCCGGAAGGCGGGGGCGCATCATCGCCGCTCTGGGCGCTCAGGACCGCGGCAAACACGACCAGGGTGAACGCTGCTCTTCGGTTCATCTTGCCCTCCCAAAAACGCTAACAGTATCTCAAACTCGCGCCCCAGGCAAGGGTGGTCTACATCCGATGAAACGCCTTCAGAATCTCGCGCGTGGAGTAGTGCATCGCGATCGGCCGGCCGTGCGGGCAGCTCATGGGGCAATCCGTCGCCGCCAGCGCGCGCAGGAGCCACTCCATTTTAGCGGCGTCCAACCGCATGTTGATTTTGATGGCGGCGCGGCAGGCGATGGAGGCGCAGATGTTGCGGCGCAGGTCGGTCAGTGAGCCGCCGCGCAATTCGCTTTCGGCAATTTCCATGATCTCGAAGAGGATGCGCTCCAGGTCCGCGGCGCCCACGGCGGCGGGCGCTGCCTTGACGGCGATGGTGCGGTTGCCGAAGGGCTCCGTCTCAAAGCCCGAGGCGTACAACTCGTCGGCTATGCGCGCGTAATCGATCTGCTGTTCGGCCGTGAGTTGCAGGATCAGCGGCATCAGCAGCCGCTGCGTCTCGACGCGGCCGGCGGCCCGCTGCTTCATCACCTGCTCGAAGAGGATGCGTTCGTGGGCCACGTGCTGGTCGATGATCCACAGCCCGTCGCGGCCTGCGGCCACGATGAAACTCTCGTGAATCTGGCCCAGGGGCCGCAGGTCCGACAGAATGGAAAGCGACATCTCCGGCGCCGGAATGGCATCGGGCGGGAATTCCCCGTGCATATCGAGCCGCCGCGAGAGTTTGCCGGAAGGCGGCGGGCCGGGAGTCACTTCGAGCGGCGGCGCGCTGAAATCGAGACGCGGTTCGGGGCCGCGCGTGGGCCGCAGCGTGAACTCCGGCAGACCGGCACCCGGATCCGCGGGGCGGCTCGGAGGGCCGCCGCCACTCGGTTCCACCAGGCTCGCGGCCACCGGAGCTTCGTTCTCGATCATCTGGCTGAACTCGGAAAACGGCAGCCGGGCGGCAGGTTGCGCGGGCGGCATGGCCGGCGTTGCCGGGCGCGGCCCTGGCGAGAAGGACGGCGCCGGCCGGCTCTCCATCAGCCGCTCGCGGATGGTATCGCGCACGAAATCGTGGACGAAGGACCCGTGCCGGAAGCGCACCTCGGTCTTCGACGGGTGCACGTTCACGTCCACCTCTTCGGCGTCCATTTCCAGAAACAACAGCGCGAACGGGTACGCCGAGGCCGGCATCAGGTTGTGATAGGCCGAGGAGAGCGCGTGCAGCATCAGGCGGTCGCGAATCAGGCGGCCATTTACGAAGATATAGATCGAATTGCGGTTTCCCTTCTGCACTTGCGGCCGCGAGAAAAAACCCGAGAGCCGGAATGTGCGGCGCGGCGGGTCGTCATCCGGCCCAGGCTCGCTGCGGTATTCCGCAATGGCCTGCGATGGCGGGACGCTGGGCGGAGGAATGAACAGGTCGCGTTCCTTGACTCCGATGTCCACCAGTTCCTCCAGCACCTGGCTGCCGAAGACCTGGTACACGCGTTCCCTGGTGGTGCCGACCGGCGTGACCGAAAGCAGTTCCGTCGGCCCGCTGGTGAGGCGAAACGTCTTGCCTGGATGCGCCAGGCTGTAGTGCGTGACCAGCGACGCGATGTGCCCCAGTTCGGTCGGCTCGGTGCGCAGAAACTTGCGGCGCGCGGGCACGTTGTAGAACAGGTCGCGGACCGTGATTGCCGTGCCGCCGCCCAGCGCGGCTTCCTCGCAGCGCAACATCTTCCCGCCCGCGATTTCGATGCGCGTGCCGGTGGCCTCTTCCGCGGAACGAGTCTCCAGCACCAGGCGCGACACCGACGCGATCGAAGGCAGCGCTTCGCCGCGGAACCCCAGGGTGGCGATAGAGAGCAGGTCCTTCACGTCGCGCAGTTTGCTGGTGGCGTGGCGCTCAAAGGCCAGCAGGGCATCGTCGCGCAGCATGCCGCAGCCGTCGTCGACGATGCGGATCAAGCGGCGGCCGCCGGCTTCCACTTCCACCCGCAAATCGGCCGCGCCCGCGTCCAGCGAGTTCTCCAGGAGCTCTTTGACCACCGAAGCCGGCCGCTCCACCACTTCGCCGGCAGCGATCTTGTTGGCAACCTGGTCGGGAAGGATTCGGATGCGGCCCATGAATGACTCAATATAACGCGGTAACGAAGTGAAAACTCTTGGGTGCGGGCGAGTGGATGCGAGCGGAGCGGCCGCGTTGGTCTCCGGCGACGCAGTCCTCAAACGGGCCGCCGATGGCTCGCGTCTGCGCCGCGGCTTTTCCGCCTTGGGCCGCAGGCCTTAACTAATCCTGGCATCTTCCCGGTCCCAGATGGCGGCGGAGTCGGCGGGCGGCCATCTTTTCCTGGCGGGCTCGACGGGTCGGGGTTTCCCGCTCGTGAACGCGGTGCAATCCACGTTCGGCGGGCGCGACCGACGGCTTGTGGCCGAGTTCGGCTCGGGCGGTGTGTTGCTCAGTTCGACTTACTTGGGCGGCTCCGGCACGGTACGGTGGATACTGGTACCGTTCGACGATGGATCGGTGCTGGTGATCGGGACCAGCAACTCCCCCGACATTCCCGGAGTGCAGCCGTCGCCTATCGGCGCGGGGCTTGGTTCACTTCAGGCTCACTGGCGGGAAATAGATTCCGCGGTCTTCTCTCCGCCACCAGGCCCGTTCGCCCCAGCCGGTGAAATGGTACAAGTACATCTCGCCACGGATGTACTTAGGCGGCGCCCCCGGAAACGGGTTGGCTTCCAACAAGCGCAGCACACTCGGCTCCCCTTCGAGCAAGCGGATCATAAAATTCACGAGCCAGCGATTCTGTTGATAGGTCCCCAGCGCCGCAAACCACATCTGCCAATCCAACCGGGGCTGGTGCGGCGCAACGATGGGTGGCGCCCGCATAGGGTCGCCCGCCTTGTAGCGGAATTCGTACGGCGACCAGTTCACCCCGTCGTTCGATCCTTCCACCACGATCTCAGGCCGGGTGGTGGTCATCACCGCGAACAGTCCGTACGAGTTCACGATCCGCAGCGGACCCACCAGCCGCAGCACCAGATTTCCGCCGGGCACCGAAACCGAAAACAGCTCCAGGAACAGCAGTCCGCTAACCAGGCCGATGAACCCGGCGAGCGCTAGGCTGACCGCCCGGCGCCGGTCCTCCTGCCGCGGTTCGATGAACAGGAACATGGCCAGCGCAATCGTCAGGAAATTGAAGAAGGTGTAGTTCCCGCTCAGCAGAATCAGCGTCTGCAGCCCGATCGTGATCCAGGCCCCGATGTGCCGCCAGCGGCGCGGCGCGAAGAACAGCAGCGGCGCCCCCAACTCCGCCAGGAACACGAAGCCGGCCGACAGCTTCTGAAACCCCATCGGCAGTTGGTGCAGATACCAAGCCAGTGGAGTCGGCAAAGGCTGAGTCTCGTAGTGGTACCGCAGTGCCGTCAGGTTGCGCCAAACCGGATCGCCGCTTAGCAACTTCACCAGGCCGCTGAAGATCATCAACCGGAACAGCAGCCAGCGAAACAGCCAGATCCGTATCGCCGATTCGGCCGCGAACAAGGCCAGGAAGCCAGCCTCCAACAGCAGCACATCCCACTGAAACGAAAGAAATTCTTGCCCGACGGCACAGATTGAGAGCCAGAGTATCAGGCAGACCGCAAGTGCCGCCCTCTGCCAGAATCCGGCGACCGCCGCCACAGCCCCGAGCGCTCCCAGAATCCACGCGGAGCGCAGCGCCCAATCGCTGGAACCCAGCCAAAAAACCGACGGCACGTCCCGGTAAGCCGCCGCACCGGCTGCTTCGCGAGCGGCCGCCAGGTACTCGCCAATCGGCAGAATCCCATGCGACCCGATCAGCCCCATCGCCTGCGTCCCGAACGAAACAAAGGCTACCAGGTAAATGCACCCAAGTATCCTCAGGAAGCTCCGAACTGTTACGAACCGCTCCATTAAGCCTATTATTATCTTTAACCCACGCCGCAACCCCGGAACCGACACGAGTCCGCTCACCCCCCTTTTTCCTCCGTTCCAACTGGAAATGCGCCATTTAATGAATAGCTATTTCTTTCAATCGGTTAAACCGGCAAGATGGCTTCAAACTGGGAAGGATGCAACTCCATGAGCACTCAGCCGTTTGAACCGAAAGCCATGCCTCTCGCCGACCTTGTCCAGATCGGCTCTTCTGTGGAAGACGTGATCCGGCAACGCCTTGCCGAGGAGCGTGCCCGCCTGGAGCGGGAAGCGGGCCTCGTCAAGCGTGAAACCCACCACTTCAAGAGGCCCGTTGAGAAGCCGTTCACGGCCGGCCAGCGTCCCAATACGACGCTGCTTTTCGGTGGCCTGACCTGGAAACACGAAAAGCTGGTACATGGTGCGCTGGAAGGGCTCGGCTACCGCGCCGAGGCCGTCCCCACGCCGAACGTGAAGGCGTTCCAGGCGGGTAAAGAGTACGGCAACAACGGCCAGTGCAACCCCACTTATTTCACCGTCGGCAACCTGGTGCAGTACCTCCAGAGCCTGGAAGAGCAGGGCATTCCCAAGCAGGAAATCATCGACCGGTACGTGTTCTTCACCGCCGGCGCTTGCGGCCCCTGCCGCTTCGGCATGTACGAGGCGGAATACCGCCTCGCGCTCCGCAACGCCGGGTTCGACGGTTTCCGCGTGCTCCTGTTCCAGCAGTCCGGCGGATTGAGCCAGTCCGACGCCGAGGCCGGCCTGGAGATGAATCTCGACTTCTTCCTGGGCATTCTCAATGCACTCAACTGCGGCGACGTGATGAACGAAGTGGCCTATGCGCTTCGCCCCTACGAAGTCAACTCCGGCGACACCGACCGCGTGCTGGACGAAGCCATGGATTACCTCCACGAGGTCTTCCGCAAAAAGCGCCCGTGGAAGCTCGACGAAGGCATGGGCAAGTACCTGGGCGGCTTCTCCGATACCGCGGAATACATCGGCAAGTTCGTGAAGCAACTGAAGGGCGATGAATACGTACCCGCACTGGAACGCTGCCGCGACCAGTTCAACACCATCGAAATCGACCGCCTGCGCGTCAAGCCCATCGTTAAGATCACGGGCGAATTCTGGGCCCAGACCACCGAGGGCGACGGCAACTTTAACATGTTCAACTTCCTGCAGCGCGAAGGCGCGCAGGTCTTGGTGGAGCCCATAGGCACCTGGATCATGTACATGATCCACCAGGTGATCCAGAAATACAAAGACTTCAAGGGCCTGGAAGAAGGCGCGGTTCTGCCGACGATCTGGAAGCTGGGCACGCGCGCCAAAATCGAGATCGGCTACCGCCAGAAGGTGGCCAAGCTCAAGTTGGCCGAGGCCATCTTCAAGAGCGAGTACCACAAGATCGTTGACGCGTTGGGGCACATCGCCCACCACTTAACCGACCAGTACGAGTTACAGCGGCTGGGCCACCCCTTCTATAATTCGCGGGCAGGCGGGGGCGAAGGCCACCTGGAAGTTGCCAAGAATATCTACTACTCGAACAAAGATCTGGCCCACATGGTGCTGTCGTTGAAGCCGTTCGGCTGCATGCCTTCCACGCAGTCCGATGGCGCGCAATCGGCGGTAGTTTCCAATTACAAAGACATGATCTACCTTCCGGTGGAAACCTCCGGCGAAGGCGAGATCAACGCACACAGCCGCGTGCAGATGGCTCTCGGCGAAGCCAAGAACAAGGCCAAGAAGGAGTTCGCCGCGGCTCTGGAACAGGCCGGCCTCACGCTGGATCAGTGCCGCGCCTGGGTGGAAGCCCATCCCGAAACCAAGCGCCCGCTCTACCAGGTTCCGCACACCAAAGGCTATGTCAGCCAGGCGGCGAACTTTGTCCTGCACATCGCGGGGCGGATGAAGGCCGAAGGCGCGAGAGCGAACTAGACTGGCAGGCCAGGAGGCCTTTACCCTACAATGGAGAAACAATTCCTCATCGGAATGGATGTCGGTTCCACAACCGTCAAAGCGGTAGTGATTGATGGCGCAACGGACCAGATTTTGTGGTCGGACTACCAGCGCCACGACACCAAGCAGCCCGAGAAAGTGCTCGAATTCTGCAAGCGCTTCGACACCGAAATCGAGGGTTTCTCGGCCAAAGACTCGCGCATGTTCATCACCGGTTCGGGCGGGAACGGGCTGGTCAAGTTCCTCGGCGCCAAGTTCGTTCAGGAAGTGAACGCGGTCTCGCTGGCGGTGGAGCGCATGTATCCCGAGTGCGGTTCCGTGATTGAGCTCGGCGGCCAGGATGCCAAGATCATCATCTTCAAGACCGACCCCGAAACCGGCCGCAAGAAGAAGATCCCCTCGATGAACGACAAGTGCGCCGGGGGCACTGGCGCCGTCATCGACAAGATCAACGCCAAACTCCGCATCCCCACCGAACAGCTTTGCCAGATGGGCTACAAGGGCCTCAAACTCCATCCCGTGGCCGGCAAGTGCGGCGTTTTCGCCGAGACCGATATCAACGGCCTGCAGAAGATGGGAGTTCCGCCCGACGAGCTGATGGCCTCGTTGTTCGAAGCCATCGTCATGCAGAATCTCTCCGTGCTCACACGCGGCAATACCCTGCTTCCCGTGGTGCTGTTGCTGGGCGGCCCCAATTGTTACATCAAGGGCATGCGCGATTGCTGGAAGGCCAACATCCCCAAAATCTGGGAAGAGCGCAATACCCAACTGCCCGAGGGCGTTCCCCCCGAAGACCTCATCAAAACGCCCGACAACGCCCAGTATTTCGCCGCGATCGGATCGGTGGAGTTCGGCAAATCGGAAGACGACAGCGTTGGGCTATACAGCGGCTGGGAAAGGCTGGAATGGTACGTCACCACAGGCCGCGAAGAAGAGAAAGCCAAGCGCGGCGGCGGCGTGGGTCTCGCCAAGAATGAGGCCGACCTGGCGTCCTTCAAAGAAAAGTACCGGACCAAGAAATTCACCCCCAGCCCCTTCCAGCCCGGCGAAATGGTGGAAGGCTTCGTCGGCATCGATGGCGGCTCCACCTCTACCAAAGCCGTCCTGCTCTCAAAGGACGGCAAGCGCCGCATCCTCGCCAAGACCTATCAGCTTTCCAAGGGCAACCCGATCGAAGATACGGTCGAGGTGCTGCAGAAGCTGAACCGCCAGATTCTGGATCAGGGCGCCGAGCTGCAGATCCTCGGCGTCGGCACCACCGGTTACGCCAAAGACATCCTGAAGGACGTGGTCGGCGCCGATGCCGCGCTCGTCGAAACCGTGGCCCACACCGAGGCCGGTCTCCACTTCTACCAAGACGTGGACGTGATCTGCGACGTCGGCGGCCAGGATATCAAGATCATCATCCTCAAGAACGGCCGCGTCAAGGATTTCAAGCTCAACACGCAGTGCTCGGCCGGCAACGGCTACTTCCTGCAATCCACCGCTCAGGGCTTCAACGTCCCGGTGGAGCAATACGCCGACACCGCGTTCGGCGCCAAGGGCTTCCCCTCGTTCGGCTACGGCTGCGCGGTCTTCATGCAGTCCGATATCGTCGACTTCCAGCGCCAGGGCTGGAAACCCGAGGAGATCATGGCCGGCCTCTGCAACGTGCTGCCGAAGAATATCTGGCTGTACGTATCGCAGATCCCCAACCTTTCCGCCATCGGCACCCGCTTTCTGTTGCAGGGCGGCACGCAGTACAACCTGGCCGCCGTAAAGGCCCAGGTGGACTTCATCGAGTCGCGATTCAAAGGCAAGGAACACCAGGCCGACGTGATTGTCCACGAACATTGCGGCGAAGCCGGCGCCATCGGCGCGGCCCTCGAGGCCGGCCGACTGTGGGACAACGGCCGCGTCAGCACCTTCATCGGACTGGACGCCTGCGCCAACATCCAGTACAAGACCACGCGCAACGAAGCCACGCGCTGTTACTTCTGCAAGAACAAGTGCCTGCGCACGTTCATTGACGTCAAGACCACCCTGATCAATCCCGAGTACAAGCCGCCGGCCAAGACCAAGGTACCGCTGGAAGCCGGCGCGCAACGCCTGATCATCGCTACGTGCGAGAAAGGCACAGTGGAGAACATCGAGGAAATGCGCGGGATCAAGGGCAACCTTGACAGAATCAAGAAGGCCAATCCCAACTTCGTTGAGATCGCCGCCAAGTCCGTCTTCCGCGTCCCCGATGCTCCCCTCGTCTGCGAGGCGCTGCCAAAGTTCCAGATCACCGCCGCGCAGAAGAAGCGGGCCGAGCTCATGAAGAGGCGCGCAGCGCTGCGCATCGGCATGCCGCGCGTGCTCAACATGTACTCGCAGACGCCCATCTTCACCGGCTATTTCGCGTCGCTCGGCATCCAGCCCCAGAATATCGTCTTCTCCGAATACACCAGCGAGGAGTTGTATAAGGAAGGCGCCAAGCGCGGCGCCATCGACCCGTGCTTTCCTTCCAAGCTCGGCATCCCGCATGTCCACAACCTGCTGTACAAGGTGCACGCCAAGAAGCCCCTCGACCTGATCTTCTTCCCGATGATCGATTGTCTCACCACGGACCTCTACCATGTGCAGGCGAGCCGCTCCTGCCCCACCGTGGCCACCACGCCCGAGGCGGTGAAGGCCGCGTTCACCAAGGAAGGCGACCTGTTCAAGGAGAAAGGCGTTCGCTTCCTGGACACGTTCGTCAATCTCTCCAAGCCCGATCTCTTCGAGCGCCAGATGTACGAAGAGTTCAAGGACATCCTGGGCCTCAGCCCCGAAGAGAACCAGAAAGCCGTCGAGCAGGGTTACCGCGCCCTCAGCTACTTCGACAACGTGACCATGCGCGGCGCCGCCCGCGAGGTGCTGGAACAACTGGAGCGTGAAGACCGCCTGGGCGTGGTCCTTTTGGGCCGCCCGTATCACAACGACCCCGGCGTGAACCACGAAATCCTGGAGGAATTCCAGAAACTCGGCTACCCTGTGTTTGCGCAGGACTGCCTGCCGATCGACGACGACATCATCTGGCGCCTTTTCGGCAGCGATGTGGAAGCCGGCGAGATTCCGCATCCCATGTCGATCAACGACGTCTGGAAGAACTCCTACAGCGAAAACACCAGCCGCAAGGTGTGGGCCGCGAAGTACGTGGCGCGCCACCCCAACCTGGTGGCGCTGGAGCTTTCCAGTTTCAAGTGCGGCCACGACGCCCCCATCTACTCGGTGGTGGAGGAGGTGGTGGAGCACTCCGGCACGCCCTATTTCTGCTTCAAGGACATCGATGAAAACAAGCCGACGGGCTCCATCAGGATCCGCGTGGAGACCATCGGTTACTTCCTGAAGCGCTACCGCGAAGACATGGTGCGCAACAAGCAGAAGCAAAGCTCGGTTGAGCAGCAACTCAAGGAGTTCGAAGCGCGCCTCCGCCGCCAGATGCTTCGCGAGAAGCTGGAAGACAGCGAACTGGTGCGCGAGAGTTTCGAGACCGGCTCGATGCCGCAGATCCACGTGAGCCTGGGCGCGCTCAAAGCCAGCAAGGCGGCGGTGTATGAGCGCGTCAGCGGGGATTAACCGGTCCGTGAGGCAAACGCTTTCTCATCGAAGTCGTGGTCTGTCCGTTGATTGACACTGTGCCTGCATCGACGTACCAGTTGCGACCCCGAAACCCGGGGCCCAGATGCGCTGCTACTGATGGACGATCTCAAGGGGCGCCGAGGCTAACCGTCGCCGAATTCCAACAATTGGCACCCTTGGCGTTTTGCGCGGCGCAGCCGCACTCGAACTGTTGGATCTATCAGCCACTTTCGGACGGCTGCAACGGACGACGTTCCGCGCTCCACTCGACCTGCTGTCGGCCCTCTTAGCGCAAGATGCCAGGCGCCGCAGCCGCTAAACCCGACCCCTCAACCTAACTAAGTCCCAACCACTCTTCCAGCGGGTTGTTTGCCGTGGCGTCGAGTTTCTTGGGCCTGCGGCGGGATTCAAACGCCACGAGGCCGCACTCTCCGGCAAGCCTCATCGCTTGCGCCAGCTTGACCGAGTCTTAAGGGTGGCCGAGGCGCTGCCCAACCGCCTGCCCGTTCGCCAGTTCCGTTCCGCCTCAGCCCCTGTTGGCCTACCTCGACAGACGCAGAATCGCGACGGAAATCGTCGCCAAGGCCTGAGATACTTCCGCTGCGTTTTTCGCCGGGATGTACATTCCCTGCGGCTGCGAGCTGTCGTAGGAGGTGGATGACGGATCGTTGGCGATTCTCTTCAACAGACCGTCGTCGAGACCGCCGTCTCCGAGGTACCCGATCGTGAAAATCTGGATCTTCATGCGCTGGGTGTCGCCGATCCGGTTGGGAAAGTTGACATCGTTGCGAATGCGATAACCGGCGTTGTCGGCGGCGTCCCACTGAGCAATGCCCCAGTTGTAAGTGTTCGTGGCGCCGGTCGCGTCAAAGCTGGGGGGAGTCCCGTTGAACACGTTGTGGGACGGGACGGGCTGTCCGCCGCCATTCACGAAGTGCGAGTTGGTGTAGGCGGCATCGTTTGGGGTGTTGCCGTACCTTGTGGAATTGCCGTAAGCATCGACCGGCGGGATTTGACTGAGAGCCGTTCCGTTCGATAGAGCGGAAGTGGTGATTGCGTTGACTGTGCTGCCGCCGCAGTTCGACTCAGGCGTGGCGGGATTGGGAGCATTCTGGTCAAGGTTCCGGGTCGATAAATAAGCCGCCAGGGTCTGGACTGGGTCGATGCTGCTCAATTGCATGAAGCCCACGTTACCACCGCCGCCACCGCCGCCACCGCGTCCACCGCCGCCGCCACCAGTGAAG
>Ga0209698_10000166_pt1 | contig 70098 bp, 54 predicted proteins | sample LitLauG_LLR_2012_FD_187203 | JGI IMG/M metagenome (GOLD analysis project Ga0209698, IMG submission 187203) | Freshwater sediment microbial communities from Pennsylvania, USA - Little Laurel Run_MetaG_LLR_2012 (SPAdes) (version 2) | ecosystem: Environmental > Aquatic > Freshwater > Creek >... | reverse complement strand
GAACAGGCCGCCGCTCACCGCGATGCCGTTGGTCAGATAAGGACTGCCGACGTAGGTGTTGCCCAGCGGATCGGCGGCCAGGCGGAAGCGGAAGTCGTACGTTCCGCTGGCGGGCGAGCCATTGTTGTTCAACCGGCCCTGATAGGTGAACGCCGTGCCTTGGGCGAAGGTGGTTGAGAGCTGCTGGTTGATGGTTGAGAGCAGCAGCAGGGCCGCGAGGAGTTTGAGTTTGGTCGGCACAATTTTCTTTTTTGTCAGAGTCATTAAGCAGCCTTTTGTTCTGTATAAACCCAAAAGAGAATACCAATCCGCCCTCAAATTGGCAGCAAAAAGTGGCAAATCAGCAGTAGTACGGAGGCGGCTGGCAAGCGACCGCACCCCCGGCGACCGGATCCGACCCGGTTAGAGTTTAATTTCCTGCACGATGAACTGCCCAATGCTCTTGCTGCTTCAGCCCTGACCCGCACGGAGAGCCATGCCACGCCTGATTTGTCAGCCGGATGATTGCAAAACACGAGAAAGAATTTGCAATGTGGGGAAAAGGAAGGAAAGTGTTCGCAACACCTATCCGCGAAGGATAGCGGGTTCAAGACGAAAGCTGTGCCTATGCAAACCAAGTTGCGCGGATGTCCAATACTAGAGCCAGGGTCAGGCTCAATTCTTGCCGGAGCACTCTGGCTCGCGGCTGCTTCCACTCTGCCGGGTGCCATCATCAACTGGGGACCGGCCAGCAACATCACCGGCGACAGCGACGTGCTCAACACCGGCGCCACCGCCTGCGCCTATTGCTGGAGCCAGCAGAGCACGACCGTGAACGGCGTGAGTTTTACCGCCATCACCGTGACCAGCAACCAGGAGTTCTCTGTATCTGGCACTTATCCCCCTCCTTATGATTTGTATGCAGAGTTTACTTCAGGTTCAGCTCCGTTCTCATTGCTGTCCAGCAACTACATGAATCTGCTCGTGGGTGCGTGGTTCGCACCCCAGATGACCACCATGCAGGTGACGCTGGCGAACTTATCCGTCGGCCACCAGTATGCTGTGCAAGTGTGGGTGAATGATCCGCGCGGGCCGGAAAACGTCCGGATCGAAACGTTCGCCAGTGTGGGTGGTAACACGGTGACGCTGAAATTCTCCACCCAGACCGGCACCACTCCCGGCGGGCCGGGGCAATACACCATCGGCACCTTCACGGCGGACGCCACCACTCAGGTATTTTCCATGTATGGATTTAATGATCCCCCGCAATACGTGGCGCAAATGAATGCCCTGCAAGTGCGTGATGTGGGGAGCCAGACGCTGCCCGTGTGGGTGGCCATCCATCCCGCCGGACCGGGGGCGATGAATTTGATTTTCAAGGGTGCGGCGGGCGCAAACTATACTTTGTTGACCACCACGAATCTCACCGCGCCGTTGACGAATTGGACTCCATTGGTGAATGGCACCGGCACGTTCAACGTCAACAACACCACCAATCTCGATACCACCGCCACCAACAAAGCCCGCTTCTACCGCATCCGCTCACCGTGAGCGCCGTTGCCTTGCCCACTGCTAGCCGGGCAGGACGATTCAAGTTTGGGATGAGCCCGGGGAACAATCTGCTCCAGCGGCTTCGTTTTACTGCGGCCACAGCGTGAGGTTGCGCGCATTGAGCTGGTTTAGCACCAGGTTGGGCAGCGCATGCAGCAAGAGCAAAATCAGCACGATCCCGACCAGCGGCGCCAGGTCCACCTTGCCCAGGCGTAACGGTAGCCGGGTCAGCGGCGCCAGGAGGTTCCGGGACGTCAAACCGACGAATTCCCACAGTGGACTGGCGCCCAGGTAAACGTAACTGGAAACCAGATGCAGAAACAAAAGCACCGGCAGCAAATACTTCAAGCTCGAATAAATCCCCACGCCGACCAGCGCCGCCTGGGCCAGCAGATGCGATGCGGCCCGCGCCGGATTGAGCACGCCCCCGCGCGCCAGCAGCGGATGAAACACCAGCCAGAGCGCAGCGACAGCCAGCACCGGCAGCACCGCAAGCACGCCGCGCGACCAGCGTGCCGTGCGGCCCACTTGGAGGAGGATCATCTTGTGCAGCGGGTCCGACTCCGTTTGCGGGCCGTTGATCACGACCAGCGCCAGCAGCCAGAAATGGAACACCACCAGCGTTTCCACGAAGCTCAACACCGAAAACAATTCGGCAACGGCGAAGTGCGCGGGGTCATCCCGCAACGGAAAAGCCAGCGTGACAAACGTAAGGTCCACCTTGGGCGTCCAGCTCACCGCCGGCCCAATCTGCCAGTAAAAAACACCGCGCAGCCCCAGCAATGCGGCCAGCGCGGTCAGCCAGTGCCAGCGTTTGATCCGGTTCGGCTCCGCGCGCCGCAGCGTGCCGGACAGCGTCGAAGGCACGGGGCGCGCGAACGGGTCCAGCCGGACGGAACGCAAATTTAAAGCGAGCAGCAGTCCCGCGACGTTCAGGATGAAATCAATCAGGGACATGGAAACGAATGTGGAAAACGCAAAAGGCTACGGCCGGGAAAAACGTGACTAAAGAGTTCACGTTCACACCATTTGGCCTCACATCATCCTTAACAACGTTTCCGCCATTTCGCTCGGGGTGGCCGCCACGCCGATGCCGGCGGCCTTGAATGCAGCGATCTTCGCCTCGGCGGTTCCTTTGCCGCCGCTGACAATTGCGCCGGCGTGGCCCATCCGGCGTCCGGGCGGCGCGGTCGTGCCCGCGATGAAGCCGGCGACGGGTTTTTTACAGTGCTTCGCAATCCACTCGGCGGCTTCTTCCTCGGCGCTGCCGCCGATTTCACCGATCATGATGATGCCGGTGGTTTCCGGATCTTCGTTGAAAAGTTTGATGACATCGAGATGCGACGTGCCGTTCACCGGATCGCCGCCAATGCCGACGCACGTTGATTGACCAACGCCGCGCGAGGTGAGCTGCCACACCGCTTCGTAAGTCAGCGTGCCGCTGCGGGAGACGACGCCGATGTTGCCTTTTTTGTGGATGTAGCCGGGCGCGATGCCGATGCGGCAGCCGCCGTGCGAATCCTTGCCTTCGCCGGGGGTGACAATGCCGGGACAATTCGGTCCGATGAGCCGTGTCCTTTTCCCTTCCATCGCGCGCTTGACCTTCACCATGTCGTTGACCGGAATGCCTTCGGTAATGGCCACGACCAAGTCCAGCCCCGCGTCCACGCCTTCGAGAATCGCATCGGCGGCGAAGGGCGGTGGAACAAAAACCGCGCTGGCGGTCGCGCCGGTCTGCTTCCGGGCTTCGGTCACGGTGTCGAAGATCGGCACTTTTTTTCCGCCGTGCTCGAAGAATTGCCCGCCCTTGCCGGGCGTGACGCCGGCGACGATTTGCGTGCCGTAATCAATCGAGAGTTGCGCGTGCCGGGCGCCGAAGCTGCCGGTGATGCCTTGAACGAGTACTTTTGTGTTGGGTTGGACGAGAATGGACATGATTAAATAGATTACTTCGCCTTCCGCTTGTGAATGCAAAGGCAGTTGCCGTCCGGATCGTAAATCATCGCCATCTGGCAGACGGGCGTGGGCATCGGGTCGATGCGGAATTTCACGTCGTTCGCCCGCAGGTGCGCGACGGCTTCGTCGAAATTTTCCACTTCCAGCGCGACCGAGCAGCCGTCGGGACTCGGCTTGAACATGCCTGGCGCACAACCGAGCGACAGCGCATACGGGCCGAATTCGTATTCGGTCCATTGCATCCCGCCGGGCTCGCCGACGAGCATGGTCGGTTTCAAGCCCAGCACGTCCTCATAAAATTTGCGCGCCCGCGCCATGTCGGTGACGGCGTAGCAACTAAACGCGATTTCAGTGACTTTGAGCATAACCAAGGCCGGAGGTTAAATTTTAATGGCCGTGCAACTCAATCTTTTTCGGACCTTTGAACCGCTTTTTCACTTGAATCGCCTCGGAGGGGAAATCAGCGGCCTGCGGGAAATAGCGGTTTGGTTTTAGGGGCGATCTTGACGCTGCCTTAAATTGGCGAAGTCTCTGCCTCCCGACCTTTATTTACGAGTGGGTCCACCCGAATGGTAAAAATTTTTCCGGCTTCATGATATCTTAAGTTTCGCCGCCGTACATTTACGCCATGAAAACAAGAACTCTCTCCCTCGGACTGGCACTAAGTTGCTTGGTGATGCACGGGCAGGCGCAGGATCGGCGCCCTCCAAAGCGGGATCGCGGACCGGATTATTCCATCGAACAGGCGGTGTCCGACAACGCCCAACTCCAAACCATCGCTTTTGACGGGCTGGCCTTTTTGACCGGTGATTTCAACTGCGACACGTTTCTGCCGCCGGGAAAAGTCTCCGATTATTTCGGCTTTCAATACATGCGCGACATTGACGCTCGGGAAGGCGGCCACAACACCTCATTCCTGACCCAAATCGCCAACAACATGCTGGCGGTGCTGAATGCCGACCAAAAAGCGCAGCTCCTTACCTTGGGCCGGTTGCAGGAACCCGGCATCCGCCAGTTTGCACTTAAGCGGCTGCCGCTGATCAAGGCGTTCCGGCGAAACCTGGACGGCGATTTTCCCGCCGGAACCAGGGGCTTGGACAAAAATGCGGTGAGAAAATATTCGGCTGATCTTTATGAACTGGATGGCCGGCTCGCGTATCAACGGGCGCAGGTCATGGGGAAAATCCTCAGTGGCTTAAGTGACCAGCAAAAAGCTGCCCTGGCCAAACTCAAGTTCGGCGATTCCCGCACCTGGTCCAATCTGCCGGAATCGCTCGACAAGCGGAGCATGAGCCACGAGGTCAACGTCGCCGTGATGACTTACGCCAGCGAGATGTTCGCGTGGTATGCCGGCTCGCTGGAGGCGGACACTTATTTTTGTCCGGAGCGGCATGGAATGTATTTCGGCGGCTTTGGCATGAAGACCGCCCCGGCGATGGGCAAACAGAATTACTCGATCAGCACCTCGTTGACGGGCGACAGCGGAGAAGCCTTTCTGGCCGCGCTGACGGATTCCCAACGAAAACTCATCACTGACTTGATTGACCTCCAGCGCGCAGATTTGATGGAAATTGTCACCACCCGCCGGGCCATCGCGACCGAACTGCGGCGCCTCCGAAACGGCGAAGCGGCTGATCAAAACAGGGTGCTGTCGTTGTCCCGGCGTTACGGAGAGTTGGATGGCGAGATGTCGTGCCTCTATGCCACGGCTTTTGCGGATGTCGCCCGGACGCTGACGGCACAACAAAAAACCAAGCTGGCGGCTATGCGCACGGCTAATCCTGCTGATCCCAAAGGGCCATTCCTGTATTCAACCCCCGTGACCCTGCCGAAAATCGAGAATACGGATTTCCTGTTCTCGGTGACGGCGAACGTGCAATGAAACTTCGCCTCCCCAACCCGCGTCTGAACTTGGGAATGCCACGATGCAAATCGCGCCTTGTTTTCGCCACCCTGGGGCTTCTTTGGAGCAGCCATTGCCTCGCTCATCTCATTGGCGATCCTGCGCAAGACGGCCGCGCAGAGTACAGTCCGAAAGTCAACCCGCCGACGAACATCGTGTTCGTTTCAAGCGGTGGTCAACCGAGGAACGCGACCAATCGCGCGGTAGCCATCGCGGCGGCGTTTCAAGCATTTGCACCCAAGGTTCGGACGCATTGGGATGACGAGTTTTTCTTCGTTGAGTCGGATGGAATGCCAGCGCATCAAATGATGGCCGGAATCACGGCCTGGCAGCAGCAGGTGCCGTTGCCGCAAAAATATTTCGAGGCCAACGCGTGGCGCTTTCCGCTGAACCCGGTCGTGGCCGTTGAACCGCAAACCATCAGGAATCATTTCCTGCGCGGCGCCATCGCCATCGCGGTCAATGGCGTGCCGATCTTCAATCCGCAAAACAACCGCGGCGAAATTTCCGCCGAGATCGGCGAATTGGATCGTTTTGGCGGCCATGCCGGGCGCGCAGACGATTACCATTATCACGCCGCGCCGTTGCACTTGCAGCAATACGTCGGCTCGAACAATCCCATCGCGTTCGCGCTCGACGGCTACGCAATTTACGGGTTGACCGAGCCTGACGGTTCCGCCCCGGTCGGACTGGATGCCCTCGACGGCCATAGCACTCCGCAACTGGGCTACCATTATCACGCATCGAATCATTATCCCTACGTCAACGGCGGCTTTCATGGCCAAGTCACGGAACGCGAAGGTCAAGTGGATCCGCAGCCGCGCGCGCAACCGGTGCGCCCGGCCACGACACCGTTGCGTGGCGCGGTCATCACGGATTTTCAAACCGAGGCGGACGGGGAAAGCTACACCCTGACCTACACGATCAATCGTCAACTCGTGAAAGTGCATTACGGTGCGGATGCAGGCGCGGTGCGTTTTGATTTCACTGACGCTGCCGGCAACACAACGACGACCACTTATCCGACACATTTTCGTCCCGAACGCGGTGACAATCCGCCGCCACCAAATGAACTAAACGAGCAGCGTCCGCTGCGGGATCCGAATCGCCAGCCGGCGGATTTTCTGCGCGAACCACCGCGGCGCCGGGACCAGCCAAGCACGGTCGCGCCCGTCATGTTAAACCCGAAACGCAGCGGCTTGTTTGTCCTGAAAAGTTTGGTTGCGACAAACAACGGCACGCTGCCGGTGGAATTCACTGGCGACGGAGCCGGTTCCAGTCCACCGCTCGAATGGGATGGCGCGCCCGCTGGCACGCGATGTTACGCGGTCATCATGGATCATTTCCCCGGCCCGAACGATGTGAAGTGGTATTGGACGCTCTACAACATTCCGGCGGACATCCACGGTCTGCCGAAAAATGCCCGCGGCATCGGGATCGCGGGGAACAACAGCGTGAATCGCAAACTCGGTTACGCGCCGCCGCACTCGAAGGGGCCGGGCGAGAAAACATATTTCATCACGATTTATGCGCTGTCCGCGCCGGTGGAAGTTTCCTTGCCGCCGGCGGCGGTCAATCGCAATGTTTTGCTCACCGCGATGAAAGACCTCGTGCTCGACAGCGCGCAGTTGAAGTTCACTTACGATCGCACCCGTTTCATTCAACAAAACGGCGGCGACCGTCCGCCGCGCCGAGACGATCGCAACCGGCAAAATCCATGATGTTTTTAGCTTATGAAATTGTTCACGCCGCGCAGAAAATTTATCGCCTTGCTTCCAGCGACGTTCGGCTGGCTGATGACGCCCGCCATCGCGCAGCTGAATCCAGATCCGAATCGCCCGCGACGCCACGGTCCGGGCGGCGGCGGACGCGGTCGGCGAGACGCGCAGGATTATGTGCTGCCGCCGGAACTCGAGGCGTTCAGCTGGTTGTCGCTCGTGCTCGGTCGCGTGAGCGATCAGTCGGTGACCGTGAACTCGCTGGCCAAGGAAACCATCGAAGGATTTTTTGAATATGGAACTTTGGCCGGGAATTACTCCAACAAAACTTCCGTGCTAACGTTTGCGGCGAATAGACCGGTCGAAACCGTTTTCGTAAACCTTCAACCGAACACGCAATATTTTTACCGCCTGCAATTCCGCAAGCCGGGCGAAACGAAATTCACCGCGCGACCGGAATGCCAGTTCCACACGCAGCGCACCGCCGGCAGCACCTTCACATTTGCGATTCAGGGCGACTCGCATCCGGAGCGTCCGCAGATGAGCGAGCCAAATTTGTATGCGCGAACGCTGCTCAACGCCGCAAAGGACAAACCGGATTTTTACATCTGCATGGGCGACGATTTCAGCGTCGCACCGGTGCGCGAAGTGAATTTCGAATCCATCGCCGCGCGTTACACGTTGCAACGGCCGTTCCTCGGTCTGGTTGCGCAGTCTGCTCCGGTGTTTTTGCTGAACGGCAATCACGAGCAGGCGTCGCTCTTCAATTTCAATCAAACCGACGAACGCCATGCCGTCGCCGTTCACGCGCAGAACGCGCGCAATCAATTTTATCCCACGCCAGCGCCAGATCATTTTTATTCGGGCGACACGGAGCAATTGAACGGCATCGGGCTGCGCAAAGATTATTGCGCATGGACCTGGGGCGACGCGTTGTTTGTGATTCTCGACAATTACTGGCACTCGGCGGTGCAGGTGGACAGCGGATTTCGCGAGCAGGATGCGGGCGGCGGAAAAGGCGGTCGCGGGCAACGCGATTGGTGGGCGCTGACGCTCGGCGACGAGCAGTATCAGTGGTTCAAGCGCACGCTCGAAACCAGCAAGACGAAATACAAATTTGTTTTCGCGCATCACGTCATGGGCTCGGGACGCGGCGGCGTGGACGAATGTGATTTGTATGAATGGGGTGGACACGATCGCAACGGTGCTTACGAATTCAAGCAGCGGCGCCCGAATTGGGAACTGCCCGTGCATCAACTCATGGTTAAACACGGCGTGACGATTTTTTTTCAGGGCCACGATCATCTTTTCTGCCGGCAGGAACGCGATGGCATCATTTATCAGGAAGTGCCCATGCCCAGCGACCACGGTTACCAGACTTACAACGACGATCGGTATCAATCCGGGGTGAAACTGCCCAACTCCGGGCATCTGCGCGTGACCGTTTCATCCGAAAATGTGAAAGTGGATTACATCCGCAGTTTTTTGCCGAAGGACGAAACCGCGCAAAACAAATCCGGCACCATCGCGCACAGCTACACCGTGAAAGCGAAGGGCCTCCATGCGTAAAAATCTTTTTGGCATCATCGCAATTATTTGTTTCGCCGGTCTGTCGGCTGCGAACGCGCAAAACAACCCGGACAAACCGAAAGGCGATCACGGACATCACTCGCAATCGGGCGCGAATGCTTTCAACGTCGCTGTGCCGGCGCATGATTACGACGTGATTCTAGCCCGGCCGGAGAAAGATTCGGTCACGCTCAGTGTTCTGGCGTATCGCGACCTGGAAGGTTTTGTCACTTACGGAACGCAGCCGGGCATTGGCATAAACCAAACCGCTCCCGACCAATTCAAGGCCGGTGCGCCGGTGGAAATTGTCCTGAACGCCTTGCAGCCCGACACGAAATATTTTTGCCAATTCCATTCGCGCCCCGCTGGTGCGGCCCAGTTCAAAGAAAGCCCGGAATTTTCTTTCCACACCGCGCGACCGGCGGGGAGCAGCTTCACGTTCACGATGACGGCGGATGTGCATTTGGACGAACACACCAGTGCGCAAGTTTATCAGCAATCCCTCGCAAACATCCGCGCCGACGGGCCGGATTTTCATATCGATCTCGGGAATTTGTTCATGACCGACAAGCACGGCACGCGCGACGAGGCCGCGCGGCAGTATCTCGCGCAGCGCTTTTATCTCGGACAAATCAACGCGCCCCTGTTCCTCGCGCTCGGGGTTCACGACGGCGAGAGCAGCCGCTACGACGATGGCTCACCCAACAACCTCGCAGTTTGGTCAAACGCGATCCGCAAAAAATATTTCCCGAATCCCGTGCCGGATGAATTTTACACCGGCGATGTCACGCCGAAAACGCCGAGCGGCTTGCTGGAAAATTATTTTGCGTGGACGTGGGGCGATGCGCTGTTCGTCGTGCTTGATCCGTATCGCTATTCCCTGCGCGCCGGCGGTCGCAACAGCGATGGCTGGGCGTGGTCGCTCGGCCGCGAGCAATACGATTGGCTGGCCAAAACGCTCGCCGGCAGCACGGCAAAGTATAAATTCATTTTCATCCACAACATGCTGGCCGGCGATCAGGCCTCGCGCGGTGGCATTGAAATTGCCGGGTTCAACGAATGGGGCGGAAAAAATTTGGACGGCAGCGAAGGCTTCGCGCAGCATCGCCCCGGCTGGCTGATGCCGGTTCACAAATTGCTCTTGCAAAACCACGTCACGGCGGTGTTCCGCGCGCACGACAATTTTTACGCGCGGCAGGAGCTCGACGGTATTTTGTATCTCATGGTGCCGCAACCCAGTTTCGCCGGCGACGACCGCATCCGTGATTTGGAAAATTACGGCTACAAGCAGGGTGTGTTTCGCGGCAACTCCGGCCATGTGCGCGTCACGGTAGCGCCGGGAAAAATTGCATTAGGTTATGTCAAAGCATTTCCGGACCGGAGGGTCGCCGATACTTGGCTTCGCTAAATATTGGCCGTGTTTTTTTCCAACCGGCTTCGCCGACTTCTGCGCAGCCTAGGAAACGGATTCGGCGGTGATAAGCGGTGGGCACCTTCGATCGCCGTTCTTCTGCAACGAGGTTCTCGCGGTCGAACGGTTCGAAGCGGGAAGGCTCAGGCTTATTTCCCGCGCCGCTGCAACCATGGCGAGTTGGACCCGGTGGGCGGGCCGTTGCGGGAAATCGCAGCGAAGTGTTTCTCCAACGCGCTCCGAAGCTGTGCGGCAGTACGTGCGACCTGCGGCCGTTTGAGCACCATCGAATGATCCCCGTCCAGCCAGTGGATTTCCGGTGGCGTTCCGGCCCAACGGCCCCAGCCACCGTCTTCCAGATGATCGGTCAGGAGAAAACGTGCGGGATGGGATTCGTTGTGAAAAGAATCCCGCTCGCGGAAAAGATGAACGGGAACCGGCCGGTTTATGGCGGGCTGGTATCGGTGCGCGAGGCTGATGAGTTCCCGTGCTAAATTCGTGGTAGCCCAGGACGGGACGCGCGGTTGTTCACCGGTGCCGAGGTTGCGAAAGAATCGCGCCGTGGCGACTGCCTGGCGAATCCGCTGCCACCGGTGGCCGCGGTCCTGCATCAGCCGCCAAGCCCAAGTGGGTAACCAGCGCAGGGTATGGTGAAGCCGGGCCGCCAGCGGCGGCCGGCTGGGAGGCGCGAGAGTTCCCAGCAACGCGCAAAACGGGATGAAATCTGCCTCGTGTGCGCACTGGCGAGCCACTTCAAATGCCAGGAGTCCGGCCCACGAAAACCCGACCAGGGCGAAGGGTCCCTGCGGACAGATTTCCCGCAGCAACGCACGCACCTGACGGGCTGCGGCCTCAATCGAATCCGGAGCGCGTTCGACATGGTGCAGCGCGGACGAGCGAATGCCAAAGACCGGCTGGTCCGACCCCAGTTCCGCGCTCAACTCGAAATAAGCGCCAACATCCCCGTCGACGTTGTAGAGGCAGAAAACCGGCGGCCGGGTGCCCGAGCGACGCAGCGCTAAAATTGGCGCTTGTGACTCGTCCTCCGCCAGCGTCACCGCCCGGCACAAACCGGAGAGGGTCGCCTCCAGCAGGAAGGTTGAAAGCGCCAGCCGCCGACCGGTGATTTCCTCCACGCCCAGGAGCAGCTTCACTGCCCCCAGCGAATCGCCTCCCAACTCTTGAAAAGTTTGATCCGCCTGACTCCCGCGAGCAGCCGGTAAAGTGCGTTGCCACAACTCCGTCATCGCGCGCACCAGGCTGTCCTCGGTCGCGGCTTCGTCCGAGCTCGGGCCTGGTATCGGGCGCGCCTGCATCGCGGCATCAAGTGCACCGCGATCCAACTTGCCTTGCGGCGTCAGCGGCAGCGCGGAATGGGAAACAAAAACCGCGGGCACCATGTAGCCCGGAAGGCGCGGCGCCAAAAACTGGCGGAGTTCAGACGCCAGGTTTTCCTCGCTCATTCCTGGCATCACCACGTGCGCGGTCACGCCGCCAGCCACCAGCCCCGCGCCGCTCAGTTCTGGGGCCGGCCCGTCAGCGAGCGGGCGACAGCATACCTCGCGCACGCCGGGATGCTGGCGCAGCACGGCTTCAATTTCACCCAGTTCCACGCGCTGGCCGCGGACCTGAACCTGATCATCGTTGCGTCCGCAAAATTCCAGATTGCCGTCAGCCCGCCAGCGGACGCGGTCGCCGGTCCGGTACATGCGCCCGCCGGAAGCTTCCGCGAATGGATCGGTGAGAAATTTCTCGGCGGTCAATTCAGGCCGGTTGAGGTACCCGCGCGCCACTTGCACGCCGCCCAGAAACAGCTCGCCTTCAACGCCCGCGGCCACGGGTGCGAGTTCGTCGTTCAGCACATAGGCGCGAACATTGGCAATCGGCTGGCCGATGCCCGGCAGTTCCGGCAGGCCGTCCGCCTGCGGCAGGACAAGTTCCCAGGTGGCATCCACGGTGTTTTCCGTCGGGCCGTAAGAATTGATAACGGCGAATGGCAGCCCGGCCGGCGGCCGCAGCCGCAGCGCTTCGCCGCCCACACAAAAAAATCGGAGCGCGAGCTTCGGCGGCCAGACGCGGTGGAGCATGAGTTCACCGAGCGCCGTGGGCACAAACGAAAACACCGCGCCTTCCTGGGCCAGCCAGGCGATCAATCCGTCCGGATCGTCCAGCAGCTTGCGCTCTGGAATCAGCACCGTTGCGCCGGTGCCGAGCGCCGGCCACAAATCGGCGACCGAGGCGTCGAAGGTCGGATTTGCCAGCAGGGTCACGCGGTCGGCGGAGGTGAGCTGCAACCGCTCCCGATAAAAGCAAACCAAGTTCGTCAGCGAGCGGTGCTCGATTTCGACTCCCTTGGGAGTGCCGGTGGAGCCGGAGGTGTAAATGACATAGGCGCGGCGTCGGGGATTGCCGGGCAACGCCGGATCACCTTGAAACTCCGCGCCTGGATTTGCTTCGTCGTCCTCTACGCCGGCCGACCAGCCGCGCCAGCCCGCCAGGCTGTCCAGAAATTCTTTGGCCACGAGTGCGAACCGCGCGCCGCTGTCCGTCAAAACGAATTCCTGGCGTGCCGCCGGGATGCGCGCGTCGAGCGGCAGATAGGAACCGCCGGCTTTCAAAACGGCCAGCGCGCTCACGACATACGCAAGGGAGCGCTCAAAACGGAGCGCCACGATGTCTTCCGGCTGCAAACCGGCGTGCAGCAATTGCTGCGCAAGCCGGTTCGCGCGACGGTTCAGCGCGGCATAGGATACGGTTTTGCCTCCCGACTTCAATGCCGGCGCATCGGGCCGCTCGCGCACCTGCTCTTGAAAAAAATCCACGACCGAACGGTCCAGCGGATAGGGCCGCGCCGTTTGGTTCGCTTTTTCGACAACGTGCCGCCGTTCCTCAGCGCCCAGTTTTGCGGAGGTCGCTTCCCCCTTGCGGCGAGCGGCGAGCCAGGCGTTGACCAATTCGGCACGATGGACCTTGCCCGTGAGCGTCCGCGGAAATTCCGGCACGGGGTGAAATTCAGCCGGCGTAAAAATCTGGGCGATGTGATCGGCCAACCACGCCCGCAGAGCCGCCGGTGGCGGTGCCACCCCGCGCGGAATCAGCCAAGCGACCAGCCGGTCTTCGTGCAACGCCACCACAGCGTCGGCCACGCCGGGATGCCGGCGAATGGCCGCCTCGATTTCACCCAGTTCCACGCGCACGCCCTGCACTTTCACTTGAAAATCCAAGCGGCCGAGCGGTTCGATCCGCCCATCAGCAAGCCAGCGGACGCGGTCGCCAGTGCGATACATCCGCGCACCCGTTTGGCCGGCAAACGGATCAGGGAAATATTTTTCAGCGTTCAACGCCTCGCGCCGCCAGTAGCCCAGCCCCACGCCGACGCCGCCGAGGTAGAGTTCCCCAGGCACGCCAATCGGCACGGGCTGCCGATTCTCGTCCAAAACGTAACCCCGGCAGTTTTGAATGAATCGTCCGATGGTCGGACGGTTGCCGTCTGGATGCGATTCTTCACCTTGATACCAAACGGAGCACTCGGTCGGGCCGCAGACGTTCCAAATGCGCCGGCCAGGAGACCAGCGCTGCAAGACATCCACCGTGAGCGCTTCGCCCCCGGCGAAAATCACCCGCATCACTGGCGGCGCAGGCACGGGCGAGGAACGCAGCGTGGTCGGCGTGAGCAGGCAGGTGGTGATCCGCTGCTCGGCCAGCATCCGGGTAAAGCCGGGGCCGGGACGCAAATGCTCCGGCGGCACCAAAACCAGCGTCGCGCCACACTGCAGCGCCACCACGAAATCAAACAAGGAACCGTCAAACCCGGTGGAGGAGGATTGCAGCACGCGGTCGCCGGGCCCGAAATCAAAGTTGCGCCGCAAATACTCGGCGAAATTATCTAGCCCTTGGAAACCGTTGATGGCGCCCTTGGGCACCACGGTGGTGCCACTGGTGTAAAACAAATTGGAGGGCGCTCCGCGCGGCGGGTCGCCTGGCAAATTGTCGGAAGCCGCCACCGTCGGTGCGTCCGGAACATCCAGGAACAACACGCGAAAATTTCCGGCGGGAAGCAGCGGAGCCATCACCTGGTGAGTCAGCAACACTGCCGGTTGGAGATCCTCCAGAAGAAATTCCAGGCGTTCGCGCGGATTCGCCGGGTCGAGCGGCGCGTAAATCATTCCGGCTTTCAATGCCGCCAGCCAGACGACCGGCTGATCGAGCGCGTAATCCAGTAAGACGGCTACGCGTGCGCCGGGCTGGCAAAATTGCAGCAATCGCCGCGCAAGTTGATTTGCCTGGCGGTTCAGTTGGGCGTAGGTGATCGCGCGGCCCAGGAATTCCACGGCCGGCAGTTCTGGCACGTTCGCGGCCTGCGCCTCGATGATACGGTGCAGCGCCGGCGCCGGCGGCGTGGTGACCGGTCCCTGACCTTGCTCCAGAATAAAATGGCGCTCCTCCGGGGTCAGCATTTGGATCTCGCCGAGACACGCTTCCGCCGGCGCCGCAGCCAGCGCTTCCAGCAAAGTTCGCACGTGGCGCAGGATGGTTTTTATTTGCGCGGCGGGATGCCGGCGCGGGGAATAATCCAGCGTGAGCGTCAGGATCTTGCCGGCGTAGGCCACGAAGGAAGGCAAATCGATTTTTTCGATCAGTTGCACGCTTTGGCCCGGGTGGTTCCAGGTTTCGGCGGGATCGCGATTTTCAAACATCAGCACCGTGCGGAACAAAACCGCAGATTTGGGCAGCCCGCACCAGCGGCGGATTTGTTCAGCGGAGGCGTGTTCACCCGCGCGCGCGGCCAGTTGCTGTGCCCGCAGGCTTTGGAGCCACGGGCCCAGCGGTTGGGAGGGAGCGACGTGAACGGGAAAGGGAATGGTGTTGATGAACAAGCCCGCGCGGTCGTTGGGAGCCGTGTCGGTCCAGTGGCGGCCCGAACGGACGACGCCGAAAATCACTTCCTCAACACCTTGATACCGCGCCAACGCCAGGGCCCACGCGCCTTGGACGAGATTGTTCAGCGTCACATCGTGCCGTTGCACCGCGGCTCGCAGATTCGCAGTGATCCCCGCGTCCAAAACGAGCGTTTCCATCGCGGGCGGTGCGTCGTCATCGCCCGAATCAGGCGAGAAGGAAAGCGTGGGCAGATCGGTGGCCCTCTGGAAACCGCGCAAACATTCGCGCCAATACACTGCGGCAGCCGCTTCGGGTTGGCTCGCCAGCCACTCGGAAAATTCGCGAAATGCTTTTGCAGGCGGGAGAACCGGAGTGGTTCCCGCCAGCAGGGCGCGATAAACGGTGTCCACCTCCTGCCAGACGAGCGTGTGAGAGCGTCCGTCCAGCAGACTGTGGTGAAAAGTCCAGACCGTCGTGGCTTGGCCACCGGCCCACGGAAAAATCGTCAGCCGCCAAAGCGGAGCGAGTGCAAGATCGAAGCCGCGGAGGCGGTCAGCCAGCAGAAAATCGGACAGGATTTTGTCCCGGCCCGCGTCATTGGAAACGGCGGGCAGGATTTGCACAGGAACCGAGACGGTGTCAGCGAAACGTGCGGAAAGCTCCTTGGCCTGATCCCAGCGAAAAAACATCCGCAGCGCGTCGTGGCGGGCAGCCACGCGGTTCCAAGCCTGTTGCCAGGTGTCCGAGTTGAGCGGTTCGGTCCATTCGCATACCAGTTGTTGCAAATAGTGGCCGCCGGCTGGTGAGAGCAGCGAACGCGCCACGCAAGCCTGCTGCAGTGGTGTGGGTAAAACTGAATTCGAGGAGGAACTCACTTTGATGGATCGGTTTACCGCGACAGAACGGGTCCGTTGCTGGCTTTTTGGCGGTTAGTATTTGGATGCGCCGGAACTGGGCAAGCCTTTTTGAGACGGCTTTTTCTCAGGCCAAAACGTTCCCGCTGATGCGAGCAACCCAAAGTGCTTTCCAAGCCGGAACGAACTTGGCGCCTGAAACCGGGACCCGAATTGCACAATCCCACGGGGTTGCCAGCCAGAGCAACAACACGCGTGACGCCGGGTTGCACTAATTCTGGCCGATCAACAATTTTTCCATGCAGTGCCGTGCGCTGGAAAAATTACTTTCCAACCGCCTTCACCACTTTCTGCGCCGCATCCGCCATCGAGTCGCCGGTGATGATGGCCACGCCGGATTCGGCCAGCGTTTTTTTTCCGGCGACCACGTTGTTGCCTTCGAGGCGCACGACGAGCGGGAGTTTCAAGCCGGTTTCCTTCACCGCCGCGACGATGCCGGTGGCGATGACGTTGCAATCCATGATGCCGCCGAAAATGTTCACGAGGATTCCCTTCACGTTCGGGTCGCTCAAAATGATTTTGAACGCCGCCGTGACCTGCTCCTTGCTCGCGCCGCCGCCAACGTCGAGGAAGTTCGCAGGCATCCCGCCGAAATGCTGGATGATGTCCATCGTCGCCATGGCCAGGCCCGCGCCGTTGACGAGGCAAGCGATGCTACCGTCCAACTTGATGTAATTGAGATTGAACTTGCTCGCCTCGATTTCGAGCGGTGCTTCCTCGTTCAGGTCGCGCATCTCCTGGATGTTTTTGTGGCGATAAAGCGCGTTGTCGTCCAAGGCGATCTTGCCGTCGAGCGCCACGAGCGTGTCCTTGCCGTCCGCGCCTTCGACGACACAGAGTGGATTGATTTCAACCAGCGAGGCATCGCACTCCCACCAGGTTTTATAGACGCCGGCGATCAGTTTGGCGCCGACGGCGATCAACTCGCCCTTGAGCCCGAGTGCGGCGGCGATTTTGCGCGCCTGAAACGGCATGATGCCGACGGCGGGATCAATCCATTCCTTGAAAATTTTCTCCGGCGTGTGCGCGGCAACTTCTTCGATGTCAATGCCGCCCTCGGTGCTGGCCATGATCAGCGGGCGCGAGTTGGCGCGATCCAGCAGCACGGCGAGATAAAATTCCTTTTTGATTTTCGCGGCGGCGGCCAGCAGCAGCGTGCCAACCTTGCGCCCGTCTGGTCCGGTCTGCTTGGTCACAAGCACCTGGCCGAGCATTTGCCGGGCGAAGGAAACGGCTTCGTCGGTGTTCGCGGCGATTTTCACGCCGCCTTGAAATCCGCTTTTGAACGTGCCTTTGCCGCGTCCACCGGCGTGGATCTGCGATTTGACGACGACCTTGGGGCTGCCGCTGGCGAGGATTTTCTCGGCCGCGGGCCGGACTTCGTCGAGGGACTTGCAGGGGATTTCCAGCGTCACGGCGACGCCGCACTGTGCGAGCAGTTGTTTGGCTTGGTATTCGTGAATGTTCATAGGGAAGTATGAATCAGGAATTTTGAGTCCCCTTCGGTACAACTCAGAATTCGAAACTCAAAACTCAAAACTATTTTCTATCCTTGATCGGCACGTAATGGTTTAGCGTGGGTCCGATATAAACTTGGCGCGGGCGGTAAATCCGGGTCGGCTCCTCCATGACTTCCTTGTAATTGGCGATCCAGCCGGGCATGCGGCCGATGGCGAAAATGACGGTGAACATTTCGACCGGAATGCCAAGCGCGCGCATGATGATGCCGCTGTAGAAATCCACGTTGGGATAAAGCTTGCGCTCGACAAAATAGGAATCCTTGAGCGCGGCTTCCTCCAGTTTTTTGGCGATGTCGAGCAGCGGATCGCTGACGTGGAGTTTTTCGAGCACCTCGTCGCAGGACTTCTTGATGATGGTCGCGCGCGGGTCGAAGCTTTTATAGACGCGATGACCAAAGCCCATGAGCTTCTTGCCGCTGTTTTTGTCCTTGGCGGCGGTGATGAACTTCGAGCCGTCGTCGCCGGTCTTGTGGATGTCCTCGAGCATTTCGAGCACGGCCTGGTTGGCGCCGCCGTGGAGCGGCCCCCAGAGGGCGCAGACGCCCGCCGCCGTGCTGGCGAAGAGGTTCGCCTTGCTCGACGCCACCATGCGGACGGTGGAAGTGGAGCAGTTTTGCTCGTGATCGGCGTGGAGCAGGAAAATCAGGTCCAACGCCTTGACGACTTCCGGCCTCAGTTCGTAGTCGCGGTAGGGCAGCGAAAAGAGCATGTGAAGGAAGTTCGCGGTGTACTTGAATTCGGGCTTGGGATAAATGATGGGCAGGCCGCGGGATTTGCGGTAGGCGAAGGCGGCGATGGTCCGCACTTGCGAGAGCAGCCGTGCCACTTCGACGTTGAAATGGTTCTTGATACCCGGGGTGAGCAGTTCGGGGTAGAAGCAACTGGACGCATTGATCATCGAAGAGAGGATCGCCATCGGATGGGCGGCGGCCGGGAAGCCCTCGAAATGGTGCTTCATGTTTTCATGAAGCAATTCGTTTTCCGTGAGTTGATCGGAGAACTTTCGCAACTCGGAGCTGGTGGGCAGCTTGCCCCAGATCAGCAGGTGGGCGACTTCGACGAAGGTGGATTTCTCGGCCAGCTCGGCGATGTCAATGCCGCGGTAGCGCAGGATGCCCTTTTCGCCGTCAATAAAGGTTATGGCGCTGCGGCAGGAGCCGGTGTTGCCGTAGCCGTCGTCCAGGGTGATGTGCCCGGTTTCGTTCCGCAAAGCGGAGATGTCCAAGGCGAGTTCCTTCTCGGACCCTTCCACGACGGGCAATTGGTAAGTCTTACCGTCCAGTTTTAGTTCGGCCGTTTTGCTCATAAAATCTGCTGGTGCCTGCAAGTCTGGGTTCAACAAACTTGCGGCGGAAGTTAGGCGATTTCATCAGAGCAGGCAACCGAAAAGGACGGAGTCGCGGCGGATTTCTGCGGGCGGCAGCGCGCGTAGATCAGGGCAAGAGCACGCAACGGTAAAAGCGCCGTGCATCTGGACCGATCACGTCGGTGGCGGTCATTACAGGATTCGTGGCGGTGAGGGCGCTGCCGAAATTATTCCAGTTTGTGCGCGCCAGATTGGTGGAAACCTGCACCTGGTACACCCTTCCAGTGAGCGCATTCCATGAGAAACGCAAAACACCGCCCGTCTGGGTGACGGATTGCAGGACCGGCGCGAGGGATGCCGTTGCCGCGGACGGTTGGAAGCGGAAGAGGGAGCCGAGGTTGTTGGCACCACCGTTTTTGGTCGTGCCATAAAAACTCCCATCCGCCGCCAGCATCAGGTTGCCGTAGGGGTTGGCGCCGTCCGGTCCACCGAAGGAATACACGGTTGTGAGGGTGCCGTTAGTGCTGAGGCGAAACAACGTGCCGAGATTGCCCGCGCCGCCGTCGCTGGTCGCGCCGTACATCGCCCCGTCCGCACCGGCAACCAGGCCGGGATACGGGTCGGCACCGTTGGTACCGACGAAGGAGACCAAGCTAGTGACGAGTCCGTTCGTCGTGACGCGAAAGACGGTCCCCACGTTGCTCACGCCGCCTTGCAGAGTGGTGCCGTAAAAATTTCCATCCCCGCCCAGCGCGAGGCGCGCGTACGGCGCCGCGCCGTTGGTCTGGTAAAATGGAACCGACCAAATCAGGGTGCCGTTGGTGCCAAGCTTGAACACTGTTCCGTATCCGCTGCCATTATTAGTGACCCCGCCGTTCTGGGTCACTCCATACAGATTTCCATCCCCGCCCAGCGCGAGGCCGGCGGACGGATATGCACCGTTGGTCTGACTGAAACTGAACAGCGGCGTCAGCGCGCCGTTGGTGGTGATTTGAAACACTGTGCCGCTATTCCCGAGCCCGCCTTGGAGCGTCGTCCCGTAGAGCAGGCCGCTGGCACCTTGCACTAATCCCGCGTAAGGATAGGCCCCGTTCGTATTGTTAAAGGGGAACATCCAGGTCATCGCACCGCTGGTCAACATGCGGAAGACGGTGCCGTAATTGTGGCCGAGCCCGTTCGTGCCACCCAGTTCGGTGGTGCCGTAGAACGCGCCGTCGGTTCCACGCCACAGGCTGCCATACGGATAAGGACAGTTGGAGGCGACGAGAGCCACGACCTGGCCGTTGGTGGATGCCTTGAAGATCGTCCCATACGCATCGTACGGACTGCCGGAGACCGTTGAGCCATACAAGTTGCCGTCGGTTCCTTGGGCGGGGCTGGCGAATGGATACGAACCGGGAGCACCGCCGCTGGTGCCTGAAAATGAGACAAGGTTTGTAAATAAAAAATCTCCCCGGGCGGCGTTCGCCACCAACCAGGGCACCAGCACACAACTCAGGCGCAAAGCGGATTTGCTCAAATTCATCATAAGGAAACCAAAGGCCAATTCTCTTCGGTACAATTGCCAAGCTGACTCCCAGCAAAGCCAGTGCCATGGCTGAGGCACGCCAGCGGGTCGGTTTTCGCGCCGGCGGAAGCGATCCGTTCGGAAAGTTAAATTTGATTTTCCGCCGCTTTTGGAGCAGTTTCCGTTGAAGCCGTTGAATGTTTGCCGCCAACTTGTGCCACCTGTATTTGCATGAAGAAATTGAGCCTCGTTTTGCTTGCCCTATCGAGCGTCGCCAGCGGCTGCGTCGGCATCAGCCCGGTCGAAAGCCAGGCCCGCCGGTCGGAGGAGCTGCGCCAGAGCAACCCAAGTCTTTACGAGACCGAGCGTACCCAGGAAAAGCGCGACCGGGAATTGGGCGGCTGGCCCTATTCAAGAGAAAATTACAACAACCGATAACCGTCCGTAGTGGTTTCGCTGTCGTGCAAACATGCCGAGTTGTTTTTCGATTCCCGATTCATTTTGACGCTGACCGCCAAGCCCGCTATACATGAAGCCGTCCCTCGAGAACAATCTTCCGGTAGCGCCGGGTCGCGGGACTTGTTGATGGTAGAACAAATGCTACTCTGATTACCGGCATGAGCACATCACTCAAAATGGTCACCTGCGGTGGCTGTGACACCAAGGTCTTCATTTCCGGTGACCTGCCGCCGCTGGGCACCGAGAAATGCAAGAAATGCGGCCATCCCATCATGATGCCGCTGCTGCTCCGCCAGTTTGAGTTGCGCAGCATCATCGCCTCGGGTGGCATGGGCACTGTGTACCGCGCCTTCGACACCGTGCTGGAACGGCTCGTGGCGGTGAAGTTGATGAAGAATGAATTATTGAACGACCAGCGCGCGCTCAACGATTTCTACCGCGAAGCCCGCGCCTGCGCCTCCCTCAACCACACCAACATCGTCCACATCTACACCTTCGATGAATGGGAAGGCCAGCGCTACCTCGTCATGGAACTGGCCGACCGCGGCAGCCTCGACAACCGCATCGAGAAACAGCAGCGCGTGCCCGAACTCGAGGTGCTCGACATCGGCATTAAAATCTCCTCCGCCCTCGATCTGGCCCTCCGCCACGACCTGCTCCACCGCGACATCAAACCTGGCAACATCCTTTTCGACGCCGATCACGAACCCAAACTGGTGGACTTCGGTCTGGCCCGCAGCACCGAGGCTGAACCGGAATCACTCTCCGAAACCGAAGGCACGCCGTTCTACGTCGCACCCGAAAAAATCAAACGGGAGAAGGAGACCTTTCTGTCGGACATGTACAGTCTTGGCTGCACGCTCTACCATGCCATGACCGGCCACGTTCCGTTCGACGCGCCGAGCGTCGAGGAACTCATCTCCGCCCATGTCCACACGCCGCTGACGCCGCCGAATCTGGTTCTGCCCGAAATCACCCAGGCGACCAGTGACGCGATGGTCAAAACCCTGGCCAAGGATCCCGCGGACCGGTATCCGAGTTATTTTGAATTTCGCATGGCGCTCGAGGCGGCCCGCGCACACTTCCTCTTCCAGCAGTCCAGCCAGCCGGATCAGCCCAATCCCAAGAAAACCAGTTGGTGGCGGCGTTGAGCTCACAGCCGCCGAGTGGCTGGCGCAGGATCTTGGCAGTTCAGTTTAGCCCCGCAGCGTCGGCACGTCGCTGCGGTCAAGCCGCAGGCCGGTGGCATGGTTGCGGCAGAGCCGAACGAACCGCTCCTCCTCGGCCGTGAAGCGCCGGCCAGTGAGGGAAATTATCACCCATTCGCGTGTCACCGGCTTCGCCGACAGGGGCCGGGTTTTGAGCGTGCCCCGCAACAGTTCCTTGTCGGCCGTCCACGGCGCGAGCACGGACACGCCCAGATCAAGCTTCACCAACTCCTTGATACCCTCGAGGCTGGCAATTTCCATCACCGCGGTTGGCGTCGCGCCCACACTCTCGTAGTGCTGCAAGATGCGCCGCGTGGTCAGGCTGGCGCGCTGGAACACGATCAACGGCTGGCGATTCAGGGTGTCGGCAGTCAGCGGGCGGCCGGACGACCAGGGATGCCCCGGCGCGAACACAAACATGAGTTCGTCCCGGAAGATCGGGCGGGTTTCCAGACCGGTGTGGTTGTCCGGCGCCAGGCCCAGTGCGAGGTCCACCTGGTTGGTGCGCACCAGGGCCACCATTGCGTCGGTGGTGCCGGATTCGATTTGCAGCTCCAAGTTCGGGTGCACTTGTTTGAGTTCGCGCACCACCCGCGGCAGAAAATAGCTGCACGCCGAGGCCGCCGCGCCGATGCGCAGGCGCGTCTTGCCGGACTGGGCGAGGCGTTTGACCGCGGCGGCCGCGGCTTCCAGCTCGGTCAAGGGCGGCCGCGCCAGCGCGAGCAATTGTTCGCCGGCGTGATTGAGCAGCAGCTTCTTACCGACCCGTTCAAAGAGCCGGCAATCCAGTTCCACCTCCAGCGCCTTGATCCCGTGGCTGATCGCCGAGGGCGTGAGCCGCAGCCGGGCGGCGGCCTGAACCAAGCTGCTGCTCTCGGCCACCGCGCAGAACATTTTTAACAATCGCGTATCCATGCTTTGCGCCGGACGAGCCGGCGGCTCAGGCCATTGTTCGCAAACGGGGCGGGCTGACAAGTTTTTTGCGGGCCTGCACCCGTCGCCGCAGCGAACTGGCGCAATTTACTTTCCCGCCGGGCCGACCAGATCCTTGTCCAGCGCGGGTGAATTGCGAATGACCAGGCCGGAAACGTCGTCCCTGGAAAACACGGACACCTTGACCCCGTCGGCCACCTGCGGTTTGAAGTTATCAATCTCCAGTCCCTGAATATCCGCGAAACTCGCCGCCGGACGCGAATCGTTCGTGGCAAAATTCACGTGGATATCCGCCAGTTCCAGACCGCGGACATGCCGCGCAAAAATTCCATAGGCCGGCAGCGTGCCAATCTTGCCCGGCTCCGGGTAGCCCGTGCCCAGCTCCTGCGGGACGATGGCGGCATCCTTCTCCGTGCCGCCGCCATTACTGAGTAAGCGGATATTTTGCAAACGCACGCCTTCAATCGGTTGTTCCGGCAATCCCATGATTTGAATGCCGCTCATTTTCCCCACGCCGTCAGCAATGACGTTGGAAATCAAAATGTTCCTCATGCGACTGTTGGTCGTCAGATTGGGAGTGCGGTTGCGTTTGCCGGTGGTGAGATAAATCGCGTAATCGCCCACGTTCATCATCGAGAGATTATTCACGGTGATGTTCTCGAGGATGCCGCCATCCACCTCCTCCAGCGCCAGGCCGCGGCAACTGCGGAACGTGCAGTTGGCGATAGTGCAGTTGCGAAAGCCGCCGCTGGATTCCGTTCCGAACTTGATGCGGCCCAGTCCGTTCTTCGCCGGCTTCATCGTGCCATCGAGCAGCGTGCCCTCGACGAAGCCGGAGACTTGGCAGTTGACGATGGTGAGATTTTCCGTGAGCCGGACTTCGCCCAGCGCGTAGGTGCTCTTGGGACAGATCCCGTCGTCAATCGGCGAGTTGACCCGGCAATTGCTGACGATGGTGTTGCGGCAGCAGTCCAGGTCCATCCCGTCGCGATTGGTGTCAATCGTCACGCCGTCAATGGTCAAGTTGTCACAGCCGGTGACCAGAATGGCGAAATGGCCGCCGTGAAAAATCGTGATGTCGCGAATCACCACGTTTCGGCACAATTTGAGCGCGATGGATTTGTTGCCGATGCGCACGGGCGGATAATTGGTCTGGTTCGGCGTTCCGAAATGATTGAAGCCGCACATTTCGTCGAGAACCTTCGGGTTGCGCTCCAAACCGCCGCCATTGATCGTGCCGTGGCCGGAGATGACGACGTTCGTCAGATTTTCGCCCCAGAGGAGACTGTTGTGAAAATAACAGTGCCCACCGTCCTGAAACGCACCACTCGGAAACGGCTCGGTTTCGTCATAGGCGTGCAGGCTTTGCGGCGCGCCAAGAATTGTTGCGCCAGAGTCAATCAGCAGATGAATGTTGCTCTGCAAATGAATCGAGCCGCTCAAATAAGTCCCGGCTGGCACCAGCACGGTGCCGCCGCCGGCCGCCGCCACCGCATCTATTGCGCGGTTGATCGCCGGGCTGTCCAGGTTCGTCCCGTCACCAACCGCGCCGAAATTGCGGACGTTGAAAAAGTTTTTCTCGGCGGACGATGCTTGGCTTTGCGCCGGGCTGGTCCCGCAAAAAAATTGCATGGCCAGGACCGCAAGGCCCCACGCGACAGCGGCGTGGCCAAAGACCGAACGGGGGACGGAAAGGAATTTCATGAACGCGACTCTAGCAAATCGGCGCAGCCACGCAACCTCCGCGGAACCAGTTAGCCGCCGCACGGGGTCGAATAAAAAGTTTGCAGTCGAAAAGTTTGCTTGCTGATCGGCCGCGGGCGGTGTTGTTTGGCGTGGTGACGAAAATCGGACAATTTCGCGTCGTGCTGGTGACCGCGCCGGATTTGAAAACGGCGCGGCAGCTCGCGCGGGCGGCGCTGGCCGCGCGCCTGATCGCCTGCGCGAACCTCGTGCCGCGGGTGGAATCGCATTACCGGTGGCGGGGGAAAATCGAGCGCGGGACCGAAGTGCTGCTGGTTTTGAAAACCACGACCGCCCGGCTCGGGGAGTTGGAAAAGCTGATCCTCGCGCAGCATCCGTACGACACGCCGGAATTCGTTGTCATCAATCCAACCGGCGGAGCGAGACGGTATCTCGACTGGTGGGCGGAAAGCTGCGCATGAAGACAACTAACGGATTCGCTGGGGAGAAGTGCTTTCGCCGATGAGTGGTTTGCGCCGGCATCCTTTGCGCGTGATCGGGCGCCTGCTCTGGCTCGCCGGTGAATTGTCGGTTGCGGCTTTGAACTATTTGCGTGTCGTCGCCTTCCGCGCAAATGGCGTGACAGCCGCACGCGCCGCCTGGCTGCACCAGACCGCGCGCCGGATGGTGCTGGTGCTGGGCGTGGAATGCCGCGTGGCCGGACCGGTGCCGGAGCGCGGCCTGCTGGTCTGCAACCACCTGAGTTACGTGGACATTCCCCTGCTTGGCGCGCTGACGCCGGCGGTGTTCGTCGCCAAGCGCGAGGTCAAGTCGTGGCCGGTGTTTGGGTGGTTTGCGAGCCGGGCCGGGACGGTGTTCATTGACCGCGAACGCCGGAGCCACGTCGGTGCGGTGTCGGCCGCGATGGCCGCGCTTCTGGGGCAGAATTTCTTGGTGGTGGTGTTTCCCGAAGGCACGAGTTCCGGAGGCCAGACCGTGCTACCGTTCAAATCGGCGCTGCTCGAACCGGCCGCGAACCAGACCTGTCCGCTCTCCGTGGCGTTGATCCAATACGAACTCGCCGACGGCGACGTGGCTGAGGAAATTTGCTACTGGAAAGATATGACCTTCGCGCCGCATCTGCTCAACCTGCTGGGCCAGCGCGCAATTCGCGCCACCGTGCGGTTCGCGCCTTGGCACGGCGACCGCGCCGACCGCAAGGAACTGGCGCGGCAGCTCCACGCCGAAGTGATGCGGCTGCGGGAAACGCCTGTGCCAGTAGGAAGTTCCTGACGTGGCAGAAAAGCAACGACGCGCGTAAATTCAGTGTCCGTGCAAAACTGCACGACTTCCCGCTTTGCAACCCGGCGAAAGCAGTTAAATTTCCCCCATGCCGAAATCGAATCGAGCCGTGATCGCGCTGCTGGTGGTGCTGTTCGGCCTCGGCGCGTTCTTCGGCGTGACCTTTTCCCGCTGGTTTCATCTCGGCGGCGGGCCGCGCGCCTGGAGCTCGGTGGCGATCTTGCAGCAGGTCAAAACGCTTTCCGAACTGGTCACCGTCCAATACGTGATCGAGAAGGTTGAAGGCCTGGAAGTGCCTTCCGAACACCTCGTCGGCCAGTTGCTCGGCAGCGAAAACCGCGCGCTGCTGCTCGCGCACGGCACGGTCAAGGCCGGCATTGACCTCGGCAAACTCAAACCAGACGACTTGCAGGTGAACGGAAAAGCCATCCGCATCCAACTGCCGCGCGCCCAGATCACCGACGCCTATCTCGACGACCACCTGACCCGGATGATTGACCGCAAAACCGGCCTGCTCGCGCCGTCGGACAAGGATCTCGAACAGACCGTGCGTCAAAACGCGGTCGAGGACATCCGCCGCGCCGCGCGCGACGGCGGGATTCTGCGAGACGCGGACGAACGGGCGCGGACGCAATTGTCCGGTTTGTTAAAAGAGCTCGGCTTTGAAAAAGTCGAGTTTGCCGGCGCCATGCCGCCCCTCACCGCCCCAGCTTCTGAGACAATAATTCCGTGATCTCCCGCGCGGCGGGGACTTTCGCCGCCAGCGTCATCAGCCAGTAAACCAGGCTCGCGATTCCGCCGGGGACAAAGACCGCGCCGATTTTCAACGCCAGCGTCGCGTGACCGAGTTGCACTTCCCAAAGTCGGCCGCCCCACCAGGCCAGGACCGCAGCGACAGCGGCCGACACGGCCAGCGGCAGGAAGGTTGAGCGCAAGGCCGCCAGCTCCAGCCGGCCCAGTTTTTTCCGCAGCGCGAACAGCAGCAAGCCAACGTTGCATGCCGAGCTGACGGAGTTGGCCAGGCCCAGCCCGCCTTGCCGCAGCCACCACACCAGGCTCAACGCGAACACGAGATTGAGCGCCAGACAGACCATGCTGATCTGCATCGGTGTTTTGGTGTCGCCGAGCGCGTAAAACGCCCGCGCCAGCACGTTCACCAGCGAGTAAGCCACCAGGCTCGGGCCGAGACATTGCAGCGCCAGCGTCGCCCGCGCGGTGGAGTCCGGCCCGAATTTGCCCCGCTCGAACAGCAGCCGGATGATCGGCTCGGCCAGCGTCACCAGCAGCACGGACATCAGCAGGTTCACCAAAATCAAATGCGCCAGGCCGTGGCGCAGCGTCGCGCGGAATTCGCCGAAATTCTTTTCCGCAGCCAGCCCGGATAGCGTCGGCAACAAAAACGTGGCCAGCGAAATCCCAAACACGCCCTGCGGCAGTTCCATCAGCCGCACGGCGTAATTAAACGGCGCGATCAGCGGATGCGCCGGCGTGTCCAGCCACAGGCCCAGGCCCTGGATCATCACCACGTTAATTTGAAACGCCGCCACGCCAATGGCGCCGGGGATCATCTGCCGTACCACGCGACCGACTGTCGCGTCACGCCACGGTGCCACCCACCGGTAACGGAAGCCGTCGCGCCAAAGCGTTGGCCATTGAAACGCCGCCTGCGCCACGCCCGCCGCCAGGACGCCGTAAGCCAGCGCGAAAATCTGCACCGGCAGTTTCTCCTCTTTCGGCAGTTCCACGCCAAACTTGGGCGCGAGCCAGAGCACCGAAGTAATCATCGCCACGTTGAGCATCGTTGCGCCCATCGCCGGGATGAAAAAATGGCCGCGGGCATTGAGCATCCCCATAAACGCCGCCGCCAGGCAGACCAGCAGCATGTAGGGAAACATCACGCGCAGCAGCCGCAGCATGAGGTCGGCCTGCGCGGGAAAGACATGCACATTCAGCGCCACGGTGACGCCGAGCATTACCAGCGCGATCACCACCGCCGAGGCGACGACCAGGCCGGAAATGACCGCGTTGGCCGCGCGCCACATTTCCGTTTCGCCGTGCGTTTTTTCCTTCTCCTTGAAAATGGGGATGAACGCGGCCGTGAGCGCGCCCTCGCCGAGCAGCCGGCGGAAAAGGTTCGGGATGGTGAACGCCACTTGGAAAGCGGCCGCCACCCAGCCGTCGCCCATGAACCGCGCATACACCATCTCGCGCACCATGCCGAGCAGGCGGCTCAGCAGTGTGGCACCGGCCATCGAGCCGGACGATTTCAACATTTTCGACACCCGCGCAGGCTAGAGTCCGTGCCGGCCGGTTCAAAGTCCAAAGTCGCGCCCGCGCCCGTTTTCGGCTTTTGAACCGGCGATTGCTGTGGTTCAATGCCCGCCGGTGATTGAAATGAAAACAACGACCGGCACAAAATCGAATAACGTGTTAATTCTGGCCGCCCGTTCTTTGGCATCGAGCGTCTCGACGCGCTCCGTCAGGGCGTCAACGACTTCCGCCTCTTCTACGAAAACGAAGTACGGTTCTTGAAACAGTTTTGATCGTGCAAAACGAACTCGACGTCGTTCGTGACGTTTCGCAACGGCTGGACGCGGCGGGCATCGGCTACATGCTCACCGGCTCGATGGCCATGAATTACTATGCCCAGCCACGCATGACCCGCGACATTGATGTCGTCGTCGCGTTGCGTCCCACTGACGCGGAACGCGTGGTGAAATTGTTCAGCCCGGACTACTATGTTTCCCGCGAGGCGGTGGACAGTTCCATCGCGCATCAATCACTTTTCAACCTCATCCACAACGAAAGCGTCATTAAAGTGGATTGCATCGTCCGCAAGCAGAACGACTATCGCCTTCACGAATTCAGCCGTCGGCAACGCATCAAAATTCAGGACTTCGAAACCTGGATTGTCAGCAAGGAAGACCTGATTCTCTCCAAACTTTTTTGGGCGAAGGATTCACGCTCGGAAACGCAGATCGGCGACGTAAAAAACCTCGTCGCCACCGGCTGCGACCGCGCCTACATCGAACGTTGGACGGCGGAACTCGGTTTGGCTAACTTGTGGTTGGAAATCGCATGACCGACACATCTCCAGATATCGCCGAACTCGTCCGGCAAAAGCTGATGGCGCGCTCCGCCGAGGAACGCTTCCTGATGGGTGTGCGGATGTTTGATGCCGCCCGCGCCATGGCGCTGGCGTCGCTGCCTGCCGGGCTTGCGCCGGAAGAATTAAAACGCCAGCTTTTCCAGCGGCTTTATGGTCAACCGATGCCAACTTGAAACTGCCAAGAAATGAAAGCTCCGCTAGGAGCAGAATCTTTGTAGCCACGAAACTAGATAAATTCTTAAGCTCCGTCAGGAGCGACATGAAAAATGACCAACGACGGCCAGAAAATAAAGATGCGCGGAATATGCCGCCCCGACGGGGCTGGGACGCTGGCCGGCGCGTGGGCTACAAAGATGCCGCTCCTGACGGAGCTGGGAAATCACGGGCAGTTTTTGAAAAAGTTTTGATTCAATATGGCGAACGACTTGCATTTGATGAATTTCATCAGCCAAACAATTGCTTTGGCTGTTCGAGAACTTTTGGAAACGAAGCATCTTTTTCAAAGCGTTGAAATTCCTGTAAAGACGTTCGACGAATTCATTCGCAATTCGACGGAGGAATGCAGAAAGGAAGTGGCCCAAACTGAGCCCGGGGTTTCCTCTGGCCGGCCAGGATTCATCGCCAAAGTGCATGAGGAACAACTTCGCAGCCGCAACGATTCAATTCTGAATTCACCTTGGGATTTTGACGCAGAAACATACTCGCCGATGGGCAGAGGAGCACAGCCTGCGAGAATTACCGAAAATTTCCCGTCAATCACTTTGCCATCCGTCAGAGTTTCGTGCGGCAGCAAAAAATGCAAAGGTTCAGTCCAGCCGCATAATTCAGGATATATCGGGGCGCACCCAGAAATAAGCTCTTACACCTTAAATCGCCGCTCAACTATTGTTCAGACATATTCTTTTGCATATCAGTGCCAGAATTGCAAAGAAGAACCCTTGGTTTTTCTAGTAAAGCGAGACGGTTTGAAATTGACTTTAGTTGGGCGCAGTCAATTCCCGGAAATTGCTGTTCCCAATTTTATTCCTGAAGCCCAGCGAAAATTTTACCGGAACGCAATAATAGCAGACAAAACTAGTTTTACTTTAGCAGCAGCTTTGTATTTGCGAACAGTTGTTGAGCAATATTTCTACGCCGTAATTCCGGAGGCAGAGATTAAAGCGATAAAAGGCAATCCGACTGGCGATGAATTGGCAGAACTTTACTCGAAAACCTTGCCCAAGAATTTCCCCAGTAGTTTCCCGTCATTGAAAAAGGCTTACGATGATTTAAGCGGAATTCTTCATTCAGGCAAAGAGAACGACGAGACCAAAATTTTTTTTGTTACAATTCGCGTTGCGGTTGATGGTCATTTCCAAGCAGTTCAACTCTTCAAGGAAATGCCGATTCAATGAAATGAAAACAAAATACTGCGACAACCAATTCTGCGAAAGCGAGGCAACTAAAACAGTTCCCGTTTCCGTCAACCGCGCGTCTGATTCAAAGCGCCATTTTTGCGAAGCTTGTTACGAAACTTATGTCATCGGTGTGCAGCACGGTCGCATTAGTGAAAACCCGAAGGCGTATTCAAAAAATAGTTCATCGCGCTCTAAATAGTTTTTCCACATGAAAGTCACCCTTAACTGGCTCAAACAATACGTTGATTTCAACTGGTCGCCCGAGGAATTGACCGAGCGGCTCACCATGCTCGGCCTCGAGGTCGAGGGCGTGCAGAAGATCGCCGCCGCGTTCGACGGCATCGTCGTGGCGCAGGTCGTCACGCGCGACAAGCATCCCAACGCCGACAAGCTCTCGCTCTGCCGCGTGAACGACGGCACTGGCGAGCGCCAGATCGTCTGCGGCGCGCAAAATTTCAAGGCCGGCGACAAAGTACCGCTCATCCTGCCAGGGGCGTCGCTGCCGCCCAAGGCCGGCGAGAAAGAGCCGTTCACCATCAAGGTCGGCAAGATTCGCGGCGTGGAATCGCACGGGATGCTTTGCTCGCCGCAGGAACTCGGCCTGCCGGATCAAGTGGACGGGCTGCTCATTCTGCGCGAGGATGCGAAAGTCGGCCAGCCGTTCGCGGAATATCTTGGCCGCAGCGGCAGCGACGTGGTCTATGACCTCGAAGTCACACCGAACCGGCCGGATTTGAACAGCGTCATCGGTATCGCTCGTGAAATTGCGGCGCTCACGGGGAATGCGCTGAGGATTCCTGTGGTTGGTGGGGCGAGCGTCCCCGCGAGCCGTTCTTCGGAAGCCACAACGGCTCGTCAGGGGCTTCGCCCCACCAGCGAACTGGTTGGGGTGCGCATCGAAGATTCGGAAATTTGCCCGCGTTACACCGCCCGCGTCATCACCGGCGTGAAGATCGGGCCAAGCCCGGCGTGGCTGCGCGACACGCTGGAGAAGGTCGGCATCCGCAGCATCAGCAACGTCGTGGACGTGACCAATTATGTCATGCTCGAAACCGGCCAGCCGCTGCACGCGTTTGACTATCATCTCATTGCCAAGGGTGTGGATGGCAAACCCACGATCGTCGTGCGCCGCGCCGCCGCCGGCGAAAAATTCAAGACGCTCGACAATCAGGAGCGCACGCTCACGAATGAAATGCTGCTCATCGCCGATGAGACTAAAGGTATCGCCCTCGCCGGCGTCATGGGCGGCGCGAACACCGAGATTAATAGCTCGACCGTGGACGTGCTCATCGAGAGCGCCTATTTCGCGCCGGTGAATATTCGCCGCACGAGCAAGCTGCTCGGCCTCCGCAGCGAATCCAGCTACCACTTCGAGCGCGGCGCGGACGTGAGCATCTGTGCTTGGGCCAGCCAGCGCGCGGCGCAATTGATTCTGGAAACCGCCGGCGGCCAGTTGGCTGAAGGCGTGGTGGACGCTCAACCGAAGGCGGCGGAGCCGAAGCAAATCACGCTGCACTTCGCCAAGTCGAAGGACCTGCTCGGCATCGGCATTTCGCACGCGGAACAGGTGGCGTTTCTTGCCCGGCTCGGCCTGGCCGTCACCGCGCAGCAGCCGGGTGAGTGCACTTTTCAAATCCCGACGTGGCGCGTGGACTTGAAACGCCAGGTGGATTTGATCGAGGAAATCGGCCGGCTTTACGGCATGGAAAAGATTCCCGCGACCCCGCCGCGCGGCGCGCACGGAGCGAACGAATTCGATTCCGTCTATGACCAGATTGCCGAAGTGCGGCGCATTCTCACCGGCCTGGGTTTGAACGAGGCGCAGGGACAAACCTTGGTGTCGAGTGTCGAGTGTCGAGTGTCGAGCGCGGAAATCGTTGCGCTCGCCAATCCGTTGAGTTCGGACATGGATGTCCTGCGGCCGAGTCTCCTGCCCGGCCTGATTCACTCCCTGCGGCACAACGTCAGTCGGAAGAATTACGACGTGGCCTTGTTTGAAATCGGCCGCGTGTTCAGTCCGCAAAACGGCGCGACCAAGGAGGAGCGTCGCGTGGCCATCGCCCTCACCGGTCAGCGTGCGCCGAATTTCTGGAGCGGCGAGGACCGCGCCGCGAAGTTCGACGTGTCGGACTTGAAAGGTTTTGTCGAGGAGCTGCTGGAGCAGTTCGGCGTGCGCGGCGTCACGTTCACGCGGCGCGCCGCGAGCACGGAGCTGCTCCTCGAATCGGCGACGGTGGCGCTGGGCGGCAAACTGCCCTTGGGCGAACTGGGCCAGCTTTCCCCCGCGCTGGCGAAGAAATACGATTTGCGGGACGCCGTGTTGCTCGCGGAATTAAACCTGGATCAACTGCTCGCCCGGAGGAATCCGGCCAAGTCGTTCAAACCGCTGCCGGCCTTTCCCGCGATCCGCCGCGACGTGGCGATGCTGGTGCCGGAGGCCACCACGCACGACGCGGTTTTGCAATCCGTCAAGCAGGCCAAGGCCGCGCATCTGGAAAGCGTGGAGTTGTTCGACGTGTTCCGCGGCAAGGGAATTCCGGAAGGACAAAAGAGCCTGGCGTATGCGTTCACTTACCGCGCGCCGGAAAAAACCCTGACCGATGCCGAGGTGAACGCCGCGCACGCCAAAGTCGTGGACGCGTTCAAGGCGCAGTTGCAGGCGGCGGTGCGCGAATAGCGGCGGGCTACCAGCCGAAGGTCGTGCCGTCGCGGGCGAAGGCGTGCGGGATGTCCGGCAGCAGTTTGCCCGCGAGCCGTTTGATGTTGGGCAGGTCTTCCCAATAAGCGCGGGCCAGGTGCATGAACAGCACGCGTTTCACCGGACGGCCGCGCAGGTAGAGAAACAATTCCTCCGGCGCAAAGTGCGCCAGTTCGCACACGAGCAGATCGAGCGGTTTTTCCAGCAGCGGATCGAGGTCGTCCGGTTTGCCGAGATCGGCGCTGTGGCCGACGCGCCGGCCGGCGGACTGAAACAAAAAGCAGAAGGCGCTGAAGTCCATTGGATATTTTTTCTGGAACTTCGAGCGGAAGCCGTCGAGGTGCGTCGTGGCAAACGGCGTGACCCGGACGTCGCCCACGGCAAAGGACCGGCCGGATTTGAGCGGCAAAAATTTCAGCCGGAAGTTCAACAACTCATCGAACACGAAAATGGTGTGCAGCATTTCACGCACGGGCGGGATCGCGCCGCCGGGCATCCGCACCGACAGGTCCTTCCGCCGGCCTTCGAGCCACAAACCCTGCATGAGCATGAAAAATCCGCCGATGTGGTCGGCGTGCAGATGCGAGATCAGGATGTGATCCACCGTGTCGGTGCCGAGGTCGTACCCGCGAAGCGCGGCGTCCACCGGTTCGCCGCAGTCCACCAGCAGCGTGGTCTTGCCGAAACGGTAGAGAAATGCAGCGTGTCGCCGGTCGCCGCACGGCCAGCCGTCGCCCACGCCCAGGCAGGTGAGGGAAAATTGCTTCATGCCTTCGCGCGGGATTCTGCCCGGCTGGCGTGCGTTGAACAAGCCGGGAAAATTTCCTAGCGTTTCGCTCGCCAACAAACCCGCTGACGCAGCGCCAACACCATCGCTAAAGCCGGGACGACCAAAGCAGCGGCACCCGGTTCGGGCACCGCGGTGAACCGCAGGTTGTCCAGCCGGATGAAATTGCCGTCACCGGGCTGCGCGTAGGCCACAGCCCAGGCCACATCACCCAGAGGCCTGGACACCGTCAAAGTTTCCACCTCGCCAGGCGCACGCGGACTGGAAATGTAGGCGGCGACGAGCGTGCCTGCGGCGTTGAAAACATCAAGTTCGGCGATGTCGTTGGTGAACAGGTCGCCGCCAATGAAATCAATCGAAAGCGCCGTCACGGGCGCGTTGAAATCCATGCGCAGCCGCCGGTTGGTGTTCCAGAATTGAACGCCCGCCTGTCCAAAAACATTCGTTCCGGTGGAGGCAAAATGAAACCCATCGTAAGTAGCCGTCACCGGAAACGAAACCGGTGGGATGGGCAGATTGTTTGCGCCGGCGGTCGTCAGGTTCACCTGCGGCAGGACGTGGTCCAGCACGGTGCCGTTGGTGAAGGCGTCCGGTTCAAGGTAGATGATCTGCGCGCCGGCCTGGAAGCCGAGCGTCGAAGCGAGGCAGAAAATGACGAAGGCAATTCTGTTTTTCATGAACTGGGAGGGGATTTTCGCAGGTAATGCAAAATTTTGAAATCCGGAGTTTCACGGATTTCCCCGGCCAGATCGAACTGATGTTCAAACGGCGGAAAAAAGGCGTCGCCGCCGGCCACTTCGCGTTTGACCAGCGTCAGGTAAAGATCGGAACACAGCGGCAGCGCCTGCTCGTAGATCTGCGCGCCGCCGGCGATGAAAAACTCCAGCGGCGAACTGGCCGGGTCGAGCTTCAGAAAATCCTTGATGATGCGCAAATCCACCGCCGCCGCGCCGCCGACCTTGGGCAGCTCAAACTGCGTCGGTTTGTCCGGGAAATGGGTCTTGCCGCGCCCCACCCAGGCGTTGCCGAAGATCAGCGGGAAATCTTTCTGCAATTTTCCCGGATGCCGGCTCAGCACGATGTTGATGCGGTTGGGCAGCGGTTTGCCGAGGCTCTCGAACGTCTTGCGCCCCATGATGACGACGTTGCCGGAAGTCATCTGCTTGAACCACTTGAAATCCTCCGGCAGATGCCAGGGGATTTGGTTGCCGGCGCCGATCACGCGGTTCAGCGACATCGCGGCGATGGCCTTGAAGTGTTTCACGACTTTTTCAAGACGAATTCGATGAACAAAGTCACCAATGGACAAAAACCAAACAAGAAAAGAACAATAGCACAGAAAAAATAAAAGACGTGTTTAGAAACAAAATCTAAAGGTTTTTTGAGCCAACTTGGTTGGAAACAAGCCCATAGAAAAGCCATAACAAGAAAACAAACACAAGCAATGACAGTTTCCTCAAAAATTAAACCAGCAATTTGCAACGCCCTATCTGAACTTGTTTTCAAAAATGGACTCAATCCTTGATACAAAGCAACGAGACCAAAAGTTAAAAGTGGACAGAGCACGATTAACGTGATGCGGTCGTCACGTTGTCGTTTAGGTTCTTGTTCGTTTGATTGCATTTCACACTGCAATCGGCGCCTTGATGGCCGGATGCGGATCGTAGCCGATTAGTTCAAAATCCTCGAACTTGAAATCGTGGATGTTGTTCACCGCCGGATTCAATTTCATCTGCGGCAGCGGGCGCGGTTCGCGCGAAAGCTGCAGTTTCGCCTGTTCGACGTGGTTGGCGTAAAGATGCAGATCGCCGAACGTGTGGACGAACTCGCCCGGCTTCAGCCCGCAGACCTGCGCCACCATCAAGGTGAGCAGCGCGTAGCTGGCGATGTTGAACGGCACGCCCAGAAAAATATCCGCGCTGCGCTGGTAAAGCTGGCAGCTTAATTCGCCCTCGCTCACATAAAATTGGAACAGCGTGTGGCACGGCGGCAGCGCCATGCCCTGAATCTCACCCGGATTCCACGCGCTGACGATGAGCCGTCGGCTGTCGGGATTTTTTTGGATCTGCGCAATCACGTCGTCAATCTGGTTCAGGCTGCGGCCGTCGGCGGTGCGCCAGTCCGTCCATTGCGCGCCATAGACGCGGCCGAGATTGCCGTCCGGGTCCGCCCATTCGTTCCAGATCGTCACGCCGTGATCATTGAGCCATTTGATGTTGGTGTCGCCGCGCAAAAACCAGAGCAGCTCGTAAATGATGGACTTGGTGTGGACTTTTTTGGTGGTGAGCAGCGGAAAGGACTCGCGCAGCGGGCAGCGGATTTGCGCGCCAAACACGGAATAGGTGCCGGTCCCGGTGCGATCGGTCTTGAACTTTCCCTGGTCGTGGAGGTGCCGCAGCAAATCGAGGTATTGAATCATCGCGGGAAAAATTTATCTGTGAACCGCGCGGAAGGAAATTGTTTTCAAGCATCGGCGCGCGGTTTCGGCCTGGGATTCGCTCCAAACAGGGTTCTCCGCCAGGACGGAAAGCCCGTGCTTTGCGGCCCCTGGCCTGGCCGCCACGTCCGTTCCGACTGCGGATCGCGCGCATCCATCCGAGGTTTTGGGAAAACGCCGGCTTGTGTTTTTTGCCCATTCGATTAGACTGAACGACGTAATTGCGGTCAATCAAACATTAACGGATTCATAAATTATGAAAATGCTGACATTGGCGGTTGGGTGCGCGGTGGTTTTGCTCATGAACGCCGGCTGTGCCTCCTGTTGCAAGAAAGACGGTGCGAGTTGCAAATCGGCGACCGCATGCAACGGCAGTTGTTGCAGCGACAAGGCGACCTGCGCGTCGTGCTGCAAGGACGCCGCTGGCTGCGCCAAGTGCTGTCACAAGTCCTGACCCGCCTTACGCCGAGTAGGCGCCTCCTAGCACTTTGCGGGTTCCACCGGCCGCGCCGCTAGGCGGTGTGGCGCGCCAGTTCGAGTTGCTGATCCAGCCGCTTTGGCGAGACCGGCTGGGCCGTGCCCAGTTCCTGTGCGAAGAGCGAAACTTTGTATTCCTCAACCATCCACCGGAAACTTTCGATTTCGCGGCGTGCTGCCGGTGAACGCGCGGGCTGCGCTTCCAGTTTTTTCACCGCGTCCTGGTAGGGCGCGAGTTGCCGGAGTCGTTCCTGATTTTTGACCGGATTCAACGCGGCGCGCTCGACACGAAGCAGCAGCGCCTTGAGATAGCGCGGAAAATGCGTGAGCCGGTCGTACGCCGTACGTTCCAGAAAACACGAAGGCACGAGCCGTGCCAGTTCATCGGCGAGCGGATTGCACGACGGTGCGGCGGTGGTCGATCCGAGTTGGTTCAACGACGAAAAAGTTTGCGGGCGGACGCGCGACGGAGTCGTGACGGCACCGATTCGCTGTTGCACCGTCTGGCGAAGCTGCAGAATCGGTCCGAGGCGATCCAGGAATTGCGGCGCAAGGCCGGGCAGTCGCTGGCGGGCTTGTGCGACGGCGGCTTCAAAATGTGCGCACGTCAGCGCAGGCAGCGGTTCGGCGGGCAGGAGGTAGCGCTTCAAATGTTCGAGCGCGGTTTCGCGTAATTCGGCGCTGTCGCCCAGCGGCGCGTAAAGCGCCTCGAAGCGGCTCAACGCGCGCAAATCTTTCTCCAGCCAGGCAAGGTCCTTTTGAACGGCCAGTTCGACGAGACGTTGCACGCCGGTCAGCGAAGCGTCGCGCGATAGATCCGGCGTGCGGAAGAGACGCACGTTCACCACGCCCTCGGCGAACTCAACGCCAGGCCAGGCATACAGCGGCAGGCCCGGCCCCTCGCTCACGGTGACGCGCTCGGGCAGATCAGCAAAATTCCAGGTCGTCAGGCCGAAGCGTTCCCATTTTTGCGCCGCGCGCGTCCAGCCCGCGGAGTCGGATTTGGCGGCCGGCGGGGGCGGCGTTTGCTGGAGTCGCTGCTGGAGTTGCGCGAGATCGCGGCCCACGCCGAGCGATTTCTTTTCGTGATCCACAATCTCGATCCGCGGACGCAAATGCGCGGGCAACGCATTGGCCGGCCAGTCGGCGGCGTTCACCGTCACGCCGTAGCGACGGTGGAGAAACGCGGCGAAGTCCTGCAGAAAATTTTTGCCGGTTGGCTGAAATTCGCGGACGATCTCGGCGATCTTCGGCGGAAACGGCATCAACTCCTTGCGGATCGCTTTCGGCAAGGCGCGCAGAAGTTCGCCGGCAATGTCCTCGCGCAATCCTGGTACCGCCCATTCGATCAATGCCGACGAGGCGGTTTGCGCAATTGAGAAAGGCAGTTCAATGGTCACGCCGTCGTGTTCCTCGCCGGGGGCGTACGCGTAGGCCAGCGCAACGGGCTGACCGCTCACCGGCACCGCGTCGGGAAACGCTTCGGCGTCGTAGGTCAAAGATTTTCCGCCGGCGAGTTCTTCTTCGGTGATGCAAAGTTTTTCCGGCATCGCCGGATCGCGCAGGAGCCGGTTCAGTTCGTGCAGGGACGAAACGCCGGCGATGTGCCGCGCGTAAAAATCCGCCAGCACCTGATCGAGATCGCCCAAGGAATAATTGCGGACGCGCGTGCGCCAGTTCTCGATTTTTTCGCGGACCTCACGATTGTGCGCAAGGAAACGGTACTGCGCGGGCAACTCCGGTTTCTGCTCCGCAATGGGTGTCAGCACGCGAAGCTCATCGCGGTCATCGTCGGTTCCTTCCCGACGAGCCTTTCCCGACGGCATCAGATTTTCCTCCACCAAGGCCGACCGGATAAAAATGGCGGTGGCTTCCGTCGGATTGAGATTGCCGTAGGCGACTTTTCGACGCTGCACTTCCAGCCCGTGCAAAGTGACGATTTCTTCGACGAGCACATTTCCGGCGCTCGTGCTCCAGTGCGGATTCTGGTGTGTGAGTTTGCAGCAATGCGGCGCCAGTTGAAAAATCCAGAGCGGATCAATGCCCGCCACGGTGCGCGCGAAAAGTTGCGAAGTCTCGACGATTTCACCGGCGACGATCCATGGCGGCTGGGTGGACTTGGGTTTTGGCGGTGGCTTGTTGCCTTTGAGCACCGGTTTCCGTTGCGGCTCGCCGCGCGCATAAAGCACCGAACCGGGAAACATCGCAACCAGCCGGTTGGCCGCCGCCTTGTAACTGTTCCGCTCCTCGAAACGGGCGACGTGGCCTACCAGCCCGGCGAGGATCGAACGATGAATCGCATCATAGGCGGCATTGCTTTCGTTGAGCTTGAACTTGCCCAGATCATCGAGCGCGTCGTGCAACTGCGAATAAACGTCCTGCCACTCGCGCATCCGTAGATACGAGAGAAAGTGTTTTTTGCAGAATTTTCGGCACTGGCCTTGCGTGCGCAACCGGTCCCACTCGTCGTGCCCGGCGTTCCAGATGTTCAGCAGCGAGAGGAAGTCGGACTGCGGGCTGGTGAATTGTCTGTGGGCCGCCGCCGCCGCGTCCTTCTGATCAAGCGGACGCTCGCGCGGATCCTGGATGCTCAATCCGGCCGCGATGATCAACAACTCGCGCGTCGCGTGCTCGTGTTGCGATTGCAGTAACATGCGTCCGAGCGTGGGATCAATCGGCAGCCGCGCGAGATCCTCGCCGAGCCGGGTGAGCGTGCGCGCTTCGTCCAGCGCGCCGAGTTCCTGCAGCAGCGCGTAGCCGTTGGCGATGGCGGCGGGCGACGGCGGTTGGACAAAGGGGAAGGTTTCAATGTCGCCCAGATGAAACGCCTTCATGCGCAGGATAACTTCCGCGAGATTGGCGCGCTGAATTTCCGGCTGCGTGAACGGCGACCGGGAATTGAAGTCATCCTCGGCGTAAAGCCGGATGCAGACGCCGGCTTCCACGCGGCCCGCGCGGCCTTTGCGCTGGTTGGCGCTGCTTTGCGACACCGGCTCCACCGGCAGGCGCTTGGTGCGCGTGCGCGGATTGTAGCGGCTGATGCGCGCCAGCCCGGAGTCAATGACGTAGCGAATGCCGGGAATGGTCAGCGACGTTTCGGCGATGTTGGTCGCGATGACGACCTTGCGTCTCAATGACGGCGCGAAGACGCGCTGTTGATCGCCGGCACTCAGCCGGCCGAACAGCGGGACGATTTCCGCCTCGCCGGAAAACCGGCCTTCGAGCTGGTCGCCGGTTTCACGGATGTCGCGCTCACCCGGCATGAAGATCAGCACGTCGCCGGAATTGGTTTCGTACAGGATTTTTTCCGTCGCCTGCACCGCCGCGTCCACGAAACTGGTTTCGCCGCGCTCTTCAGATTCGGCGTCGAGCGGTTGATATTGAACCTCGACCGGATAGAGCCGGCCGGAAACCTCGATGATCGGCGCGTTGTCGAAGTGCCGCGAGAAGGCATCCGTATCAATTGTGGCCGAGGTGACGATCAGCTTCAAATCCTTGCGCCGCGCGAGCAACCCCTTCAAGTGGCCGAGGAGAAAATCAATGTTCAGGCTGCGTTCGTGCGCCTCGTCGAGGATGATCGCATTGTATTCCGCGAGATCGGGATCGCCCTGAGTTTCCGCGAGCAAAATGCCGTCGGTCATCAGTTTGATGTACGTCTGCGCGCTCGAGCGGTCGTCGAAACGGATTTTGCAACCGACCTCATGTCCCCAGGTGACGTTCAATTCCTCGGCGATGCGGCGCGAGATAGAAAGGGCCGCGACGCGTCGCGGCTGCGTGCAGCCGATCTTGGCCTCGATGCCCAAGCCGGCTTCCAGACACATTTTGGGAATCTGCGTCGTCTTGCCGGAACCCGTTTCGCCGGCAATGACGACCACTTGATTGGTGCGAATCGCTGCGACAATTTCATCCTTGCGCACGGTGATCGGCAGGTCAGGTGGATAAGTAATTCGGGGAACATTGAGCCGGCGTTCCTCGCGCAAGGCAATGGAGGCGTGAACCTGTTGGCGCAGCCGTTCCAGCAAGGCGTCGCGCTGATCGGGGTGGTGTTGATCGCGCAAAACGCGGCCCAGCCGCCGGCCCAGCCGCACCCAATCGGGCAACAGGCATTGCGGCAGCAGAGTTTTCAGTTCTTCAACCATGCTTATCGAAACCAGACGTGTTTCCGTTATCAGGAAAAAGATAAATCAAATTGGTCATGACTTGCCTCCGGTGGACAGCTAGTCCTAGCCCGGTCGTCGCGACTCGGGTCGGCAAACACGGCGCGCTTGCATCCGCTGTCAGGCGTTTGAAAGCATTCTGAGCAAGCTTCGGACGAGAAAAGCGATCTGGGGAGTACATTGTTTGATTCCCAAGGCTCAACGAGTAAGTCCCCCCAGCCGCCGGAGGTGCAACCACGGCTCGCCCACCTTGCGGGACTCGGCCAGGTCCACGTCAAATTCGGCCACCCAGTCGTTGTGTTCTTCCGGGTCCACCAACATTTGCTGCACGCGCCAGGATTTTTTGTCCTCGGACGGCGTGACGTAGGTGTGGCGGATATTGCGCGCGTTCGGCTCAAGACATACGCGTTTGTGATCGATGTAGTATCGATCTAAAATCTCCGACAGCCGCGCCGGCGTCCACGGCTGGCCGTCGGCATCGTTGGGTGAATTCAGACCGGCGACGGCTTGTTCAAATTCTTCCATCACCAATCCGCGCAGAAAAATAAAAATGCGATTGCGAATTGCTGCCGTGAAATTTTTTATGTCACGCGTGATGTCGGCGGCGGCTTCCTCGGCGCCGGGCGGACGGACTTCCTTCGTTTCCGCCGAGCGATAATTCGGGTCGCGCATTTTTTCCCATTCATCGAGCAGGCTCGAGTCCACCTGCCGGATCATTGTGGCGAGATAAATTTCCATTTCGCGGAGCTGATCGTTCTTGGCGGTGTCGGGCACGGTTTGCGCTAGGACTTTGAAGACACTGTTCAAATGTCGCAGCAACACGCCCTCGGCACGTTGCAATTCGTAGAGCTTGATGTAGTCGGCGAACGAGCGGAATTCCTCGAACATCTCGCGCACGATGGATTTGAGGTGAATGTTTTCCTCACCGACCCAGGGATGCCGCGCGGCGAAGGCGTTGAACGTGGAATATACAAACTCGCGGTTCGGCTTGGGATGTTCGCATTTTTCCAGTTCCTCCATGCGCTTATCGTATTCGATGCCCTCGGCTTTCATCTCGGCCATCTTCTGATCCTTCACCTTGTCGAGTTGTTTGCGCAGGATGATGTCCGGGTCTTCAAGAATGGACTCGACGAGTGTGAGCAGCACCAGCGCGTAATCCTCGGCCTGCGGATCCATCAGCGGAATCGTTTCGAGCAGATACAACGAGAGCGCCTGATCCATCGAAAAATCGTCCTGCAACTCCACGTTCACGCGGAATTTGCGCTGATTTCCGGTAGGGCTGCGCTGCTGCGCGGCCTGGGCGTTGATTTGTTCGCTGCCTTGGCTGACCAGCAGGTCGGCCCCACCGGCGGGGCGTGGATTGATAAATTCGACAATCTTCCGGTCCAGCAGCGAGCGAAACAACTGCCAGGCGCGCTGGGTGTGGGCTTTTTTTTGCTTCGGCGTTTCGTGGCAATCGCGAATCAGCTTTTGCATCGCGGCGCAACCGTCGCCGTCGCGGCTCAGCACGTTCAGCAACATGCCGTGCGTCACTTGGAATCGCGATTGCAACCGTTCCGGTGGCGCGACCATGAGGCGCGCGAATGTGTTCTTGTCCCAGTTGACGAAATTTTTTTCCGGTGCCTGGCGCTTCACAGTCTTTTTGCCATCGCGCGCGGATTTTTCGGCGAGCTTAAGATTCTCGATGACATGTTCTGGTGCCTGCGCGACCACCCAGCCTTGGTCGTCAAAACCTTTGCGTCCGGCGCGACCGCTGATCTGGTGAAAATCCCGCGCACTCAAAATGCCGGTCTTTTGTCCGTCAAACTTGCAGAGCCGCGTGAACAGCACCGTGCGAATCGGCACGTTGATGCCTACGCCGAGCGTGTCCGTGCCGCAGATGACTTTGAGCAATCCCTTTTGCGCGAGTTGCTCGACGAGCACGCGGTACTTCGGCAGCAGGCCGGCGTGATGCAAACCGATGCCGTGCCGCAGCCACTTTTTGATTTCCGGCCCGTAAGGACTGGTAAATTTGAAACCTTCGAGCGTGTTCGCAATCGCGGCTTTCTCGTCGCGCGTGCAAACGTTGATGCTGGTGAAATCCTGCGTGCTCTGCGCCGCTTCGAGTTGCGTGAAATGAACGACATACACCGGGGCTTTGCCGTCGGCGGCAAGGCTTTCGAGCGTCTTGGCCAGCGGTAATTCGGAATACTCAAACGCCAGCGGCACCGGCCGGTCGGTGGACGAAACCGTCACCGTCGCGCGCTTGGTCAGCTTGGTCAGTTCTTCCTCAAAAAACGCCGTGTCGCCGAGCGTCGCCGACATCAGCAAGAATCTTGTTTGCGGCAACGTGAGCAGTGGCACTTGCCAGGCCACGCCGCGCTCGCGATCGGCGTAGTAATGAAATTCGTCCATCACCACGTCGCGCACATTGGCGGCCGGACCTTCGCGCAAGGCGATGTTCGCGAGAATTTCCGCCGTGCAGCAGAGGATGGGTGCGTCGCGATTCACCGAAGCGTCGCCGGTGCTCAAGCCGACGTTGTCCGCCCCGAACTCGCGGCACAGCGCCATGAATTTTTCGTTCACCAGCGCCTTGATCGGACAGGTGTAGATGGAGCGGCGGCCTTTGGCGACGGCTGAAAAATGCAGCGCGGTGGCGACGAGCGATTTGCCGGAGCCAGTGGGCGTGTTGAGGATGACGTTTTTGTCGTCGAACAATTCGAGGATAGCCGTTTCCTGCGCGGGATAAAGCTGAAGCCGCCGGCCGGCGACGTAATCGAGAAATTTTTCCAGCAGCAAATCGTTGCTGATGTTCTCGTCGCGCGGGATCAGGTCGTAAAGTGTGGCGGCCACGGGGTGCGAATTTTACCGGTTATCGGGCTGGCTGAGAAGGAAGTTGAACGTGCGAGGTGGCGGACTTCGTGCCGTCAATCCTCGGCGCCGCGGCTCGGCACGGTTTGGGGCTTGCCGTTTTCGGCGGGACCCAGTTTGAGCAGGAACGGCACCGCGATCTGCGCCCATTCCGGTGCCGTCGGATAGGACGCGGCGGAGGCGCCAAAGCTGTTTTGCAGCATACGCGTGTTGATGATGCCGGGATTGAGCGCGATGGCGGACATGCCGGAGGGCAGTTCCCGCGCCAGCGCCTGCGTCAAACCTTCCACCGCCCACTTGCTTGCGCAGTACGGCGCCACTTCCGCGTCGGCCGAGCGGCCCCAGCCGGAACTGAAATTCACGATCACGCCCCGGTTGCGCCGGACCATCTCGGGCGCGAAGTGCCGGATGACGTTGGCCACGCCCTTGACGTTGGTGTCGAGCACTTCGGCAAACTCCCGCGCCGCGATCTCCCACAGGCAGGCGTTTTGATTGATGACGCCGGCGTTGTTGAGCAGCAAATCCGGCGCGCCATGCGTGGTCAGGCACACGCTCGCCCAGGATTTGACGGCCTCGTCGGAGGCGACATCCACCGCGTAAAAATCGTGCGGCGCGTCAAACTGCTCGCGCAGCCGTTTGATTTCCTTCTGGGAGCGCCCGCAGCCGAGCACGGTGTGCCCCAGGCGCGCGAATTCCCCGACCATCGCGCGGCCGAGGCCGTGGGTCACGCCAGTAATGAGAATTGTTTTGCCGGGCACGTGATATTCTTGGTGGCAAAGGCGGCGGGTTTCAATGCAAATTTCCCGCCAGCGCTGCGGCCCGGGCGGGCGGGGCAATCCCTTAAGGCCGCCTACTCGCGCGGATTAAAGTCTGATTCACCTGCCAATTGCTCCCACAATTTGCGCTCGGCTTCGGAAATTTTTTGCGGCACTTCAATCCGGGTCACCACGATCAGATCGCCGTGGCCGCCGACGGGCAACGGCAAGCCGCGGCCGCGTACCCGGAGTTTCTGTCCACTTGGCGTCCCGGGCGGGATCTTGATGTTCACGCGGCCCGAGAGCGTCGGCACCGAGATGCTCGCGCCCAGCACGGCTTCCCAGGGTGCCAGACCGGCTTCGTAAATCAGGTTGTGCTCCGCCACCTCGAAATCGGGATGTTTCGCCAGCCGCACGCGCAACAACAGATCGCCCGCCGCGCCGCCACCGCTGCCAGATTCGCCCCGGCCGGCCACCCGCAGGCGCTGGCCTTCGATGACGCCAGCGGGAATCTTTACCTGATGCGTTTCCGTGCGCGACTGGTGGCGCACGGAAACCGGCCGCACCGAGCCGTGCAGCACTTCGTCGAGCGTGACCAGGAGGTCGCCCTCGACGTCGCGCCCGCGTTCGGTGGGTTCGTCCTCCTCGGCAAACCCGCCGCGCCCGCCAAAGCCGGGCCCGCCGCCGCGCCGCTGTGCGCCAAAGACCTGTTCAAAAAAATCACTGAAGCCGGTGCCCCCAAAATGAAATTCAAACTCCTCGCCGCCCGCGCCCCGGCCGCGGAACTCCCGCGCTCCGGTGGCGTCCCCCCAGCCGGGCGGCGGACGGAACTCGGAGCCGGACTTCCAATTCGCGCCCAGTTCGTCGTATTTTTTGCGTTTGGCCGGATCGCTGAGGACTTCGTAGGCCTCGTTGATTTCCTTGAATTTCTCCTCGGCGCGCTTCTTGTCCTTGGCGACGTCGGGATGGAATTCGCGCGCCAGTTTGCGGAAGGCTTTTTTGATGTCGGCGTCGCCGGCGCCGCGTGACACGCCGAGGCTTTCGTAATAATCTTTGTATTGAACCGGCATAACGGCAAACCGCGGGCGGTTTTGTGTCCGCGCGATTGCAGCCACAGGATGCCGCGTTTGGCGGGTTTGTCAAAGCCCGCCGCGTCGCCGACGCCAGGCTATTTGGTCTTGGTGTTGTCCACCGTCACAAACAAGACACTACGGTCGCGCCAGATTTTCAGCAACACGCGTTTGCCGGTGACGCTCCTGCTCTGCTCCACCGCCTCGTCGGCATTGCGCACCGGCACCTGGTTGATTTCCAGGATCACGTCACCTGGACGCACACCGGCCTCCGCCGAATTCGAGTCACCATCCACGTTCGTGACCAGCGCGCCGTGAACACTGACCGGAATGCTCCATTGCCGCCGGGCGTTTGCGTCAATGTCGCCGACTTCCACACCGTCGAGCGCGTCGGGATTGGGCGCCTTTTCCTGGCTTGGCCCCGGGCTGCGGATGTTGCCGGCCAGAATGTCCTCGCTCAAGGTGCCGAGGGTGACGGACAGAGTGCGTTTCGCCGGCTGACCACCTTTTTCCGGCCGCAAAACGACCACGCTCACCTTGGTGTCGGGCGGGGTTTGGGAGATTAGCAATTGCAGTTGCGGGCGGTCGGTGATCTTCTGGCCGTCCACCTCACGGATCACGTCGCCGCTTTTGAAACCGGCTTTGGCGGCGGGACCGTCCGGCACGACCTGGGTGATCATCGCGCCGTCCTGATCTGGCAGGTTGAAAGCGGCGGCAAGGTCGCTGGAAATCTCCTCCTGCAATCCCACCCCGAGGTAGCCGCGGGCGACCTTGCCGTATTTAATCAGGCGCTCCATCACGCTGCGCGCCAAGTTCACCGGCACAACAAAACCAATGCCTTCGTTGCCGCCGCTGCGCGAAAAAATGGCGGTGTTGATGCCGACCAGCCTACCTTCGGCGTCCACCAGCGCGCCGCCGGAATTGCCGGGATTGATGGCAGCGTCGGTCTGAATGAAATTTTCGTAGCGATTGATGCCGAGGGATTTCCGGCCCAGCGCGCTGACGATGCCCATCGTGACGGTCTGGCCGACGCCAAAGGGATTGCCGATGGCCAGCACCACGTCGCCAACTTCAAGTTTGTCGCTGTCGGTGATGGCGATGGCGGGCAGATCGGTGGCGTCAATTTTCAGAACTGCCACGTCCGTGGCCTTGTCGGTGCCGATGACTTTGGCGGTGAATTCCTTGCCGCCCGAGGCCAACCCCACCTTCACGTCGTCCGCGCCGTCCACAACGTGGTTGGCGGTGAGGATGTAGCCGTCGACGGAAACAATCACCCCGGAGCCAAGGCCCTCCTCCTTGCGGAAACGCGAGTTCCGGCCGGGCGCGGGGTTTTCGGATTCCGGCCCGAAAAAGAAGCGGAACGCCGGGTCGTCGCCGAAGGGATTGTGGAAGCGGCGCTGTGGGATGTTGCGGGTGGAATAAATATTGACCACGCTGGGCGCGGCTTTCTTGATGACGGGCGCGAAGCTGGTGAGGCCGTGCGCTTCGCGGTTGATGGGCGCGGTGGCGAGGTTGAACTGCGGCAGCGGCGGGGTTTCGCGGCCGACGAGGTTCAATTGCAGCGCCGCCAGCGCCGCCAGGCCCGCCAGCGCGGCGGTGACCAGGCCCCAAAAACGATTGGAAGTTGTTTTCATAAAACCAAGCATAATTCAATTGAAAACTGATTTCCAGTTTCCAATATCCCTTGGAGTGGGCTGCGGGTCGGATGTTCAATCTTCGGCGCAAAAAACGTGCGCTCAAGGATTCTGTCAACCGCAAGCGCCCTTTGTTTTGAAACGAAAGCCGTCCAGACCAAGCATTTGAAGGCGGCGAGGGCAGACGGTCTGGGTCGCTTCCTTCCTCCGCGTGTGGCTCGACATAATCCCGATCACCGGCGCTACGGGCTAAACCCGCGAACAAAAAAAACGGCGGCTCGCGGGCTGCGCGAACCGCCGGCTAAATTGGTAAATGACTCAGAATCCCGGCCCGCCGTTGCCGCCCGCCACAACTTCGAGCGTGTGTCCGAAGAGGCGAATCGAGCCTTGGAGAATCATCAGATTGCCGCCGGCATCGCCCACCCCATCCGCCCCGACGAACTCGTCACCCGGCATGCCGTTCTGAGACGTTTCGCTGGCAAACCCGCTCACGTCAAAGTGGAAAGGCAGCGCGACCAGGCCACCGCCATCCCGCAACACGAGCCGGTTGATGCTGTAGGTGGTCTGGAGCGTTCCGCCGTTCCGCTTCGTGAAGGATGCCTGCACGGAGCCGCTGGTTTGTTGCAGGCTCAGATAACTGCTCACGTCCACGGTGGTGGCACCATCGCGGACTTGAAAGGATTGCGCGCCGTTGCCCAAGGCCGTCACCATTACCAATTTGGAAGTGGAAGAAAACGTGTTGCCACTGGCGACGGCCAGCGCCTGAATCACCCGCCGGGTTTCGAGCGGGACGATGACGACGTTGTTCATGACCGTGTTGTTGCGGGTGGTGTTCGTTCCCTGTTGGATGCCGTAGAGCTGGAGGCCGACGTTCTGCACCAGGTTGGTTTGGTCCGCACGGACCGACGCCGCGAGGAGACCCAGAAACATGCTAACAGTTGAGAAGTTGATTATTTTCATTGGAAGAAACCTTTATTTTCGATGTTAAACTTTTGTTTGCCTACCCGTTTTGGATGGCGGTTTTCAATCAGCAGGAACCAAACCACAAAACGGGACACTTGGAAATGCGGCCGGGAGCGATTCCCAACGATAAAGCCAGCCCAGTCGTGGGTTTGTGAACTGTCTCACAAAAATGGAGGTGTCGCATTTCGAGGCAGAAATGGACTAACCGACCTTGCGCAGCCAACCGCTTGGTTGACGCTGCCTGCTTCCAAAAGTACCGTAGTGGCATGACAACTTTGAGCGCCCCCGCGCCGGTGACCCTAGCGCCCCCAATCCGCCAACCGCTGCCGTCCGCGGTCGCCGCACCGCTGGCCCGGGAAATTTTCGCGCTCAAGAAACAGCTCAACGCCGTCATCCTGGCGCATAATTATCAGGTGCCGGAAATCCAGGACGTGGCTGATTTCGTGGGTGATTCGCTCGGCCTCGCGCAAGAGGCGGCGAAAACCAACGCCGACGTGATCGTCTTCTGCGGTGTGCATTTCATGGCCGAGACCGCGAAAATTTTGAATCCGAATAAAATCGTCGTCCTGCCCGACAAGGACGCCGGCTGTTCGCTCGAAGAAAGTTGTCCGGCGGAAAAACTCGCGGCGCTGCAAAAAACCAATCCGAATTTCTGGACGATCGCCTACATCAACTGCAGCGCGGCGGTAAAGGCGCGGTGCGACGTTATCGTCACCAGCGGCAACGCGGAAAAAATCGTCAACGCCGCACCCAAAGATAAGGACATTCTGTTCGTTCCAGACGAAAACCTCGGCCAGTGGGTGATGGAACAAACCGGCCGGCCGATGACGTTGTGGAAAGGCAATTGTTACGCCCACGTCGAGTTCCGCTGCGAGAGCCTGCTCCAACTCAAGAACCAGTTTCCGGCGGCGAAAGTCGTCGTTCATCCCGAAAGCCTGCGCGAGGTGCGCGACCTGGCCGACGCGGTTTGCTCGACGGAAAAGATGATCAAGTTCTGCAAAACCGATCCGGCGCGGCAATTCATCATCGTCACCGAGTCGGGCATCATCCACCGGATGCAGAAGGAATGTCCGGGCAAGGAATTTCTGTGCGCCCCGACCTTCGACGCGCTGCGTGCGCCGACGGACCACTGCCGCTGCAGCGAGTGCAAATACATGAAGTTGAACACGCTGGAAAAAGTCCGCGACTGCATGCAGCGCCTGGTGCCGCGCGTGGAATTGCCGGAGGAAATTTTGCGCCGCGCGCGGCTGCCGATCGAGCGGATGCTGGAAATCTCCGCGCGGCCGCTGGAGAACGCGGGTTAATTTCTTCGCGCCGGTTTCCTCCGCCGGATTTCCAGTTGCCGGTTGGTGCGCGAAATTATTTCCCGCCCGATTTTTGTTCCGTCACCCAGCCGCGCATCTGCGCTTCGAGAACGTCGAGCGGCAGCGCGCCGCGGCCGAGCACCTGGTCGTGGAACTTCCGCACGTCAAACTTTTCACCCAACTCCTTCGCCGCGAACTCGCGCAGTTCGCGGATTTTCAACTGTCCGATTTTGTAGGCGAGCGCCTGGCCCGGCCAGACGATGTAGCGGTCCACCTCCACTCCGACTTCGTGTTCGCTTTTGCTGGTGTTGGCGAGGAAATAATCAATCGCCTGCCGGCGCGTCCAACCCAGCGAATGGATGCCGGTGTCCACCACCAGCCGGATCGCGCGCCACATTTCAAAGGTGAGCTGTCCGTATTTGGCGTAGGGATCCTGGTACAAACCCATTTCGTCGCCGAGGCTCTCCGCGTAAAGCCCCCAGCCTTCGACAAACGCCGTGTAACCCGCGTGCCGCCGGAACTCCGGCGCGCTCTCCAGTTCCTGCGCCAGCGCAATTTGCAGGTGATGGCCGGGAACGGACTCGTGACACGTCAAGGTCGCCATCTCCCATTTCGCCCGCGTGTCCAGCGCGTAGGTGTTGGCGCAGAAAAACCCGGCGCGGCCCGCCTCCGGCGATCCCGGCTGGTAGTACGCGCTGGTCTGCGACTTTTCGGCGTAGGACGGAATGGCCCGCACGCCGTAACTCAGCCGGGGCAGCTTGCCGAAGAGTTTCGGCAGCTCCGGATCCACGCGCTTGGCGATGTCGCGGTAACCCGTCAGCAACGCCTCGCGGTTTGTATAGTAAAACTGCGGGTCGGTGCGCACGAACTTGGAAAACTCGGCAAAGCTCCCGTGAAATCCGGTGCGCTCCATGGCCCGGTCCATCTCGGTGCGGATGCGTTTCACCTCCCGCAAACCGATCCCGTGTATTTCCGCCGGCGTGAGCTGCGTGGTGGTGGACACCCGCGCGGCGTAGGCGTACCACGCCGCCCCGTCCGGCAAGGCGCTCAGGCCGATGCTTTCCCGCGCGCCGGGCAGATAAGTTTTCACCAGGTAATCACGCAGCTTGGCGAACGCCGGGATCACTTTTTCCTTGAGCGCGCCGGCCGCCGCCGCGCGCAAACGCGTCCGGTCAGCCTCGGCAATCTGTATCGGAAATTCCGTGAATGGTTTCAGCAAGGCATTCTGATCCGGGTCGGGGTTCATCTGGTTGGCGACTTGATCCGGCACGTCGCGCAACGTGATGCGCGGAGGCGTGAGGCCCGCGGCGAGGCCTTTGTCCAGCAGCACCAGCGTCTGGTCTATCACCAGCGGCACCGCATTGAGCCGCGCTACCATGTCCTCGTAATCTTTCACCGACGTACGCGGCGCGTTCTCCAAGGTCTGCGCCAAATCTTGCTGCACGCCGCCCATTTGGTTGAGCGGCATGAATTCACCGTGGAACCGCAGACCTTCAATCCCCTCGTCCAAACCGCGCTGGAACAAATCGTAACTCAACCGGTCAGCCGCGTTCAGCTTGTCGCGCCGGATGGACTTCAGCACCTTGACCGGCGCCCGCAACTCGCGCTGCCGCCGGGCGATGGCTTCCAGCGAATTGTCCGTCCATTTGTCGTTCAAACCAGAAACGCCATAATCGGTCGCCGACTCCGGACTTTCACGTAATCCGTAATCCCAGTTCAGTTTGAACAACTCGTGCAGGCGCACGGCGTCGCCGCGCCGGGATGCCGCAAGCTTGGCGCAATCGCGTTCATACGCGGATTCCGCCCGGGCGGACACCGTCATCAACACCAGCAGTGCAAAGAGCGGAAAACGCAGGCGGCGGATTGAAATCATGCGCGGGAAATTATCAGAGCGGTGGCTGGCGGCAAGCCGGGTCGGTCTCGGATCGCAAAGTTGAATTGAACAACCGCCGGTTTTTGTTCATGGTTGCTCCATGATCGTTTCAAACGTTTCCGGAGCACCCGCCACATGATCTCGCAACCCCGGATCGGCACGGCGGGCGAACTGCCCTTCGTCGTCGAGGAAAAGCATTGCATCGATTTCGCCACGGACGGAATGCCGGCGGTGTTGAGCACGCCGCAGTTGATCGGCCTGCTGGAACGCACCGCGCGGCAGACCCTCGCGCCGTTTCTGGAACCGGACGAACGCAGCGTTGGCGTGGAGATCGAACTGCGCCATCTCGCCGCGACGCCACTCGGCGCAGCGGTCACCTGCGCGGCGCGGGTCATCTCGGTGGATGGCCGGCAGATCGGGTTCCAGATCGAGGCGCGCGATCAGCACGAATTGATCGCGCGCGGTTTGCATCGGCGCGCCGTCATCCGCACGGACAGTTTTGCCAAACGGGTGCGGAAAAAAAGCGGTTGAAATTTTGGCGGCCGCAGATCGCCGCCGGCCTCGCTTCGTGCAGCGGAAACGTGTCACTCCTCCGGGCGGAAGCGTTTAAGTGCTTCCGCGCGCCAGGCCTCCAGTTTTTCCTCGACGCCCAGGCTGGCCAGATATTTCAGATCGAATTTTTCCGCCCGCCCGCCGGATTGAGTTCTGGACAGTTCGTGTTCCAACACGTTCGCAACATGGACCGCCGTCAGCGGGCCAAAATCGCTCGCGGCACTGGATCGCGGTGTCTGATGAAAAGCCACCGCCTCGACCACCGCCACTGGCAACCCCCACAGTCCGAGCAGATATGCCGCCACCGCGCCGTGGGTTGCGCCGAACACTTCTAGTTCGGCCTCATGCAGCGGAATCCGCCGCTCGCCGGCCAGCTTGAGCGCGGCGGCGAAATCATCCGGAAGGCTGTCGGCCAGCATCAGCTTCCCCAGATCGTGCAGCATGCCTGCCAGCCCGGCGTCGTCGGCGTCGTCGGCGCTGGCACCCGCGTTGGTGGCGATCATCCGGGCGATCTGGCCGCACTTGAGCGAATGACGCCAGAGTTCGTCCACGACGAAGCCCGGCACCGTCGCCCGCTCGAAGCGGGAAAAAATATGCGCCGACAGCGCCAGCGCCCGCACCGTGGCCAGGCCGAGAAACTGGACGGCCTCCATCGGCCGGCTGATCGGACGTGCGAGGCCGAGCACGGCGGAGTTGGTGATCTGCAGTAGCTTGGCGGTCATGGCCGGATCCCTGGCGATGATGGCGGCAACGTTTTCCACGGAGGGATAGATGCCGCGCAATTCGCGCATGATGTCCACGTAGAGCGTGGGGAAGCTGGGCAACGCGCCGAGACGCCCCACCAGGTTCTTGAGTTTTGGATCCTCCAGATACGCGTCAAGTCCGCCGATGCGGTCCAGCGCCGCCTTGAGCGCCTGGGCTTCAAACGGCCGGGGGATAAACTGGTGGATGGCGTTGAGGCAGCGGGCGACCTCCTCCTGATCGCAGATGTCGGACAAAATAATCCGCGTCGTGCGCGGGGAACGGTTGCGCACCTCATTGATCAAATCCGTGCCGCTGTCGCCCGGCAGGCGCAACTCCGTCACCACCGCGTCAAACACGTCGTGGTCCAGAAACCGCCGCGCCTGCACCGCGCTGGCCGCCGTCAGGATGTCCCAGCGCGCGCCCTCGTTCCGCAGGAGCGTTTTGTACACCTTCATCAGGCCTGCATCGCCTTCGACTATCAAAATCCGTTTTTTCATTCACCGGGCAAACTGTGGCCTCAGTCTGCCCGGCGCGGTCGTAAATCCAAGGCAATTTCACCTGCGACTCGACGCGGACAGCGGTTTCGGGCATGGTCGGCGCGTGGCATCAGTGAAAATAATTTCGTGGCTCGCCGCGATATTGATCCTGACCCGGCTGGCGGTGGAACTTTTTCTCACCGCGCTTAACCGCCGGCACGTCCGCGCCCGCGGCGGCGCGGTGCCGGAGGCGTTCCGCGGCATCCTGGACGAGCCGACCTACCAAAAATCAGTCGCCTACACCCTGGCGCGCGGCCGGTTCGGGCAGATGGAGGACAGCTTCCAGACGGCGGTGCTGCTCGCGGTTTTATTCAGCGGCGCGCTGCCGTGGTCGCTGCAGTTTTTCACCGAGCGCTTTGGTTCTTCGGTCTGGTCTTTCGCGGCGTGGCTGCTGGTTGCGGGCTTTGCCTTGACGCTGCCGGGCCTGCCGTTCGACTGGATTTCCCAATTCCGGCTGGAGGAACAATTCGGCTTCAACACCACCACGCAAAAAACCTGGTGGCTGGACCGGTTGAAAGGAATGTTGCTCGCGTTCGCGCTGGGCTATCCGCTGCTGGCGCTGATTTTGAAATTGGTGGAATGGACCGGCACCCGCTGGTGGTTCTGGGCCTGGGCCGCGCTGCTCGCGTTCCAGCTCCTGCTGGCCGTGCTGGCGCCGGTGCTGATCCTGCCGCTGTTCAACAAGTTCACCCCGCTGCCCGACGGCGGCCTGCGCGACCGGCTTCTGGCGCTGGCGCGGCGCACCCAGTTCCGCGCCCAAAGCATCCAGGTGATGGACGGCAGCAAACGCTCGCGGCACTCGAACGCCTTCTTCACCGGCTTCGGCCGGCTCCGAAAAATCGTGCTGTTCGACACGCTGATCCAACAACTCGCGGAACCGGAACTGGAGGCCGTGCTCGCCCACGAAATCGGGCACTTTAAGAAAAAACACATTCCAAAGATGCTGGCCTTTTCGGCGCTCAGTTCGTTCGCGGGTTTTTTTCTGCTGTCGCTGTTGGCGCGGCAAGACTGGTTTTACGCAGCGTTTGGATTTGCGCCGGGATGCCTCGCGCCGGCGCTGCTGCTCTTTGGGTTGCTGTCCGGCGCTGTGACGTTCTGGTTTTCGCCCCTGACGCATGCCTGGTCGCGCCGCTACGAATATCAGGCCGACGCCTACGCGGCGGCGGTGATGGGCGAAGTGCAGTCTTTGATCGGCGCGCTGCGCAAGTTGAACAAGAACAATCTCAGCAACCTCACGCCGCATCCGCTTTACAGCGCGGTGTATTACTCCCATCCGACGCTGTTGGAACGGGAGCAGGCGCTGGCGGCGGCTCAGGCGGGCACAACGATCACGCAATTCTCCACGCCAAACTGATTGGCCTGCCGCGTCTTGCATTCGGGATCGTCGCGCCACTGGCCATCCACGATCAGGCGGTACTCGTAGCGACCGGGCGGCAGCGAGACGCTGGCTTTCCACACGCCGGCCTTGGATTTCTTCAGGCTGACGGGCGCGCGGTCCCAGTCGGTGAAATCACCCGCGAGCAGAACAGTTTGTGCGTCGGGGGCCGTGTAGGAAAAATTCAATTTTTGTTTCGCAGTTTTTGATTTCGGCATAATTCTTCATTTTCCCTTTCCAGGCGGTGGTTACGCCGCCGGAACGAGCATTGTTTTCCGCGCGGGCACGGTCAAGGGGAAAATTTGCGCCAGTAAACCCGGTTGCCGCCAGCGCTGACGTATAACAATTTTTGAGGCTGAGTTTGAGACAATCGTTGTCAATGGCGGCGCGCATCGGCTTGCCTTTGATGCTGCGCTGGCAGGTTTTGTCCCGGCGCAGCAGGTTGATGGCGAGTCGCCGGGTCGCGGCCAGGGGTTTTGTAAAGGTAACTGTGTAAATGGTTTTTTAGTTTTTGTTGTGTTGATTCCCCGTGCATTGAGCCCGAGATAAAACGAGCCGGGGGCGAGCGGCGAGCCCCCGGCTCGCGCCCCGGCGGTCGAATGGTCAATGAATCTCGGGTTCATGTCACCCAATCCAATCGGGGCAGCCGGTCGCCAAATTCAATCGCAAAGCGGTTGTCCGCCAGAGCGTGATCCACCTTGGCGGTGACGCGCGGATCAGGCACTTCCTCCAGAATGGTGGTCAGGCTGAGGAGTTGTTTTTTCGTGACAATGCTTGAGTCCAGCAGCGTTTGTATCCCCCCCTCAGGTACGCATTGTAAATAAAAAGCGCATGAAAAAATCAAGGAATTTTTGGAGAGTTTCCCGGGTGCGTCAGCCCTGTTTTGCATGTTCTGAAATCCCGCTCTTGGTCGCCTTGAAAACTGCTTGCCGTCGCGCTTTGTAAAGACATAATAAGCGTCCGATGTTTTTCGGCGTCTGCTGTTTTCCCAGCGTTCAGCCAATTGCCGCAAGGCAATCCGTTGAAGCGGCCGTGTCCGGGCATGTGCCAGCGGGATGGGAAATATTTTTGTGCAACCCGCAAGGCGTGGAAAACATTGGTCTGGGTTGGTAGCTCAGTTGGTAGAGCAGTGCCCTTTTAAGGCATTGGTCCAGGGTTCGAGTCCCTGCCAACCCACCACTTTTTAAGAAAAAGAAACTTCGCCCTGTGGAGGAAAACGATGGGCCGGACTTACCTGTTTCAATGTTCCAAGTGCGGCTACCGCGCGAGGGTCTCGGGCTGCGCGGATGCCGGCCTCGATTTTTCCGTCCAAACCATTGCCTGCCGCGATTGTCGCGCGCTGTTCGACGCAGTGGTGCGCTGGCGCGTGGCGGAGGGATTGGGGCTGCGCCGCGCGTTTGGCTGGCAGGAACTTCGCAAATTGCGCCGCGCAACGGACGCGGCGCCGGGGGTGGACTCCGTTTTGAACCGGCTGCCGCAAGCCGGTGAGCGGGGCTTTCGCTGGCTCGAGTTTAATCTGCGCTGCCCCGTCTCCAAACTTCACCGGGTGCGGGCGTGGAACGACCCGGACAAGTGCCCACGTTGCGGCGTGTTCCTGGAGAAAAACGGGCTGCCCTTCCGGATCTGGGAATGAAATCAGTTTTGGCCTGATTCTCTGCAAAGGCCGCCGATCCAGTCCAAAAACCTGCCGGGCGTCTCTGAGGTTCCGGATCAAACTTTCCGCCGGAAATAATCAATCGTTTTGACGAGGCCCCGGGCGAGCGGCACTTGCGGTTCCCATTTTAAGATCTTTTTCGCCTTGGTGATGTCAGGCCGGCGCTGCTTGGGATCGTCCTGCGGCAGCGGTTTGAAACTGATCTTGCTGCGCGAACCGGTGGCGCGGATGATCTCCCGGCCAAACTCCAGCACGGTCAATTCCGCCGGATTGCCAATGTTCATCGGCAGGCCGTAGTCGCTCATCATCAGCCGGTAAATGCCCTCGATGAGGTCGGAGACGTAGCAAAAACTGCGCGTTTGCCTGCCTTCACCGAACACGGTGAGCGGTTTGTTTTTCAGCGCCTGGCTGATGAAGGCGGGCACGACGCGGCCGTCGTTCAATCGCATGCGCGGGCCGTAGGTGTTGAAGATGCGGACGATGCGCGTCTCGACGGCGTGCTCCTTGCGGTAGGCCATGGTGAGCGCCTCGGCGAAGCGCTTGGCCTCGTCGTAACAGCCGCGCGGGCCGATGGTGTTCACGTTGCCCCAGTATTCCTCCGGCTGCGGATGCACCAGCGGATCACCGTACACCTCGGAGGTCGAGGCGAGGAAGAAGCGAGCCTTTTTGTTCTTGGCCAGGCCGAGCGCCTTGTGCGTGCCGAGCGAGCTGACCTTGAGGGTTTGGATGGGGATTTTCAGGTAATCAATCGGGCTGGCGGGCGAGGCGAAGTGCCAGACGTAATCCACCGGCACGTCGAGGAAAATGAATTCCGTCACGTCCTGCTCGATGAACCGGAAATTCTTGTTGCCGCCGAGGTGCGAGATGTTGTCCACCGAGCCGGTGACAAAATTGTCGAGGCCGATGACCTTGTGGCCGCGGGCCAGGAGCAGGTCGGTGAGGTGCGAGCCGAGAAAGCCGGCGGCGCCGGTGACGACCGAGGTCGGGGATTTTTGTTTCATCAGATTAAATGGAGTTCGCCGAGGTTTGAAAATTTTGCATCATGCATTTCAGATTTTAGTGTCTCACTTCGCGCCCGCGCCGCTCAACACGGCGGGAATGGTTTGCAGCAGGATTTTGAGGTCGAGCCAGAGCGTCCAGTGGTCAATGTATTCCAAATCCAGCCGCACCCATTCTTTGAAATCGGAGACGTTGTTGCGGCCGCTGATCTGCCACAGACACGTCAGGCCCGGCTTGACGCTGAGGCGGCGGCGGTGGGCAAAATCGTCGAAGCGTTTGACCTCGTCCACCGGCAGCGGCCGCGGGCCGACGAAACTCATTTCGCCGCGGAACACGTTGAGGAGCTGGGGAAATTCGTCGAGGCTGAATTTGCGCAGGAAGCGGCCCAGCGGGGTCACGCGCGGATCGTGGGTCATCTTGAAAACCGGGCCGGTCATTTCATTTTTCGCCGCCAGTTCCTGCTGGCGCTGCTCAGCATCCACGACCATGGTGCGGAATTTGTAGATGGTGAAAGGTCGGCCGTTCAGGCCGGAGCGTTTCTGGCGGAACAACACCGGGCCGGGCGAGGTGAACTTGATCAGCAACGCCACCCCGATCAGGAACGGAGCGAGCACGATCAGCGCGACCAGCGAACCGAAAAAATCGATCAACGCCTTCAGCACCGCCTGCCACGAGGCTTCCGGCGTGGCGCGGAACACCATCACCGGCCGGCCGTAGAGCTGGTCGAAGCTGGCGCGGGAAATCTGCGTCCGGAAAAAGTCCGCCACCAGCCAGGCTTCCACGCCCTCCAGTTCGCAGGCCCGCACGGCGGCCTCGACCTGCTCGAAGTACGTGTGCTTGGCGGCGAGAATGACGCCGTTGACGGAATGTTCGTGGAGCAGTTGCACCAACTGCGCCACCGTTCCGGTGCTGAAATCCAGTTCGGCCAGGACCGCGATGCCCTCCTCCGGGCGCGCGGAGAGTTCCTGGCGAATCCGCGCGGTTTCCTCACCCGCTCCGACGAGGATGAAATTCCGGCGGTATTGCGCCTGGGCCAGCTTGCTGCGCCACAACACGCGGAACAATTCCTCCTTGAGAAATACCAGCACGAAACTGATGCCCCCGAACCAGAAGATGACGGAGCGGGCGATCGGCGAACTGCGCTTGAGAAACAAAGCCAGCACCAGCACCAGCATCAGCAGCATGCAGCCCTTCAACAGCGGCCAGGCGGTGGCGCGACGGCGGCAGTAGGCTGGACGCTGGTAAAATCCCTGCGCGTCCAGAATGAACGGCGCCGCCGGGATGAGCACCAGGAACAGCCAGGCGTAATCGGTGAATGGCGCGACCGGTTCCATCAAGAACAGATCCACCAGTTGCGGGCTGCCGCGCACCTCGTACGCCAGCCAGAAGCTGAGGGCAAAGAGGCACGCATCCATCAACTGATGGAGTTGCATCCGCATTTGCTGTTCTGGATTCAGCATGGCTTGTTTAAAGCCGGACGGGCGCGGCGCGGGTTGGAAACCTTCGGCGCACGGCGGCGGTCACGGAGTTGCGGCCACCGCCGCAGCGCGGGGGGCAACCTGGAATTCGGGCACGGAAGCCGCAATGAGTTTCTGCAGCCGGTCGAAGGTGGCATCCTCCTGCCCCGGCGCGCACGGCGCAAGGTAATTCACGTAGGCCCAGCGTTGCAACACGCCGGTTTTAATCAAATCCCGGGCCAGCCACCAGATGCGCTGCCAGTGGCTCACCGTTTGCTCTTTATCGGCAACGAACCAAAAAACATAAATGCCGTGCCAGCCCTGCTGCGGGCTGCTGACAATCCACTTGGCCACCGGCAACTGGTAGGGTAGTGCGCCGGCGATCGGAATGTTCACGACCGATTTTTGCAACACATCCAGCCCCTGGCCGTGCAGGCAATATTCCGGCTTGTGGATGCTCGTTCGATCCGTGCCCATGAGGATGATGTTCGCCTGCGCCGAGAACCCGTCGTCCGACTTGTAAACGCGCTGTGCGAAACTGGTGTCCTTGGGCAGCGTGTTCGTCACCACGTCGGCCTGCGGCACGATTTCGGAAGTGAATCCCCCGACCTGCGCCGGCAGATCGAATTGCATTTTCACGCCGACCTGCGCCGCCTCCGCCTTGATGCCGGGCAAACCCAGATGCTGGTGCGTTCGGAAATGGTTGGCCACGCCGGCCGCGCCGGCCATCAGCGCCAGCGCCGCCGCGAGTAAAATCCGGGCTTGTTTGTTCATGCCGGTTTGGATGCGTCCCCGGCACCGGGTTCGTGAAAATAGCGCACCGCGAGTGCCAGGCCGAACATGGCCGGCACGTACGGCAGCAGGCTGAGGACGCCGCCGGGACCGCCGGCGTGGACGTAATTGCCCGCGTCCTGGCCGCCGAATTCCGCCGCGAGAACGATCGTGAGCAGGCGCACCACGTTGCCCACCACCGCCAGCGGCGCAGCCAGTGCAATGATAACGATGCGTCGCCACCAGGTCCGGTAATTCAGAAACGCCACGATCGTCGCCACCATCCCCAGGCCGATCAAACTGCGGATGCCGCTGCACGCCGCCACCACGTCGTACTGGTAATGATTCACCGGATTGCTGAGCATCGTGCCGTTGCGCACCACGTCCAGCGCCAGAATGACGCGCGCAATGTTTTCCACGATCCAGGTCGCGGCCAGCCGCAGCGGGAAAGTGATCGGCAGCAGCAACGGTCCGAGCGGCACGCAGAACACCAGCAGGAAAAACGGAAAAAAACTTTTCCGCAACCACGCCCCGCCCCACGCCAGCCCGGTCAGCGCGTAAATGCCCCCGAGCAGCGCGACGATGGACAGGCGCGGCTGCTGCACCAGATAGCCGAGCAGGTGGACCACCGCGGCCGCGGCCAGCAGCGCCAGTCCCGGCCACCACAAACGCAACGGCGTGGCGGTCAGTTCCTGTCGTTTGACCCAGAACAAACCCAGCACCACCAGCGGCACGAACAGCCCCAGGCTGTCGTCGCCCAGCGAGCCGTCCGGTTCGCGCGCGAGGAAGGAATTGAGCATCCAGCGAAAGAGTGACGGTGTGTCCACGTAGCCGAAGGTGGAGTTGCCGAGAAAATGGAACAGCGCCGCCCACGCCGCCAGGAGGACCAGGAAGAAAACCTTGTTCGGCACGCGCCGCCCGACCGCGATCAATTCGGTCTGGAACTCGTCGAGAACTCCGACAGTGGACGGAGCGGCTGTGGCCGGTTCATTCATGTGCGCGCGAAATCGAGCTTATTAGATAGCAGAACCACGGGCCGTGCTCAAACAAATTCGGGATGCCGGACCCCGCCGCGGGCTATTCGAGGTCGTATTTTTTCAGCCCGGTGAACTGGCGGCAGATGTCGAACAAGAACAGCGGGTTGTTGCGGAAATACCGTTTCCAGAGCCGGCGCGGCTCGCAACCCAGCCGGAAGAGCCATTCCAACCCGCTGCGCTGCATCCAGCGCGGTGCCTGGCGCACGCGCCCGGCGTGGAAATCGAACGCCGCGCCCACGCCAAACATCAGGGTCGCGTCCAGCCGCCGGCCGTATTGCGCCATGAATTTCTCCTGTTTCGGCGTGCTCAGACCGACCCAGATCATGTCCGGCTGGAGCGAGTTGATGGTGCCGATCAGTTCCGCTTCTTCGCCGGCGTTGAGCGGGCGGAACGGCGGCGTGTAGGTGCCGACGACTTTCAAGCCGGGAAATTTCGCCGTCAGCCGCCGCTGAAGTTCCGCCGCCACGCCCTCGGCGCCGCCGTAAAAAAAATGCGTGTAATTTTTCCGGCGCGACCAGTCGCAGACCAGGTTCATCAAATCCGGCCCATACACCCGGCGCATTTCCCGGAAGCCGCGCAGCCGTCCGGTCCAGACCATCGGCATGCCGTCGGGCGTGTTGAGCAACGCGCCGTTCAAAATGCCGCGCAGCGCGGGGTCGCGCTGGGCCTCCATCACGCCATGCACGCCGGTGACGCAAACGTAGCCGCCGGCCTTGCGCTCCAGCGCCTGGGCGATGGCGGCCAGCGCGAGGTCGAGGTTGAGGGCGCTGACGCCCACGCCGAGGACGTTCACGCGCCCGATGGCGAGCGGGTCGTTCATGCGCGGTTAAAAATCCGGCGGGCGATTCATGTCCGCCGGTTTTTAGGCCACGCGCGGGGTTTGTTCAAGCGCAAAGGATGCGTTTGACAGCGGTGGCGGGATCGGTTTTATTGGCGGCCAGACCGTTTCAATTCGCCAAAATCTTTAAGTCATGCCGCCCGCAGCCGCCTCAGCCCCGGTCAAAGTGCTCGTATTTGCCCACGTGCCTCCGCCGCACCACGGCCAGAGTTACATGGTGCATCTGATGTTGTGGGGCTTTGGTGGCGACCACCGCAAAGCCAAACAGCCCAGTCCGGCCTCGGCGGCGGATCCGTACCGCGTGGCCTGCTACCACGTGGACGCGCGCTTTTCGAGGAATCTGGAGGACATCGGGGATTTTCGATTTGGAAAATTCCTGCTGCTGATTGGCCATTGCGTCCAAGCGATCTGGTGCCGCTTCCGCCATGGTGTGGACATTTTTTATTACGTGCCCGCGCCCGGCAAAAAGTCCGCGCTGTACCGCGATTGGCTGGTGATGTTTTTATGCCGACCGTTTTTCAAGCACCTCATCCTGCACTGGCACGCCGCCGGCCTGGCCAAATGGCTGGAAACTTCCGTGCTCATTCGTTCCCGTGCGCTGACCTACCACGCGCTCAAAGACACGGACTTGTGCATTGTGCTCTCGAATTACAACCGCGCCGATGCCGAAAAAATGCTCCCGCGCCAGATCAAGGTGGTCAGCAACGGCATCCCCGATCCGTGCCCGGAATTTGACCTCGCGGTGCGGCCCCGCCGCCAGCGCCGCGGCGAATGGCGCGCCCGCCTGGCCGCCGGCGAATGCCTTTCCGAGCCGGAACTCGGGTTTGCGGACGGCGATCCGCGCGTCATCAAAGTGCTCTATCTGGCCCACTGCATGAAGGAAAAGGGGCTTTTCGACGCGGTGGCCGGCGTGGCTGCGGCGAACCAAAAACTGTCGGCGGCTTCGTCTCCGCTTTCGCTGCGCCTGCTCGTCGCCGGCAACTTCGTCAACGCCGAGGACCGCGCGCATTTTGAAAAGCTGCTGTCTCAACCGGAGATTGCGCGCTGCGTGCAACCCCTGGGTTTCGTCTCCGGCCAGATGAAACACGACCTGCTTTGCGATGCCGATCTGTTCTGCTTTCCGACGTTTTACCAGAACGAAAACCAGCCGGTGAATCTGATCGAGGCGATGGCATTCGGCCTGCCCATCGTCACCACCCGCTGGCGCTCGCTGCCGGAGATGTTTCCGCCGGGTTACGGCGGCCTGGTGGACGTCAATGCGCCCGACCAGGTGGGCGGCGCCTTGCTGCGCCTGCTCGCTACCGAGGACGGCACGGCGTTCCGCCGCCTGTTTTTGACGCGGTTCAATTTGGAAAGCCACCTGGCCGGTCTGGCGGAGGCGTTTCACAGCGTCGGACAAGCCGATCAAGTCGGCAAGCCTTCACTGCCTGTCTGGGAAGCGGCTCCGGCTGCGCAATAGCGGTTCGACAGGTTCGCTGACCGTCGGAAGGATTTTTGTTTTTCAAAATGTGCTTGTGCATACGAATCCCGCAGCGTTTGAACCGCTGAAATTTCTGCTGGTTTCATCGGGATTTTGATTTTTCATCAGCTGCGGCAATCTCCGGCACTGGAATCAAAGGTCGTCCGCTTCAGCCTGGCTTTCAAAACTCGTCTCGTTGAGCTCCGGCCGGCGCGGGGGAAGCGGGTTTTCCGGCCCGCGATTGTCGCACGCCGGTTCTTGACACTCCGCCCTTCGCTGATATTCTCCCGCGTTCCGGTTTTCGGAACAACCCCGAACCCCCGCGGCCCGCCGGCCGGGTTGCGGTCGGGCCGATTGAATTTTTATGAAACGACAGTATCAGCCGTCCAAAATGCGCCGCAAACGCCAGCATGGCTTTCTGGCACGCAACAGCTCCAAGAGCGGCAAGGCCACCCTGGCCAACCGCCGCCGCGTCGGCCGCAAACGCCTGACGCCGGTTTGATTCCGGAGGCCGCATGGCCGCGCCCCTGCCGCTGAAGTTCCGTCCCGCCATGCGCCTCAAGCAGGGCCGGGATTTTTCCCGCCTGCGCCGGGAGGGACGGCGCGCGGTGCTCGGCTGTCTGATCACCAATTGGCGGCGCCTGCCCGCCGGATCACGGCCGCGTCTGGGCGTGGTCACCAGCGGCAAGGTGGGCCCGGCGATTGTGCGCAACCGGGCGCGGCGTCTGATGCGCGAGGCGTTTCGACTCCATCAGCACGATCTGGCGCAACCGGTCGAAGTGGTCCTGGTGGCCCGGCCGTCCATCGCCGGCAAAAATTTCGCTGCGGTGGAAAAAGATTTTTTGACGACGCTGCGCCAGGCCGGACTTCTGAAACCAGTCGTTCCGCCAGCAAACGGGTGAAACTGATTCAACACATTTTAATTTTTGTCGTGCGGCTCTATCGCTGGACGCTCTCGCCGGCGAAAACGTTTGTCTGCGGGCCGCTGGCGCAGTGCCGGTTCACACCGAGCTGCTCGGGCTACGCGCTGGAAGCCCTCCAGACGCACGGCGCGCTGGCGGGCACCTGGCTGGCGACCCAGCGCGTCTGCCGCTGCCATCCGTGGGGCGGCGGCGGCGGTGACCCGGTCCCGCCGGTGGGGCGTGAAATTCAAAAAGCGCATTTGAAAATGCCCGCCACGCCCGCCCTGGCGCCGGAACTTCCGCGCTGATTTTTCATGGATCGCAAGTCAATCATCGTAGTGGCCGCCTGCATCGGGATGCTGGCGCTGTGGCAGTTGGTGATCCTGCCCAAACTTTATCCGCCCAAGCCGCTGCCGCCCGGCGCGACCAACGGGGTGGCTCTGGCGACGAGCACGAATCTCGACGCCGCGGCACGTCAACCCGAGGTTGCGGCGCGCGCGCTGGGATCAATTCCACAGTTCGCCGTCGACACCAACGCCCCCGAGGAATTGATCGAATTCACCAATCTCAGCGCCCATTACACTTTCACCTCACACGGCGGCGGTCTGAAACTCGTCGAGCTGCAGCACTATCCCGAATCAGTGGCTTGGCCGCGCGGCAAGACCCCGCCGGCGGATCATCCCGCGCTGTTGAACTCCCAGGCGCCTGTGCCGACGCTGGCGCTGCTCGACGGCGGCGTGCAGGGCGACGGCATTTTCGCGCTCACCCGGACCGCGACCGGCGTGCGCGCGGAAAAAGCCCTGCCCAACGGACTGGTGTTGACCAAGGATTTCTCGATCAGTTCCAATTATCTCGTTCAGGCAACGGTGCGATTGGAAAATCATTCGGCGCAGCCGTTGGCGTTGCCCGCCCAGGATTGGATCGTCGGCACGGCCACGCCAATGAACGCCCAGGACAACAATTGGATGACCTCGGTGAGCGTGCTGTGGGATGACGGTTCGCGGACCGCCTCGACGGGCGTGCCGTATTTCAACACGAACACCTCGACGCTGGGCATTTTTCCGCGCACGCCGAAAACGGAATATCGCGCCGGCAACAGCAATGTGGTCTGGGTCTCCGCCCAAAACCAGTATTTCGCCCTGATCCTCATGCCGGCCACGCCCGCGCCGGCGGTCACCGTTCACGCGGTCAATCTGCCGCCACCGAGCCGCGAGGAACTGGCGACGGTCCCGCGCACCATCGCCGCGCCGCAGGGCTTGGTGAGCGCGCTGAGTTATCCGGCGCAAACGCTCGCGCCCGGCCAGGCCGTCGAGCACCAATTCACGCTGTTCGCCGGCCCGAAGGAATACCGGCTGCTCGCGCGGCTTGGCGAACAGTTCCACAACGGCTTGGATCGCGTGATGGGCTTCAGCGTCTGGGGCATGGAAACGCTGAGTTTCTTCTCCAAAGGCCTGCTGCTCGGGATGAACTGGCTGCACGACGCGCTGCGTTTTTCCTACGGCTGGGCCATCGTCGGCATCACCGTCCTCATCAAGGTGATCTTCTGGCCGCTGACCGCCGCCAGCACGCGTTCCATGAAGCGGATGCAGGCGCTGGCGCCGGAGTTGAAGGCGCTCCAGGAAAAATACAAGGACGACGTGCAGAAACTCTCGGCCAAACAGTGGGAGTTATACAAGAAAAACAAGGTCAACCCGATGGGCGGCTGCCTGCCGATGCTCATCCAGATTCCCGTGTTCATCGGCTTTTTGAACATGATCCGCAGCGCCATCGAACTGCGCGGCGAGACGTGGTTCTGGGTTCACGATTTGTCCAAGGCGGACACCATCTGGACCATTCCCGGGCTCAACTTCCCGCTGAATCTGCTCCCGCTGATCATGGGCGCCACGATGCTCTGGCAATCGCACCTCACGCCCCCGACGCCCGGCGTGGACCCGGCGCAGCAAAAGATGATGCGCTACCTGCCGCTGATGTTCATGCTGTTCCTGTACAATTATTCCGCCGGCATGGCGCTTTACTGGACCGTCAACAACCTGCTGACCATCGCGCAAACCAAACTCACCAAGGCCCGGCAGGCGCCCGCCGCCGCGGTTCCCGCCTTGACGCCAGCGCCGAAAAAGAGGAAATAGCTCCTGATGATAGCGGCGCCTTTCAACCCTCAACTCTGAACGCGTAACCAACCCATGCCCGCCCAACCCAAAGCCACGCTGGAAAAAATGCTCGACCTGCTCGGCTTCACCGCCACCGTCGTCGAGCACAAGCTCGACGACGGCCTGTTGCTGGAAGTCGCCACCGAGGAATCCGGTCGCCTGATCGGCCGCCAGGGCCAGACGCTGGCCGACCTGCAATACCTCACCAATCGCCTGCTCTTCCAGCAGGATCCCGCCGCGCCCAAAGTGCTGGTGGACGTGGGCGGCTACCGCGCCCAGGCCCGCGAGGCGCTGGTGAAAAAAGCCAGGGACGCCGCCGAAAAAGTCCGCCGGTGGGGCGACGTCGTGGAACTTGAACCGCTCGGCGCGTTTGACCGCCGCATCATCCACCAGACGCTCAAGGATGACCCGCACATCGAGACGCACAGCGTCGAAGTCGAGGGCACGGACAAAAAAGTGATTCTGCTCCGGCCCAAACCGTGAGCGGCGCGCTGTCTCGTCCGTGCCATCCGGGTTGCAGCGGATTCCTTAAAAAGACCAGAAGGCATGCTCCGGGGTTGAATCCTTATTGAACGCCGACGCGGTAGAAGTAGGGACCGCCGTTGGTGGCGGTGGTGTCCGAGAAAGTCGTCGTTCCGGCCTGGCCGACGAGGTTGCTTTGGATGGAAGAAAAAGCGGACGATACGAGCAGGTTCGTGGCGCGCTGGAGAAAATAATTTTTTCCGCTCACGCTCTGCCAACTGACGCTCACGCCCGGCGCACCGTTTGACGGGGAAAACATTTTGAGAACCGACGCCGCACTGGTGGGATCGGTGCCGGCGATCCACTCCTGCCAGTTGTTCAGGCCGTCGCCGTCCGTGTCCAAGAAATCCGCCGAGCCGTCGGTGGGCAGAGCGTATTGCTGCGCCCAGGCGTAGGAAAGCACCGAACTGGGCGATTGAAACTCATACGCGCCGATGTCCACCGTCCCGCCGACGATGCGCGGGTTGCCGTCCAGATCGGTGCTCATTGCGACAAAAGAATTATTTCCGGCGTTGATGCAGGGCGAGTTGGTTTGCAGATGAAAATCGCCGGCGGCGAGATTCACAAAGAGCGGTTCGTTGGTGATGATGCCAACGCTTCCGAACGGGATCGGTATCGTGCAGCAATTGGTGATTCCGCTGTCGGGGTTGTTTGGAAAGAACGGGGCCGTGTTGTAAAAAACAATGCAGTTGTTTTCGTAACTGTTTTCCGCGCCGCCGACATATTGGCTGCACGAGTTTCCAACAATAGTGCAGTTATTTAGTATGACGCCGTAAGCGCCGCCACCAAATCCGGTTGCCGTGTTGCTCGCGATGAGACAGTTGTTTACCGTTGTGGGCCAGGATTCACAATAAATGCCACCACCACTCTGGCCAGAATTTCCGATGAACCTGCAATTACTTATCGGGAACAAATTTGGTTGAGGTGTAAAAGTAATGCGCTCTCCTCCTCCCACGCCGAGCGAAGAGTTGCCGATAAGTGTGCAGTTTGTCATTGCACAATTGAAGGCCCCGCCGCCGCCGCTGTAGCTAGTGGCGCGATTGCCAATCAACATGCAGTTATTTAATGTGGAATTTACCGCTCCGCCTCCCTCGGCTGCCACGTTGTTGCTAAGCACGCAATTGTAAAGCGTGCAGGCTATCGCCCCGCCACCGGCACTGGCAGTGGAATTGCCGGACAACGTGCAGTTGTGCAAAACACTTAAGTCGGTTCCACCGCCACCGCCGCCATTAAACGCCGTGTTGCTTGAAACCAAGCAGTTGTTAAGCGCCGAGCCATAAGCTCCGCCTCCACCGCCGCCAAAGTTGCCGATGATCGCGCAATTGCTCAAGGTTCCTTGATACGCTCCGCCACCAGACCAAAGCCTTTGAGCGGAATTGCCGATCAACACGCAGTTGGACAAAATCACATTGGTATTCTCGCACCAAACCCCGCCGCCGCTCATTTCCGTTGTGCCATCCCCGCCGTTTCGGGTAGCTCCGTTGGTGACAGTGAACCCCACCAGCGCCGCGCGGTTCGTCAGGTACACGCCGCGCACGGCGCTGTCGCCAGAAATTGTGCCGGGAACCTGATAACCTTGGATCATCGTCACCGCCGGACCGTTGAAACTTTGGACGGTCAAGGCTTTGGTTATCGCCACGCGATTGGTCAACACGCCATACACCACCCGCCCGCCGGTGGCGTAAACGCCATTCGTTACGAGCACCAAGTCACCATCCACCGCCACGTCCACGGCATCCTGAATGTTTGTCGCGGCGGTGGACCAGTCGGTGAAGGGCGGCGTGGCGTTGGTGCTGTTCAAGTCCACGTAGCGCACCGTCGCGGCAGCGTTGAAGGTAAAAAGCAGGCACAAAATCCCGGTGAGTTGCAGAATGGCAGTCTTCATGGCATCGCCCTCATTTTAGATTGGCCTTCTTTAGCACAGCACTCGCAGTGTTTCAAGGAGTAAAATTTGTTGTCTTGAACCTGTTGTTTTGGCGGCGGCGTTCTCCCTCCCCGTGAACCTCCCACTCTTTCTGGTAGGGACGCGTTCCACCGCGTCCCATTCTTCTCCGAAAAAGTTAGGGACGCGGTGGAACGCGTCCCTACCAGGTTCAGGGGTTCAAAGCGCGAAATTCTTTTTCGGGGTGAGGGAGAACGGGTTGCGTTAATGCGAGGACCAAGAGTGCGAGTTTCTAAATCACTGGAACCCACAATTTTTTAACCTGCCCTCCGGCCGTTGCTCCGCCGCTATTCAAATTGTCACCTGGCGCGCGTTGCGGCATAGTTCGCCCGTGCAATTCAGCAACCATTCATCGGAATTCGGCAACCGAATCCGGTGCCGGCAGTTCGCCCGCACCGGCAATGGCGCGGCCGCCAGCTTGATTTTTTTGTGACGCCTTCGCTTCGTTCCCAACTGAATTACGATCCCGTCCCGCTGAAGTTCGGCACCAGCGGACGGCGCGGCCTGGTCGCGGACCTGACGCAACTGGAAATTTACATCAACGCCCTCGCGGAACTGGAGTATCTCCAGTCGCTGCCGCTGGCGGACGGTGGCGTTTCCAAGGGCGACGAGTTTTTCTTCGCCTGCGATCTGCGGCCCAGTTCCAGCCAGTTCGATCCCGCGCAGCCGGGCCGCGGTGAACTCGCGCAGGCGATTGCCCGCGCCATCGCCGACGCCGGAATGCGCCCGGTGTATCTCGGCCAGCTTCCGACGCCGGCGCTGGCGGCGTTCGCGCTGGAGCGCGGCAAGGGCAGCATGATGGTCACCGGCAGCCACATTCCGTTTGACCGCAACGGCTACAAAACCAACACGGCCAGGGGCGAGCTACTGAAGAAGGACGAGGCGCCGATCCAGGCGTGCGTGGAGCAGGTGCGGGAAAGAATTTACGCGCAGAATTTTTCCGAATCGCCGTTTGACCGGAGCGGCATGTTCAAGAGCGGCCATTCGGAACTGCCGCCGACCAACCCCGCCGCGGTGGAGGCATTTCTGCGGCGCTACACGGAGTTTTTTGCGGGCGCCAGTTTGAAGGGCCGGCGCTTTTTGGTGTATCAACATTCGGCGGTCGGACGCGATGTTCTGGTCGAACTGCTCCGCCGGTTCGAGGCCGAGGTTATTCCCGCCGGGCGCAGCGAGACGTTCGTGCCGATTGACACCGAGAACATCGGTGACGCCGAGCTGCGCCAGATTCAGGCGCTCGCCGCCGAGGCGTGGGCGGCGCACGGCCCGCTCGAGGCCGTCGTGTCCACCGACGGCGACAGCGACCGGCCGCTGATCCTCGGCGTGGAGCCGGACGGCGCGGGCTGCCGCGTGCGGTTTTTCGGCGGCGACCTGGTCGGCATGGTCGTGGCGGAATTTCTCCACGCGGACGCGGTCGTGGTTCCCATCAGTTGCAACGACGCGGTGGATCGCGGCGCGCTGAAAAACCTGGTCGAGCCGAAAACCAAGATCGGCTCGCCGTTCGTCATCGCCGGAATGCTGGCGGCGCTGGCGCGGGGCAAAAAATCGGTGTGCGGCTGGGAGGCCAACGGCGGTTTCCTGACCGGCTCGGAATTCAAACGCGAGGGCCGCGCGCTCCGGCCGCTGACGACGCGCGACGCTTTCCTGCCGATTCTCGGCGTGCTGCTGCGCGCGGCGGAAAAGCAAAAATCCGTCGGCGCGCTGTTCGACAAGCTGCCGAAGCGGTTCAGCCGCGCGCGGAAAATTCTTGAGCAGCGCCGCGCGCGGTCAGCGAAAAAATCGTGCGCCGGTTTTCGCCCGCGGAGGGGCGGATCCGGGACGTGGTCTTGGCCGGCGGCGGCGCAGCGGGTTTTGA